>Ga0058698_10001006_pt1 | contig 13562 bp, 13 predicted proteins | sample AgamicAsSfe_FD_67288 | JGI IMG/M metagenome (GOLD analysis project Ga0058698, IMG submission 67288) | Agave microbial communities from Guanajuato, Mexico - As.Sf.e | ecosystem: Host-associated > Plants > Phyllosphere > Phylloplane/Leaf | place: Guanajuato, Mexico | collected 2012-05-30
ACAGGATTGTCTGTAGCACAAGCAGGTAGACATACGATAGTGGTATCAAGTGCGACGTCGGTGGCCATGGTGAATGTGGGGGAGAGAGTGTGAGGACTGTGATGGCAGCTCCCTGCCAGCTACGAATTCCATGTGAACTGGAGCACGGCCCGTCCCACCAGCCACACATGCCTGCGCCACCATCACTAGCGCTGAGTGATGAATCACAACCAACCGACTGTTCTGACCTCCGGGAACCATAACCCCAACAACAAGATATGGATCTCTCAACCTGGGCATTACCGCAGCTATCAAAGCTTCTGCCTCTTGATGACGAGTCGCTGAAGCAGATAATATCGTATACAGAATCGCTATCGCCAAAAGACTCGGCGGAACATCTGCAGAACCTTCTGGGAGACAGCCCACAAGCACTCGAGTTTATCACTTCGTTCAATAACCGGAGAAAACCGAAAGCTTCCGCTAGTTCTGCCCCGGTTCAGTCATCAAATGATATCTCAGAAGTGCCGCGGGCCAAGCCAAAGAAGAAGAAGCCCGCTTTGAACAAACTCCCGCCACCACGCCAGCCAGAGAACTATGGAAACGTGGCGGGTGCATATCTCAAGAAAGATGAAGAAGACTACATGGCCGGTAGCTCAAAGTCAAAAGCTGCCAAATTCAGCTTGGAACAACCTGATGGGTTGCAGTTACCGACCTTCAATACCACTACGTCATCGGGGACGTCAACTCCCAAATCTCGTGCTGTCTCACCTGCTCCGCCAGCGTCGAAGAAACTTCCGGGCCAGCTGATCTCTGACACGAAACCAAAAGCCAAGGCAAAGGTCAATGTTACAGGCGGAACGCCTATGCACGGTGCTTCTACGGCACTCAATGATCTAGAATCTGCAATCAGGGCGCTCGAAATCCAAACGAACCCCACCCTTGCCTCACAAGACAACAGTAAGCGGAAATGCAACTGCATGGCTACCAGACATCCATTGCTCGAGGCCGCACCAAACTGCCTCAACTGCGGGAAAATCATATGCGTAAAAGAAGGCATCGGCCCATGCACATTCTGCAACTCCGCCCTCTTCAGCGCCCAAGACATCCAATCCATGGTACGCGTCCTCCGCGAAGAACGCGGAAAAGAGAAAATGGCCGCCAACAACGCTACTCAAAAGCGCGCAGACGTTTCCCTCGCTCCCCGCCCCTTCTCCACCCCTAGGTCCTCAAATACCCCTGTATCCTCGAACCCCGCCTCGGACGTCGAATCCGAGAACGAGAAACTAGTTAGAGCGAAACAGCACAGAGACAAACTTCTCGCTTTCCAAGCACAGAATGCCAAGCGAACGCAGGTCCACGACGAAGCTGCGGATTTCGAAACAACGACCGCCGGACTGAGCATGTGGGCTAGTCCTCAGGAACGCGCTATGCAGCTCAAGCGGCAACAGAAGGCGCTGCGAGAGCAGGATTGGAATGCGAGACCAGAGTACGAGAAGAGGAAGGTTGTAGCTAGTATTGATTTGAGTGGCAAGAAATTGGTTAGGCGGATGGCGGCGGCGGAACGGCCTGTCACGCCGGAGAGTGAGGAGGAGCCCGTTGAAGAGATGCAGCAGCGCCCGAGAGAAGGGAATGGGTTGAGTAGTGGAGGTGGGGCGTTTAGTAGGAATCCGTTACTTGGGGGGTTAATTAGGCCGACGTTCAAGGTTGAAGAGGGTAAGGAGAGTAAAGGGAAGGAGGCTGGGGGTGAGAGGAAGCAGACGTGGCGGAGGGTGCAGGATGATAACGATGATAACGAGCAGTGGATCTTGGATGGGGGTGTATATGGGTCAAGAGCGGATAATGTTAGCTTGGAGATGGATGGGCTGAGGTGATTGTCTCTATTACCTCTGATAACAAAGACTGCAGTCTTCGTAGTAGGTTATGGTATTGCTGGAGTCTTCCGTGTACAAACTCGCTGAGTAGCCCTGATTCGTCCATTGCTCTCTCACCTACGCTCCGATACGGTGAGGCTGCGTTTGCTAACTCTGAAATCTCGGCTCTTACTTGTCTCACCTCTTTGCTGGTTCTTTCTTACTTCTTTCTCCCTCACCTCTTTGCTGTCTCACCTCCTTACTGTCTCACCTCTTCCGGTACCGCTTAGCATATATAATACTTCTCTTCTACCTCTCTCTTCCATCTCTCTTCTGTCTCTTTCAACAACTCTCTACTGTCTCTATTAATACCTCTCTACTATCTATATTGATATCTCTCATATCAATAGTTCGACAGCACACTGCGAGAAAGTTGTCTAATACCATGGCATCACCAACATCTACACCTAGGCAGCAACTATGGGGCAACGGCGTCCAGGGAGCCCGTGCCATGCTCCAAGTGGCCGACCGCGTAAGTCGCCCATACATGTCGCACGAAGTGACTACGTCGGCTAATCCTAATTAGATCCGCAACGGCATAACGAGCATTACAACACTTATAAGCGCGCTGCAGTTTGAGATAGAAGAACTGGAGGCTTTCCAGGACGATCGAGCTGCAGAGATTAAAGCACGAGAGTCCACTCTTTACAACGAGAAGATAAGGATAAAGAAGCTTGAACAAGATATCAACGCAGACAAGGCAAGGTACTCTGCTAATCCTGATGCGAAGCAAGAGTTAGAAGAACTGAAGCAAAGATTGAGTGAGATGGGCGCCATCGCGAAGGTCAAGAATAGCCAGATTGTAACAGTAGAGTGATTATCTTGGAGGAGATTCTCGAAGATTGTGGAGTTACTTAAGAAAAGTTCTGGTGGAAAATCGACAGGAGGTTTGTTTGTAATCTTTTACTTCCTTTCATCAGCCTTGCGCTTAGACATCCACCAATATAGCCTTGTCATTACCAGCAACAATTCCCTTCCCGCCTTTCCCCCTATATCACAAACTCCCCTACTGTTCCTCCACTTAGCAGTTCCTCCACATACACGTTTATAGAATCTCTTCAAGCTTGCTCTTCTACTCCGCCTTCTTCCTCTCTTGATAGCTTTCAAACCACTCAGGCTTACAGAAAAGCGCAAAAACTCTCCATGCTATAAACGGCACGAACTGCCCGGCTGTAGCTAGCAACGAGCTCTTCGGGATGCCTCCCTCCATCATGAGCGCTTGGCATACCACGACTGGCACGAACAACAATTCCCAGCCTAGTATGTATCGATACACCATCTTGCGCGATTCGACTGCGGCTCTGTTGTTGGACACGTAGAGGCTGACTGCGCCACCGACGAAGATGTTGGCAGCACCATATTGCTGAGTCATTTGTACTGCTGTTGTCGTTATTTGTGTAGCAGCAGTACCCAAAATTCGACCCAGGTAATGACGCGGAAAGAACAGGAAGTAAGAGCCGGCAGCGACTGTGATAGCGGATTCGAAAGCAAAAGCGCCGCGAATGACGTTGCCTGAAGTGGAAGGATCGGCTCCTTGGAGCGAGGGTGTATGAGGTGACATGTTTTGGCGATCAAGTTTTTGAGCTTTTGAGTTTGGGTAGAGACTCTAAAGGTGAACAGAAAGACGTGATGGTATGTCAAATTCAAACTCACCAAGCCGCTCTTATAAATTGGCCTGTTCAATTACTGTTACCTGATGCACGTACTGCTAGTATGCCAAGCCGCCACCATAACGTTATGCTCAAGACGAAAAGGGTAAGGCGTCCCTGATTAGAGCGGGGCCAAAACTTGGACCCAGCCTCTCCTCCACCACCCTGCGTGATCATCCTTCCACACGCACCTGAATCTCGTGTATCCAACTTCAGCATAACGGGAAGCATAATGTCGTCTCAAGATGTCCCCGTTCCGCAGGGTCCGGATCGCAAGCGAGTTCTTAACGTGCTCGCCCAACGAAGATACCGTAAGATGTCCACGCATATTACTCCCTATCTAATCCTCATCTTTTCCAGGTCAACGTAAGCGAGAGCGTTTACGATCCCTGGAAACGATACTTCAGGCTAGCAGTACGAACGTAGCACATGGTCTGAATAGAGAGGGACAACTTCAGCACTCGACAAAGCCTCCAGCACCGGAACCATGCGGCACCGTCAAACTTGGCAACAATCCCCTTTACGATCCGTTCCAGGATTTTGGGAATACAGCAGTCGATCCGTCCTTTATGAGTCTTGCACCGTATGATATGACCTTCAACACATCGGCAATCTCGTCGTCGTATATAGGCGATCAGTTCGGGATCAGCCCTGGTCTAACTTATGGTATGCCCTAGCTAGTTTGCAGTCATGCTTTCTGCTATAATTGTGTCTACTGACTTGGTCTACAGCGAATGGTGCTCGGAGCGATACTTCAACGCTTGATTCACAAGTATCAGCGGAACTCCAAGATCTCGAAACTTCCCAGTTCACCTTCCCATCAGATCATATCATCGACATCCCAGGCCTCAAAACTATGGAGATCTCCTTACGTATTGCACAGATGCTTGGTCTTGGAGATGAGCTTTTGGATCTCACCATAAAACGGGTTCTAGACGTGTCGAAACTTTCAGTCCCTTTAGAAGACCTGCCTGAGAACTTACGCCCAACGGAAGCACAGCTCCTATTGCCACACAATCCGATGATAGATGTTCTTCCTTGGCCATCTGTCAGGACAAAGCTTATCTGTCTTTTCAGTCAGCCTGACCAGCTCAGACCGCCCATCGCGAGAGGCTCCATGGCCATCATGCGGCTGTTGTATAGTATCGATGACGAGTCGGAGGGACTTCGTGTTGTATCTGATGCGAATGAACAGGGCATTGATGTAAAAGGTTGGGAAGTCGGACAAGCCGTCTTCAAAGACTGGTGGTGGATATTGGATCCTGAAATTGTCTCCAACTCAAACCGACTAAGGAATATGAGAGGAGCCCCCAGATTGGAGATCTCAATACCGTAACAAGGTATCTGCGCTGCAGTCGAAGCTATAGCGATCCTACGGCTCGGTCCGCTTCGTTCTGCGCAATAGATCGACAAGAGCATGGTAAGCAAATGAGGAAAGGCTGCCACGACACAGGTTGCCTGCTTACAGCGCTATGCATGGGATTCTCGGAGCCAAGGATCGACCTGATTCGTTCACAGCGAGTGCGAAACCGAGACCGAAAGAGTAACTTCGCATATCACAGTAACATGTTGGACTCCGTATCCATCGTGTCACTCTTTCAAACGAGGCCGGGCCGCCCGGATTGGACGGATGGTGCTGTTCGGATGCTATGCTGTAATCATCGCCAGTCAGACGAGAATCATAGAGAGCGCTCCACCGAAGCACATTCATTCACACGGTTTCTTTTCCGTCACTCTACCTTACTATGGCGAAAAAACGCGGCTTAGTAGCCACTCACCTCGACCGTCTCATCGCGCGACAACTAGGACTACCTCGGGAAACATGCTCGTATACAACGACCCCTACGCGCATTCCGATATCCACATCAACCGAGACATTTGAGCTCGCAGCAGACATCTATCAACCTCTTCTCGCTCAAGATCAAAAGGCCGCAGGTACCATTCTAATCCGCTGTCCATACGGGCGCAGCCTTCTCTTCGCATTGCTCGGTGCGCGGCCCTACGCAGCACGAGGCTACAATTGCCTCTTTGTGAGCTGTCGAGGTACCTTCGGTTCGGGAGGCAAGTTCGCACCCTGGCAGAATGAAGAGGAAGACGGGAAAGCAGTGATAGAGTGGATGCGACAGCAAAGTTGGTATACCGGATCCTTTGCGACACTAGGAGGCTCCTACCTAGGTTATGTGCAGTGGGCTCTTTTGAAGGATCCACCAAGTGACATGGTAGCTGCAGTGATACAATGCGCACCTCATAACTTCGGCCAGCAGTTATGGGGTACGGGATCGCTCTCGCTGGAATGGGTGGCTTGGGCGGATAATGTCTTGCATCAGGAAGAAACAGGGATTGGCAACATGAGAAGGAGATGGAGCACGATGAAAAGAATGCAGCCTATGATGCGTGGGCCGGATCTTGCGAAAAGCATCAAGCACCATTTCGATGGTCAGGCGCCATGGATGGAGTATGTGGTTGACCATCTGGACATTGATACGAGGGAGCCGTTTTACGAGAAGATGAACTTTGAGCAGGCGCTCGAGCGGGCGAGTGTTCCAATCTTACTAGTGGGCGGGTGGTACGACGTCTTTGCGCCGCAGACTACGCAACAGTACACGCGACTGAGTGAGCACAATACGAACGTTTCACTAATGATGGGCCCGTGGAATCATACCCAGGTCGGTATGCAGGCCGAAGTATACAAGCAGTCATACAACTGGATCGAACAGCACCTCGCAAAGCGGAGTGTTCAAGCGCAAAAGAGCCCGATCCAATACTTCGTTACTGGAGCGAAGGAGTGGCGGCACGAAGCAACTTGGCCACCACCAACGGTCGTACTGCAGTGGTATCTTGGATCTGATCAGCGTTTGACAACCGAGAAAGCTACTCAAGAAGGATCTTCAGCCTTCTTCTTTGACCCAAAAGATCCTACGCCGATCGTAGGAGGTAATCTGCTGCTTCTAGGTGGAGGAAGTACCGATGATACTGCGCTAGCAGCCCGCTCCGACGTTCTTACCTTCACAACCGAACCTCTCGAAAACGATGTTGAGGTTGCAGGTGAGATCATCGTGCAGTTGAACCACGCAAGCGATAATCTGGATGTAGATCTGCTTGTTCGTGTCAGCGAAGTTGATGCGAAAGGACGATCGCATAACATAACAGAAACTTACAGACGATTGAGCGCAACGAGTAAAGTTCAAACACTCGTTCTACACCTCAACGATTGTGCGCATAGGTTTAAGAAAGGTTTTCGGATCCGGTTGTTGATTGCTGGGGCATCGTTTCCGCAACATGCGGTCAATGACGGACGTGGAGTTGGCGACAGTTCGGTGCAATGGAAGAACGTCATACATACTGTACGCTATGGGGGAGAAAGCGCTTCCAAGATACTGCTTCTTGTGGCAGCGTAGATCCTTTCTTGCTGATGCCACGGGCCGCAAAGATTACACCATGCTCGGCAGCCTTCCAGAGGCTGTACTTAGAAGCTGCGACCAGGTGGTGTAGCATGCATCAATGTAATACGTTGTGCTGTGAATATTGTCAGTATATGACTAGTTGCGTCGCCACTGCGGGTATAAGCTTCTCAATCCTTCTTTGCTGACTTTTTTCCATAGCTTGGGTCTCTAGATTGAGGATGGTCAATTTTTGGGTTTGGCGTTTGAGCTTTACATCAATGTGACTTAGCGCAGCAGAACGACACTGAGAGTAATGGAGACGATAAAATTTCAACACGAGCCACGATCAACTACACCTAAATCAATATAATTGTACGCGGTGAAACATGATCCGAAGTAATTGGCAAACTCGGGTCCCTTCTCGTCGCCGGAAATCTCCGGCACTCGAGGTTGTAAGCAACACTGTCACTAGTATGTCGCATCGGCCATATCTGAACAACACCAATACGCACATATGTGTTCGTTATATGTTCAACTTTTTCAATACATATGCCCCAATCTGGTGTGATCATCAATACATCGCAGGGCATATGATGAACGAAGTCGAAATAGACTGAACCTTCAGTCCACGTGCCGTTGCTGAGCTGAATCATACAACTTGAATTATAGCCAAGCGGCAATTCGCCTTCAGCTTGGACCTCTGTGACAAGCGTCACTGGTCTTGATAGGCGGGCGAAACCCTCCTTAAGTGCGCCCAAGGGGTCAGTGCCGTGATAAGTGACGCTGCACTCTTCGAGGCAAGCACAGTACTCAAAATGTTTTGAGTCCCATAATGGGTGTGTAATTTTGCCTTTCACAGACGCCCAAGACCACGAAGGCGCGATCCATTCGTGTCGTCTTCTCGGTGCTTGGGGGTGTCCTTCCATTCTTGCTTGCGAACCCAGTTCTATGGCTGGGCGCCATAGGAGGCCATCTAGGAAGCGTTGCTTCCACAATCCAGCGTAATACATATCCCCAGTGAGTTGCTGAATCTTTTGGGTGATACCGGATATTGCTGGAAAAGTATCGGTCTCATAGGTCATTTGGCGTGCGCTGTAGGACTTTATAAGGTGGGGCCAATGATCTAGTCCGAATGTAGTTTGGCTCATAGATTGTGCGATTACTTCAATTCGTCTGGCGAGAATGTTACAGGCAGGTCCTGAGAAACCGTTCTCGTCTTCAAAGATTTCGTCGCATCTCCAGGTCATATGTCCTTCATTGAAACTTAGAACACGATGAGAGAGAAGACTTTCTTGAACAGCCCATTTACGACAATCCAGAGGCTGCTGATACTCAATGATGTCAATGTTTGATAAGTATCAGAGTGCGTGGGATACCACTAACCTCGTCATCTCGATTGGAAGTCAATTGGAATTGGAAGTAAAACTCGAGTGAGCCCTCATCATCTTCGATGTCCATACACAACGGGTGGGATACTGTACGAAGGCTGAGAAATCCCTTCCCACAGTGCTCTGCTCTCGAAGCAGCTACGGTCAGGTATGCGTTAGAGTAGACGTCTGCCATGCGTGCAGCTTCGTGTTCCCAGTCTGTTTTGGAGTCTTGTAGTATACACAGACAATCAATCCAAATGTATTCAATGCCCATCCATCGTGCAATCAAGATAGCATCTTGTAAAGTCTGGGGTAATGTGTCGAAACCAATAGCAGATTGGTGTGCTTGCAAATTGGTTGTAGTTGTTGTGAAGGGCAAGCTAGCGCCCCAGCAGTAGCTCAAGGCAACATAATGGCCGGTCTGACGATGGGAAGTCTGGACAAGCTTGCAACTCCCTCCATGAAATAGCTCTCGCCAGCTGTAACAATTGTCAAGAACTTGTTCTGGTCCAGGTAATGCGCTCACGTCCAAGACTCTTGTCGGTAGTGAAACAAGTCTGGTTGACAAATGAGAGCACTTGGAATGGCCATCGTTGCATTCATCTAGCCAGGACAGCATGAGGTTCATTGTATGGGGATGAATTGTCTCTGGAAAGCTGACACGGGGGAGCCAACTTTTCAACGAACTGTCTTTATGGACTGATTAGTCTCGGTGTACTCGTTTTCAGGTGTTATGAGACTTACTGAGTCTTTTGCAGAGATCAATCCACAGAACCATAGTCTTTGCATGATGGGGATTGCCTAACCCGACGGTGAGGCTAGGACCAGCGTGTTGATGCACGTGTAGCGTCGTCCAGATCATGAGACTTCGCGGAATAGCCTTCTTGACCCCTTCCCATCCTACATGTTTTTCCGCGTCTATCAGATACCATTCTCTATTCCTGATATATAGCAAGATACTGTCACAAAGTCGGCACATCTTCGCGCGAGACACCAATTCTGAAACAGTGCATCGTCGCTCGTTCCAAGGAAGGCGGTCTAAGAACATTGGTGATGTTCGTCCAACAGAATTGAACCTGAAGCCATCGATAAGGATCACTCCTTCGTCATTGTCAATGAGTTCGCGAAATGAGATAGACTTGCAGACGTTACATAGAGACATGACTGCTGATGCAATGGGCGTGTTGTATGGTGTCCTCCTCATAACCCAGCTGTGTGAAGATGTTGCTCAGCCTCCTCATAACGTGACTTCCGGGCTAGCCTCATCTGGCGTACAATACTGTCCAATGACAGACGTGACTTGTAAGATAGTATTGAACGTGTGACATGCAAAGTGATAACTAAAGCACTTTTTCTTCGTGCCTTGATAGATACCTGCATTGTATGCGAATGCAGAATGATAGACTAATGAGCACTTTTGATGATGCTTCGACGCAACTATTCCAAAGACATCAACCCCGCATTCAACCTGTTCAGCCTTCTTCTAACCTCCTCTGCCCTGTCCTCTACAACCTCTCGCTTCGGTGCCTCTTTCAACTCTCTCACATCCTTGTCGCCTTCCACACCCTCGTCTTCTTACTATCCTCTTTCTCAAATCTCTTCCTCCACATACCCATGTAGTTGACAGCCGCCTGTCTCACCCAGATACACCACCACATGCTCTCCGCCCACCGCACGAGTTCATCATCCGTTACACCGGCATACTTTACATCCGTCCACTGCATCTGGAACTTCTTCTCGCGCGGCGTGGTAGCGAGCGAAAGGGTACCAGTTTCAGGGTCAAACAATGTCCAGCGGAAGAGACAGAGTAACTTAGCTGAGGGCGACATGTTAGCCGGCGATGGATGCGGCATGAATAGCACTGGTGGTGTTCGTGGGAGGGCATCGATATAGACTGGTACATCTTGGGGATGGGTAGAGGAGAGGGGAGGGAAGAATGACAAGGCAGGTAAGCAGGGTGTCGTAGATATGGTAGTGATGGATAAGCTCGGCGTGAGGGGCGGTGTTGAAGGTGGTGTCATCTCGCCAATCATCGCAGGTAAGAGATCAGGAGTGATGGACTGTTGGTGCTTGACAACGATGGTAGGTCGAGAAACATTACTGGTCCATCCATCGATGCCGGTTGGTATGGTATTAGTGATGAGATCTCGTAGTCTCTGCTCCTCGCATTCTTTGGCCCAGGCGGCGCGCTTGATGTAGTATTCGGTTGCAACGTGAGGAAACATGGTGAAGACCTTGTCGCGGACAGCTGCCCTGGTATGCTTATACCATAATTGAAGATCAGCGTCGACGTGCTCGCTAGTTTGGCTACCGTTGTCCTCCAATCCGGTAACGCGTTTGTTGAGAAAATATCCAGGGTAATGCTTGGGAACCCATTCTTTGATGAAAGGCGTCCAATGCGGCGCGCGATCTTCGAGCCGGTCGTTGTACTTCTCCTCAGCCAGTCGTGCGGCGAGGTGACCTGGATGAAAGAGCCAAGAGCTGGCAAAGTGTTTGTAGACTAGCATCATGATTAGTTTGCGCGCGTCACATTATGACTTATAAGACTCACTCTCGTCCTTGCTCTTGAAGCCAGCGTTCAGTATCCTCCGATCCAACCCTACGACCCGCAGCGCATCCTTCGGATCCTTGCTAATCCACACCATGCTTCCAGGAAAGTTTGTCTCTTCAACCTCTTCAACGCGGATGTGCATACCTGCGGGGTCGATTGTAAGACCCAGCGGCTTCACCATACTTCCGATGATCTTGCTATTACTTGCGTAATTGAGCTCAAAGTGGCACCAACGAAACAGCTCGGGCTTGAAGCAGACCTTGACGTCGATCTGAACAAAGTAGTTTTCTTCGCCGTGGGGAGCGTCGATGGCAAAGTACATGCAATCTGGGGTGAGATAGCCCTGGCGTCCGTGGGTAGTATCAAGGACTTCTTTAATGAGACATACGGTGCTCTGCCAGGGAAAGTCGTCGATCGAGGTGCTGTGTCGAGAGTGTAGAGGCTCGCAGACTAGAAAGTCGACGTCACCGAAATCATCCTGTCGTTGTCAGAAAATACAGCCTGTATGTGAGATATAGTTATACCTTGCCGGGCATCTCAGTTGGTACAACAACTTGTGCGAAGACAGTCTGCAACGCAGCGGTCGCCTGTGCTTTGACCTTTTTGTAGACAGTTGGAGAGATGCGCGGACAGTATAGTCCTTTGAAGGCATGGCCACCCATCTTGTGCTGTAGTCAACGAAACAAGCAGTGGTCAATGTTGTTGAAACTTGTAGAAGATGGCAAAATAGTGGAGTGTAAACGAGAGGTGGAGATCTTGTTACGTTAATGTATTGTACTGAGCAATCGCTGGACAAAGTAAAGGTAATGGTAGCTGAGCTATATCGGGTGCAGGTAAAAGATATCCAGATGACACGGCGAGTGCTTGACGGCACAAAGACCGCAATCCTGTACACCGCTCTCTTGAGAGGTACTTGTTATCTTCCAGGCTTACATTCACTTTGGGTATTCTATAGGACGTGTGAGACTTGGTACATCGAGTGTTCTTAGAGCTGTTCCATCTTCATTGCGCATGCAGCAGTCGATAAACCGCGAGGGTACAGAACCACTTCTTGCTCATATTCAGATGAGAAGCAGCCCTGAGTGATTGCGCATCATGAAGAGCACACCTCCAGCTTGTATTGCGGACAGCCTCTGGTGTGGCATGAGTTTCGTGAAATCTCATACCTCAAAATCCTTGTGCGGCCTCTGGGTTACTTCAACGTGTCTTGATGTCTGTAATCTCCAGGACGAATTATGCCTCGTTGGCAGCCTTCCAGTCTGCCATCCATAGCCACAGCTGCAGCGCATCTTTGCGGCGTTCAGAAAACGGTTGGACGAGGCTGTCCCATATCACCTTCACCACCACCGCCCATGCGGCGCAGCAATGGCACGAGCGCTAAATCTGAACATTTATTAGCACGACAACCACGACAACCACGACAACCACAAAGGAAACACAACCATCCCTTACTATGGCAGTGGCACGTCTCCAAGCAATCCTCGCATGCCTTCCTTGCGGTACCGCAGAAGCCAAAGATGAGACCTATCCCAACGAAAAAGCCGCGCTACTCTCCGCCGCTACATCCAACTCACGTCTTACCGCTGAGACTGCCGACAATGTTATCGCAATCCTCCTGACCACGTCCCTCACCGGCCCAGCCCTCCACATGCAGCTCGACTCCGTCGTCGGCGCATCGGGCTGGCGCTCCAACATGGCCAAATACGTCCTAGAAAAGCTCACTGCCGCGCTGCAGGCGTCGCACGAGAGACTCGGCCCAACCATCCGCAGCGCCTACCATCGCGCATGGGAAGCAGCGCAAAGTATCGAAGGCTTCGTCATCGAGCATCCCGTCATGTGCACCGTCATTGCCCTGGGCGTACTTGCAGTCGTCGCGCCGTGGGTACTCGAAGCGCTCGGTTTCACAGAGTTGGGGCCAGTCCAAGGTACGTGTATCAAGATGCGTCTACTTTCATTGCTCATTTCCAATCAAGACTGGGTTGGACGAGAAGGGACGATGGCGACAGAAGCGAGGAAGATGCGTTCCGCGGAAATTTGGAAAAAGCAAATGTGGCGTGAACCGAACAACTATAAATTGTGTACCTTTGCGAATGACTTTCTAATTGCGGAAACTGACGCGACACAATGCAGGTACCTTCGCTTCCTGGTGGCAGTCGGCCTACGCTGGCCTGGTACCGAAGCGCTCACTGTTTTCCTTTTTCCAGCGTTTGGGCATGGTGAAGTGGCACTGGGTTCTGGTCTGAGAGGCAATAAAGCTTGGTTATCTTCTCTCCGCGGTTCTCATTTGCCAGGAGGTTCCTTCCGGGGTGATTTTCAGGGAAGCGGGGAAGAAACCAGATGTAGAACAGATATTGAAGGAGCCGATATAGCTGCAGGCTGAAGGATAGTGTTCATCTCGCGAATCTTGCTTGCATGACTGACATGGGGCGCCTATATCGTTTCTTGCCTAACGTCCTGAGGCCCTGTAATGCTCGTCTCCAGATGTCATCGCAATCTCCTCACGACGTCATAGAAGCTATGTCATATTCACTCCAGAACGACAGACTGCAAAAGACTGTTTCAAAATAACGCAACGGTTCCCGTCCCGCAAAGTTAACAAGTAACAAGGTTGATCGCAATAAAAAACCGCAGACATGACTGAAGCGCACCGTGTGTGGGACCAAAGGGGAAGATTTGCGGGGGACCGTGGAGGCCGCGTAACTCATACGCGCCCGCGCTAA
>Ga0058698_10001007_pt1 | contig 13562 bp, 7 predicted proteins | sample AgamicAsSfe_FD_67288 | JGI IMG/M metagenome (GOLD analysis project Ga0058698, IMG submission 67288) | Agave microbial communities from Guanajuato, Mexico - As.Sf.e | ecosystem: Host-associated > Plants > Phyllosphere > Phylloplane/Leaf | place: Guanajuato, Mexico | collected 2012-05-30
GAAGAGGGGAAGCGGTAGTCGCCTGCCGAGAGGGCGGCGAGGTAGGATATGTCGTCTGTTGGAGTGAAGGAGGCAGTAGTCGGTGTAAGGCGATTCATGACGTACGAATATGCCGTTTCGAAGTCGTCTTCTGCCAACGCCGCATCAATCGCCATGCCGGTGACGCGTCTTGCTGCCCTTGTTACGTCCTCCGCCTCCTCCTCTTTCACCTTAACCCCATACCTACTCTCACCATCAACATCAACATCCCCATCGCCACCCTCAAGCTCCCCATCCCGCACCCTCCCAACGACCAAATTCCGCCCAATCTCGCTCAAATCATCAAGTTTCGTATAACTCCTCGCGTTCTGCTCAAGAATCTTCCCGATAATCGCCACTGGATCTTCGCTCGCCCTTATACTGACAGGCTGAAAGGGGACGCCGTGCTGGAGAACCAGGGTGTAAAAGGACATTGAGTGCGTCGCTGCCAGCAACGCCGCGCATTTTCGAAACAGCGTCGAATTGGGAAAGTGCGGCGCGAAGGCCGCTAGCATGTCTGAAGCTTTTTTCATGCCGCCGCGCGTGCGGTTGCCGTTGCTGGCTGTGTCGTAGAACTGGAGAAGCAGGCGGATCAGGACCTTTTCGACTTCGGGATGGGATAAGGGCGGCGTGTGTGTGGTTTCCTGCTGGAGATAGATCTTTACGACGAGGGGGTAGAGGTTGCATTGGCAGAGGGCTTCCAAGATTTTCTTCTCGAGGACAGATCGCTGGATCTTGCCGAAGATGCCGGCGCCGGTGGTGCTGGGGTTTGGGGAGTCGGTATCGATGGCCCAGTGCCATAGCCAGAGTAGCGTGTCGCGAACGTAACTCCATTGATCGTCTGTGCACTTGGCGCCGGAGATGAGGTTGTGTAGGATTTGATTTACGATTTTGAGCTGTTCGGTGCTGTCGGACCAGAAGCGGATGCGTGCTACAGTGGCTACACTGGCTTTATAGCCTAGGTGCTGGAGTTGGTAGGCTGAGTACACGAGCATTTGGAGTAATGAGAATGTTTCGAGTTTGGGGATGGTCAGGGGATTCGAAGGTGCTTTTAGCGCGCTGGCTTGGAGGTATTCGACTGCGGCGGCGGACTCTAGATCCTCAGAGTGTACGTCGACTGTAGGCAACAGATGTATACTCGTTGCCAGATCCGGCGGCGGCACGAAATCCAGCAAACTAGCCAATCGCACCAGAATGGCGTGTGCACCTTCCAGCACATCAGGATTATCATCCGTAGCTGCATATATCGACGCGAAAGCAGATTGGCAGTACTCATTCCTCAGCTCGACCTTTAAATTCTCATACTTTTGATCCAGTAGCCACGTCTTCTGATACCCGCCCATATCCACATCACTCGGTCCGTCCCATCCTTCGACAACCTTCACGACGACGTCGAAATCTTGCTGTGCGCGCTCGACAATCCACCCGAAAACAGGCTGCCAATCCTCCAGCTTTTGTGCAAACTCCGGCGTCTCCTCTTGACATTTGATCCATTCTTGCGGGGTTTGCCCAATAGGTGTTGGCGACGGTGGCAGACCGTTATGCAGTTTTCGCCGCTTCCGCTGCGAACTGCCATGGATCCAGGGACCTAGGACACCTCTGAAGTCGCGCCCGACAGTCTCTTCTGTGGCTGATTTTCGTCGCACGCTCTGTAAGGTGCGAGATAGCAAGGTTTGTACGCCGTCCCCGCCGACGTAGCTTTCGAATGTGGTGAGACTTGTGACTGATTCCTCCTTTTGCGGGTAGTACTCAAAGTCCAGGCGCATCAGCGGGAGGACAGCCGAGACGAACCAGTCTTTTAGATACTTTGAGCGATCGAGGAAGGGCTCGAGGAGTGCAGGGACGTGTGGGAGAAGTCCAGTTTCGGCCTCGATCTTGTGCGCGCGGTGGATGAGGAAGATGATGAGAGGATCCGCGGTAGCTCCTTCGGCGATTGAGGGGTGATTCAATGGTATAAGATGTAGCTTTCGTAATTTCTTCTGCGTTTCTGCTTCAGACAGGTTCTCCACAGAACTGCAATCTATGTCGACTTCTTCGAGTTGTGTGAGATATACGTGGGTCGATGTTTCGTGAAGATATGTAATGTATTTGTCGGGCTCGAGGCTTTCAGGTAGACAGGTGAGGAGGATGCGGTAGAGTAGCTCGAGACCGAAGACATCCTGTCGCGCAGGAGTGAGGTTGTGCAGAGCGGTGGTGTTGGAGTCGGCGGCGAGCTTCGCGGCTAGGAGGATGCATTGAGCAGGGGAGATGTCCCTGATACCCATGGTGGTTGTGTGATTGATCGTGTAGGATGTTGTTGTTGTTGAAGATCAAGGTGACATTTTAGCCAAGAAGAGAGGCGCAGAGTGCGCGGAAGAGGCGGATTGAGTATCAGACTGATTGGTAATTAATGTAGTGTCGTGTTTCAGAAGCATGCCCGGGTCCACGCGCCTGGCCTGAACAAAAGCAAAGCTCGGCTCGTGGCCCAGATCGTCAACGGCTGTTCTCGGGACAGAAGTCCGCAACAATGTGAACGCTCCTGCATACATCTGGACTCTGCTCCAAGCTCCCAAGCTCGGTTGTCGGCTGCAATTCCTAAAATGCTCATATTAATCTTCGCCACCTCCTATATACTATATACACGCAAAGACAGACAGCTGGAACACCACCACAACACTCGAAAAGATTGTCCCTCCTTCCATCATCCTCGTTCTCACACGCTAAACCTCTTGAAACCCTCCACGAGCCCGTCTCCTGCCTTTGTGACCGCCGCCCAGACAGGCATATACTTCCGCATCTCGTCAAAGGCCGGAATAGCTCCCTCCACATTCGCATCGCTCCACAAACAGATCGCCCGTCCATCGAAGCTCTTCCGCTCCGGCGACTGATCTTTCCTGCCCCTTGCGATATCCCTCTGTGCCCTCACGCGCACGGTCCATGGCTTCTCCCAAGTGCGGCTCCACAGCCGCAACTCTTTCGCGCCCTCCTTGTTGGGCATCTTGACGAAGCGAATGTCTTGCGGTGCAGCACCATCAATGTCGTAGTCGCCAATGAGGTTGTCAAAGACAAGCTTGCAGGCACGAGTGTTCTGCCCAACGACTCGGAATACAGCTTCATTGTCGGTGGTGTTAGTACGCGTGGCGTTGACACTGATCCAGGAACGATAAGGAGATGGAGATGCTGTGGTCTCGAGCGAGCCTACAACGCGTGGCTTGAGACCAGTCCAGGAACATGTAGTAAGTCCTGGCTTCAATGCTGCATCTTGACATTCAATGGCCTGTCCAGCTGCGCTTGGTAGAGCAGAGATGATGTCCTGCACATATCCGTTAAGGCCTGAAAGAGATACCTTGTTCGCCCCTGAACCAAGGTCGATTGACTGGCTGAAGTATACCTTGAGTTGGGCGTCTTGCGAAAAGGGGAATGCTAGGAGATTGTAGAGTAGTGTCCCAACAAAGATAGCGAAGAGAAATGTCGGAATCTGGAAGGTGAAACGATGGAGAAATGGCGACACTGGGATCAGGAATAGGACCGTAACAATAGCCATATAGATGTAGTTGGCAATGGGGTTGTTTCCATCTGCGAGCACCTGATGCATGGCCGAGACACCGAAGAGGCCAAGCTGACCAATAATAATAATCATGATTGGACCCAGAATGGTGAATTGCAGGACCCAGATCCAGCTAGGCAGGGTTGCACTCCAGCCTTGCTCATCACCGTACGCCTGTTTGCCGTTGATCGTCGGGGTATAGCTGTCCTCGTCGTCCTCGTCGTACCCGCCAATACTTCGATGGCCTCTCGCACCGTTGTATGGTGTCTGCTTCTTACCAAGCAGTGATGTAGACTCGTTGGCGTCGTCGTCAATCGCATGTTGGGTTCTGTCGCTGCTTTCGGCGCGATCGCTAGCATCAGGATGAGACGAGATGGGCCTGCTGGAACTGTTGATATTCGCGACAAGCTGGACGTATTTCTCCTTGGTTGGTAGTGCGAAGAATTCCAGGTAAGAAAGAAGAAGGGCAAGGAAGATGGCAGCAAAGTAGATGACCATGAAGTAGCCACCGGCAATGCGGAAGTTGTTCTCGCCGACAGTATCGACAGCAAGAGCCAGCCACGAACCGAAAAAGAGCCATCCCAGTGCATGAGCTCGGTGCAGCGATGTTGGTCGGACGAAATCAGCGCCACGAAGGATGAACCACATGACGCCAATCCAGGCACAAAGCATCATACTATCGACCGATTAGATGATATGTCGGAACTGTGTTCAACTTTCTAGACTCACCTAAACACTGAATATTGGCTGCTGTAGACGATGTACGGGTTGATCTTCGTCATCAAATATGCCAATCCCACGACCGCAGCCGTTGCTAAGCAGAAAGCGACCGGGTATCTAAATAGACCTCTCCATCCGTTGAAAGATACAATCACTTCATCGTCAGGTGAGTTCGGGTCCAGCGGATCTGACTTGCCCTTACGAGCGAAAAGGTAGTATTTGTCAGTCTTGATGAGGATGAACATCATTGCTAGCATGATGATAGGTGCCACCACCAACAATGTAACAGAAAGCGCGAACATGACATGCAGCTGTGTAAGCCCGAAAATTCTCCCAAGAAGGTCGAACCACACTCCATCATGTCCCTGACCACGACTGAAATCAGTAGTAGTGTCGGCAGTGAGATCACGAGTGGTAGCAACAGCAGCTGACAGCATGTGCCATATGGAGTCTTTGCTCGTGAATCTGGCAGCATCGTTATCAGTGTGGTACTTTGACCTTGGCTCGAAGAAGGCAACGTCTAGACCACGAATGCCAAGCTCGCCCTCAAAGACTACATAGTCCGTCTGGCTACCAATGACGCGGCGCTTGAAGAGGTCTGCGGACAGAATACTACCGAACGGGTAGGGAGACTTGGTGTAAGCATTTGTGACCTCAGCATCACTGCTGCGGAAGAGTACAGCTCGTCCACCAGCGCCGGCCCCTTCGAGGTTGAGGAAAGTATCGGGAAAGCGGGAGATTGGGTGGCGCATAAAAGCTTTAGCTCCATTAAGGAAGTCCTCCTCGCCATTGTTCAATAGAGCGACAAGTCCTCGTTTCGGTTGATTGCCCGGCGTTGTATGATACTTGATAAGCTGCAGAACTGAAATGACCCCGACACCGTCGTCTGTGGCGCCGAAACCAGTGGACACGCTGTCGTAGTGAGCATTAACAAGGACACCATGGCTAGGAGGAGCAGCAGATTCTTCTTCCTCGTCATCACCAGAGTGCATCCACCAGTTGGTCGACCCATCCCTGGTGCCTCGAATATAGACCATGATGTTGTTGCCCTCGAAATACACACTGGTGTTCGAGCCAGCAGCAGACCAAGTACCATTGGAGTTCAAGTCGTTAAAGACAATGACTGGGCTCGCGCTTGAGCCATTTGAGGTTGTTGCAACTGATGCGCCCAAGAAAGCGGCATTCTTAGCTCCTTGCACGCTATATTCAGCTTTGTTTGCGACGAGAATCTGGTCAATCCGCTGCAGTAACCAGTTTCTGACAACATCGTTTTTCTTCGTGTTGTATGGATGAAATCCTTCGGAGATGACTTGCAGGTCATGCCACGCTTCACTGATGTTGACGCCCTTCACAGGCGCATTGGATGACGGCGACGGCACAACATGGTGCGTATAGAGCAATGCGACTGCAAGGGCAATGTATACTGCCGATGTGATGATAGTCACTGGCAAGCCTAGGAATCCAATAGGATTGAGTGACTTTTTTGCACCCATCTTGTAGCCAGGAAGCAGGGCAGCAATTCCTTGGAATCTATCTTCTCGTTTCGCCCTAGCTTGAACGTCGCTAGGTAGTGCTGCTGCTGCAGTTCGTCGATGTCCGTCCCCCTCGCAATAATCGCAGGACACCGGGGAAGAGATTAGACGGGATGGCGTTCAGGAGACGACGCACGTGGCGGCGACGGACAACACGTGACGGTGGCAAAATAGCTTGATTGCGATCGGAGGCATCTACAACAGGTCTATTGAGGGAACATATGCCAAATTCAAATCCAGTCCCAAAATCCATGCCCTTGATCATCAAGTCGTTACATCCCATACACAATCTACCACGTCTCCGCAACAAGCTTGCCTCCGGACTTCATGTCCTCCCAATATCGCCCTGCTGCCTCCATATCCCAAGTTTCACCATGGACTTCCAGCTTTTTCTTGATAACCACCTCTTTCAATGCAAGCTCAACACCCTCGCCCATGCCCTTTGAGCTACCGCATACAAAGATGCGTCCGTTGACTGCATTGATCACATCCCATACAATGTCCCCTTGAGCACGTACTTCGTCTTGCACGTAGCGTGCTTCGTTCTGTGGTGGAGCCTTCCACTGTCCTTCAGTCTCATCTTTCTGGGTTCGCTTCAAGAGAGCCAGATGACTTTCGCTCTGCGCCCTGTCGCTGGCCTTTAGATGCCCGACGGCTGACTCTTTCTTGCTAGCCCGGCTTTGCACGACCTTCTTGATTTGTGCTTCATACTTGCCCAACTCTCCGCTATATAGCTCATCAAGGCTGCTATCGCGTACGCCTTGCACTAGCCAAATCTTGCTAGCACAGTTGGCATTGCGTAATCTGTTCAAAATAAAACCTCGGAAAGGCGCCATGCCTACGCCAGCTCCGATTAGCATCATCGGCCCGTCGCTGCCGCCGAACTCTCTTGACAAAGGATTAGCCATTAGGCCACGGAACATGGGTATCCGAAGGTCGAGCGATTGTGCATATGCAAGACCGTGTTCTTGCTCAGCTGCAACGAAAGTCGAGGCAATCCTCTCCAAGAACCCACTGCCAGTTCCGCTGCGATGCCCTGTCTTCCAATCAGGAGTGTTGTGTATCGTGACCGCGATCTCGACTAAGCGTCGCCCAGCGAGGCCTTCCCGATCAGAAGAAACATGAGGGTCGTTGCTAAGAGAGTAGAAGCGTGGCATAAGCTGGTTGAGTATTGAGAGAATATCCGGAAGAGGAGGCTTGGCGCTAGGGAATGCATGGAGTAGTTGTGCGATAGAGATGTGTGGACCTGTTCGAATATCGCAGAATACAGGTTGACCCTGGCCAGAGCAGAGAAACTCCAGCAATCGCTTTTCTGATGGGTCGCTAGCGTGTTCGGCAAGTAAGCGCAGAAATTGCTTGGTTGGCGGATATGATTGAACATCGGAACACCAAGTTAACAACTCCCGTCGAGTAGTGACAAGTGTTCGCGACTCTTCTTCCCCCCAGATCGTTGGCCACCTGCCGGCATTGGTGTGCATTGTCACGGGCTGATCGCGAAGGAACCTTGGCACACCCAATGCGTCGAAGACCTCATCCACGGCTTCTGGTCTGTTTGAAGGGCAGACGCCGATGGCACCACCGGTCTTGAAGTCTACATCTCCACCCTCAGCCGGATAATCCGTGACGTCAATATCGAAGTGGAATGTCCGCTTTTCAGCTCCGGGCTTAGTCAGCTCCCTTGCATGATGGAGCGGTGCAGAGAACACATCGTACGGCGGATGTGGCTTTACGAAGTCTGGTGGATGTTTGTTGACAGAAGGTCGTGAAGGTCGCTTTGCCGATGGAATTGATTCGAAGGTGATGTTCACCTTGGGAAGCTCGACGATGTTCGTAAGCTCTGTGTCTCGATGTATACCTCCCATCTTCAGACCAAGGGCCTTGTATGCTTCATTATCTGGTAGCTTCATTGGTATGAAGCTTGGAAAGTTAGATTGTGCCTTGAGTCCGTTCATGATACAGCAGCCGCCTCCACAGCAATATTTCTGAATCAATGCTGAGCCACTTTCTGCATCCTTTGTATCCTCGGGTATGAGATCAGGTTCTTGTGTTAAGAGTTTCGTCTGTGCATGCTTCGGATCGTGGCCTTTGGTGACATCAACTTCAGCGAGATGTTCGGATGAAGGGATAATGTCATCGCCTTGCTCAGTTGTGGGTGTGGTCGCTTCTTCAGCATCGCTGGAATTATCGGACCAGACGGTAGAGCCTCTGGACGAAGACTTTTCTGAGGCCGCAGCTAGGTTGGGCGAGGAATATGCTTGAGACAGTCTATGTGATGGGCGATGTGCTTGATCGAGGAGTACCAATGCAGGCTGGCTAGGCCGGCGATTCTTGTCCGCGGAGGCTAAAGCATGAGCAGCTGCTGTTGACTGTGACATCTTGGTGATTTCTGGTGATAATCAGCTCTGATGTGCTCGGTAGTCGCGACGCTGGCCGTGCTGGTCAACATACTATAAGGTTGGTGATGGCGGGATGGCCTGTGATGCAATCGTGCAGAATTGCCGCTTCGGCTACCGACGCGAGGCACTGACAACAGCAGGCTAAATCGTTGTATTGTGGCGGTTGGAAGAGTCGGACGAAGCGTGCAAATGATCACCTAGGACACACTGAGTACTCTAGGTAGGTAGGTGGGATTGAAGGAGCAGTGGTAAGGTTGAAGTAGGTGTATGTCATAGGCGCGAGGTCGTTACTTCTTTATCAGATCATCTGGACACCGGACACTGAACTCCGCCGAGATTATGCGAATTCGGCTTCAGATTCAGGGAGAGTTGCCGTGAACACCTAGTCTGCTTGAAGCAGAATTACAGCGTAGTATGCTCTGATACAGTGCAGATGCAGTAGGTACGGATACTGAGATCACAACACAGATCGTCTTCCATAATTAGCTGCATGATCTATAATCTAGGCATGTGTCGTACAAATCAACTTGAAGCCCTCTCAATAGAACGTCCCTGTGCCTCATCGATTCGAGCTGGTCCATGGTGTCGCATGCGAGCGCTACCAATGACCTTCCGATGCGTGCTAAGCAGCGATGCAGTCTCTTTGCCCTCGCCATCCCATACCAGATTGAGATGTGCCAGCATCTGCGCGAACTTTGTGCCGTTCCCCAACTTTGCCCTTCGATTTGTTGGCCTGTGAGATACATCCCGCCCAAAGAGCTGTGTCATCCTTTGCATACACATCTTGCGCACAGAGTCTGTGTAGATATCGAGTCCGCAATGTCTGAGCACCTTGAGAAGTGCGACGCCGCGAGTCCACGGTGCCTTTCGGTACGGGAAAAAGGTGCCGGAGCTTATACAGCTGAAGATATTACCCGCATTCGTTGTAGTTCCAACTAGGTCTCCGTAAATGTATACTTTGAAAGATGCGGCCGGTGAAGGCAGGCTCTCTGGATCACCAAGCGTACGGGACATAATAGCGTGCGGGACAGCTTTGTTGATTGACATAAACCCCCAGGCTACTATCGCTTTCTGGAGACCAGGATCGAACAGCTTTCGCTGTTCGCGCCGCTTCTCAGCCGAATTTGGGCGAGACCATTGCTTTTGGTAGTGCAATACTAGCCATAAAGACAACAGCTCCAAATCAGCAAGTCTTCCTTCCATGCCGAGATAGATCAAAGGTTGTCGCCAATGCATAGGCTCAACACTAACACCCTGTCGCATGATTCTTACAAGGAGAGTTATGAAATTGTCAAGCCCTCGGGATTTGTGCTCTTGTGTCACCGGACGATGCCCTGGTCGCCGACGTGGAACCCAAGCGAAGAACGCACGTCTTAAGCTCTGCACGGAAATCGTAATCTTATGCTGTATCATATCGTCAACGAGTGCATGAACTTGAGTCAGCTCTCCAGTCTCAATCCTAGCTTGCAGCAACACGTTATAGCCTTGTTGTGTTGGATTCTCATGACCATGAGTCAATGTCAATAACGCGATATGGACCGTCTTCCAGTCCTCGAGCTTGATGTGGTGAGCCAATAGCTTCTTTTGCAATTCTTTGTCTTCCAAGACTTCCGGATGCTGGTCACTTGCAAGCAGACTTTGAAGCAAGTCGCCCTTTTCCTCAGAAGCGAGCTTCAATACCAGTCGCGAAAATACACAGTCTTCGACTTTCATGCCTAACTTCTGGAGCATCCTGATATGTTTCATCACTTCGATAGGGTCATTCACCCGAGCCGCGAGCTCGCGGAGAGCAAGAGGACCAATAGCTTCGACACCAAAGGCAGATAGACTTTTCACGACGAACTCGACAGAGAACGCGCCTGTGGCAAAGGCTTTGGCACATGTCGTGTCACTGATATACTTCTGCCTGATTCCATGCTTTTCGCCGAGCACTTTGTTCATGAAGAAGCGCGATAGGGTGGTCTTACTGGAAGAATTGATCTTCTCTTTGTAGCTTGGGAGCTCAAGGCTCGCCTCTGTGAGTGTCCTGGTATCGAGTCGTGTATTGCTAGCGTCGCCCATATGCAGATGACGCCTTAGTGGCTGAGTGATTGCTGCATGAGATGGATAATCTCCCCTAGAAGTCAGGATGTCGTGCCAGTAGACAGCCTCGAGATATCTTTCCTGTTTGCATAGCATCGTAATCATAACATCATAGAAACATAAGTCATCTGCGTCTTTATATAGACGTTCAAGAGTCCTTAGTGACGAACGAGTGGATATCCAGCTGCTTTGCTGCACAATACGAGCAAATGTGCCAGGTTGCGGCAAGTCGAGCTCCTTGAACTTCTGATGCCAATTCCAGACAATGTCGGGAGCTTTCAAGAACAGCTTGCCAATCACTAGATCGTAGAGCATATCGTGACTTTTGCCTGTTCTCATGAACAATTGCGTCGCATCCTCCATGATCAACCTCAGGTTATTTGTGTCGAAAGCCGCCCGGACAACACTTGCCCACAGCTCTTCTGCATCGTCACCCTCCATTGGAATGGCCACCTGCCTTTTCATCATGCCCTTCCATATCTCCAGGGTGCCCTCGTTGCCATACAGTCTCGTACGATGTCGGAGGAATGCAAGCCACAAATTGGTATCATTCTTATTCTCCTGTTTGTCGACTGCTAGTACGCGTTGTGAAGTCGACTGACCAGGGCTGGACTCTCTTTCGAAATCTTCAAAAGTCCAGGATGTAGTCAAGTCAGATTGACGTCTATTATGGTGTGGTCGTGAGGAAGCTATCCTGCGGAAAGATGTCTTCGGCTCATGAGAGTCTTCAGGGATGCTCGTAAGTGACGGTGCCAGTGAGGTCGACCGTCTCAGGAGACCACATAGCCGCAAATGCTGGTGCCATGTCGAGGGTAAGCAATTGGTGCGCTTTGCAAGAATGCTACCACAGATCACCGCACGAGAGACGTGTAGCATTCACTCGCAGATAAGTTCCCAGTCATCGAGAAGCTTCCTATCTGTAGCTTCAAGCTGTTGCAAAGACGCCGCGTACCTATGAGACTAAAGATTCTAGGTTGGAATTGATCTCATGTTTCGATCATGCTTGCCCTGCCAAGCAAATCTGGCAAAACTTCGGAGTTATAATGCAGCTCCGACATCACGACAATCTGCCATTGAAGCCTTGACTTCACTTTACAATCGACTTCAGCAATCGCAAGTATGAGAGCATCCATCCGAAGACTCGCCGACCACGCTGCGCATGCCGCTAAGCCCGCCGAGAAGGCTCCTACCGGTGGCTGGGGGTGAGTAACGATCAAAAGCACCCAGCCAACACACTTGGCCCTGTCTTCATTTGCTGGGCTAGGCTGTTGAGGATTTACTATCACTATTACTATTGGACGCAATCTGCAGACGAGTGCTAATCTGGTGGACTTCAGATGGAACAACCGCGCCAACCGTGTGCCATACTATCAGAGACTCTTCCAAAGCCACAGTGGATACAGACAATGGGAACAGGTTAGCAGAACAGCACCGGCGCGCAAGCAGGGCATAGAACAAGCCCAAGACAGGACATGACTGAGGCCTACACAGACGCAACGAAGCAGGACGTTCATCATGCCTGTGTACAACACGCTAATGTGGGGAGGACTTGCAGGTACGCAGACAAGAAGCAGTCTTTGCGGGCTGGAACTCGAATCTGTACAGGATGCATGCTGATTGTTCTTAGGCACCATGTACATGATGGTTCGCATGGTTTTGGTGCGACAAGTTCCATCATTGTAGTCAATTCGACGCCCTGCTAATCAAGCTCCAGGGACACAAGACGTGGTACTGAGCGGAAAGATGGGGTATGCGTGCAAAGGAAAGGAAAGGGAGCGCTGCTACAGGCTGTAAAAGTGTATCAGCGATGCTTGAACGGCTCGAAGGCGCGAGAGCTATGCTTAGAGATTTAAAGCCTTGTACAATGCATCACATTCCTGACTACAGTGTGCTTGCGTGAATCTGTCGAACGAGCAATGTTCAGGTTAACATTCACGACTAAGGTCGATCATCCCGCTACTTCATATTGTCCAAGGATGCGTGTAATGACGGTCAATGATGATATACCTTAATATCCTCAGAGGTCATTGGCCTGATCCATTGGAGATATCAAGCTCCTCTCGTCGTACCCTGCAAACCTGCGCACTGACCACCTACCTTCCACCACTACCTCCACGTTTACTCACGCGACATTCACATCTACAACACAACCGACTGGCATGGCTGACCTACTGAAGGGCCTTTTTGGCGGGCAGAAGCCACTGTCCAGCGCTTCATCTGTTGCAGTCGGCGATTCAGGTACATCAACCTAGAAGTACTGCTATATCCAAGCACTAACAACCACATCACTAGACTTCGCCGACTTTGCAGGCGCACCAGATCCCACACCAATCACTATCCTCGCCAATGCAGCAACGTCGTCTATCTCCTCCGCCGTGGCAAGTGCCACCGCAACAGGAGCTTTCAACCCCGGCATTCCTATGAGCGCACGACCATATACGAAATGGTACCGAGTCTGGGAGCGTTCGAGCATCGCCGACTTCTACACGGAATTGTTCATCGTACCGTTCATACTTGCGATCATCATCGTCCACTTCTGGGGCACGCGCGCAAACAAGAGAAAGGCAAAGGCGTGGGGCGCAGCACATATTCCTCTTATTCAGCAAGAGTACGCTAGCGTTGGCTTTACTGGCAGAGCTTCAGCGGATATCAAGATGTTGGAGGACCCTACTTCTCTCGACGTTCCTGAAGATGTTCTGAGGGAGAATGCGCCAAACGAGTTCATCACGTATGCCACAGGTCGCCAGAACGTTGCCTTCTTGGACGTACGACTGGGTCTCGCCAAGCGATACAACCCGATGGCGCGCGTCGGTGAAGAAGCACTCGGGCTCTTCTTCGAGAGCATGCCCGCGCCAAAGGAGCGCATGGAAGCGACCGCCTACACCTTTGACGGCAAAGAGGCTGATATTCTTGGCGCTGTTGGCACCGAAGCCGCAAAAGGTGGTGCCAAATCTGGTTACGATGGCTTTGTGTGGGCGATTGTGCACAAGGATATGATGCAAGCTCTGCGCAACAGCCGCTACGATTTGTCTTTGACATACACAAAGGACAGTCCCAAGCTGCCTAACTGGGCCACGATTATGAGCGAGAGCGCCGAGATCACAGACACGTTGCTGACCCCGGCTCTGATTGATGCTGTTACTCAAGCTGGCGAAAGACTCGAGTCGTTGATCATCACCGACCAGCCCGTCGACAAGCCCATAACGTGCGTACCCCAGCACCCAACCCCCGGCAAGCCCCTCCTCACTAACCTCACTCCAGTCTCAACGAACTCACCTCCAAAAAGCG
>Ga0058698_10001008_pt1 | contig 13558 bp, 17 predicted proteins | sample AgamicAsSfe_FD_67288 | JGI IMG/M metagenome (GOLD analysis project Ga0058698, IMG submission 67288) | Agave microbial communities from Guanajuato, Mexico - As.Sf.e | ecosystem: Host-associated > Plants > Phyllosphere > Phylloplane/Leaf | place: Guanajuato, Mexico | collected 2012-05-30
GTGCGGATCTTGCGAGATGCAGGTAGATATTGTAAGTTGTACTGGCTGAAAGGTACGTGTAGAGTTCTGTAAGTCGATAGCAGTTGCAAGTGTACGTGGTAAAAGTCGCTTTGATATGCTACGATCACCGGAAAGTGCTGTGAGTGTGAAGATGGAAAGAATCTGAGCAAAATTGGCGGGATTGCCTTAAGTATAGCAAAGCTTGCCATTCTGAGCGCCTTTCTGAGCGGCTTTCTGAGCGCTTTTCTGAGCGCCATTCTGAGCGCAAGGATGTGATTTTCTGCACCGGGAGAAGCCATGGTGGGAGCAGGAAGCTTGCGTATAAACACGGCAGCAACAGATTTCACAGCAAAGATTTGACGAGGCAACAGACAATAGGGACTTGAGCACTTTTTCATTAGGCGATCACAAGGAGTCTATAGTGTGACCTGGTAATGCATATAAAGTCGGTGATCCTTGGCGATGGTGTAGTATGACCGAATGAGGAAGTCTGAATAATCAATTGCCGGAACAAAGCCGAAACTCGAGCTCTACTACGTAACTAGGGCATGGATAGATATATCTGATGTAGTGCACTTCGATTCTGTGATTCTTCCTGTGTATCGTGTCGTGATTGAGATGACGCGGCCGAAAAGTGAACAATGTCGGACATAGAAGCCGTGGCAAGCAACAGTCCCGCCGTGACCACGCCGGCATCACAAAAAGTCCCGCCAGCACCATCACAATCAATACCACGCCGATATGGCACCGCCGAAACTCGCACCTCGTCCCAATCCACCACGAGCACCCAAGTCGACACCCCAGTCCCCTCCACACCAGCCCACGACACCTCCCCCTACCGCGGCCCCTCCAAGCACGACCTCGGCTGGCCTCGCATCATTCACCACTTCTCTCCCTCCTGGTTCCCCGTAACAATGGGAACAGGCATCCTCTCCATCATCTTCATCTCAGTTCTCTAGCAATCCCGCTAGCTGTACCACCACTCCCTGCTCTTCTTCCTCCTTAACGCCCTCCAATTCTCCCTCGCCCTACTAACCAGCATCGTCCGATACGCCCTCTACCCCGAGATCTGGACCGTCATGATCCAAAGCCCCGCGAACTCCCTCTTCTTCGGCACCATTCCCATGGGTTTCGCCACTCGGATTGAAGGTTGGATATGCCTCCTCGGGACATCCTGCCGCGCTGGGGCTTTTGGGCCCGCTACGCAGCCTGCGCCGCCTGGAATTGGATACTCGATGCGCTCGTAGCTTTCGGCGTGACGGCCTTCCTCTCCTGGAACCACCTCAGTCGAGGATGCACGGGCATGAGTCTAAGTCGGATTACGGCGGCGCAGCTGTTGCCAATTGCCGCTACGTTGGCTATGGCGGGGACTGGGTCCGAGGTGGCGGAGGTGCGGCTGGGGAGGGAAAGGCAGGTGGGGTGTGGATGTACTTTGACTTGATATGGTATGTGGAGGGCGGGGATGCTGTTGGCGTTGACGGTGGTGGTGGTGGTGGTGTATTATCAGAGGTTGGCGGTGCATAAGTTGCTGGCGAGGGAGGTTATTGTGAGTTTGTTTTTGCCGTGGGGAACGAGGGCGTATGGGGAGATGGGTGAGCCATGGAGATGATTGAGTCGAATGTTTTTGGATTGTTGATTGGGAGAAGAGCTAACAGGGAACCAGCACTATGTACATACATCGGCAAAGTGGCCTTGACACTCTTCCCCGAACCTGGCACTCTCCATCCGCTCGCCGGCCCATTGTTATACGGCCTTGGCTTCATCATCGCCTTGATCTTCTTCGGCTTTGCTATCATGTGGCTCATCTTTGCCCATGCGGCAAACTCCAAAGCACATCCTTCTCCACTCAACATGGGGTTTTACATCTCCTCTCATGGTTTTCGCCTGCAGTATCATTCAAGTTGGTGTCGAATTGCCAAGTGCTGCGTTCAAGGGGAATGGGACCGCGTTCGGAGTCGCTGTGATCATATTGTGGTGCGTTGTTGCCGCGGAACTGTGAAAGGCGCGTGGGGTGGAAAGCTGTTCCATGCACCACGTCTTGCGAACTTCGAAAGAAAAAAAGAGAAGATGAAGAGACACAGAGAGATGCCGAGCGCAGAGAGAAAGCTGTCTGACATATCCGAGAAGTGGACAATGTCTGAAGATGTGTAGGCTCGCCGACCAACATCAAGTGAAGAACACCTTATGACGCGCTCCACCACCACGACAGATAAGACAATGGACGTGCGCTTCTTTGCCACTGAGTGGGCAGGGTTTCTCATACTCAGGGCACTGCCCCTCGGCCCACAGTGCGCGATTGCTTTCCCCAAGCTTGCCGACGCAGTCTGCGCAGAGGTCGATGTGGCGACAGTCCATGACGATGCTAGTCGCGTCGACATCGTAACACATCTTGCACCGTCGCTGCACCTTGTCCTGCCGGAGAGTCTCGAGCTCATTGACGCACTTGACGTGTTCCTGCTGGAGAGACGCAAGCTCGGAGCGAGTGCGCATGTACTCCTCGACGAAGTGAACGGCCGAGAGACGTCGAAAGGCCGCCGCGACCCGAAGAACGCCGTACCAAGACCAGAGGGCCATCAGTTGATAGCCGAAGAGCAAGCAAGCACCTGCTTCGAAGATCGCCATGGCAGCCACAAAGACAACGACGTTCATAAAGATCAGCTTCACGAACATTGGGGTGTTTTCCGAGATGCCGGAGCCAGCAAAGTACAGTGCGAGGTGGTCTGCTTTCATTTCCATGGTGTAAGGCCCGAGCGTGTAGAGGTAGCCGAAGATTGGTGGACCGACACACAGGCATTCAGATGGGTACTTGATCGCTTGGGAAAGCCAGGTGCGGAGGAGGTACTGCGTAAGGGAGAGCTTGTCCTCTTCGATTTTGACTTTTCCGAGCACGTCGATGATGAGCTGCAGGGATTCGGAAGGAGGGCTGGGAGCTTCGACTGGTTTAGCTAGCAGGGTTTGCTGCTTGGCGGATTGGGAGTGCCGCTTGGATGATCTGGATTGTCGCTTGGTTGATCCTGCTTGCTGCTTGGTGGCTGGTACTGTGCTGATGACCTTATTCGCAGCTGGACTTGCGAGTTGACGAAGCCACGCAACCATGCTCCGCCTAAGCAGACGATCTGCACGGAGAACAAGGTCGACCCATTTGAGTGAAAGGAGCATGACGCCACAGAGCAAGATGGTGGTTTCCGCATCGAATATGCCGTACTTTGATGAAGCGACGCGCTCCACGAAGTCAGCGTGCTTGGTATCCGACATGTTTGCTCAGTTGCTGTGGGGTCTGGTAGTGAGGTGACTCAGGTGAGAAGGCTGGAAAAGAAATAGAGATGTGGAGGAGCAAGAGAAGAAGGAAGGTGTAGAGAGAAGCATGAGGAGGAGCGTGCGATGAAGAAGGCTTAGGCTGCTGCGGTCAAGTAAGATGGAAATGGGAAAAGAAAAGGCTGGAGCTCTGCATGCCGTTTGTTTCAGAGCGTTTGGTGTTTCAGATCTGCCAAACGGGGAAGTACCGAAAATCTGAGAACGAGCATCCTATCAACTCCAGTGGCCAGGATGCCTGCAAGACGTGAAGATGACACCTTTACACGGTACTGCCAGTCACGAAGCAAAGGCCGGGCGAATGTGCAATGAAAGGTGTTTGTGTTTTCGATATAGATCTGATTGCTTGGTGATGATGACAAATACAAATACATCACGACCCCCGCATTCCACCTCAAACCTCACCTCAGCCTGTCTCTCTCTGTTTGAGTTCACTTTGACCAGCCATCAAGCATGACGCCTCCTCAGCGTCGACCTGGGAGATGCCGAGATCCTCGACTGGCCTCACTCGTTTTTCGGAGCTCTACCTCGTCTGACAAATCGGCAATGTTACGCCATCTCTTGATGCTGCTGCTGCTGTAGAAGGATCATGTAGTATATCACCTTCAACCCTCGGCCTCTCATGCCATCACGCAAGGAAGATCTTCCCGCAATCAACACCAAAACTGCAGATCAGGAAGTACAAGTGTACAAACCCTTGCTCTGTGTCTCATACTTCGGACACTCGCGTGCTTAATGTGAAAGAGGCGAAAGTTGTGAAAAATGCGAATGGATGTGAAGGCCGCGAAAGAAGTAGTGAGAGCAAGACGCGTCAAGTGCTACTGATTTGATAATCTTGTGACGATGTCGAACAGCTAAGGTCGTCCTCCGTCCAAGCTTGTGTCTACTGCAAAACCATGCCTCCATGTCGTTACATTCAGCTCATAGACAATTCCTTGCCACTCCCCATAATCCTCTGAAACTCCAGGTTCATCAATGGCCGCTCTGATAGTTCGCGTATCATGGACTGCAAATTTAATCAGACATGCGTTGAAGTCGCATGCGGTGATGTGTGGTATGACCTGCTCTGCGGTATCATTTAGAGCTTTCTTCCCGAAAATGCTGCAATTGCATCCACCATAATGACTGCTGTTGAAGTTAATATCACTCAACAGCTGTGACTGCGCCGAGCGTGTCACGATCCGCTTGTCAGCACGTCTTCCTGCTATCGCTTGAACTGCCAGATCGTGTTCTTTGGTGCCCTGTGATCGCTGACTGAGGTTTCAGGCAAAGTATACCTTTCGACGCTGCCCACCACCTCTGCAGACCAGGCAGTGGACATGGCTCGTGCCGATCAGCTGACAGTCGCTCCCGTACTCTGGACATTCTCCCGCGTACCAAGATGTGGTCTCACGTCGTTCGAGGCTTTGCAGGCACTCCATGCAAAGGTCGACGTGACCGCAGTTGATTAGGATGCTGTTCGCAATGGCGTCGAAGCAGAACTTGCACGTTCGATCGGTGGTCTCCTGCCGCAAAGTCTCGAGCTCTGTCGATACTGAAGCCGCTCACTATCGATCTTGCGGTACTTCTGGTAGAAGTGGACGCCAAAAAGTCGACGAAGCACGTCAAAGATGAGGGTAATGGCATTGGCAGCCCAAAGTCTCATTTCTAAGGAACGGAGGCAGATGAAGGCTAATACTCCAGCGGCCGATACGGTCTCGACAACTGCAAGGGCAAAAGTGGTCAAGATCGTGCAACATGCGTAGGAGGGAATCAGTCCATTCAGGTCGTTCGATACATCAGAGTGAGACACGAGTATCTTCGAGAAGGTCTCTTGATCCACGATGTATAGCAGACAATCAAGACATGCGACAACAATCGTAGAAATAGGCAGTATGCTGGAGAACATCAGTACCCAAGAGTGGAAAAGCGCAAAGGAGCCGAAAACGGGTCCCTTCTGACGTCCAGAGGATTTCGGAGCCAGCGATTGAGTTCTAAGAACGTCGATTAATCTAGCGGGTACGAATATCGCAGTGTCGAGAAGGAAATGATACAGTCCTATCAATGTACTTAGCTTCTCAATAGCAAATTGCAGTGCTATGACGCGGCCAAAAGTGCGACAAGAAAGAACCCGAAAGACGGGTCTCTCAGGAAGGGCCGGAATGCTTCGATCATGCTGACGGACGGAGAAATCATGGTCAAGACATTTGCCAACGTCATGTACCTGTCCATGAACTAGTGGTCAGAGAAATCCCTGCATGAGTAGAGTAGAATGTGTGCTCATACATCTGGCCGAATACTGATCGTATACTGCGACTCGTTGTTTGAGCCAAAACGTGGACGATGCTGGTCAGTGAAAGTAGTGACGTCGTGCTTAGGGTCACGATAGACGTAATAATAGCGATGGTGTCGTGGTTGTGGTGTACGAGAATGTATCGAACATTGCCGCTGTAGTGATGGAATTGGACGTCGTAATGACAGCGATGAATGGGAACAGTTGGTGACAAGAAACAATGTAGACCGAAAGTAACTGATATACACAGCCTGAGTACCGTACGACGCCCTAGCTTACTTGTCCAAGATCTGACAAATTGCAGAAGCTGTGAGACCAAGCAGAAGACCATACCCACGAGAAACAAGCGCTTTGTCAACTTACTAAGTCGCATGCCACTAGCAAACATTCCCCTGGCCAGTACACGTTGTACGCACGATGATCCGGAGCGGAAGAAGATAGGCACTCACCATATGCAAGCCACCTCTGCAGCTTAGAGCCACTGTGGCACCGAGCTGAGATTAGTTGCACCTCTCTGAGGACAAAGAAACTGAGATGCTGAAAATGAGGTCCGAGCTTAGCGGCATTTGACCAAGTCTCACAATGGCCAGTCTGACACCGGCGCAGACACTTACTGCAAGTCATCTCCAGGGACTAGAGATGTTGCGAGACCAAGCCGAGCCGGAGACCACTTGAAGACGCTTCAGGACAAAGAAAATAGACATATCGCACGAGGTCCGAGCTCACCCACCTCAAGCCAGGGTCAGCTTAACGCTAGCCTGTGCATCTTCGGGAGACATCGCAAGTCTGGGCATACCTAGCCGCCAGATCCACCGAAGTCAGCCAGAGGATGTTTGAGATCCAAGAAAACAGCAATACGAACACTCTACAAAGTCTCAACTTTACTATATTAGACAAGCCTGATCCGTCCACTTTGAAGCTGACCAGCATGCACTCAGAGACATTGCAGGCTAGACCAGCATACTCCACAGCCTCAGTCCTCAGCATTACAGCCATGGAAATCAGCGTAATATCCTTGAGAGCTCGACCCAACTTGGGGCGAAAAACTCCGATGGTAGTAAACCGTAGTATTCGCCAATTGCCCAGCTGAAGTCCACATAGAGGTCATGTATGTTACAAAAGCACGTAGAAAGTGATTGGTCCAATTGTTTCCTACTCAGCTCATTGCAACTCATACCAGTATACCGAGCTATTTCATCCAGAACAGCAACCATTTCTCACTCCTGCGTCTTCAGCTTCAAGTCTATGAAGCTTGGTTAGCTCGATCTTCCCAACGACGTTGGATGCACACCAGCGCTTCGCATATGACCAGATCTCTATAACTTGCAAAAATTAAACTTACCGGCATCCTTCAGCACCAACCCCCTCTCAGCTGGCAACAGCGCGCCCTTGACCGGCTGATTCTTCTTCTTGAAATCATCACAGATATCCTCCATCTTGACCCACTCCACACCCTCGTGCTTGTTGATGTGCGCTATGACGCGATCCAGCATCTTGAGAACGTGTGGGTGGCCGGCGACGTCAGGGTGAATGCTGCATTGCGAGAGTTGTGTCAGTTCGTGGTGGATGAGAAGAGCAGCTTATATGAGCTGGAAGGGACGAGATTTACGTGACGGGGAAGACGAAGTCGTCGTATCTGAGTTCAGTCAGTTATCATAATTAGGGAGCTCGTCTATTGCGTAATACACCAATTGTAGGACTACTTACTCTTCATAGAAATAGTCAAACTGGTCGAGCCACAGCTCTTCCACCACTTTCGGCGAGACCCAACCGTGCGAGTTAGGCGCTTTCTTGATAAACATCTTCTCTTGTGTTAAAAAATGATCGAAAAAATATCCTGGCTCCCATAGACTCAAGGATGCACACTCACCATTGGCGGCAAATCATCAAGATACCAGCTAGCAGGAATTTCCACAAGACCAGTAGGTTGCCCTTGCTTCAGTGGTGTCATCCACGTATCTGGGTCTTTGCTATAGTCAATCGGCTTCCATTCGTCTGCAATGCGTAGATAATATGCTTGGCAGTCGTGGTGGCTGAAGTTGTGCTGTGTATGACGTCTCAGCCTAGATCGAGGAGCGTGGTTCACAAAATGTTTACCTCATATTCCAATCCATACTAGTCCCATGCGTCAGCACACTCACTCCAAGTTCCATCCCCCAGCCCACCCACTCACCTTAAGCACCAACTCCGCCCCTTCCTTACTACTCTCCCACCACGGCGCCACCATTCCCCTGGGCGGCTTTCCCCCACAAAAATCCGTCAGCAGTTTATACGTTTTGTCCATAATCTTCGTCTGCTGCTCCAGCGTCATATCAGCTGGATTCTCGTGACTGTATCCGTGCAGTCCGATTTCGTGTCCGGCGTCCCGGATCATGGCGCATTCTTCGGGGAAGGATTCGAGAGAGTGGCCGGGGATGAAGAAAGTTGTGGTGATGGAGTGTTTGGCGAAGAGCTTGAGGAGACGGCGGACGCCGATTGTGCCGCTGGAAGGGGATCAGGGACGGGAGAAGGTCGGGAAGAGGAGCTTGTACTGGGCTGGAGCTAAAGCTTGGGGAGGGGACCTACGCGAAGATACCTCGACTGATATCAGAGGTACTGTTCTCGCCACCATAGGAGCCTAGCCAGCCAGCGACGGCGTCAATATCAACGGAGATCGATACAAGGGCACCTGGATATAGTGCTATCAGCATGAAGGTAGCACAAGATCATTCTCACGGCAAGACGAACGCTTTGGCATGATTGTAGAAGGTGTGATTCTTAACTGCGATATCAATACTTCACGGAATTGCTGCACGTCAGAGGTGGCAAGAAATGTGGCAGTATGGAGGTATGACGGTGGTGCATACAGATGCCGCGGTGTGGTCTGTGATGCGGGGTCGTGATTCGCCTGATAAGGTGTATTATTTGTCATGGCCTGGCTTGGCATGTTCTGAACAGGAAGGTCATTCTTTTGAGGGATATTCACCTCATGGATGACTCATCCACCTTCGTATGCGTCCAGACTACCTCGCCGTTGTAGATTAGAGGCAAGTCCGCAGCGACGTCGGTGGCGCAAGGGTATCCTTGATCCTTCTTGAATCGTGCAAAGATCATTAAGGCACACAATACAGTTCCAAGCATATCCTCTACTGTGCGGCACTTTTACACGACATCTCACTCTAGTGGAATGGGAGGATCGCCCCTCATCGAGCCTGAGAAGCTCCATCAGTCCCTGGGCACCGAGTTCACCATTTCGACGCCCCTTCTAATGATCAGCTCGTGAAGCGCCAACTCAACTCCAACACCAGCTCCTCACCCGCCAACACCCAGTACCACCTCACCCTCCATGCCTCCTCCTCCTCAACCCCGCCTTAAACTCCGCCTGACCCTAGCCCTCACCCACCTCACCCTCCTCGCCCTCTTCACTCACCCTCTTCATCGCTGCCCTCGATGCCACCATCGTCTTCACCGCCGTCACCTCCATCACTTCCCAACTCTACTTCGCCGCCGGCTACATCTGGGTCGGCACCACCTAGCTGATCTCCGACGCCATTGGCGCGCCGATATGGGCGAGCTTGAGCGACGTCTGGCCTCGTAGGCTGGTGATGCTTGTCGCCGTAAGATGCGGGTGTTGATTTTCGGGTGGGCGGTGCCAATCATCCTCTCATACCTCGGGCACTTAATTGATTTCGGCTAAATACATAGCTGAATAGGCAGCGGTAGCTATTACGATCGATACTTCCCCCTCTCCTAGCGCTATAGCTTTCATTACCAGATCCTTAACTATAAACTGGCAGTTGCCGCAATCCAAGGAGCCATGCCTGCCACATACTACATCCCGCTATACCTGCAATCCGCCAAACAGCGTAGTCCTGTCATGTCAGGTGTCTTACTGATCCCTCCCATGATTGCCACCGTGCTTACCGGCGTAGGGTCCGGCATGGTGATACACAAGACGGGACGCCACCGAGAGCTTATCTGGGTTGGTGCTACCACCCCAAAAGCAGGAACTGGCAGCTTCATCTCCCTGAGGGTGGATTCGTCCATGCAGCAGTTTATCGATCTCACTATCTTGTTCGGTCTGGGCGCGGGTATGCTATATGAGGCGCCAGACGTTGCCACAGCCACGTCCACATTGGACTTCGTTCGGGGGCTCTTCATGGCGATATCGTTGATCGTAGGCGGGACGGTCCTCCAAAACAGTATGGACAGACAATCAAAGCGCCTGATGAATGCAATTGGGCTCCCTCTAACCATCGCCCAGGAGTTTTGCTGGTAATGCGGCAGCAGCGAATGTGGCGCGCCTGGCTCAGATCATGGATCCTGTACAGCAGGAGGCAATGAAGGAGGCGTATGCGTGGGCGATTCACAACACGCGGATCATGTACACTGGAGTGGCTGCAATAGGTGTATTGGTGAGTCTCTTTGTGGCGACGTCCAGTTCGGCGAGCGAGCATGTCGAGACGGTCATTGGCATCAGAGTGGAGCGGAGAACAGGAGATGAGGACGTCGAGATAACAGTACTTCAGCTTCCTAGTGTCTGATCTCGGCCAACGGACCCTGCAAAGCAATCTAGGAGGGTCGGTATCCTGCCTGAGGTGGGAAGGCTACAAGACGGAGTGGAAGGACAATGGCGTAGGGGACGTGACCATGCGATGGCGAAAAGAGACAGATGCACCTATGCTGTGGGAGTATCTGTCAAAGTAAAGAATGCAAAATTCGGCAGATCGAAGAGATTCATATGTTGCGTTATGCGTAGGGAATATCTACCAATGTAAGCACAATCACAACTCAGTGTACTTCCGTCATGCCTGAGGGCTTGGCCTATATCAGTGTCGTGATGCATACACCTGCCTGCCCAATCCAGTTCTGCAAGAAAACCACAACGCCATGCAATGCGACACCAGACACCACGCTTTCTCAGCAGCATTGATCAACTCCTCAAATAGCACCACTTCCTCAATAGGGTGAATCCACGATCTCCCTCCGTAGATAGCTCGCTCTTCCCTTGCCCGCTGGCGTTCTCGGTGCTCTCACTGGACTCGCTGGCACACCGACAATACTCTCTCGTGTCGGCCGCATCAACTCCTTCTTTCTCACCATATCCACCTCATTCGGCAGCGCGACGACCAAGTTCTTGTCAGTGCCGTAGCGGAAGTTGTCTGCCATGACCTCTGCTGCGTATCGTTTAATGCGGTACGGATCCTTCATGCCGTTGAGCAATTCCTTCATACTCCATGTGACCACGAACGGCCCTGTTGAGGTGATTATAGTGGTCTCGTTCGAGTCGACTCCCGTGTTGAAGTGTGCTGTCGTGAAGCTCAAGCCTGTGCCGCGAGTCTCATGCGTCATTTGCGCAACATGAGCGGGGCTGAGGTGGAGGCGGCGTGGTTTTGGCTTCGAGTCCTTGCCGAATGCTTTCTCGAATCCTAGCTTGCCTGCGCCTTTGCCTTCTTTTTGGAGAGCGTCGATGAGCAGCAGGTACGTGCGCGTAGTGCCTAATACCCAGCGACCATCTGCGGAAACGTCGACGCCGATGATGGGATCACCGAGTGCAGGAATGAGTGTCTTGGCGTTGATGCCGAGACGATCGAAGAGACGAATGTCACCCTTGTCGGACGCGACAGCAATGTGACCCTTTTCTGTCGTGGCCACAGCCGAGAACTGGTTCTTAGAGGCATACTGCTTCAGCTCCGAGTCAACGAGTTTGGCGCCGGCAAGACGTGGGTCAATGCGGTACAGAGCGTTGTCAGACATTCCGATCAATGTCTGCTCGTTTGACATCTGCGCGAACTTTGACTCCGCAGCAAAGCTCGTTACTGGGATATCGTCGTGAACCTTCCACTCATCAACAACTTTACCAGTCTCAAGGTCCATGCGAAAGAGTGAATTTGCCTGATTTGGATCTTGAAGGATCATGTTCGAATCCTCCATATGTAGCATGACCTTCTTTGGACTGAAGGCTTTGCCTTTAGGACCCTTGACTTCCGCGATATTGGTCTGAAATTCAAGACGATTGTTTGGCGTATGCTTGAAAACTCCAATCGCACCTCCACGAACGACGAACGAGCGATCATGCTTGTAGCCAACAGCTAGCTGCGAGTTGATACCGGCACCTTGTTGCTGAAGTTCCACATCGTCGTCCTCTTCATCCTCGTCGTAGTGTTCACTTCTTCGATCAGGCTCTTCATCTTCAGGTTCTTCCTCCTCCTCTTCCACCTCGTCCGGTGCATCCTCCATGGTGATATCTTGAAAGGCTTCCATGATGTAGTCTTGATCTGTCGCCTTTGCCCACTTCAGCTGATTCTTGTGCTCCCACAGAGCTTGCATGACGCCGTGTTGGAATCCTTCCAGGATTTCTTGGTTCGGGAAGCGCAACAACCATGAAAAGACGGAACCTTCTTGTGTGTAATGATTGAATATGAACGACAGCGCCTCGAAGTTGAAGACGGGATTGAGATCATCGACCACAGCGTGGCCGAGCCAGTCGCGCTTGGAGCCAGTGATCTGAAGCCAGTAGTTCCAGCTCCCAATCTCAGAGACGATGGCATGGACTTCTTTGTCTTGCAATAAGAAGACGCCTTGCTCGACGTCAAATAGGTGCAGCTCCGCGACCTCACTGCAGAGTTGTTGCTTCAGCTCGGGATGTCGCACGGATGGCGGCGCAACTGTTGTCATGGCTTTCGACACTACAGGCGAGTACTCCTGAGGTGTGGCAGGTACCCGTTTAGTGCGAATGTTGGCCATTGTGTCGTCCTCTGGCTCTTCATCTGCTTCCGTGATCGTCGGTACTGCAGCAGAGCTGGCAATGGGTATTGGCTGATCGAATTCGAATTCGAATTCTTGCAAGTCCGCTTCACTTGCTTGTTGTGCACTTTGCCTGTGTTTCCTTTCGAATTGACAGTCGACCGCGGCAATCTGAAAGCTCGCAATCGCACTACGCTGCACGCTGCTGTCACAAACAAACTCGTAAAGGTCCCCTGCGTCTCCACTCAGATCTCGCCAAGCAAATACGCTCTCTCCACCTTCTCTCTTTTCTATACGCAGACGTAGTGACTCGTCGAGCAGGAAGCTCTTCTGATCCTTCTCGTTGTTGGCAAGGGCGTCTAGTGCTGCGTCTTCGTCGTCCTCTTCGGCCAGTAATTCCTCCTCACCTTCCTCATATACACGCTGTATGGTGAGTTGATATTGGAACTGTTGGCCCGTACGACGGATGCTGGCTGCTGCGTCCCGAAAGATGAGCTCTGAGTAGCCCTTGGGTGATCGAGGGCGGACAATGTAAAGTTGACCCTGTGGTATTTCGATGATGGTCTCTTTGGAAGTGTCACCGAAGAGGTACTTGCTGACTATGAGGTTATTAGTAGAGGCTCGTAGGGCAGGATTCATTGTGGTAGTTGCGATTAAGTTGTCTCCCGTGAGACAGGAGCACTTGCCGTTCTTGAGCATATTCATGTTTGCGGAGCTTTCTGACCGAGACAACCTGCTTGCTGTGGATTTCTCTTGAGGCGGTTTGAAGTATCAAGTGATGATGCTGAGAGATGCCTCAAGCTTGCAATGTCACACGCCTTGAGAATGCCACTTTGAAGTGCGACGTGCGCTTGCCCAGCAGATACCACAAAACACTCTGTTTACCTTGGAAACTTGAAACCATGGAAGAGAGCCACGAGGAGCTTTAAAAGTTTTGGCACGTGGAACGTGGGGTGAGTCCCTTTGCAGATCTGGCACGGGAGGGCAAGGAGGGGTACACTGCTACATGAGCGACACTCAAATGCTGGTTTGATATTAGCCATCACTAGGGTATTATTGCTACTCGAAATACTATCCGGTGCTTAAGGCAGAGACATTGATACTAGTAGCGCAGCGGTGTCGATGATTTGAGACGACCTGCTACAATAATCCTGCTGCAAGAAATAGCCAGCACTGACTTACACCCACCCTGCAGCGAAGTCCATCCCTGCTGCTTACACTCGTTGTGTTCGTTGCGATTGCCTCCAA
>Ga0058698_10001012_pt1 | contig 13541 bp, 16 predicted proteins | sample AgamicAsSfe_FD_67288 | JGI IMG/M metagenome (GOLD analysis project Ga0058698, IMG submission 67288) | Agave microbial communities from Guanajuato, Mexico - As.Sf.e | ecosystem: Host-associated > Plants > Phyllosphere > Phylloplane/Leaf | place: Guanajuato, Mexico | collected 2012-05-30
CGCAGCGAGATCTCATCTCATAGCTTATCTCGGACCGTTGAACGAGCGTCATCCAGTCTCGAAAACAGAAGGTCAAAGTGGCTGAACAAACTCACCAATAAACCTGATCCTTTCCCCATCGCCGGTCGTACTGCCTTGTGCTGTACTACGCATCGAACTATCACCTCTTGAGCCAAGCGATTCTCTCCATTATCAGACTGGCCCGATCGCAGATACCGAACAACGCCACTGCCCACGACTCGACTTGCTGGATCATACTCATTGCTATCAGTCAGTAGTCGCGCATTGAACGACATATTTGGCTCAGCATATTTGGCTTGCGGAGGTTTAACTGTCAAGAATGCAGAAACAGCAGGATCCGGAGGCCGAGGTCGAGGCCGACGAGACAACATCTTTAATCAACGACGACGACGAAGACGACGATATGCGTGGGAGCTCTTCGTCAAGTCGACCTTTCCATAAAGAGCCGGAATGGCCTGGCCAAGCAGACTTCGAGGGCTTGCCTTGGTATAAGACACCATCAGTACGTATGCGATGAGTGCCGTCAGTAGTGAATTAGGACTAAGACCATGCATCAGATCCTATGGCTGCTACCACCATTCCTTCTTACAACTCTTGCCTTCGGCGGTATCATCGTGCCCAAGCTCAACCTTATCAAAGATCTAATCTGCCGAGACTATCTTGCTGAGCAAGCATACCGCGATCCGGCATTCTCATCTTACCCGGTGCTATTCGATGGAACGCCGAATGATCAATGTCGCATACCTGCTGTACAGTCCAGGGCAACTCAATTCATGCTGCTTGGAGGCATGATATCTGGTATACTGTCAGCGATGACGAGTCCTAAGCTTGGGGCGCTTTCCGACCGAGTTGGGCGTCTTCCAGTCACGGCTATTACTCAAATCGGAGGCTTGACGGGCGAGATCATCACAATTGTGGCCGCATCGCATCCAGAAACATTTCCTGTCTACTGGCTCTATGTTGGGTTCGTCATGGACGGACTTTGCGGCTCCTTCATTGCCGGTATGGCTCTCTCGCACGCCTATGCTACAGATTGTACGCCACCTGCGCTCAGAAGCGTCGCATTTGGTTATTTCCACGGCATTCTCTTCTCCGGTATAGCATTGGGACCTCTAATATCCGGCTTCATTGTCAAATACACCGGAAACCTGTTGTCAATCTTCTACGTCGTCCTTGGCTGCCACAGCATCTTTCTGTTATCCCTGCTTTTGATCATTCCGGAAAGCTTGTCAAAGCATAGGCAACAGGCAGCACGAGACAGACTTCGTGAAAAGGAGGAGTCAGATACCCGTATGAACGTCAAATGGCTCAGCAAACTCCGGAACTACAATCCATTCGCCCCGCTCAAAGTGCTGTACCCTACGGGTCCAGGCTCATCACGACGTGTTCGTCGCAATCTTGTTCTACTGGCCTCCGTCGACACAATCATGTTCGGAGTTGGAATGGGTTCTATGACTGTTGCGATTTTGTACATAAACTTTCAGTTTGGATGGGACACTCCTGAACAGTCGGTGTTCCTGTCTTCAGTCAACATCTGCCGCGTGTTGTGCTTGATGCTGGTCTTACCTCTCGTTACTAGATTAGTACGCGGGCCGGTCTCAACCAGGAAGCCACAACGTCAAACCGGGTGCGACTTGCTCGACCTGAACCTCATTCGAATTGCAGTCTTCTTCGACACGATGGGCTATCTCGGCTATACTTTAGTAAGGACTGGACCCCTGTTCATATTATCTGGATGTGTTGCAGCCATTGGTGGGATAGGCTCACCTAGCTTGCAAGCAGCCTTGACCAAGCATGTTCCACACGATCGCGTTGGTGAACTCCTTGGTGCCAATGGTCTCTTACATGCTCTGGCTAGGATCGTTGCGCCTGTCATCTTCAACAGCATCTACAGCGCCACTGTCGGCAAGTTCACGCAGGCCGTGTTCCTGTGTTTGACATGTGGCTTCGCAATTGCTTTTGTCGTGAGCTGGTTTATCAGGCCAGGAGTCTACCTCGACGACCCAAGCAGTGTGCCCCCATCGCGGGCTGGATTGGATCCCGAGGATGAGGATATGGAGGACGAGCTGGCTATATGACAGGGAGGTATGTTGACGACGAGGTTGATTGATGACGCGATGGCCTCCATGGAGGCATTATGACTTTGTATATGACTATGATTACTTGGGTTCAGGTTGAGCATTAGAATGCGCTTAATGACAAATAATCTGATGTATCTCTGGTCACGTGCCCTGCTTCTTGTGTGACAAATCTCCTGAGCATTTAAGAGTTATATCACATCGTCAACGCACATCATGAGCGCCAATGGACTTTGTAAGTAGATAGTATTCCCCGGTCAGTCTGCCGAATGCTGACAACTGTGCCAGTGGAGTCGACTGATAGGAGGATCCGGTCGAGGCAAGCACATCTCGGCTGAAGAGTCGCGAAGCTCACGTTTCAAGCGTGAAATACAGGTCTTGGTAAACAGAATAAAGTATAGAGCTTCGTGTCGTCCTTTACTGATCGTGTCAGCAAGCCTGTAGAAAATCAATCACTACACCACCGGCTACTAGCCTCATTTCGAATGTAAAGACTTCTGTTAGTCGTCTCCTGAGCCTGCTGAAGGAAGATGCACGAACACCAGCACAGTCAACCCTGGCGTTTGCCACGGCTTCCCACTTCTATACGGACGCTTGTACCTTGGTAGCAGAACTCGATGACAGTGACTTGACCCGCGTTACTGTGACCTTACTAAGCTTCTTGCTAAATGCCGAAGACAGCCTGCTCTCCTCAGATGTCTTCGCACAAGCTGCGATCAAGATAATCACATCGGTCACGTCTAGCCAGAATCAGGCTCCAGAAGACTTGCGTAATGCTGTGCTCGAGTTCAGCTTCGACATTGCCGCAAAGCTGCGTGTGCAGACTGATGCTCTTGTTGCTTGGTTCACGGAGGCACAAGATGAGGGATTCGTGACACGCACCCAGGCTGTGCTCGAAACTGTCTTTGAAGCCCCTGTAGATGGGACGGAGTTCCGCCTGATATCCCACTTCCTCGATCATGTCTATGAGGAGGGAAAGCCGGGGGATCTGGCCAGGACAGGACTACTGTACATGTTTGACTGCGCAACCAGATCTGACAAGCTTGAGGGCTGGATCGTCGATAGTGACTTGTCACGACTTCTTGCGAGTGGGCTGGGTGCACTGTATAGTCAACTGAGCAGGTATGTGTGGATGACATGGTGATACAACGTGAATACTAATGACGAAGCAGAAAGCTAACAATCGCGCATCCTCCTCAGGATCTTCCTATCATCATCGCTCTATCTGAACAAAACAGGGCGCCAGAAGAGACTGATATTGAAAGCTTGTATTCTCCAGAAACGCAAGCACGACTATTTACGTTCACTTCCTATCTTACATACTGGCGAGACATGATTGGAAGATGTCGTTCTGCCAACATCAAAGCTACGTTAGTCGATAACTTCCATGTCTTCTTCCTGCAGCAGATTCTGTGAGTGACACAGCACTTTCCCGAAGACGGCCTGCTAATCACTCAGATACCCTTCGCTACTGCAATCATCTGACGTGGACGGCGGCTCTGCAGTGGCGGTTTTGAGCTACTGCTCCTTTGTGCTGGAGTCCCTACAGCAAGAAGATCTAATTCATCATATGCTCCACTATCTTCTAGCATTACCAGGATCTGCTTCATCACGACCATTGACTCCGATCTCACCAGAAAGACCAAAGTCAAGCCGTGCAATGATGGCGCTTCAAGAAGCTCAGCAAGCGCATGAAACGTCGATGAATCCGTCCTTCTTCAGTCTTGTGGACTTGATACTGGCAAGCTTGGAGTCCAACAACGCGGAAGCCTTGACAGCAGCTCTACGTCTGGTATCCAGGCTTTTACAACAACATCACAGTTACACTCTTGGCAGTTTGGTCAGAATATCGACGGTCAAGCAAGCCAGCGCGAAAAGAACGATTGGGGTCCTCCGCCGGGAGACCGCTACCCTGGTCGAGCTTGCTGGGACATTTGGTGATGATATCGACATCGATGTATCCTATAGTAACAGTCTACAAGATGCCCTGACAATGATCGAGTGCCACGATTGCTCACGAGAACATCCGGCGCTGAAATCTCTCGACGGAACCCAATCGGAGGAAGATGATCCCCGACCATCTTTGCTTTCAGAAGTTTCTATGCATCGACTGAGAATGGACGATCCATTGATGTTGGCACTGCTCTCACTCATGGATCAGTTCTTCATCAATGATATCGAGGTCAACCTTGCCTTGACAGAAGTGCTAGCACACTTAGCAGCTTGTCCCTACATACGGCTCGAAGGTTGGCTCGCAGTTGAGCCGTCGGTATTTCAGACTATCAAAGATGTACAGAGCTCAGACTTCGAGGAAAGTGAAATCTATACAGGTGTTGACGAGGATGAGCTCGAAAGACAGCGCATCAAAGCGTACAGAAAAGCGTGTCAGACTCCGAAACAGGAAGCCAAACATGATTCGAGCCTGGTCACGATATTGCGTAAGCTCCAGGTTGACCTAGGTCGGGCGACAGTAAGTATCGTCGACTTCAAGCAGCTTATCGCAAGTCGTAGAAGAGCCTTCGTTGGCGCAGCAGAGATGGAAGATGATGTGGCAAAGATGTCACCTCGAAACTTCGCATCCATGCGTTCACGATCAAGTATAGCTAGTCCACGCAGTCCCACGTCGGGCGTTGACACTGGTGGCTCAGTGAGAGGACGTGGCATTGCTGGAATTATGGGTCTGCCGCCGATATATGGCCTCATTGCAGGATCAGGCTCGATGCGACGCAAGCCAAGCAAAACTACGATACCGCCACAATCGCCTTCTGGCAGCACAACAACTAAGCCGCCACGACTCAAGACGAAAGCGTCAATGCCGGCTGTCTCGCCACTTTCTCCGCTTCGTAGTCCCGCGATGGCTGGCGAGTTCAACGTGTTTGAGCAGTACATCACGTTCGGCTTGGAACACAATCATACTATGCCCTCAGCACTTCGACAACAAGACGTTGATCCGTTCGATGATATTGCGGAAGATCAACACAGGACGACATTGAGTCGGGTCTTGACCAATGTGATTCTCCTGCAGAACTTTATACTGGAGCTTAGTGCAATCATGCAAGTAAGGGCCGGGCTGTTTGATGGAGATGTATCATTTGGCTAAAGGAGCGAGTAGAAGCAGATCATTGTAAGATAGATTGGATGCCGTACTGAGGCAGAGAGATTGGCTGCGTCATAAGCTCAAGTTGGCCTTGGAACTAGTGTCAAAGTATATTGTGATGGTACAAAGGAGCAAGCGAGCTTGATCGAGTCTGCGAGTCACATTGCCTTGCTCCCAGCATGAGAGGGACGATTTCTTAGGCAGTGCTGTGACACTCCTGTCTATACTTCTGTCATCATATCATTCTACATATCGATGTGAAGTGTGCTCAACCATGAGGTGTACCAGCGGCCGGAGTTTTAAAGCTGAAACATTTGAGACCCTGAATTTCCAAGTCTTAGCAACTTTGTTTACAGTAAACAAGGTCATGCACTTTCCACTTTGACGTCTCGCCCTCACATTCTTTCACAAATCCGAATGATCAATGCTTCCGGAAGCACAGCGCAGCCATGGATAGTATCTCGCAGGTCTCCTCACCGGTCAGGTCGCGGCGGGTTTCCGCGGTCTCGACAATGCAGTCGCCTGCGCCTTCATCCAACTCACCAAAGTCACCAAAGACGCAGACGAAAACAGGGTCTGTGCGCAAACGATCCGTCCTCAGTACTGAAACAGTCGCATCACAAGATCCAGAGACCGCACCCTCCGGCGTCAACCAGAACCTTGACCCAGCTCCACCAAGAATGGCAAAGATACCAAAGATCAAATCCTCCAAGATCCCGGCAACTCCGGGAAGAAGTCTACACGAAATCACAGAAGCAGAGGGGAACACGCGCACTATGGGACCACCTAGCTTACCAGTCGCAAAGCGGACTGTGGGTAAGTGAAGGTCTGAGAAGAGACTGGAGACTCTGGCTAACACACCGGCGCCGACAGTGCCTGACAAGCCGAAGCGGAAGACTCTTGCGGAACGAGCTGGAGAGATCGGGCAACAACCTGCTGCGCCACCAGTTGCGCGGGCCAAGAGCATCTCCATGAAACCTCCAGCCACTTCAGGCCTCAGAACCACATCGGTCAGCTCATCTGGGTCGTCCACAAGAGTGCCTTCTGCAACATCTCGAGTCACCTCGGGCTCGTCAATGTCGAGCGCCAATATGCCACCTCCAACGAGCAAGGCTACTTCAGCAGTACACAGAAAGACTTCATCGCAGGTAGTGAAACCAGTGAAAGCATCACACACGGCAGCGGAAGGTATGATGCCACCACCAATCATACACTACTCCATGGATGGCCCCATGTTGTTGCAAAAACAGCGCAGGCCCCGCGACTCGACTGCCAACCAGTCTATGAACAGCGCAAGCACAGCATCAAGCATGAACCCATTCCGTAACATGTCAATCACTAGCGCAATGCAGCAGTTGTCCTTGAGCGGCTCTTCAACAGCACCATCACAGACAGCGAATGCTTTCGTTAGTGATGCAACCTGCCCTCGTACACCTTCTTATATACCCAAAACTGTTCCGCAGTCACCTCCTGCGTCATCGCGTGCAAATTCTCCTACTAAGGCTAATGAAGTTCGCTTGCCTTCGACATCGAAGAAGAGTGGCTTCAAGTTGCCGTTTCTGAGCAGATACACTAACACGACTGTAGCATGGACCGAGACCGATCACCGAGAACGTATGGACACGATGGAGTCATTAGTGCATCAGCTCCGATCAGAGTTCGAGAATGGTACACTGGACGCCAATCGCAAGAACGAAGAGCATAATCGGAAGAATATGGAGCAGATGGCCGCAGTGACAAGAGAGCGTGACAAGATGCAGGACAAGATACATGATTATATTTCGAGAAGTATGTTGAAGATTGGGTTTGCAGACTAAACTTAGCTCACACTTTCGCGTAGTCAATGAGCTCGAGTCCTCGAAAGCCACATTGGCTGGCACAAACAGGTCCCTCCAAGTAGAGATTGACGATGGAAGAGCAAGAATGTCATCGACAATAGCCGACCTTGACAGTATGCGCAGAAAAAACACTCACGAAATTGACGATCTCAATCGGAAATATAGGAATGAGCTTCAGGATATGCAGGATAATAGACGGAGACTAGAGGAAAGACTTCGGGGTGAAGCTCAGACGGAAACAGATAGATTGATCAGAGTGCATCTGGATGAGCTCGAAGAAGCCGATAGACGGAAACGCAATGAGCTGGAGCAAGAACGAACGAAATACGACTTGGAAATGCAGGAAGTCACGACAAAGCTTGCAGCTCAACAACAAACGGCAGACTTGGAATCAGGCAATCGAGATCGGGAGTTGCAGAATCTGAAGACTGAGCTTGGGAAAGCAAAGCTGGAATTGGAGACTGATCGAGCCCTGATTGAGAACTTGAAGAGCAGTCTCGCCGAGTCCAGTGCAAGTGCCATCAGTCTTGAGGCGTCAATGCAAGCGATGAGAGCAAAGATTGGCTTTCTCGAGTCGAACAGTCAGTCACAATCGCAAGCCTACGCAGATATGGACCGTAGAATGCAAGAAGCTCTGGCAAGTGCGGAAGATAGTGCTGCCAAATTGCGACAAGAAGAGACATTACGGAGGAAACTGCATAATCAAGTGCAAGAACTCAAGGGGAACATCAGAGTCTTCTGTCGAGTGAGGCCACCACTCGGGTCTGAAGTCGACGACGCGGCCAAGCTTGGATTCCCTGATGAGACTGAAGAGAGCAAAGAGCTTGTGGTGACTGGGCCAGAGCAGAAGTCTTCATTGGGTAATGTCACAGCATCCAAGAACGCCTTTTCCTACGACAGAGTCTTCGGTCCCACCACCCAGAATCTCCAAATCTTTGATGAGATCAGCCAGCTCGTCCAAAGCGCACTGGATGGCTACAATGTCTGCATCTTCTGTTATGGGCAAACCGGTTCCGGCAAGACATACACCATGACCTCCAACGACGGCATGATCCCGCTCGCCGTCCACCAAATCTACGATACAGCCACGAAACTCGAGGACAAGGGGTGGAAATACACCATGGAAGGCTCCTTTGTCGAAGTCTACAATGAGAACCTCAACGACCTCCTCGGCAAAGCGGAGGAACTCGATAAGAAGAAACTAGAAATCAGACATGATAACGTCAACAGCAAGACGACCCTCGTCGGCGTGGAGACGATGATTCTCGACACCCCGGCGACACTCACAACGCTGCTCCAACGGGCAGGCGCCAACCGCAGCGTTGCAGCCACGAAAGCCAACTCCCGATCATCGCGAAGTCATTCCGTCTTCATACTCAAACTCACAGGCGTCAATTCAATGACTGGCGAGCGATCCGAAGGCACACTCAACTTGGTCGATCTGGCTGGAAGCGAGCGATTGGGGCATAGTCAAGCCACGGGCGACCGGTTAAAGGAAACACAGAGTATCAACAAGAGTCTGAGCTGCTTGGGCGATGTCATTGCGGCGTTGGGGCAGGGCAAGGATGGGGGACATGTGCCGTATCGGAATAGCAAGGTATGTTTGACAGGCTTGTGCTGGTCATCAGCGCAAAGGTGCAACGGTGTTGTGGATGAATTGGATGATTATGCTAACGAGCTGGTGTGTGCATAGTTGACATACCTCCTGCAACATTCGCTGGGAGGCAATTCGAAGACGCTCATGTTTGTCATGATTTCGCCGCTGCAGGCGCATTTGAGCGAAACGTTGACGAGTTTGAAGTTTGCGACGAAGGTATGCTACGATCCATGGGCTGTGTCTTCCGTGAGAAAGATGGAGTTGAGACTGACGTTGAGTATTAGGTACACAATACGCACATTGGCACTGCAACGCGGCAGAAGCGTGTGGCCAGTTGAATTTGATGACGCTGGATTGCTGGATCTATGGTGGAATGGAGCCTGGCTTTGGAAAGGCAGGGCCGGCAATTTCTCTTGTTCTTATATCATGCTTGCTATTGGACGATACAAGCTGGCGTTTTTTTTCTTTTCTCGTCATCTGGCAAAGGGTGGGGGTTTGTTCCCGTTCATTATCTCGACACACGCTCGGACCAAGCCAGTGCTCACGTCACGACACGTTCGAGCCGCTCATCCCATGTCCTTTTCCTCCTCTCCTTCCAATCAAATTCTGCACCGAACCAAATAACTCTCCCTCTCACTCTCCCGCTCCTGCTTCACGCCCTTCCACAACCCACATCATCGCTGAAACGCGACATTGAACTCATTGATCAGCGCAATCCCCGCGGCCCTCCATGTATCCCTCTCAGCATACGCCAAACCCGTGACGTTCGCATCCCAGACAATGTTCATCGGGTCGTCGAGGCTGTAGGCTGGCCAGGCGGCAGAGCCGTAGGCTTCCTGTCCGGCCCAATTGTTGGGAGAGCCGGTGGAGATGAAGGAGGCCCATGTCTTGGACCTGGAGGGGTGGTTAGTGGGTGGTTGGGGCGTTGGGGCTGCGGTGAAGTGGAGCAAATGCTGGGATGGGAGGAAAGGGAGGAAAGGGAGGAAGGGAGGGAGTGGGATTACATCAGGTCGGCGAGGGAGAAGAAGGAGGCCGGTTTGCCGGTGAAGGGGTCAGGGGCCGCGGGGGCGTAGCCGATGCCGAGGGTGTTGTCGAAGACGAATGCGATTTCTGTGGAGGTCGGGGTGTCAGCTGTGTCCTGTGTCCTGCGGGGAGGGTATCTAGCGTGCGTGGATCTCAGGGAAGGGAAAAGAAAAGCGTACCTTGGAAATGCGGAACCCCAGAGTAGATTGTATTCCCGTACGGCTGGGCGTTGAACCGGTAGCAGTATGCATCGACGCCGGCGGCAGCTAGATTGAGAAGAGAGAAAGAGGTCAGTTCATATAAAGAGACAAGAGGATCTTCCAAATCTAGCTGGATTGCCTTACCCCAAGTCTGGCATTGCAGACGACGGTTCGCGATGAAGACGCCGTCACCGGCATAGGCGGATGTGAAGCGGTATATCTCCCCGAGGGAGGCGGGCGCGGCTGGGCAGCTTGTGGCGGTGTTGAGGGTGAGGGGAGGGGTTTCGCAAATATTTGTTGCTAAGTAGGTCGCGGCGAGCTGGATGGAGAGGGCGGCGGGGAGGGCGGGGCCAGGGGAGATTGTGCCGGCTGAGCAGAGCGATGGGAATTAGTGGCTGTTGGAGAGGGAGCGGTCGGGAGTTGGTGGATTGGGAAATGGGGATGCATTGGGAATATGAGAGGGAGATGACGAACCTTCGAGCGCGGCGACGAATTGGTCGGAGGTGTTGAGGCCGAGTGGACCGAAGGATATGCCTTCGTCTGAGTTGGCACCTAGATGAGGAGGATTAGCAGAGACTCGTCCGCGGGTGGCGAGAGTGCCGTACCGCTGATGATAGGAACATGCAGGAAATCTCCAGCAGCAAGCTGAATCGAAGGGTATCGCTGTATAAAATCACCATCCACAGTAGCGAACCAGGTAGTAGCATTCGTCGTATTGATAGCCGCGTTGATAATGGAGAACGGAACGTGGCGGAGACAGTCGAGCGTGTCAATGGCTTGGGTGCAATTGGTTGCATTGACGATGGCGTTGTACTTAGGCTGGTAGTAGTCAGAACCGCGGAGAGCTAGAGGAAGTTGATTAGCTTGAGGAAGGATGTGAAGCTGCATAGGAGTCGTACGGCTGTAGGGGACACTGTTTCCACTTTCCATGATGCCACGAGTGATGATGGAGTCGTTGCGGCCACCGTAGGCGACAAGCTGGAAGCCGACGGACGAGGCACCGGCACTTTCACCCTGGTTGATGTCAGAGTCATTGCATCACCAGTGCTATGTGAGAGACAATACCCAGATAGTGACCTGGCTTGCATCACCTCCAAAAGCGGCAATGTTTTCATTGACCCAGTGAAGCTGTACATTGTCAGTATCACTTTCTTATAGCTGCTGGACCTTCCCAAACTCACTCCCAGACGTTGATCGCGCAATCCCAAGTTGGTAGCACCTTCACCAGCAACCTGGTCGCCAAAGAGGAAACCCCAAGCTGAGAGACGGTAGTTGACTTGGACTGCGATGAAGGGTCTGCCGATGTCGACGCCGTTCTGTACGATTTTCGACATGTTGTAGCGCTGGTCTGCGTTGCCACCTTCCGAGTAGCCACCACCCTGGTCGTTGTTAGGTTGAAGTCATGAATTTCGATGACTACTGCACTCACGTGAATCCAGAAAGCGACGGGAAGAGGCTCATCGTAAGCAGAGTAGTTGGATGGCCTGATGATGTTGAGCTGTGACAAAGGTTAGTGCGGTGCAGAAGGCTTGAGACATGACACTACATACGTAAAGACAATCTTCCGAGATGGCATATGGCCATTGGTCACTGCCGTACTACCTCTCGTTAGCACCGAGTCTCTCACAAGACCATGCTGAAGACGTACGCCAATACACTCGGGCGAAATTTGGTCAGCAGCATACTCTCCACCACTGAAGCTCGAGTTGATAGACTGAGGAGTTCTGAACCTCAAGTCGTTGATAGGTGGCCTTTTGTCATGTTAGAACAACTCAGCGATACACAATCGACAGGCAGGCAACATACTGAGCATAAGGAACACCAAGGAAGTAATCCTGCGCATATCCCGCAGCCTTGATACCGACAATCGTGCCGTTCTTGACAATAGCAGTAGGTGAACCAGTCGCAAAACCAGTCGCAGACCCAGACACAGACGCCGTAGTGCCAGTGGCCAGACCGATAGACGTAGCCGTACCACCAGCAGATCCCGATCCCGTTCCAGCGGTAACAGAGACAGCAACACTACCTCCACTACCTCCAGAGCTTACAGCAGACCCAGCCGCAGACGCTGTAGCGATTGGCGAGTAGCAACTCTCAGCCCAGCTAGGAACAGGCCAGGATTCTGGAGGAGCGCCGCCGTGCCATGCCCCAGGATTGCCAGCTGGGGCTGGGTGGGCGGTTGGCCAGGAAGGAGGAGCAGCTTGGACGGCGGTGAGGATGGCTGCTAGGGTGGGAAGGGAAAGGGGGAGGGAAGATTTCATTGTTGATTGGAGATGGAGACGATGGAGTTGAGGGAAGGAGAAAGAGAAGAAGAAAGGGAAGGAAAAGAGAAGCGAAGCGAAGTGGGAGGGAGAGACGAAAAGTTGGGCATGGCAGACATGGCTATGGCTATGGCTATATACATGTCACAGATCACAGCATCGCCGCTAGCAGTACTTTGACCGGGATGAAGTGAGGGGAAGATGGAGGTGGGGTGCATCCTGCGTTGATCTCTGGAGCCCCTTGTCTTGAGGGTAGGCAAGTGGTGCTAGCAAGGTGGAGGAGTGACCAAGAAAGCGGACCAGCAACCGCGGCATTGTGACTGTGACAGGCTTTTATGCATCTCCAGCATTTCCAGCCAAGCACTTACACATCTTGAAGTCCAGGAGTAGTAGTAGCGTTCCATACAGAAGCGGGGGTTGCAGCTGATCTTCACGATCGAAGTCGAGCTCGGTGTAGGAGAGTCCGGCTTAATTAAGTACCAGTACCGGTAATGACCGGTTGATACTCGGATATGCCGAATCGTGCTCATTGCTTCAGTCGATGACCAGAAAGATGCATGTATGGGAAAGAGAAGGACGAGCCTAAAGGTAGCCTGGCCTCACACGGGGCGAGGTCACTTTACAGACGACTACTATATCCAACAGAATCAACTAGAAATACATATTACGTACTAAATTACAAACTCCCCATTTCAGCCCCTCCCCTTCCCTCGCCTCCTCATCACCTCCCCGACTTCTAAGGCTCCGCCCAAGGATGCCAATCCTGCCAATTCCGATGATACGGCCGCTCCTCCAAACTCTGCCTCACGGACGGCACCCTCTCCTCCGTCCCATCCTCACTCGTCTCGTCCGCATCCCGCCTCGAAACCGACACTTCCACCGTCGTCTCCTTCGTGATCCCTCCCAAGCTACCCACAAACGAGTCCTTCGGGCCCTCAATCTCCGGCCGTGGGATCCGCGGATGAAGTCGATGTGAAGGGAGTGGCGGCGCTGCATCCAGCACACGCACACGAGGGCCGTCGGGGGAGTATTCCAGGTGTTGCACGCGCACGGCACGCCCCACGGGATTCATGAGCGTGTCTTTCGAGCTGCCTGTGCGGCCTCGACTGGTCAGGCCGCGACTGGTCTGAGACCTTTGCCGCTCCAGATCATCCAGTGTTTCGTTCGTCTGGCGGCGCTGGAGGCCACTGCTGCCCCTGCGTTCGGATTTCGTGAGAATATGGCGGGTGAATGCGTACGTGGCGGCGTCTGCCCAGCCACAGGACGTGATCATTGCGCCGGCGACCAGGAGCGCTGTGGGAGAGACGTTGTGTCCGGCGTCGGACATCATGCGGAGGGTGGCGAGGGGGAGGGTTAGGATTACGTAGACGGTTGGGTAGAGGAGCATGGTTCGTGTTGCTTTGGAGATGCGGGTGGAGGCGGGGGT
>Ga0058698_10001015_pt1 | contig 13525 bp, 4 predicted proteins | sample AgamicAsSfe_FD_67288 | JGI IMG/M metagenome (GOLD analysis project Ga0058698, IMG submission 67288) | Agave microbial communities from Guanajuato, Mexico - As.Sf.e | ecosystem: Host-associated > Plants > Phyllosphere > Phylloplane/Leaf | place: Guanajuato, Mexico | collected 2012-05-30
ACATACGACCACAGGAAGTTGAGAACAGGCCATCCCGTCCGCTCTGGCGTACTTAAGCAACTTACCGGCTGCGTAGTAGTTGGGTGGGTGACCACCAGCGAATTTCAGCTGTTGTATGTCATATTTCTTTTTGCATTTTTGCCAGTCGCGGGCTCTCTGCTTTCCACCTTCTTTTCACCTCGCCCTGCCGTTGTCTTGTGAATTAAGACCTCAATATTTTGCTTCTGCTGTTACAGTTTCCCCCACGAGTCAAGTACAGCAGGATTTGTGAAGCACAGCGATCTAATCGTGTTGAGCAGCGCCGCCACCACGCGGGCCCCGTGCTGGATATGGCACGATCACGGCGAATGTCTATGCCTAACGGGAAGCATGCAAATTCATATCTGACTCATATGTAGCATTGATCGAGCAACGACCCCGGTCCTTCATAGCAGTCGTAGCCACAGAGGAATGCCAGCTGAAGAGTGCCGTGCAGTTCCGAAGCAAATACTGTAGGGATTTTCCTTTTATCTGTTTGACCATGCAGACTGCTACTCATCGGAGGCGCTCGAGTACTGCCATACTCGAGTACCTTACGTTGAGCAAGCAGCCCGGGCATTCATTATCTATCCATGTACCTCATACACTTCCATGCACCTCATTCCCGCGTGTTCGATATCTTCACAATGGTAGATGTACAGCCACCCACCCAAGTATCCAGCGTACACATACAGCGTCATCTCATCTCATCATCTTCCGTCACCAATGCCCATCTTCCCGACACATCCCATCAACCCAACAGATTAGCCTGACTTACCCTCCTCATCTCCCTCACCTCACTCGGCACCTCCCCTTGCTCATACGCATCCCAATTCTGCAGAATCTCCCTTATCTTCGGGCTATTCGTCAACCTGTACACGTCCTCAAAGTACTCTTTCGTAATCTCAAACGGTCTTGCAGTGACATTAGGAATATACTTGCCGACCAGCTTGCTCGGATCAATGCTGGTCTTGTTGATCTTCTTGAGCAGGAAGCTGCGGAAAGGCTTGACGCCGGAGCGCAGGAAGGTCGAATGGAAAGGCACATCAATACCACGCAGAGGGATTGTGGCGAAACCGCGCTGTAGCTCGATAGGCTTGGGCTTTGTTTCGGTTTGCTTGGCGCATTCCTGCACGATCTCGACGAGCTGTTCCTTGACGTCCTCGAGCGCCATGCTTTGCATGAGTTTCTGTATGTCGATCTTCTGTGCTTTGAGGAAGTTGAGCACGTTAGTGAGAGTGTCAAGGGCGCGGAGGTCACCGGCACAGACGTATTGCTGGTTGTAGACGTTAAGGTTGACAATCTCGAGGAGCCAGCCGGTGGTTTCGGCGACGTTCTCAACCACATATTGCAGTGCTTGTTCGCTGAAGGTCTTTCCAATACGTGACGGGTTCACTGCGCACATGGAGTAGTTTGATCTTCCAAGCTCGTCACGCTCGACAGCGACCTGCATGGTGAGACCACGGTAGAACACGACAGATACCAGTGACTCAATGGGCATGACTTCTGCCATTGCTGCGAGAGCAGAGTATTCACCGAGGGAGTGGCCAGCGAAACTGCTATCACGCTGCACGAGCCCCTTTGCTCGCATGTCCTCGAAAGCAGCCTTCTCCATCAGTGTCAAGGCCGGTTGCGTGAATTGTGTTGCGGAGAGAAGACCTGTCGGCGATCGGTATGTGTATGAGGTTGTGTTCTCATCGATTTCTTTGAACATCTTTTCGGATTTGATGGTGCCATCGGCAGCCACCGTTTCGTAAGTCATGGCGATGTAGTTGGCTCGGATAGCCTTGCCCACAGGACCACCAAAGTGGATTGTAAGCTCTTTCGGGTTGTTGCGGACGATGTTGGTGATTTGGAAACCTGATCTTGTTAGCGAGTTGTTGATACAGCACGTCCACGTCTTGTATACCGTAATTCTCCATGAAATGGCGGTCAGCACGATCCCAAACCTCTTTCGCAACAGGACTGCTTGCATACAGCTCCATACCCATGCCTTGTTCTTGTGAACCTTGACCAGTGAAAACATATGCGGAAATTGGTTGCTCGACCTCAGCTTCACAGAGCAATACCTTCTCTTCGGACGCTTTGTTGACAGCCTCAATCTTGATAATCTTCCGGCCAGCTATCATACCAGTGTGCTGAAGTCTAACCTCAATCAAGTCATCCGGCAGGACCATACCGACCAAGTTGGCACGGAAGCTGCGCACTCGTCCAATGTTGTTTTCGGCAGCCCATGTTTCCACGAGACTGCGAACCGCAGCACTCGAGTACATGCCGTGAGTGATGGTACCAGGTAGTCCAGCATAGCTGGCGAACACTCTGGCAACGTGGATGGGGTTGTAGTCACCAGACACTCTGGCATACGTCTCATTTGATGCGGGAGCCTTGAGCTCGAGAGGTGTTTTGCCACTCAAAGGTATCGCGTTCTCGAAGAACACTGGTTGGTCGATAGCGGAGCCATAGCGTTGTAGGTAGTCTAAGACAGGATTGCCGTGAGATACGCCAGCATTGTACTCGATGGAAGCAATGGCAATGACCTCTTTACTTGGCAACTCGAGCAGGGCTTGACCAACTGTCTCCACCGAACTAAAAACTGTCTTGTTCTTGAACTTCACCAAGCTTTGTAGCCTGAATGTCAATGTCTTTCCAGTAAGGTCGATATCTTCTCGCTCCAGTTGGAACCACTCCTTAGATCGTAAGACCGCAACGTCTCGTGATGTGCCAAGATGCAAGTCCATTGGCTTTTCTGTGGTATTCTGGAAGGTGTTCTCGAAGTCGGTGTAATTGCCACGGTAGAGGAACTGACTCACAACCTCCATAATCGGCTGGCCGTCTCGGTGAAGGATGCCGAGCACTTCCACCATCTTGCCAGAATCTTGGTTCAGCACAGCGTTAACTTCGGCGGTGGTGTGAACAGTATCACCCTTCTTCAAAGGCTCTGCGCCTGGTAGCATTCGGAAGCTGTTGGAGAGATGTACCAGCTTGAGGAGATCACCATCGATAGTTCGGGGGAAGATAGGTTTCGTGATGGCTTTCCAGCCCAAGACGATGGCGAAATCCATGGGGGCATAGACTTCCTTGCCAGGGCGATCGACAAAAGCCTCGCCAGCATTGCCAACTGCATGGACGAAGTCCGCAATAGCGTCGCCTGTAATTGTCGCAACACCTCCATCAAACTTTGATGAGACAGGAGTATCAAAAGGTACTTGCTCGTCGCCAAACCACACACTGTAGTAGAACTGCTTGATGCGGTCGTTTCTGCTGTCCATGACTTCTCTAATCGGTGCATAGCCTGTGTCAGGATGATACGTAAACTTGAAAGGAAGTGCAACAGCTCTTCCGAGTGTGTTTCTGTGCTCCCACAAGTTGAGGGCCAATTCGTTCTTGCCACTCATGGACACATCAAGAGTCTTGACCCTCTTGCCTTGCCACGGCTCTTCGATGGTAACGACAGTACTGCTAGGATCGTTTGGACTGCTGACTGTCACAACCATGCCGTGCGAGGGCTTGAACATCCTGGACGTTGGATTTGTCTGGAAGCGCTGACCTTGCACAAAGACATCCGAGGTGAAGAAAGCATGTCTCCAAGAGTACGACTTGCCAGATAGGATAGACAGGAACGATTCAACTGGCGGCAGTGTGATTGTGGAGGATGTGGCGAAAGAGTAAATGACCCTGTTGCTTTCCTCTTTGACTGTCAGACCCTCGATCTCGATGTTGTCATCTGCCTCGACGAGCTTGCCACCGAAGTATTCAACTGAGGGAATCGCTGATTCATTCCCTCCATAGACGTCTCGGGTGAGCAACTTGATGTGACCTTCATGCACACCATCCAGGATATCCTTGATGGGCTCATCGACCACAGTAGAGTACTTTGCAGCCATTGGACCTTGCAAGATAGCAATACGTCCCACGTCTTGGTCCACAACGGCCTCAAGATCCTCAGATTGCCACAAAGAGTCCTTCTTGAACCAGAACTCAAAGTTCTCGTCCAGAGAAGGCACAAACGGCACAGGTTTCTGACCACGTCGTTGACAAAGCATGAGGAAATGTTGCACATCCTGCGCATTGATCAACTGCTTGCTGGCATCTGGGTATGCTGCAAGTATGCGGTCGATCGTCGGGTATGGTTCATCAAGTTCAAAGTAATTCTGCAGGAGAGAGTTCTTTCCAGCAACGCCGACAAAGCGCTCCTCGACACGCCTGATGAAGTCGCCGGTGAGATTGCGCAGGCTGGGATCGATCCAGCGTGATTGATGCTTGATGAACATGAGGTCTACCATTCTCCGGGCTACTTCACCATAAGTCATGTCCTCAAGATCGACAGATTGACCTGCAGTATTGCGGCCGAACCACACCTTCTGGTAGTTGTCATTCAAGTTCTTGATGATGTGAGCTTTGTTCTTTAGGAGCTCCGGGATACGCTTTGCCTTGTCCAAACTGAAGATCTTCTGATCCATCTCGGCCCAGAATTGGATACCACGAGTGGCAAGTTTGTGAATTGGCTCACCCATTTCTGATCGCACCGTGATGATACCTCCGGCAGGTCCTTTGTAGGTCTTCTCCCAGTCTTTGTCATCCAGACCTTCGGCGTCCACAATAGCTTGCTTCGCCGCCGGTGATGTATGTGCTTCCTTGGCAGTCATAACACGACTACCAAAGAGCACTCCATCATAAGGCATGGGAGGGTAGCCATACTTTTCGGCCCAGGCGCCGGTGAGATATGGATAAGTGTCCTCTGCACCTCCAAAACCACTTCCTGCAACAAGAACGATATTAGGGCATTTACGCAGGCGGCCATACATCTGGAGAATAGGCTGATGGAAGTCTTCGAAAGAGTGGTGACCGCCACCACGACCACCTGTCCATTGTAGCATTATTGGGAAGAGCGGGTTGGCCTTGGCAATGTTGATAACTTGCTGTATGGCCTCAAGCGAGCCAGGCTTAAAGGACATGTGCTTGATGCCCAAAGTCTCGATGTACTCATTGGCGACCTCAATCGAAGGTACTCCAGCACCAATAGTGAGTCCCTCGATCGGAGCACCCTCAGCACGAAGTTTGGCGATCATGGGGATCTGCCATGCCATTGCCCTTGGTGCAACATAGATCAAGTTGAGACTTATTCCTCGGCCTGCAGGAATAGCCTTTTCAATCTCCGTGATTGCTTCTGTCATGGCCTTGTCGTTGTAGTAGCCACCACCTGCAAGCTCAATCTCATAGCCAGCGTTGATCGTGGAAGCTACAAAGTCCCACGGCACGGTGCAAGGCGTCATTCCGGCGACCATGACAGGTGGCAGGCCTAGTAGGCGACTCATCTTGGTGTCGACAAATGTACGACCCACAGAAGTCTTGACCAAGCGTGGACCGTGCTCTTTGAGCCAATTGGCAGCGTACTTCACAGCATGTTCTGCGTCGCGATCGAACAGCTCCGGTTTGTAGCCAACTTCAGAGTTTGATGCTTCGATGGTGCCTGCAAGGATAGTGCGCACACCGAGACCCTCTTTGTTACGATTCGTCAAAACACCAACACCAGCAACACCTCCAGGTCCGAAGTCGACTAAGTGAGTAGCCCTGGGAAAAGTTGTTGCCTTCGTCCACTCCACTTGATCACTCGTTATCATTTTGATGAGATCTGGGACGATGTTGTCGGACGCGGTGTCGCGTAAATCCTCCCCAGTATTGGTGTTGTAGACAGCGATGCCGAGTTCACTGCTGCTAATTTTCACATCTGCAAGGTCCTTCGAAGCCAGCTTGAACGCATCGGCAAGGTAAGGACTATGGAATGGTGCTGTGATTGGCAGGAATCGATTGACAAAGCGCAGTTTCCTGTCGGAGAATGGTATTCTGGTCTGGTCAAGACCTGTGGCTGACTTGACCTTGCGCAGCCTGAGGTTGAGACCGTAGAGTGAAATCGGAGGACCAGTGACAACGAAGTTACGATTGCTATTGATGAGCGAGATGCCGATATGTCGCTCCTTTGGAAGGAACTCGTTGGTGGCATCAATGTGGCTCTGCACGGCGCTCATAGACAGGTCTCGCACAGATAACATGGGCGTTGGCACACCTTCGCCGTTGTCGATCGAGTCCTGTAATGTCGATGGTGCAAGCGACGTCCGCGGATATGCCTGTTGGCTGCGAGAACCAATCCAGAACAGCATTTTCAACGCATCTGCACCCTTCTGCTCAAAGCTTTCCCACGAGTCCGCCGCAGCTACCGCAGCAGCCGTGACGATACCTTGGGAGTGTCCGGTTGTGCCTTTGAAGTGGTCACGGATGTGTCTCGGCTCATATCCCATTACCTTGCAGAGAACGACGTAGTGGACGAGCTGCGTCAGTCCAATGAGGGGCAGACTGACTGGTGCAGATACAAGGTAGTCGAGATCTGGCTCGGTATCCTTGTTGTGTAGCCATCGCATCACATCCAAACCTTTCGTGTAGAGCTTCGCAACCTCCGAATTTCTTGAGAGTTCCTGAAGTTGTGCTGCAGAAGTCGTGATGAAATCCTCCACAAGCGGTTTGTACGTGTCATACACCTGGCGCAATTCGTCAAAGTATTCCTCGATGTTGCCCTGGCCTCCGAAGATACCGTAAATGACAGCGTTATCATCTGCCGATTCGCGAAAGAGTGCCGAGTCGTGACCTTTGAGGGGCCTGTCTACAGCAGCGCGAGCCGAATAGTAGGACCTGATTGTGACGAGCTTCTTCTCTTCGATACCGGGGAGACCAGCGGTAACAGCGTGAACTTCATTGCCTCGAAGGAAAGCGCGCTCGAACTCATTGAGCGTATGCTTCAAGACTTCCTCAAAGTACTCAGGGTCGTCGCTTTGACCAAGTTCCTGAGTTATAAATCCAAGATACCTTGCAACTAGCTCTGTGACGGAGGAGGGCTCGTCATCTTGGGCAAGCTCTTCTGTTGGTGTTGGCAACGTCCGGTTGAACGAATCTTTCAATTGCGTGGCATTGTAGTGTAAAGATGTGGGGATGAGGAAAGAGTGTTCGAGAGAGCCATGCGAGAGGGTGAGAGGACGCAACGACGCTCCAGATCGAGGAGTATGTGCGCCGGTCTGAGGTCCAGAAGCGTACATATTGGTAGTAGAAGACTTGCAAGGGTTGTGACTGTGAATCAGCGAGCAGTGAAGTGCTGTTCAGATATTCGGGCGATTCAAGCTCTCAGCGACTGGCAGGTCGCTTGAAGTCGATCGCGAGATATTTGGCAGAAATCTCAATTAGGCTGTGTGACACAACACAATGAGTATAGGTTGGAGAGTGCCGTCAAGGTAGAGGTGAATGCGTAGGGAGGTAAGGTAGTCTGGAATAAAAGCTGTAAGGTACCATATGGGGCCCACGAGTCAGCACTAATGCGGGGGACTTGTCTCGTCCAAAAACCTTTCTCTGGACTTTTTCCAGACCACAGTGCAGACTTGTTCTCGCTTGCTCCTATATCTCTTTTCCACGATCTTTCAATTGAAACGTAGACCTACGACTGAACAGCGTGTCCTCAATCATCCATAGAGTCATAATTCTTGATAAGCAAGCCAGCATCGTCACAAGAAGGACACGTTGTACTTTGCCTGTAACGGCCTAGTCAACTGCCATTGGCGATCGTCACACCGTCGTCCACCTGAACTTTTGACGGAGGCTACCTCGGTCGACGCACACTCTGCACACGTATACAAACTGTCAACTGTTCCTGCCGTCGCGTCACAAGGCCCTCCGCGACACGTTATCACCATCTTCTCGCACACCAGGCGTCCTGACAGCACAAACCTGGATGAGCAACTACATCCCTTCTTCATAGGTTCACACCACACACTTTTCGCCGCGCTCTTCCTTTCCTCAACCACACACCATGCGCCCGGAAGTCGAGCAAGAGTTAGCGCATACCCTCCTGGTTGAGCTCCTCGCGTATCAATTTGCCTCCCCAGTGAGGTGGATTGAGACTCAGGATGTGGTACTCAAGGAGAAGTCTACAGAGAGGATAGTCGAAATAGGCCCAGCAGACACACTCGGAGGCATGGCAAAGCGAACATTGGCTGCCAAGTACGAACAATATGACGCCGCTCGGTCAATTCAACGCCAAATTCTCTGCTACAACAAGGACGCAAAAGAGATTTACTACGATGCGGATCCAGTTGAGGAAGAAGCAGAGACTGCTCCTGCGAATGGTGCTGCAGCTACCTCTGCAGCTCCGGCCGCCGCTGCTGTAGCAGTTGCTGCTCCGCCACCTGCAGCAGGTGCTGGGCCTGCAGCCATGCTAGACGACGCGCCTGTGAAGGCAACGGACATCTTGCGCGCTTTAGTAGCACAGAAGTTGAAGAAGCCGCTCATGGACATTCCTCTAAGCAAAGCTATCAAAGATCTGGTTGGAGGTAAGACGAGAGAGTCGTGAGACAGTCATAGCGAGAAGCTGACATCTTTGGATAGGTAAATCTACGCTGCAGAACGAAATCCTCGGAGACCTTGGCAAAGAGTTTGGAAACACACCAGAAAAGCCAGAAGACACCCCGTTAGATGAGCTAGGTGCCGCCATGCAAGCAACTTTCAATGGTCAGCTTGGCAAGCAGTCATCGTCATTGATCGCGAGGTTAGTCTCGTCAAAGATGCCCGGTGGCTTCAATATCACATCAGTACGAAAGCATCTTGAGACTCGATGGGGACTAGGTGCTGGAAGACAAGATGGTGTCCTGCTACTTGCAATTACTGCTGAGCCCGCAGCTCGTCTGGCATCGGAGAATGATGCCAAAGCTTTCTTGGACGAGCAGACAAACAAGTATGCTGGCTTTGCAGGCATCAATTTGTCTCCACCAACTGCTGCTGGAGGTGGCGGCGCGGCTGGAGGCGGCATGATGATGGATCCTGCTGCACTCGATGCTCTCACTAAAGACCAGAAGGCTCTCTTCAAGCAGCAGCTGGAGCTTTTCGCACGATACCTTAAGATTGATCTCCGCCAAGGTGACAAAGCTCATGTCGCATCAGAAGAGTCAGCAAAGGCACTCCAAAGTCAGCTCGATCTCTGGAACGATGAGCATGGCGAGTTTTACGCTGCCGGTATTGAGCCTGCTTTCACTCCATTGAAGGCACGGATATACGACTCAGCATGGAATTGGGCTAGGCAGGACGCCTTGACAATGTACTATGATATCATCTTCGGAAGGCTCAAGACTGTAGACCGCGAAATTGTGAGCCGTTGCATATACATTATGAACCGGGCGAACCCTACGCTATTGGATTTTATGCAATACCATATCGACCATTGTCCAACCGAGAGAGGAGAGACCTACGAACTGGCCAAAGAACTCGGACAGCAGCTTATAGACAACTGCAGAGAAGTCCTTGGTCAGGCACCAGTCTACAAGGATGTGGCGCTGCCAACTGGTCCGCAACTTGCTGTCGATGCTCGTGGAAACATGAACTACGCTGAGGCACCTCGAACGAGTGTGCGAAAGCTTGAGCATTACGTCAAGGAAATGGCAGAGGGTGGCAAAATCTCCGAGTATGGGAATCGTACTAAGGTCGAAAATGATTTGCAGCGCATCTACAAGCTCATTCGGCAACAGCACAAGCTCTCTAAATCGTCGCAACTGGAAATCAAGTCTCTATACAGCAACATCGTCCGTTCATTGTCCATGAACGAAGGCCAGATGATTCCGAACGAGCACGGCAATGCTAAGCGGCCTGGACGAAACGGTCTCAAGGTCAATGGACAGCAAAAGCAAGGCAAGGTCGAGACAGTGCCCTTCTTGCATCTCAAGCGCAAGACTGTGCATGGTGGCTGGGACTACAGTAAGAAGCTCACCGGAGTTTACCTTGAAGGTCTCGAGCAGGCTGCACGAAATGGGGTCACATATCAAGGCAAGAATGCTTTGATGACTGGTGCTGGTGCTGGATCCATTGGTGCTGAGGTCCTTCAGGGACTTATCAGTGGAGGTGCTCGCGTCGTGGTTACAACCAGCCGGTTCTCGAAAGAGGTCACCGAGTACTACCAAGCCATGTACGCCAAGTATGGTGCCAGTGGCTCGCAGCTCATCGTTGTGCCTTTCAACCAAGGTAGCAAGCAAGATGTCGAGGCTTTGGTGTCGTATATCTACGACGTGAAAGCTGGACTCGGCTGGGATCTTGACTACATTGTTCCTTTTGCGGCGATTCCCGAGCAAGGACGTGAGATCGACAACATTGACTCGAAGTCAGAGTTGGCTCATCGCATCATGCTTACGAATCTGATCAGAATGCTCGGCGCAGTCAAGGCGAAGAAGACGGAACACGGCTTCGAAACCCGTCCCGCCCAGGTTATCCTTCCTCTTTCACCCAACCACGGTACATTCGGTAACGACGGTCTCTACTCTGAGTCGAAGCTTGCTCTCGAGACACTGTTCAACCGTTGGCACTCGGAAAGCTGGGGCAACTATCTTACCATCTGTGGTGCTGTGATTGGCTGGACTCGTGGTACTGGACTCATGAGTGGCAACAACATCGTTGCTGAGGGTGTCGAGAAACACGGAGTTCGCACCTTCTCGCAGCAAGAGATGGCTTTCAACTTGCTAGGACTGATGTCTCCAGCAATTGTCGACCTTTGCCAGACTGAACCAGTCTTTGCAGATCTCAATGGTGGCCTGCAATTTCTGGACAACCTGAAAGACATGATGACCAATTTGCGCAAAGAGCTCACCGAGACTAGTGAAATCCGTAAGGCTGTTACCAAGGAGACTGCACTCGAGCACAAGATTATCAATGGTGAAGACAGCAATGCCATGTACAAGAAGGTTGGAGTTGAGCCTCGAGCAAACCTCAAGTATGCATTCCCTAACCTGCCCGACTGGGACAAGGAAGTCAAACCTCTCAACGCCGAGCTCAAGGACATGGTGGATCTGGAGAAGGTCGTCGTTGTTACCGGCTTTTCCGAAGTCGGACCTTGGGGCAGCTCTCGAACAAGATGGGAGATGGAGGCGTATGGCGAATTCTCCATCGAAGGATGCATTGAGATGGCCTGGATCATGGGCTTGATCAAGAACCACAACGGACCTCTGAAGGGCAAGAGCTACTCTGGCTGGGTGGATGCAAAGACGAGCGAGCCTGTGGATGACAAGGAGGTGAAGAGCAAGTATGAGAAGCACATTCTTGAGCATTCCGGTATACGTCTCATCGAGCCTGAACTGTTCAGCGGGTACGACCCGAAAAAGAAGCAGCTTCTACAAGAAATCCAGATTGACGAGGACCTCGATCCCTTTGAGACGTCCAAGGAAACTGCCGAAGAGTTCAAGCGTGAGCATGGAGATAAGGTCGAAATCTTCGTGATACCAGAGTCCGGCGAGTACACTGTAAGATTGCGGAAGGGCGCCACTCTCCTTATTCCCAAGGCTCTCAGGTTCGACAGACTCGTTGCAGGGCAAATCCCGACGGGTTGGGACGCGAAGAAGTATGGTATTGAAGACGACATCATCAGTCAAGTCGATCCTGTCACCCTATTTGTACTTGTTTGCACAGCTGAAGCGCTTCTTGCATCTGGTATCACAGACCCGTACGAATTCTACGAGTACGTGCATTTGTCACAGGTCGGTAACTGTATTGGATCTGGTATTGGTGGCACTACTGCTCTGCGTGGTATGTACAAGGACCGATACATGGACAAGCCTGTACAGAAGGACATTCTGCAGGAGTCTTTCATCAACACGATGCCGGCTTGGGTCAACATGTTGCTGCTCTCATCGACCGGTCCTATCAGGACACCAGTTGGTGCTTGTGCCACTGCTGTCGAGTCCATCGATATTGGATACGACTGTATCGTTGAGGGTAAGGCACGTATCTGCTTGGTAGGTGGATTCGATGACTTCCAAGAGGAAGGCTCTTACGAGTTTGCGAACATGAAGGCCACTAGCAGTGCCGAGAATGAGTTTGCACACGGAAGGACACCTAAGGAAATGTCACGACCAACTACAACAACCAGAAACGGCTTCATGGAGTCACAAGGATGTGGTATGCAGATTATCATGGACGCTAAGCTCGCTCTCGAGATGGGTGTGCCAATCTATGGTATCATTGCATTCACCGCTACCGCTACTGACAAGATTGGTCGATCCGTGCCCGCTCCAGGTCAAGGTGTCTTGACGACTGCCAGGGAGGCACCTGGCAAGTTCCCATCACCATTGCTCGACATCAAATACAGGAAGCGCCAGCTCAATCTGCGAAGAAAACAGATCAAGCAATGGCAGGAGTCAGAGTTGATGTATCTCCAAGAAGAGGTTGATGCGATGAAGAGTCAAGGTAGCGACTTCAACGAGGCCGAGTTCATGACGGATCGTGCTGAGCACATTGGTCGTGAGGCTGAAAGGCAAGAGAAGTTTGCACTACAAAGTCTTGGCAACACGTTCTGGAAGCAAGATCCGTCAATCGCGCCTTTGCGTGGTGCACTTGCAACATGGGGTCTTACTGTTGACGATCTTGACGTCGCATCTTTCCATGGTACATCGACTGTTGCCAATGACAAGAATGAGTCTGAGGTTATCTGCAAGCAGATGGAACATCTCGGTCGTGACAAGGGCAATGCTCTTGTAGGTATTTTCCAGAAGTACCTCACTGGTCATCCCAAGGGTGCTGCTGGATCATGGATGTTTAACGGATGTCTACAAGTCCTTGACTCTGGCTTGATACCTGGCAACCGCAATGCCGACAACGTCGACAAGGTCATGGAGAAGTTTGGATACATTGTCTACCCCAACCAGAGCATCCAAACCGACGGCATCAAAGCATTCTCCGTCACTTCCTTTGGGTTCGGTCAGAAGGGTGCCCAGGCAATCGGTATTCACCCTAAGTACCTCTACGCCACTCTTGACGCCGCCGACTTCTCACGCTACAAGACCAAGGTCGAAGCACGCCAGAAGAGAGCATACAGATACTACCACGACTCGCTCATCAACAATACCATGTTCCGTGCCAAGGCTAAGGCACCATATGAAGACGCCGAAATGCAAAAGGTCTTCCTCGACCCAACTGCTCGCGTCTCAATTGACAAGAAGACTGCCGGCCGCACATACAGCGCTACACCGATACCGAAGTCGCCAGCTCACAAGGCCAAGGCGGAGCAAACACGAACAGTCGTCGAGTCTCTTGCCAAAGCTGGCGCTGCTGGCGCAAACAGCAAGGTTGGTGTCGACGTCGAAAACATCGATGCCGTGCCCGTGGAGAACGAGACTTTCATCGAGCGCAACTTCACGCAAGACGAGCAGGATTTCTGCCGGAAGGCGGCAGACGCCAAGGCGAGCTTTGCTGGGAGATGGAGCGCTAAGGAGGCTGTGTTCAAGAGTATGGGTGTGGAGGGTAAGGGTGCTGGTGCCGGCATGAAGGATATTGAGATTCTGAGTGATGAGAAGGGCGCGCCGATGGTCAAGGTATGTCTGCCATGGTTCGGGATATTTTTGACTACGAGTGATCACTAACTTTCTTCTCAGCTACACGGAGATGCCGATGCCGCAGCACAGAGGGCAGGAGTTAGGAGCGTGACTGTCTCGATCAG
>Ga0058698_10001016_pt1 | contig 13519 bp, 10 predicted proteins | sample AgamicAsSfe_FD_67288 | JGI IMG/M metagenome (GOLD analysis project Ga0058698, IMG submission 67288) | Agave microbial communities from Guanajuato, Mexico - As.Sf.e | ecosystem: Host-associated > Plants > Phyllosphere > Phylloplane/Leaf | place: Guanajuato, Mexico | collected 2012-05-30
ACAGGCTGGCTGTCTCCAAAGAACTTAACAAGGCCCTCTACGTCTGCTGTAGCACTCATTACTACGACCTTGAGAGGATGCTTTCTTGCTGTACTACCCTCTTTAGCGGCCACCAGATTCCTGAGAAACCCAAGTATCAAGTCGACGTTAACACTTCGCTCATGAACCTCGTCTACGACTACCGCGCTGTATTGCAACATGTTTGGATCTCTGAGCATTTCTTGAAGTAGCATACCCTCTGTCAAAAACTTGACTTTGGTGTGCTTTCCCGCAGCTGTGTCGAAGCGGACGCTGTATCCCACCTTTGCCGTAGGGCCTTTGTCACCAAGTAAGCTACCCATCTCATCGGCCACACGACGTGCCAGCGAGATCGCGGCTACTCTTCGAGGTTGCGTGATTGCTATGCATCCGGTACACCAGGACTCATTGGCCAAAAACTGAGGCACTTGTGTTGATTTACCAGAGCCAGTTTCTCCAGTTAATACCATGACGTTTTTTCTCTGAAGAGCTGCCCTGATGGCGTCCGCTTGTGGCCAGATCGGAAGCGACTTACGGACTTGCCGTAGCTCATCACGCTTTTGAATCACGTGAGATGGTACTCTAAGGTCCTGTTGAAGTTTTCGGGCATTATCGTGTTGCTTGTTCTTCGGCCGTGTTTGTTGATCAGGCTTTTGCTGGGGTTTGCTGGATTGCGTCGCTTTCGATTCTGCTTTCGTGATTTCGCCGGCTTGCGCAATGCGTTCTGGCGTAGGTTTGAGAATCTCATCCTCAGAGTCGTCGAACTTTAATATCTGCCCAGCTCCCTTCTTGCCGCTCCAGCCATCTTTCGCCGGCTGAGCTCTCTTTCTCTTCTTTCCTTTCTTCAATTCTACTGCTTGATCTTCCTTCTGCTCTACCTTCAATTCATCGCTCTTTTCCTTAGACATCTTTATTCCTGCAACTGAACAGACCGTGTGAAAATCTCGAGTATGTATGCTTGCGACGGGATACGCGTTGCGTGTCGCCAATTTTTTCGAACTTCTAGAAACCCTTATCGATAAGAGCGCGTGTCCGAATAAAGTTAGTGCGAACTGGGATTCATCTCCACCTCCGCCTCCACCCCACATTCTTAGTTGCTCGTCCGCCGCATCCTTTGTCTTTTCATGACGCCGAAGAGGGCCCAGTCGTGTACAATGTACGATCCCGTGGCATCGGGCTGAGATAGCCCGATGCCATACACTCTATGGTTGACCCCGCCGATGGCAATGATCAACTAAAGATGATCAACCGGGAAATTAGCCTGCATCACGGAGGATGCCGTCATAAGCTCTATAAAGATGAGCGGACAGCACCTGGTATGAACGAATCACGAAGCCAACGTGTTACAATACAGCTGAAGATGTGGGCCAGGGCCTTGTGTTTGCTCTCTTTTGCGTCGTTGGGCGTGGAGAGCAAGATTAATCGTAAATCTATTGTCCAGCAGTATAACCTCAAACTTAATCAATCGAACCCATACAGTCCTGTCCAAGTTGGCAACGGAAACTTTGCGTTTGGTGTTGACATTACGGGACTGCAGACCTTCCTTCCACATAATACCCTGTCATCATGGGGATGGCACAACTCGACGACAAATCAGACTCCGGCGGACTATACCGGCGTTGACTGGTGGACTCACGGTCGTCTCGTCAACTACGCGCAACCCAATCCCGAAGAAAAAGATATCAGTCAATGGATGATTGCGAACCCACATCGAATCAATCTGGGAAGAGTCGGACTGTGGTTCGGCGGTATTGCCGGAGGCAATGTCACCGAAGAACTACTCAATGGCAGAGAGCAGGTACTGGACCTCTGGGAAGGTATCATCAGCTCAACTTTCTTCATTCATGGATCAGAGGTTCGGGTGACAACTGTTGCCAGTCCAGAGACAGATACTGTGGCCGTGGAGATATCGTCTAGTCTAGTAAGGACAGCGGGATTGGGTGTCTTCTTTGACTTTCCTTATGCGACCGGGAAGAACAAGTTCGACGCGCCATTTGTTGGTCTTTTCAACGCTACTTCAAACCACACCACCACAGACGAGTACAGGAACAGAGGTGCGACAATCACTCACACTTTGGATGCAACAACATATGTAGCGGACATTGCCTGGGAAGGGTACGCTCGGCTTTCACGCCTACACAGCGATGAGCACAAGTATATCCTAGCTGCCAGCCAGAATTCCGAGCAGCTTTCTTTCACTGTTACATACGCTCCTCGCGCGGTCAATATGTCTTGTACACCCGAGACGGTTAAGCAAAAGGCTCAGACATGGTGGGCAGCCTACTGGTCGACCGGCGCATTCTTGTCACTTCCTTCCGCTAGCAACTCTTCAGCTGATGAGTTGCAGCGCCGCACAGTCCTCTCACAGTACCTCTTGGCTGTCAACGGGGCTGGCAAAGATCCGGCGCAAGAATCCGGCCTGGTGAACAATGGCTGGTACGGCAAGTTTCATATGGAAATGGTGTTTTGGCATCTGGCTCATTGGATGTTTTGGGATAAATGGGACCTCTATGACCGTAGCATCGGCGTTTACAAACGCTTCCTACCCAGCAGTTTCGACAGGGCAGAGAAGCAAGGATACGAAGGCGCGCGCATCGGCAAGATGAGCGATCCAAGCGGTCGGTCTGCGCCAGGTGAAATCAACAGCCTGCTCATCTGGCAACAACCGCATCCGATGTACTTTGCCGAAATGGAATATCGATCTTTCCCAAACGCGAAGACTCTTGAAAAATGGGACGATATCTTGATAGGCGTGGCAGACTTCATGGCCAGCTATGCCTTCTGGAACTCCACGACGAACCGTTATGATCTTGGGCCTCCAATGTACCCAGTCTCTGAGAATACTAAACCCAACGACACCATCAACCCCACTTTCGAGCTGGCATACTGGCGCTTCGGTCTCGACGTGGCATCAAAATGGCAAGTACGACAAAACAAGTCTGTTCCAGAGTCGTGGATACACGTACATGATAACCTCGCACCTTTTCCCACTGAAGAAGATGCATATGTAACATACGAGGGAATACCAGATATGTGGACTACACCAGAGTATACAGAAGACCATCCTGGTATACTAGGTATTTACGGTAAAGACTCCCATACACGAACTGCGTGTGAAACATAGACTGACTTCGTACACACAAACTTTAGGCTGGTTACCTCCAGACTCCCGCGTTAACACGACAGTATTCAACAACACTGTTGCCAAGGTACACGAGACCTGGAACTTTCCCTTCTCGTACGGCTGGGACTTCTCACTGTTGGCCATCACGGAGGCGAGGAGGGGTGATGCAGAACGAGCGGTTAGTCAGTTGCTTGATGTGAACAATGCTTTCGATGAGGTGGGCATGCCGGAGGGTGGAACGAGGGTACCTACGCCGTACTTTCCGAGTGCGGCAGGCCTATTGCTCGCTGTTGGTATGATGTGTGGTGGTTGGGATGGGTATGAGGGACCGGTTTGGCCGTCACACTGGGATGTTGAGTGTGAGGGTTTCACGAGAGGTATGTGAGTACATGTATGTTATAAAATGGTACAATAGGCTCTCTCTCTCTCTTCTAGTACTCAACGTACACTATTCTTCTGACTCCAGCAATGCATCAGTCGCGCTCTCTAGGAGCTCCGTACTGATTGACTCTTGCGATGGCTTCATCTCCTCGAGGACGTCCGTAAGAACGATATTCTGCTCATCTAACATTGAAACACCCAGCTCCAGTAGCCCTTCTGCATACTTGTTGAAATCTTTCCAAGTATTTATTCTTCTCGTGTCTGCCCACTTCATTTTGTCCCGCCAGAGAAACGGCGATCCACCGAGATACTTATCTCTCGAAACCACGCGGATTGTATGCAGACTGCGTTCTGGTGGCAGCGATTGCACTGTCTGGAATAGGCACTCCAGTCTTAGCACCTGATAACCTAGGTTCTGACCAAACTCGCAGGTAAAAATTTGCGTCACTGATATGGGAAGGCCTTCAATGACTTCCGGTATATCAATTTGCTTATATATGTCCAACGCTGGTGTATAGGGAAAAACTGTGAGTTTTGGAGCAGTGCAGTCAACGGTTACTGTTTTCAAACCAGCGCCATGTCTTGCCATGAAAGCTGCCAGAAGACGCTTGTGGCGCATTCCGTACGCATAGAGATTAGGTGGCCTCAAGTAAGCAAAAGCTGAAAGAACGGGCATATTCCAGTGGGTGAGCCAAGCCAATAATTTGCCAGTAGCCGGTTCCGTGACCAATTCGAGTGAACGTAGATTCGGTAGGTCAAGTGGTTCGATCTCAATCGTATACGAGTCGGAAACGCTAAGACGAAGTTCTGTCAGAGCCGTAAAGTGATTCAAGAGTAGAAGGCGTTCTGATGTATGGATGTCCCCACCGAAATGCATAACCATTCTTGTAAGCTGTGATCCGTGCGACCGTGCAATAGATGCCATAGTGGGATAGTTGAGGACGAAGCGGCAACAGAATTCGTGAAGGTTTGTCATATGGAAGACTAGGTCGGACAATGCCTTCTTCCGTAATTTCTTGGATTTCCAGTATTTCGCAGTATGTTCTTGAATACTGAATGAGCGAACCCAGGAAGCTTTAGGAAGACCAGAATCGGTCGTTTGATCTAAGAGCCGGGCCAGGGCTGTGATGTGGTCTGCTTCCATACCATGACTGTCTTGGGGTCCCGGAAGGCTGCCGTTGCGGTCAAGTGCTACATGGCGATACACTGCTGGCTTTATCATGTCCTGTACAATGTCAGGCATATGAACTATGAGATTAGTTTGGCGAAAGTAATACCCTCCACGATCTGCATACGCATTGTAGTCTCTGAAGGTCACGCGTTTTTCCTCTGATATAACAAGGGGAGCGACCAAAAATGTGAGTATCGTACGTGACCACATGGTCGAGTATATTGAGCCACAGTTCGGTCGGCAAAGCAGGCAAGATGTAAGTTTTAGTGGGAGTTTCGTCATGCTGTTGGCTAGTGTCGTCCATAATGTGATGGGTGCAGCTTGGAGAGAAAGAGCGTCAGTTGGGGAAGACTGCCTGGAGGTAGGTACGTCGATTTAAGGCATACTCAATTTAGGCGCTAGAAAAGCTAGCACTGATCAGGTTAGATGTTTGGATGCAGTTGTTGGGCGTAGTAATTATCGAGTCCCGGACGCAACGTCTCACATGAGACGTGCTTGTCGATGAATCTCGTTGCATGTATCTGCACAAAAACCTAATAACAAGGTTCTGCGAACCTTCTTCTGTGTTCGTTCTTTTCTTAAGTAACCCCTCTGAAACCAGGGATGTCGTAATGAATTGAAGTGAACGAGTGAGGACATATTAGGGTCTCTCTGATTTTTTCTCTTAATTTTACATCATGATATAATACAGAGTCATAATTTGGTTCCTCATGACCATCGAATCTTCATCTTCCATTGATCCAGCTTGGCCTCCCACCACGTCTTTTTAGGCGCCCGCTCAATCTCGTCCATTAACCTTGTGTAGTGCTCTGGTGCAGATGTGGGCTTTAGTACACCTGGCGACAGTGCATATGTGGTACTGTATCGGTTCTCCAGCAAGGAAAATAGTGCGTTCACTTGGGCTTGCTCGAGCTTGGGGTTCGCAGGCGGTGACGATGCAGCTGGTGTTGTAGATGCAGGGGACTGAGGCTTTGCGCCTTCTTCAGGAGCGGGCGTTATGGGTTGCAGGCCGAATGGTTTGCCATGATGTTCGATTGCCCGTGTGAAGGGAAGATTGGGGCGCAAAGCGTCCTTGGGCCAGAGGGCAAGGAGACGGGTGTATTGTTTTGTGATCTGAAGTTGCGTGTCAGCTGACTATGCTGTGATGCATGGCTGTAGACTCACGGTATTTGCCATGACTGCTGTGTGCGAATAGTCCAAGACGGATCTCGTTCACTTTCTTCGACGATCCAAAAGTCGATGATGCTTCGGTAACCAGGGTCCAGGTGCGTGGTCCGTGCATTATTGGATCGTGGCGCAGCGCCCGTGTCGCATGGCCTAAAGCGACAAAGTCAGGCAACTGCATTTGAAACGCCTCCTCCGCTGCATCTGCCGCCTGACACGCTCCACCACCTGCACTTCCCTATCACAACCGCCGCCTTTCCCTCGTCCACGCCTGCTGCCCGGCCTATTCCTACCACCATCTCGCCTGTCGACACTCGATAACAAACACAGCATTGCACCCTTCACGTCACACATCCGGTTATCCGCGCAACATGCCTAGCCAGGGCTACGAGAGGGTACGCTGTCCCAGTTGGTCCCGGGCATCCTGCGCCCGCGCAACCTCCTTGTATTGCCTCCACGACGCCCAAACTAACGCATCAACACAGGTAGCCGCCCAGGACGAGGATGAATCTCCCCAGAGGCTGCAGGCTGGTCAGCAGTGGCCGCCTGCATCGCCGCCACCGTCATTCCACTCGCGCGCATCATCACCAAACGGCACATCACGACGGCTGTTATCCGAGGATCCCGCACCAAACGAGGAAGACCGCACACTCGCCGACACGTTCGACTCGGATTCCGACGACGACGACGATAACGATGGGCGCGATGATCGGCAGCGGCTGATGCGGGGAACACCTAGGACAGAAGACGAGCCCGTGGCTCCGGGCATCCAAAGGAGAGTAACGGAACTGCCAGTCTTCAACACACAGGCGCCGAGCAGCGGACGCGTCTATGGCGGAGGCAACGGTGGTGTATGGGCAAATCTGAGCGCAAAGCCGACCAGAGGGGAGGACGCTGAGGAGAAGCCTCCGGTGCGTATTCGAATACACGTGCACCATATCAAGCATTACTAACAACCACCAGACCTACGAACAAGCTGCCGCAGATGCCACGCCACCCTACTGGGAAACCACCATCCTCGCTCCCGGCACTTTCGGCGATGAAGTCTTCGTCGAAGGTCTTCCCGTCGGCTCCCTCTTCAGTTTCCTCTGGAACGCTATGATCTCCATGTCCTTCCAACTCGTCGGCTTCCTCCTCACCTATCTGCTCCACACTACCCACGCTGCAAAGAATGGATCCCGCGCTGGTCTCGGTATCACACTCGTACAATTCGGTTTCGGTTTCCGCTCCGCCGTACTTAGTCCGAACAACGGCAGCAATGACAACCCTGGGCAGGGATTCGACGGTGGCGTTCCGAACGACCCAAACGCCCACGACTTTGACCCCAACAAGGTTGGCAGTGGAAGCACGGGTGGCAGTGACATGACACCCGCCGCGAGTGCCATTACAGGCAGTGACTGGATAGCATACGGACTGATGATTGTCGGCTGGTTCATCCTGATCAAGAGTGTGTCCGACTTCATCAGAGCAAGGCGGCATGAACAACTCGTTCTCCAGTCTCCAGACCGGGGATTGGGCGTAGCTGTTGTTGCCGAGGGTGAAAGCCCAGAGCGCAGTGTATAATTTCTTCAACAAGCCTCAGACTGGCATTCTCTTCTCTCTCTTTATAGCGTATTATTTGGTTGCATCTAGGCACGGAGTTCTTCCTTGGTTAAAAACAGATCGAAAGATATAGTTTCGCTGTTGTAGCAGCACATCACTGTACGATTTTCCTTGCTTGTCTACCACATTACTATCTATATCCCGGTCCCCGGGTCTCTTCTATACGAAGTCAATCACCTCGAATCCTCACGTCCCATGTTGATGCTTTCACTTCACTGCTGACGATGATACTACTATAAGGCTCATGATAGATCAGCCATGATAGAGACATGTTGAATTAGTCTATTGGTTATTGTACATGCACAAATTGTGCTGGGTATCTCGAATCTCAAAAACGGCTATTGCCAAATTGCACTGCACCCGTCGATACGATCAAATCATATGCCTAGTGAGATGTTAGCCTACCCTCTCGATAGGGATCATGGATGTGACTTACCACAGAGAGCCGGCGCGCATGAACCTTCAAACACGGCAAATTTAGCATGCGATCCAAAAGAGTAGCGATTGGTTACATGACAACGCACTTTTCAGTCGCATACACCTCTCCATACTGATCCACACCCGCCATCAGCTCATTGTATCGCTGCTTGTTCTTGACTTCTTCTGGGAACCACTTTTTGAGAAAGGCAGCTTGTTCGGTATCCAGGTTGTCTGTGACGGGCCATTAGAAGATTTCTTACGGGTAGAGAATGGAGGAATGCTTACCTGAATTTGCATCGAAAACTGTCTTCTCTCGGCAGAAGGGACAGTTGTACTGCTTGTTGTTCTGCATGACGATCAAGCACCTGATGCAAAAGGTATGGTTGCAGCTGAGTTTTACGGGCCGCCATTGAATTTCCATGCACATGGGGCACGAGTAGTCATCTATTTGCGGGACGTGGGAGAGGATCTGTGTGTTGACTTCGGCGCAGACGGCCTTGGCGAGATGTTCTGAGAACTCTGGGTACTCTACTTGACGAGGGAACGTGGACTTTACGCCCAAAGCTGTGCGTTTGTCGAATTCTAGTGCAAGGTTAGCCTACCGGGTCTACGTTTGAAAGAATCGAAAACATACTCTTGAGAATCTTCATCATGGCATTGTGATTGATCTCGCCGAATCGTAGGCCTTGGAGAAGCTCTCGGTTGATGTGCATAAAAGTGTTCAGCGCTTGCAGGTTCTCCTTCTTCTTCAACTGTTCCACCAGACCGGCCTTAGCAATCTTGTTTGAGAAGCCAGCCAATCTTGCCATTGCCTTTTCCGAATCATGCGATTTATGATCAATCTCCGTTGTTCCAAAGAAAATGCCCTCCTCGACGTATATCTGGAAGATCTGACGCCAAGTAGTGAGCATCTTTCTATTGGCTCTTCGGTCGGGGTTGGTCAACTTGGCAACTTGTTTCCCTAACGCTTCAATCTGAACGTTCATTCGTTTTTGTTCGCGCTCTTGCAGTTTCTCCAACCCTGTGACTTCACTGGTAAGCCTGGTGAAAAATTCGGTGTCCGAGGTAATGGGAACCTCGACTGTACGGTAACCGGGTCGGCTGCGAGAGCTATTTGTTGGGGTGGTCGTCATGGTACTGGCTGGATCTACAGAATTGGCAGATTGCATTGGCGAGCCTGAATCGTCCAAGACGCGCAAATCAGACATGCCAGTTTCAACGGCCAGCATCTGGAGTTTGCGCCTGGTCTCATCATCCAGCTGGGCGCTCAGGACCTCTCCACTTGTCTCGTTTACGTAGAAGAGTAACTTTGGATGGAAAGCCTTCCGTGACGGCGAGGCATTATCCCTAGAACTGTCGGGGTTGAGGATATACTCGAATGGTCTTTCTTGTTCATCATCTTCTTGTGTAGAGGCGTTGTAGTCTTCGACATGCTTCAACAATTTGGACAGGGTCGCAGGATCAAGGCCCACTTGCTGCAGCTCGTCGGTAAGCCTCTTGATGCACTTCTTGAGCTGCGAGTAAGAGATGGCGGAATCGACCCACTCTGGCGGGAAGCCCTCATCCCGGAGTGTTTGCTTGAACAGATGGCCGAACTTCATATTTGGGGAAAGGTCGACGAGGAACCGTGGTAAGGCTGGCCGATCAGGAGGCGCAGAGGATGCACGTGGGGAGCTGAGTGGTTGCAACGCTTAGCGGGGTACCTTCCACGCTTGTTCCGCCGCAGTTCCGTGGACCAAGCTAACGGAGCCTTCCAGCGATCACCCACGCTTGGGATATGCAAATGCGACTGAGTAGGGAGACGATGGAACTTGAAGTTTGTGTTTCGACCTGTATTGGACGTGTGGGTGGAGGGGAAGTGGTAATGAATGAGGGAATAACGACTTGTCAACAACGGCGACTTGTTCCGCGGGTCATGCGCCTGTCTGCCTGTGAAGGATGCCGCTAAATGGAGACCCCCAGAATTCAATGGAGATAGCCTTGCGCCATTACGAAGACATGGGGAAACGCCTCTTTTATGAATCAAAACAAATGCATGGCTTGTGCCGGCTTTCGGCGTTGTCTAGACTATGGTGGCTCCAATAGCGCTCTTCCTCAATCACTGTCTGCTCAAACTTTTCGCCTCTACCGTCCGCGACCAATCAACGCCAAGCGCACAGTCATAGGCGATTTGCTTGTCGTGACGCAACATAGCTCTTCGCGACTCACCAGAACACCACCATGTGAACCCCGGGATAGTCTCGGTGTATTGCAGGGCTGTCCGCACGCGCACCGGGAATGCTGTGAAAGCTCATCTACAAAGTTCCACGCCAAGACTCACATACGCCCACACAATTCAACTGCAGCATACAGCCACTGCAAGTAGTTCGAGACCCGAAGAGCTGTAGACTAAGTTCAGGCCATAGTGACTAGCTGCATCGGAGCCGGCAATCAACATGGGTGCATCACAATCCACTGGTGGCGGGGATGCGGCCAGTGGTGCGGGCGAAGTGAAGACGAGTTACTACGAACTGCTGGGTGTAGAACGCAATGCCACACCAGACGAGTATGTTACAGCGACCTGATAGCCACGACAGTAGTAACACGTCCCAGGCTCAAGAAAGCATATCGAAAGAAAGCACTCGAACTACACCCCGACCGAAACTATGGTGATGTTGAACGTACCACTGCCCTCTTCGCCGAAGTCCGATCCGCATACGAAGTACTTTCTGATGACCAGGAACGCGCATGGTACGATGCACACGAGAGGGATATACTGCGGGGTAGCACGGGCGAGGATTCTGGCGAACACTACCAGGGTGACATGAAGGTTACGACAGCCGACGACATAACGCAGATGATGGGCAAGTTCAGGGGGAACGTCGACTTTTCAGACTCGCCGAATGGCTTCTTTGGCTTCGTGCGGGAGACATTCGAACAGCTTGCCCGCGAAGAGGAGTACGCGGCAGACTACGACGATCTCGACGTACCAGATTACCCTACCTTTGGTCACAAGGATGATGACTATGAAGGCGTTGTACGTGACTTCTACTCAGCTTGGAACGGCTTCGCTACAGTGAAGAGCTTTGCATGGCTGGACGAATACAACCCTTCTTTGCAACCTGATCGTCGTTACCGTCGGGCGGCTGAGAAGGAAAACCAAAAGATTCGCGATGAGGGTAGACGGGCTTTTAACGATGCCGTCAGGACGCTGGTTGCGTTCGTACGGAAGCGAGATCCGCGGTACACTCCAAACACGCAGACGGCCGAAGACAAGGCCAAGGCACAGCGTGACGCCAGAAAAGCGCAGGCTGCACGCGCAAGGGCTGCGCAGATGGCGAAGATGGAACAAGAGGAGCAAGCAGTGCCGCATTGGGCTACGGCACGGCCGGCCGACGAGGTTGAGGAGGAGAGTGAAGAAGAAGTCGAAGAGGATCTGTACGAATGCGTGGCATGCAACAAGACATTCAAGAGCGAGCGACAATATGACGCCCACGAGAAGAGCAAGAAGCATCAGAAAGCAATCCAGGCTCTCAAGAAAAAGATGCAAAAGGATAATGCCCATCTAGACTTGGACGAGGATGCTCTCAAGAGTGATGAGATCTTACCAGCTGAGGACGAGCTTGCGAAGCATGTTGATGTCTCAGGCGACGAAGGCTCTGACGTATCTGTCCAAAACCTTGCAAAGAAAACGACTGAGCTTGATTTAGACGACTATAGTGTGGACGAGGAAGAGGCGCCCTCAACAAAAGTCGCACCTAGTAACACAGTATCTGCATCAGCTACTGGCTCAGAAACCAGCTCAGACGTAGACGATGAATATGCCTCACGCTCCGAAATCGAGGCTCGACTTGTTGGTGCCAGCACGGATCCTTCAACAGCAACGACCGAGGACCTCGAGTTGAAGCTTGGCGATCACACAGAACCAGAAGTCGCTGCCCCTCCAGAACCCAAGCTTGGCAAAGCTGCGCTGAAACGCCTAAAGAAAGCTGCAAAACAGGCTGAGGGTGAAGAGCCAGATGTAAAGAATAAGTGCGCTGGCTGTAGTGCCGGCTTTTCGTCCAAGACACAATTACATCAACATTTGAAGGAGCATCCTAAACATGCGGCGCTTAAATCGGTTGCGAATGGTGGAAAGAAGAACAACAAGCGGTAGTAGACATAGTCCCTCTTGGTCAGGGGCTTCTACTATTGATAGTGGAATACTCAGGCTTCTGCATACCCTCTCCAAAATACTATAAGTCTCATAGACTTGTACGTAGTCAATCAACAACGAAGCCATGAGGCTCACTGTTATTGACGGGGAATCTATCACTCGTGTCTTTTCAAATATGCACGAATTCCTACAGTACTTTGAAAAGGTGTGTAGAATGATCGAACAAAAGAAAAGACACTCCGAAACATCCTTTCAAGTTACTTTCCGTTCGAAAGCTCTGGTGACGTCTTGTTGGGATTAGGCATGCTAATTGCAAGACCGAGTCAAGTCGCCACGTTGGGATGCCGCTGGACTTTCCAACGGACGGACATGAATATCGACTACAAATCCTGGTCAAATGAAGACAATTTCCACAGGCATTTACAATATGCCTCTTTCGTACAAGATACCAAACCCGCTCATTTGCGAGCAGACCTACGTTTTAGACTCAATCCAGGTACCATGATATCATGCATGGTAGTTCGACCTCGAAACATATTCAGACCCAGAGCAGACATGATGTACCAGTTCTCGCCTAACCAATGCAACTTGACGAGCCTCAATCGACATGCGCACTGATACGATGTTTAGTCCAGACCCTCATGAAGTGGCCCAGCATTGTGTCTGTCTCCTTATCTTGCACACCTAGAGCAGCACACTACATACAGCCTGACAGACATGTTCCGTCATGCTCCTGCCGGTACTGAATGGTCGTCCATTACAGGCCTTTAGCGCATGGTGGAGCTGGAATCCTCGGCAGTAACACCATTGCAACGCTTCCAGGAAGGTTCGTTTCGATTAGAATACAACGCTTGTACAGTCTTTGTTTAAGTAATGGCAAGCAGTCTAATACAGCTGACTGGGGATGGATCAGATGATAAAACTTGATGAAAGACTTATGTGGCAGGAGTACAGTTGTTGAATAAACAAAAGAACATCACATCCGTCGCAGCATATAACCTCACCAGCAACACGTTTAGACATGGGGACTGGTCCTAAGTGGTCGCAAATGAGTACGGACATGACTGCACGAAGCCTTCTTCACTCTTGGCAAACGCCATAAGGAAAACATGATCTATGAGAGACAAGAGAATGTAAGCTAAGATTGGCGAGCATTTTGATACATTTACTGAACGACGTGCTGCTAATGAAAGTTGTTTTCGTTACTCAAAAGACGGTCAAAATGCCGCGAATGTTGAGGCGGCCGTGTGTGAGGTTTTAGTAGATTACACCGGGACGCTCCATGAACCGTGACATGATACAAGGTCAAGTCCCGTGAACTAGAAAGTTCTTCTATGAAACTAGTGCATATGCATCTCCACGCTCCGCTATATCAGTCAAGCTATGGATAGCAAGCTGGTCTACATGTATGACCGCATGTAACGGTCAGTTGTCGAGCAATGGTCCGATGTTGTTCTCTGGTGAGCGCAACTGTTGTGTAGGAGCATTCTCGCGTTGTCGCTTA
>Ga0058698_10001017_pt1 | contig 13496 bp, 14 predicted proteins | sample AgamicAsSfe_FD_67288 | JGI IMG/M metagenome (GOLD analysis project Ga0058698, IMG submission 67288) | Agave microbial communities from Guanajuato, Mexico - As.Sf.e | ecosystem: Host-associated > Plants > Phyllosphere > Phylloplane/Leaf | place: Guanajuato, Mexico | collected 2012-05-30
CTACCTTCTGTGCATGCCAGAGCCTTGCGCTATGATGATAGCTACACGGGTCCAGTAGAAAACATTTTTGGTCACATCTGAGATGTTGTGAGAATGGGCGGCCAGTGACGTCGAAACAGCACACATACCTTCTGGTCCCTCCCAGTACCAACCCATCAAGATCAAAGACTGTATGATGGTAACACGATCATCCTCGTAATTGGCATCATATAGTGCCTTTGCTCTTGTGTAGAAGTTCATGGCAGCGTGTGTCGTGGTCCCATCGGTACCAAGCAGTTGCTGGTTATTGCATACTCTGGTACCAGCTAGAAGGATTGCCTGTAGTAGCAGTAAGGATGGTGGATTCTTGGCAAGGCGGTATCTCTTCATGAATGCAGTCTTGTTGACAACCGGCACAACCGGCCAAACCCATTGAAAGAATGCCTCTACAAGCTCGTCACATAAGTCACGCGGGGGCAGCATGAATGCACCTCGCTTCTCCAGTATGTCCACCTCCACCTTGTCAAGCTCGGTCTGTCTGGCGCTTGTACCTCGAATCTCATCTGGCAAAGAGAAGTGCACTGCATCATCATCCCGATTGTCAGAGGTCAACACGGACAGGTTCGATGACTCTCCAAGATATGAGACTCTTCCGGCTTCTTTGATTGGTATTCGTGCTAGCTGTGGCTTGTACCTCTGCTCATATATGCCATTGCGGCTCTGGTTGAGGTCTGTTTGGGACCGACTGGTGAACGCGAAGCCGAAGGACTCATCTCTGCTTCCGGAGTCTCGTCTGTCACTCGAAGTAGGGGCGATAGGAGCTGCATGTGTCGCTCGCATAGGCTGTGGAGGGGTAGGAATGTCTTGAGTGGCAATATCGTCATCGTTGTCTCTATTGTGGTCGGTGATCAGTTGATGCATAGTGGACAGCGAACACCGTCGGCACAGTTGGGTGATTTTGACTTACTTTACCTCCTTGCCTCGTGCAATTGAGTTTCTCTTTCTCTTTGGTGCAGGTATCACGCATTCTATTGAGAATGCGACGCAATTCGTGCATGGAACTCCCAGACTGGCGGCATCGCACCGAACCTGAAACACGGGATGTAACCGTCAGCAATGCCGGGACAGCCACCACGACGACGATATCATATGCACCAGAACAGGAGCTAAGATGCGACATACCTTTCTCGAATGACACGTCTGACAAGATGATTACTAAGGTCAGCCTATCCGTCTTTGGAACTCGAGCTGGAAGCCGAGGCATTGAACTGAAACGCGCTGCGCGGGAATCCCATGCGAGCATTGGACAACACGCGCATTGCCGGGTTCAGTTGGGTTGTAATTGCCACTTACTCCGCACGCACGAGTTGCGCGTTGTCTTGTAGCTGGTTAGCACACATGCTGGATGCCGGTGAATCGATGTGCCATACCTTCTGAAGCTCGGGTGACCTGGACGCTGTTCCGATGGAGCAGTATTCGGCGAAGGCACCGCGGGCGGTGACATTGCCGTCGAGGCTGGTGTTGCAGAAGACGGAGGCGGGCCCATCATGGGCGCATTGGGCGCCTGCATCTGCATTGTCAAGCACGCTTGTCACCAAATGCGATGAGGCCTGCACTGGGCTGGGCTGGGCTTGGAAGCAACCTGAACGACTTGATTTCCTAGTCTTTTTGGCGGCTGATCACGTGATTCGAGCATGAGCGGGAAGGCGAGACCAGACCACCACCGCGGCAATCCGTGTCAGCTATGCAATGTCATGCCATTGCAATACCACAGTAGCCGTCAGCTGATTCGGATTACAGAGCTAGCATCATACGTACTGCCATCTATCAGACAAGTCCACTTGCCGCGCTCAGGGCTTGCCAAGAGCCACCACGCACACCCAGGTCGAGCATACAGAGACTTCTCGCAGCATCGTCACATCTCTTCCTCCATTGCGGCAGGCAACACCATGAGTAACAACGCACCTGATGACATACCTGTCCGTACCGAAGAGGCATGGTTCACTCACAGCGACGGCGCAAAGGTCTACACCAAGACTTGGAAGACAATTGGTGCTCCCAAAGCGCGTATTGTCTATCTTCACGGCTTCAGTGACCATTGTAACACCTGCAATCCTTTCTTCCCGATTCTGGCTTCCAGTGGAGTGGAAATCTTTGGTATCGACCAACGTGGATGGGGTCAGTCGGTGAAAAGCCAGAAGGATCGAGGTGTATCAGGTGGGACAGCGCAGGTGATGAGTGACGTGTCAGCCTACCTTCGCAAGTTCCTGCCTGCCTTTCCAGAAGCCTCCTCTTCGCCGAGTGACGGGGTGCCAACATTTCTAGTTGGGCACTCGATGGGTGGCCAAGCAGTGATCTATCACGCAGCTCATCATCCCAGCCCTGCCGTACGTGGCTACATCGCGATGGCGCCATGGATCAGACTGCCCTCTGATGTCGCTCCGAATAAGCTTACGGTCATAAGTGGTCAATTTGCAGCAAGGTTCATGCCAAATTTCCAGGTGAAGCAGGTCGTCCGGGCTGAGATGCTCTCGCACGGTAATTTTCACCTCGATAGCTACCTATTACTTTGATCTAAACATTGTTCAGATTCCGAGGTTGTGAAGGCGGCCAAGTTGGACGAACTATGCCACGACCACTTCACACTTGAAGGCGCGAGTGGTGCCATCACACGAGGGCGGGACATTGATGCGGGAAAGGCAATCGTGACAAGCCCTGTTAGGGCGTTCCTGCTCGCACACGGTAAGTCTTACCTCAGTTGTATGCCACCTCTACATCTCTAATCAGAAGGGGAAAGGTTCCGCGGACGTTGTCTGCGACCATGATGGCGCTAGAAACTGGTTTGACAACTGTTGTAAAGTCGAAGATAGAGAGTTCAAGAGCTATGAAGGTTGGATGCACAAAAGTGAGTCTTCGAAGGTTTATCATCTTTTCCCCGTCTGACGATCGGTCGTGCAGTTCACGACGAAGGTCCGTACGAGCGCAAGACGCAATTTGCGAATGACATCGCGAACTGGATTCTGGTACGCGCAAATTGAGCTACGACATATTCCCTAGTCGTATAGCCTGTTCATCGAAAGCTGCTACTCAGCTACCTCGTCTTCTTCGTCAAACTTCTCCCAGTCTTTCTTTCTCCGCCAGACCCCTACAAAGCCGCCACCGACCACGCGATGACCCACCGAAGGTCTACATACTGTATACCACGTCTGATCCTCCACAGCGTTCTGAACTCTCTGCGATATTGCAGGCTTCTTGGGCATGGCCCCACCGAACAGTCTTCGTAGGAGGCCAAAGAAACCTGCGGATGGTACAGCCTGGTCAGACTCTTCTACTGCTGCAGCATCGAGCTCCGATTCATGAACGGTCTTTGGTTTCCTTGCCCTAGACAATCGGACGTCCCACTGCTTGCCACCACCGTAGCCTGCGCCTAGCTCGATTACTTCTTGATAGCTCAATGGCAGCTTCTGTTTCCGAATCACCTCAACACATTGCGCAATCTGTGTTACACTCGGACAGAAAACAATTAGTGTTCCGTCGGGCTTCAGGGCTTGCGCAGCTTTTGTGATGTATTTGTGGATACCCGGCAAATCAAGCAGAATGTGATGAAACATCTTTCCAGACACTCCACGGCGTTGGCACTCCGAGTCGATGAAGCGGTCGATGGAGCCAACATTGAAGTCGACATTGCCCGCGTAGATGCCTTGTCTGAAGCCTCGCACCACTTTTCGGGCTCCGAGACTATGCTCTCTCGAAATATCGAGCGTGTGGACTACGGCACGGCGGCTTTTGCGCCAGGCATCATATTCTGGAGAGCTCGGATGTGTCGGCTCGGCTTGTGACTGGCTTCCTGCGTTTGCTTCAGCGACAGGTGGTGGGAGAGACTGACTTAGGATTGGAGCGGGTGAGTTGGCAGCATGAATAGCTCTGGCAAGATGTAGCGTCAATGATCCATGACCTGTTCCAGCTTCCAGGATCTCCAACGATGGTCCATATTCTGGTGCATCCTCCTGTCGAGCGGGATCGACATGTATGTCCAGGAGTGATACGATCAATTGAGCATCGGCAGGATACACCTACTAGTCCTGATCAGCTTGATTCTTGCCAAAACCAATGATCAATCGCCGACGGGCCTACCTACCGGCGTAACGATCCGTGGCGTCAATGTAGCATATTCTCCCAGGGTTGGTCGATGTATCCGTGCATATTTAGCCTTGCTGCTGCTGACAGTATCCCTGTAACTCTTTCCCAGTATATCGTCGTGCTTGATAGTGCCAAAGTGTGTTCCTAGAGTTTGCCCAGCTTTCAGAGGTTTGGTGAGTATCGGCGGTTTCTTGACGCGTCGAAGCAAGACGATGTCGCCCTCTGATGGAAGTGTTAGCGGCATGGGAATGGAAGAGGCAAGTGGCTGAAGAACCTCTGACAACGTCATCTGTTGTGCTGATTCCGCGTCTGAAGTCGCACACAACATCCCTGCTGCGGCGCAGATGCCTCAGTGCAGTGCTCGTGGTCGCCATGGCTCGTCGAGACTTAAGTAATAAATCTTGCCAGACGTGAATAGAATACAACCGAGACTTCCCTCGGCAACACATCCACCGAGAATTCTTCTTCTCCTAATCCCCAGCAGCTCGAGCTTTGTTGTGTTCCATGTTGTTCTTCTGCATTGCTTCCGCCATGTCTGCCCCTCGTGATGAATTGTTGGCTGTTGTGAGCTTGTAAGATTTTGCATACTGTGCTGCGGAGCAAGAGCACCAGCCTGTCGAATAAGACCAGCAAGACCAGCAAGACCAGCAAGATCAGTCTTCGTTGTCTTCATTGACAAAGCAGCATTCACCCGTACCGCGCAGCGGCTCGATGAGGTCCTCTCGCCATGAACAAGAGAATCGTATGTCCGGCGCGTAGACGGCAGATCTTAGACTGTCAGGCTGACACTCGCAGGTCAGGACCATCATCCAGCTCATCATTGTCGCCACCATCTGCGTGGTATTCGCGATAATCATCGACAACACCTACTCCGTCCTTCCGTCCTCGATCCATAACCACCTTCCCGCTCATCACCCTGGCTCAGTCATCACTGACATCACCATCAAGACATGTACTCGCGGTCTCCCCTTCTCCTCCTGTCAACTCGACCCTACAGAATGGCATCGAATCGACAAAGACCTCTACCTCAATCAGGGCTGGACTCGCCGCGCGTTTATACACATCAAGCAGAAGCAAGAAGGCGGTCTCGTGCCCACAGAAAGGGTTGTCCTCGACGTCAAGGTCGGACGCGTAGATCCTACCGCCAATCTCGCTCCCAAATCTACAGCTGAAGAATGGGTGTCTCGGCCAGGCGGCCTCTGGCTGCTTCGCAGCACAACCAAGCACCATGAATCAGATTCACACCGTGCCATCACCGCGGTCGACGTCCTCTATGGCCCCGACGCAATTGATCCACGCCCAGGCTGGCGCATGCGCGATACACCTCTACTAATCGACAGACCCAGCAAAGGCCTAGAAGCCCACATTACCGTCCGCACAGGAGCAACCCACAAGCTCGAGAAACACACCCCACGCATCCGCCGCGATGGCAAGTACAAGATTATGCAAGCTTCCGACCTGCATCTCGCGACCGGTCTCGGCGTCTGCCGCGATGCGCTCCCCGTCGACATCCCCTGCACAGACGCCGACACTCGTACCCTCGAGTTCGTGTCTCGCCTCCTCGACGCCGAAAAGCCGGACCTCGTCATTCTCAGCGGCGACCAGGTCAACGGTGGCACTGCGCCTGATACCCAGTCTGCACTTCTCAAACTCGTCGACCTCTTCATCAAGCGCTCCGTTCCCTACGCCGCCATCTTCGGCAATCACGACGACGAGAAACCGACGTCGCTCACCCGTGACGCTAGCATGGCCATTCTCGAAACCCTGCCCTTCTCCCTCTCTGCGCCCGGGCCCGTGGACCTGCCCGGTTCAGGGAACTACGTCCTCGAAGTCCTTGCGCCGGGTTCCAGCACTCACGCCGCGCTGTCTCTCTACCTCATGGACACGCACTCCGGCTCTCCTTCCGAGCGCGTCTTTCCTGGGTACGCCTGGTTAGAACCGCCGCAGATCCAGTGGTTCCGCTCGACCGCGCAGGCCTTGGCGCCGCGGCATGCTTCGTACGCGAAGATTCATCTTAGCATGGCGTTTGTGCACATTCCCCTGTCGGAATATCGTGACGAGGGGAATCCGATTGCAGGCGGGGCGTGGCGCGAGCCGGTGACGGCGCCATTGTGGAATAGTGGTGCCGGGGCGGCGCTGGCGGCAGAGGGTGTGTTAGCAGTGGGGTGCGGACATGATCATGTCAACGACTATTGCGCATTCAGTCGGCCGAGTGTCAAGGCTGGTGAGGATGGTGAGGTCCTGGATGCCGAGGCGGCTGAGCCTGTGAAAAAGGCTGGTAGAACGAAAGAGGATGCGGCGATATGGATGTGCTATGGCGGGGGAGGGGGCTTTGGAGGATATGGTGGCTATGGTGGGTATCATAGGAGGATTCGGTTCTGGGAGATTGACACGAACAGTGCGCGGATCACGACGTGGAAAAGGGTGGAATGGGGAGATACGGAGGAGAGGATTGATGAGCTTTTGATTGTCGATGGTGGGAAAGTGGTGGGTGTGTGATATGGGGTGTGCTTAGTCTGGTTTTGCACAAACGTGCTGAAGGTCGAGGTTTGGGATGAGAAAAGGATACCACGATTGAATGATCATAAGTCATGTTTTCATTATACATACTATACATCCATCTTACAACAGCTATACAGTTACTTCTCAGCGATCTTTCGCGACGCTTGCCTCGAGGTATTCCCATTTTCATCATATCATCATACATCGTAATCATGCAAAAACCAACGCAGGGTCAATCACTGGTTGTGTTTCTTCGACATTGTGAGCAAGTTCTCCTCGATACTCATCCAGCTTGAGAAAGTCGTGAAGCTGTGCCTCTTGCATCTGCAGAGAGGGAGCAATCCGCTCAGCCCCAGCATGGGAGGAGACAGCCGCGATGAGATTGTGCATATGCCCAGTGGTTGCATCCATATAGTTGTGCCACACTGCCTCGTCCTCCTCTTCGTCGGCGTTATAAGTTTGGACGCCTTCTTCCAGTCCTCCAAACCAAAACGGCGTCTCCGAACCAGTTTCATAATCACCCACCAGCAGATCGTCAAGACCCGCCTGATCACCATGAGTAGTCCTGGCGTGCGCGGCCATGTCGACATGTCTCTTGAAAAGATATTTACAGCCGGCTACCACGCAGGGCACGCTTCTACCACTCTCCTCCACATATCCGGCGCCGGTCAATCTTGCGAACGTCGTTGGTTGAGCCTCTTTTGCAGCTTTTTTCAACTGTCTCAGCTGCTTCTTGTTCAGCAAGGGCTCATCTCCTTTGCCGAGATGTTGTGTCCGGATGTGTGACTCCAGCGTCGCTTTCACGCCAAAACCCCTCCCGCAAGCATTGGAACCACTCCAAGATGCAAGGTCTGGCGCGGAGCTGACATCTTCCGTGCCGCATACGAACGACTTGTCTTGTGCATGTACTGTTCGTATGTGGATATTGAGGTTTCCCTGTTTCGTGAAGCCCTTGCCACAATTCGGAATCGTACAAAGATAGGTTCTCCTCGCGTCGAGAGGCACTCCGGTATGGTAGATGTCGATGTGTTTCTCGAGTTCGCGGGTCGAAGAGCAGACTACGGAACAGTGTTGGCACGTTGGAGGATGTACAAGTTTCGTATGGGCCTGAAGATCAAGATAACTCGTGAAACCGACAAGACCATTGCTTGGCGACTCATTGTCATCGCCAGCATCAAGCTGTTGAGGACACAATGAGCACCAATACCGAGTTTCACCATGGAGACGAGCTTCATGTGCACGAAGCTGGACAGCTGTGTCGAAACCCTCTTGGCACCGAAGTCCAGTTGCTGGGTCGGAATGCGTACAAATGAAAGCTTTCAGCTGAAAGTGATCGACATCGATATGTCGCTGTAAAGTTGCATGTTTTCTGAAAGTCTTGTTGCAAGGAGGGTGCCCGTTACAGCGGAACTGCTCTCTGCCTTCGTGGGCCTTCTCATGTCTCCGAAGTCGTGTGGCTGTCAAGAAGGACTTTCCACAATCCTGCCAGTCGCAAACATGGTCTCTCTGCTCCGAATGAGCACCTTTTGTGTGGTGCGTCAGATGCGACTGTCGCAGAAAGGCTTTGTCACAGTCGGGTTCAGGACATTTGAAGGGCTTCTCCCCAGTATGGGAACGAATGTGTTCTTCTAGACGAGCTGGACGATTGAAAGCTTTTCCACATCCTTCGGTCGTGCATTTGTGCACCTTCGCACGAGGAGGGGCAGGTGATCGGGGAGTGAGAGGTGTGAAAGGGGTGTTGATTCGAGAATCATCGTCTACTTCATCGTCTGTGGCCGAGTCGACGGCTGGATCTGGATCTGGGGACTCAATTCGTGCTTTCTTGCTAGGAGCTGCTCCATCATCCGAATGATGTCTTTTTGATGCCATTAGATGCACAGTCTCTGATGTGACTCTTGAGCCTCCTGATCAGCTGTACAGGAAGGGTATTCGGCATCTCGAGTCGACAAGGAAAGGTTGTTATCAGTCGTAACCAAAAAGACGAGATTCTTTTGGATCAGGGTCCAAGAAATTCTGCGGACCAACGTCGATCCTCAGATTTCGTCAAACATTCAACTACAGAACTGGCTGAACTCGAGTAAGACAGCTAATCACCATTGCCACGTCCTCATTCAACTGCGTCACGAACCACAACCACCCCACCTCCGAACATGTCAGACTACGGCGACGACGATGCACAGGGCGCATACGGCGATGAGTATGCAGGCGGCTATGATGACATGGACGAACCAATAGAGCCAGAGCTGGATGATGGCGAGCCTGATGGCGCGGACGAACAGGAGACGAACGGCATGATGGAGGACCCGGATTCCAGACGTCCAGCTGGGCAAGACAATATTGTTGTCAGCGGTGATGCGACGGCGGCGCAGAAAACAAGCAAGAACGCAGTAGCTGCGCTTAAGGAGAAGAAGATATCGAAAGAGAAGAGGAACACCACACCATACATGACGAAGTACGAGAGAGCAAGAGTGTTGGGGACAAGAGCATTGCAGATCAGGTGAGCATGATAGAAGCGAGGATATCATTTGAAGAGCGGCTACTGATGAGTTTCTTAGCATGAACGCGCCAGTCTTGGTTGATCTTGAAGGTGAAACAGATCCACTGCAGATTGCACTGAAAGAGCTACGCGAAAAGAAGATCCCTCTGGTCGTTCGAAGATATCTACCGGATGGAATGTGAGGCTGATTCTGGTGATTTTATTTGAGTCCTTACTCACAACATATCTAGGTATGAGGATTGGACCTGCGAAGAACTATTGACATGATGGGATGCCGATATGGCGGCACCTGTCTCGACTGGAATGGCGTTGAGACGTTGGTCATTGGAGAGGAAAAGGAACAGAGGCTGGGATTTAGCATTGGCGTCGGCATGGTTTCTTTCAGGGGACAAGGTGCAGGGTCGCCGGTGCCGCCAGGGACAGCTTGAGTCGGGGAAAGACCTGATCACGATGTGTATCGCGAGTGCTACAGGACAGCATGTAACGCGTCCAATGCTGATAATGCCATCCGATCTGAGCATATCGGCGGGCGAAACTCCGTCATTCTGATCGGAAGGTGGGAGGTGGGGCCTGAGGTGTCACAAACAGCCTCGGCCTTTGACGTCGAGGTAGAAACACTCTCATATAAACACTTCGGCCTTCAGCAAGCCTGTATAAAATGCTCACTGTCCTTCGACTTCAGGCGTATCCCCGGCACAAGAGCAATGGCGCGGCCTGGCGGCAGGCATGATGCAAGATGCAAGCCAAAGTCATGCAGCGATTGCATTTATCCACGTCTACCCTCCACCCCACCAACCTCAACGGGCTTGCTCGGGGCGTTCTAGTCCGCATCGTGATGGTCTGACGGGCCTCTTTTTGTCATGTCTTAGTCTCCTACTTCACCGCTTCTCTTCGAAGGGGCCTGTCCATACTGTGTCCTTCCGTCCTAAGTCCATCATCCACCAGTACCATCAGCATCATGGGGTGGTTCCGCAAAGCATCTCAGGATGAGCCTCCGCAGAAGACAAAGACACCCTTCCCGACTAAGCAGATGTTTATCCTCGGTGAGCACGTGAGATCATGGACGATGAAGAACATGTCCAGGAGCACTCCTTCAGGCATGCTCAAAGTATACAGACTAATGATGGCTCTCCCTACTAGGTCTCTGCAGAATATGCGAGCCGATTGCGTATATGTTAGCCTCCCCGCCATCACGGTACTCTCCCTTGGTCACCACTAACTTCCTCGAAGGAGCATATTTCCTTACGTCTACTACATGATCCAATCATTCCATATCACCTCCTCCGATGACAAGATTGCTGCCTATGCTGGCATGGTCACTTCGGCCTTCGCCCTCGCAGAATTCAGCTGTGCTGTTCCGTGGGGTCGTCTCTCGGATATCATAGGACGTAAGCCTGTGCTACTCTTCGGCCTGGCAGGCACTGGGCTGTCCATGCTCATGTTCGGCTTCAGCAAGAGTTTCCCAATGCTTCTGGTTTCGAGGGCGTTGGGTGGGGCTCTGAATGGAAACATCGGAGTGATACAGACGACTGTAGCGGAGGTGATTCGAGGGAAAGAAGAACATCAGGCCAGGGCATACGCTATCGTGCCCTTTGTGTGGACAGTGGGTGGTATCCTCGGGTCGAGTCTGGGTGGGCTGTTGGCAATGCCAGTCGAGAACTACCCGCAGTACTTCAACAAAGGCACCATCTGGGATGAGTATCCCTTCCTTCTACCCAACCTTATATGCGCCGCGGTAGTTGTAGCTGGTCTTGTCGTCGGGACCCTGTTTCTTGAGGAAACACACGAGCAGCACCAATACCGACGAGACTATGGCCTCGAAGCCGGCAGATATCTCACAAGCTTCATCTTTACGCCGAAACGAACGACGACATTCTCCTCCTCCACGACGTCTGGTGATGAGCCGAGTGCTGCCAGTGAGCGCACTCCTCTGCTTGGTTCTTCCCGCAGCTCCACGCTTGCCACATCAGAGGACGACGATCCCGAGCATCAGAAGCCTGCAACGCAGAAACCCTCCTTCGCCTCCGCCTTTACAAAGCCTGTGGTCCTGCAGATTATCGCTTATGGCTTCATTGCCTACCACACCGCCTCTTTTGGCCAGCTGTTTCCAGTACTGCTCAGTATGCCCCCATCGGACAGGGCAGCACATCTTCCGTTCCACTTTACGGGTGGTTTCGGATTGTCAGCCAAGACGATCGGCGTCATCTATGCTCTTCAGGGGTAAGTGATTCATGTCAATGTTGGTTGCACGCATGTTTGACTGACTCGTCATCAGATTCTATACCATGTTCTTCCAAGTAGTCGTCTTCCCTGCCGCAATCAATCGGTTTGGCACGCATCGCCTATATCGCCTCCTGATCTTCACATTTGCCATACTCTATGTGATCACACCTTACACTGTACTTCTGCCAAGTGACGGCGCAAAGTTGGCTGGCCTGACGATCTTGGTTATGCTTCACATCAGCTACGGAGCAACCACATACCCCTCTAATGCTCTTCTCTTGGCCAACTCGGCGCCATCGTTGATGGTACTTGGAAGTATCAACGGCGTTGCTGCCAGTATGGCTGCGCTGTGCAGAGCTTGCGGACCAACCGTCGGTGGCTGGCTACAAAGCGTGGGTCTGGAAAGAGGTGTCATGGGGGTAGGGTGGTGGAGTGCCGCACTTGTGGCGGCTCTGGGCGGGATCGAGGCGATATGGCTGCAGGACCCTGATGACTGGAACAAGGACATGCTGAAATGGAAGAATGGTGGCAGTGAGGGCGATGGGATTGCCAAGGGTGCTGTTTCGGTATCTGATGTCGTCGCTGCGACTGGTGGCGCTGCGGCCGAGCCGGTAAGTGCGTCAGAAAGTGGTGCCGCGAGCGGGACGTTGTTGGAGAATCAGGAGATTGCGGTTTTGGCGGTGGAGGGCGGAAGGGGGCGTGATACAAATGAAGGATGAAGGGTTTTGGGTTATATATGGGTGGCGTTTGGGTCTTGGGTCTGTAGACTGACTGCATTGCTACCTAGACTGTGACGTCAATCATTAAGATGCATATTCATATTGGCATGCACCGAATTGGGCACCTTCGTCTGTGCTGTATTGTGTGCTGGACCTAGTCGCGACGTTGCAGGCACAGTATCCATTCTCTGACGTGTCATCTCACACCGAATCATCCTGCACCATGACCACTATCTAGTCAGCCGGTCTTGTCACTTGTTCATGCTTCAATGCCGGCATCGCCGTCTTTGACCAATGGCACCACCTAGATCGTTAGTCATGGTTGACTGCACGGGACAGCTGAGATATTTGAGCACAAAACTTACCATTCCTCTCTCCATCTGCGACCCAAGATCTTTGCGCGACGGCTTGGCAGTCCCTGGATGCAATCCCCCAAAGAAACGATCTACCCAGTACAGCATCGAAACGCGATACTCGCAGAGCTCGCTATAGGTGATAGGGTCGTGCTCTGGAGACGCATCTGGCGCCATTTCACGCAAAAATCCCATGAACACGGCTAGCTGCTCGTAGAGTGTGTCGAGGTCAGCTGTAAAACCGAGCACGTCAACTTCGTCGTCTGTCACATCGTCGGTGAGCTCTTTCCAGAAGCGTATGAAGGCGCGGTAGTCTGCCAAGTGCTCGTTCTGATCTTCTGTTGGTTCTTTCGGCTTTGGCTCTGCCGCTGCCGACGACGACTCCATTGGTATTGTAGCAAGTGATCTCATCCTGGCACGAAGCTGCTCTCGTTCAGCAGCAGGTGCTGCATACCGATTGACACGTTTGCGGCCTGGAGGAGCCATTGCGAGCAATGCCTACCGAACAAGAAAAAGTCTCACGTTTGGATATAAGCGTGGTGAGTACCGTAAGATATCTGAGAATGAATACTGAAGCTGTGAAGTTGGAGGAAGAAAGGGGGAAGATGAGTTACGACCTGAACCAAGATCGTGTTTGCTTTCACGAGATCTGTTTCATCATCACACAGGCTCTACTTCTGCTTCTATCAGTCCCTCTGTGCTCGCCCTTTCACATTTTCACCGCCGAGCCGCATCGAATCTTTCTTAGTGCCACTTCCTCCACATCTTGCTCAAGATACTCAACTGGCCTAGTCATTAGCTTGTCAAAAATGTCAAACAGTGAGATCCGCTCATGGGTGAGAATACTAAATTCCAGTGCCAATCGCGACGGGACGATGTGACTAGTAGATCTATAACAGTTCCATCGAGACTCAAACATGACCTCAATGACAACACGCTATCGCCGTTCTCTGCTCAAATGCTGCTTGTTGCTGATGTGCCTTCGACTCGATGTGTTCCACCAATCGCAACCCTGTCATCTCGGCTACAACTGCCTAAAAGACTTTCAGGCACATGTCGATCAGACTCGATCTTCTCGAAATT
>Ga0058698_10001018_pt1 | contig 13480 bp, 11 predicted proteins | sample AgamicAsSfe_FD_67288 | JGI IMG/M metagenome (GOLD analysis project Ga0058698, IMG submission 67288) | Agave microbial communities from Guanajuato, Mexico - As.Sf.e | ecosystem: Host-associated > Plants > Phyllosphere > Phylloplane/Leaf | place: Guanajuato, Mexico | collected 2012-05-30
AGACTGCTTGCTGGAGCGAATCGAGAAGCTTGAGAGGGATTATGCGTTGATGGAGGTTTTCGTGGTAGGTATAGACTGGTTCACCTGCCAATCGTAAATGAGACAGTCTAGCATGCTGACCATGGGTATAGTTTCCAGGTGAAGTTACTTCTCCATTGTTTACAGCATACTCGGCTGTTGCTCCACCCAGCGACCCCACCTCAACATTCAGCCCGTCGAGTCACTACACTACATTCATCACTTCCGGGATCCCCTTTCCGTCTTCTGTGTCCACCAGCCAAACGAAAGTGCAGTCCTCAACACCAGGCACACCTTCTTATTCGACTCCCCAATCGCAAACCTCATCAACCGATACTATCCCTGCTGACCCTAACATCCCTTTTCGTCCTGGCTACCGCTCAGTAGCTTATTACGGGAGCTGGGACATCTATACACGGAACTTCCAGCCCCAAGAGATACCAGCAAAGCGGTTGACCCATTTGCTTTACTCATTTGCTGATAACAAGCCTGATGGCACCGTCTTCTTGACAGACTCATACGCCGATGCGGAGAAGCACTATGCAACCGATTCCTGGAACGATGTGGGAAATAATTTGTACGGATCACTCAAGCAGCTCCAGATTCTGAAAGCCAAGAACAGGAACTTGAAGGTGCTATTGAGCATAGGCGGATGGACATATACCAACACAAACAAGCACATGGACGGCCCTATGGCTACGGCTGAAGGCCGGCAGCGCTTTGCATCTTCTTGTGTTGAATTGATCCGCGACTATGGCTTTGATGGGATTGACGTGGATTGGGAATATCCTAAGGACAAAGAGCAAGGGCATCAATGGCTGGAGCTGTTGAAGGAGATTAGGAGCCAGATGAACAAATATGCCGATAAGTTCGTGCATAAGGACGACTCTGGATATGAACTGAAGCCGAAGTTCCTTTTGACGATTGCCTCGCCGGCTGGTGAGAAGAATTACAGGAATCTGCCTTTGAGGGAAATAAGCGAAGTTACCGATTTTATAAACCTGATGGTAAGCATGTTGTTTCCCGGTCGCAAAGGCACATGAGCTGACGAGAGTATAGGCATACGACTACGCTGGTTCCTGGGACAAGCAAACCGGCCATAACTCGAATCTCTATCCTTCGACGTCGAATCCCCTGAGCACACCCTTCAATACAGCTTCTGTCCTGGCCGCCTACAACGCTGCTGGCGTTCCGTCCTCCAAACTCAACCTTGGCATGCCGCTCTATGGTCGCTCCTTCACCAATACTCAAGGTGTAGGGAAGTCATTCGACAGTACTGGCGAGGGGTCGTTCGAGAAGGGCATCTATGACTTCAAGGACCTACCGGTAGCAGGTGCACAAGAGTATTATGATGAGGAGGTTGGTGCATCCTATAGCTATGACGAGGGAAGCGGCACATTTGTCAGCTACGATACTGTGGCCATGGCGCTGAAGAAGGTTGACTACATTGCGCAACAAAAATTGGGTGGCGCCATGTGGTGGGAGATCAGCGGTGACAAGACGGATAACGCCGGGAGCATTGTGCAAAATGTAGGTTGCATGCGCAAGATGGTGGAGATGAATTGTGTGCTAACTTTTGAAAAGGTTATTGAGAAAATGCGCGGCGGCGGAAGTGGCGCAGGCATTGAGTCGTCCTCCAACTGGCTCCTGTACCCGGACTCAAAGTTTGACAACATCAGGAATGGCGTCCTCACGCCACAAGTCGCCCAGCGGCTGCGTAGGGCCTGAGTCGTTGGCACAGGTGCAGCTATAGGCGAGTATGTCAGGTGCTGCGAACTTAAAATCGCGTCAGTTGTCAACGATTCAACGATCGTCATCGGTAAACGTTGAGATGGAGCATTGGTGGCGCGAGCACTCATGCGTTCTCATAGATGTAGTAATAAAACTTGTGTCATATACCTTACCCTTGAGAAATTTCGCTTATTGCCAAGCTGGAACATACTCTGGCACTGGATCTCCGTGACACAGTTGCAGCAGTGTTTGAGGCTCTGTTGGACCCTGGGTGTACGCGACGACGCGGAAGCTATGCTGCTTCTGGCGTAGATCTTCCTCGATATATTGCCAGTGTTGGTATTCTGCTCGACCGGCGTCCTACGATGGCCGACTAGGGTGCTAGAGGTGGAAAAAAGTTTACACGATCACAAAGGCGGCGGATCTACTGCTGGTGATTGTCGTTGAATTTGTGTGGTGTCTGAGCGCATGACGGCTAGGATATGCCCGCCGCGCGCCTGCATGCCGCCTGCCGAATCATATGTACAGGAAGTAAACGCCCTAGCTCCATTTATGCGGCGAAAGTAATAGCAGTCGTACGATATAGCACCAAAATGTGCTGGTAGGGTATAGTAAAGTCTGTCTTGGGCACCAGAATGTGCTCATTTTACTGCCTCCTGACCTCTTCTGGCGAGCAGGTGTCGGCAGGCGGGAGCAAGCGCTGGTAGGATTGCTCGCCAACAATAGTCGACTCCCTATGCTCCAGGAAGGTGCGTATGCGCTCGTCGCGATCTCCACTTGCGCTCAGGGTAGCATTCCTACTCCGCCGATACTCCATGCTCGCCTCTCGGTGTATCTGGTCCCGCCTCTCAATAACTGAGTTGTTGAAGGTGTTAAACCTGGTGCCCTGCACGACACCACCTATGCTTACAAAGGCAAAAATGAGGGCCATGAAGGTGAAGTTGGACATCTGGATGGTTCGCGCGTCATCCTTGCCGCCGCCGCCGTTTTCGTAGTGCCAGCGCTCCCAGTCTTCCCATGTCGCATTGGTACGCGGGTCCGTCGCCCAGCGATTTGGATCATAATTCCAGTCGTTATGGCGGGGTACGGCGGGTGTCTGGTGGTGGCCGGCCCAGCCGTGGCCCCAGGCATCATACGCTTTGCGTTTCTGGACATCAGACAAGATGTCGTGTGCAGCGACTAGCATTCGATAGCGCTCGAGGCGCACGTGAAGGGGCAGCTGAGCTATAGCGGCCGAGGCATGGCAGCGGTCGGGGTGGTAGAGCTTGACGAGGGCATAGAAGCGGTGCTTGGTGTATGCATCGCCCTTTCTGCATTTGAGAATCTGGTAGGGCGTGGGTGTTTTGTGTGGTTTTTCGGCATCTGGCCATTTCAGCAGCTCTACGTCGTCGGGGTACGCGGGCACATGCTGATGCTGGGCGTAGCTGCGCCGTTGTCGTGCGGGCTCAAGACGTGGGAATGTATGACGGCATGACTTCCGCGGCTGTGGAGGGCAGCAGCCCGGGACGTGAGTATAGTATAGGGGACTGAGGTTAGTGTAGGACGAAATGAGTATCGACGACTTCTTAGACAGCATGGTCAAGCAACGGCAGCCGTGGACGGGCGCGCATCTCAAAGCTTCAGTCAGGTGTCGGAGCAGATGGGTGGGGTGGTGAATGCTGGTGGCGTCGGCGCGCGCATGGACGATCGCCGCGCACTCCGCGGGCTTTGGGCGCATGCGCGATCAATCCACCGGTACCTCGCGCTAGCCCGCTTACACAGCACATGCGACACTTTGAATGCGAACAGGAGTTGCCGTTTTTTTTCTTCGCTCTTTGCTGACCCAACTTCTCCGACGGCGCCGTCGTCTCAGAAGGGAAGCCACTATGCAGGTGCGGTCTCTTCCGCTCCCCTCCAGTTGCTCAGACCCGACGCCGGTGGAGCCTCTTGTTCCGCGACTCAGCCTGTCTGTTTGACGTGAACTCCTTCGCCTCGCTTGCGCATGCCTTGGGAAACTGCCCCTGCAGCGAGACAAACACTCGGGTCACGACGCATGAAATCTACCCTGGAACCAGCCTGCCGCCTATTGTCTTTGTCCTCTGCAGAGTGGGCTAACTGTGGGGTCTAGAGGGCACATCCTGACTTCTATAACCGTTTGTTATCACTCCCTGTCGTGCCTCCTCTCCTCCACTCCCTCTACGCCTTTGCTTCTTACTGTCCTTTCCGCTCTTCATTTACATAAATATCTGCCTACCTTTCATGTTGACTGCCTCACGCACTTCCCACACAACTTCCAGCCCCCTGCAAGTAAACATGGCAAACATCTACGACAGTACACGACACCCTCGGGAAGGTTACTTGAATCTTACCCGTCGGATGGAAAACGAAGAAGAAGACCAGTTCGATGTCGACTTGACTATCTTGGACTTTCTCGTTTACAAGGCCATTGGCTTGATATTCGAATGGAGAACAAGCAGTGACCCTTATCATTCCGATTTGCCCAATGCACTCGTCAACATGACCGCTGGTATGAACGGACATGATCTCCTTGTTGTAGCACTTACTGACGAAATGAAGACTGGAGAACGTTTTTGGGTCACAGGCACCATGGCCGACGTCTAGACCCCAAGGCGTCGTTTCGGTCCCGGTTGTTGCAGTTCGCCCTAATCTTTACGCACAGACTGCACCATGACGAGACATGGACAACCGAGGAATCACTCGACAGTCTTCGTGAACAGAACAAGAGCCGTGGCGAGTACTGGCAACAACGAACTCAGCATCCTTCTGCACTCCAACAGCCCTTCGACCAGCAAAAAGATTTTCCTTTATCCGATGGCGCGCTTTACGAGAACCGATCAGCCCTTGCATCCGCATTGAGCATGCCTCCAGATCAGAGGAGATGGGTGACTGATGTAGCAGGCACACCCTCACTCCACTGCTTATTGCCAGTCTTCATCGAACTCACGGCCGCCCGTGTGAACCTGGATGATGACTGGCTCCCAACTTCTGAATGGTTTGACTTGGCAGGGCAATTCATGCTGCAAGCTGTCATAGGCGAATATCTTCGCAATGGTGCTTACGGCGACGAGACTTTCAACACCATCTTCGCGTATGGCTGCCCTGGTGTCGAGCGCTGGGCGGAAGAACCAGCTGACGTAGCCGCTATGCGAAAACTCTTTTGCGCTGAAGGCAACCTCCGAGAAGAGAACCGCGAATGGACGAGGATCAAACAACAATACGTCAGCGAGCTTCTGCCACGAGACCGGTCCCAGTCAAGTCTTCAAGCGATAGAAGCAGCTCAGGAACGGCATCCATATGCTGCTTTTGAGGAACAGCTTCTCTCTTTCCTCAGGTATCTGCATGATGGTCTAGTCAAGCCAGATCTCGCTCAGGTCGAAGAAGGTCGCATCAACATCGACGGCAATGAACTCTCTGAAGCCGAGTCGAGAGCGATGATTCGGCGCATGTGCCTTTAAAGACTCTGTCATATACCAGCCTCTGATCTCGGCCGGTTCTGATGGGAATTTTTCGGATGCCTGTTTCTTTCTCCGACCGTTCAATCTCGCATCTTCGTAGTAGCGTATGCCGTTCTTGTTTATACCTTTTGAAGCATCGACATTTTTCTCTTCTTACCTTGCGAATTATTCTTCCAGAACCACAACATTCATACCAAAAGTCATGTAGCTGCGCACGTTTTGTACCATATACCCAAATTAGCTAGTCAGGACATCGACACAGGCATGTAGTCGATGCAGTCATTCAACATTTATCAGCCGCTCGGTGGCTATTCGATTTCGACTCTACTTTCCATAACAGAATACTTTCAAATCTCCTGCTACATCCCCAATCGCCTTCCTTGCTTCATCACTCCAAGCGCCCATCTGCAACCACCCATGCGTCATATCACCATAGTGCCTCCACCTGACTTCGTTCCCAGCCTCTCTCAATTTACTCGCATACTCGACACCCACATCCCTTAACGGATCGAAGCCACTCGTATACACACTCGCCCTCGGAACATCCTTCAGATAATCTAGACTCTGCATACCAGGCGAAATGTACTGATGCGAAGGCGGCGTACCACGCGGCAAGTAGTGGTCTGCGAAACTGAAGATTCCATTGCATTCGAGGTAGTAGCCGCTGTTATTTTTAGTAGCTGCAGGAGTATCAAAGGGAAGGCGCGCCTCGGGGTAGAGCAAGATCTGAGCTGCCAGTGGCTTCTTCTTTTGATCCCGGCGTCGGAGACAGATTGCTGCTGTCATGTTTCCGCCTGCTGAATCGCCGCCGCCACAGACACGATCAGGGTGAACGCCTCGTGCTTTGCCTCCTCCGCCCTGAAGCCAATCGATAACGGTGTCGTATTCGTCTAGTTGGGTTGGGAATTTGAACTCTGGTGCGAGACGGTAGTCGATTGCATAGACCTAGAACGGTCAGATTAGTTCTTCATCTTCTTGTATTTCTTGGCTTCAAACATGATGTACCTGTACCCCACTCTCCTCAGCAACCTGCCTCAACCCATTCTCAAACTCATCTACACTTCCTACTGTGTAACCCCCGCCATGGAAATATACCCATGCCCCATTCTCGCCTTCTGCCTTTTCGCTTTTCGGATACAGAACTCGGACTGGAATCGTTCCATGCGGGCCTCGCACAGCCGTAAATTCTACTCTCCCAATGGCATGTTGCTTGTCTTCTGGGATGTTGTGAAAACCAAAGACTTCAAGATGCTTTCTCCGCTCAGCGTGAAAGTCTTCGTCTCCGCCGAGATGAAGCGAAGAATGTGATTCAAGAAAGCGGGATATGGAAGAACAGAGCGTGCTACGGTCACCCGTTTTTGGGATGTGGGAGTCGGAAGATGGAGAAGACATCATAGGAGAGAAAAAGGTCAAACTTGTCGCTTGTATGCTTGCGTATGAAACAGAAGTTAGCTAGGGTTTTACTTGCGATCCCGCTCGTTGGGCTTTCGCAATAGTATTTCTTTTTTCATATAATTGCCTTCCGTCATACTGTGCATAGTCCTACGCGTGATGACGCAAACGTCATTGTTACTCGTCGGTGCCAGAATTCTGACCGGGTGGACGCGTGGAACGCTTCCTTCCGATTTCAGGTTGATGAGGAGTGGAGTCCGTAGGCCCACGATGTGCGCACGCCAATATCCGGAGCATAGTTTTATACCCGACCCTGAGAGTCTAGTCATGAAGACGCGCTAGCGAATATGTGGATTCACCCATCGTTATGATGATATGATCTTGATTATCAAATACTTCTTATTTGGTTTGAGAGAGATATCGCGTATCCTGAACCTAATCTTACAACATGTCGTCAAACGTAGCGATGAGCGCCCTAAAAGGCGGAGGTATATATACAAGAATCAAAAGGGGCTTTGACTAGCAAATTAGATAGCAGAGTAAACAGCAGTGCATCCACGTCCGCATTCTACCTTTTGCTCAAACTCCACTGTCCGGCCGTTGACCTTGACCTTGTTCCTTGGTGTAATTTGGAACCGATGCATTTCCTTCTCTCTTAGTTGCTTTCCGAACCCACCGGCAGACGCAGCGCGTTCTAGCTCGGCAGCTTGGTCAAGTGGCTGGATATATGCTGGTGTGGCTAGGTTGCTCCGCTTTCCACTACCAATCTGGTAGAACTCGTTGTTGCCCCAGAACAAGATGTCGCGACCCCAGTTCGTATCGTTGTCTGTAAGCTTTCTCGATCGACCGGATACAGCGACGCTGGCGACATTGTCGAGAATGGCGGCAGCATGTGTTGCGCCGACAGAGATGGTGGACAGGCGAATGGGAATTGCAGTGTTCTTGACTTCATCCCATTCGAAGAGACCGGAGAAAGCAGGGACTTTGACGGGGTCTGCCTGTGTGTGTACCCATCGACCAGTACCTAGTTGGCCTGTCAGACCGAATCCGAAGGCCCAGGTGTCTGCGGTGGTTTTGTTGCCCTTGGTCGCTTCGGTAGCAAGGAAGGACGTGTTGCCGCCAGCGAAGACGTTTGTTACCTTGCCTACCTGGCCAGAGTAGAGCTTTTGTGTTGGGAGTAGGGATGGAGCGTCAACGCTTTGTGCCTCGGCATTGTACGGGAAGCCCAATTGGCCAGAGGTGTTGTCGCCAAAAGTAAAAGCGCGTCCTTCGGAGTCGCAGACTAAGCTGTGGTAGTCACCAGCAGCGATCTTCTTGACGGGGAAGCCCTTGAGCGTAGTGATCTCGTGAGGAATGTCGAAAGGCCCAGGCGGTCGACTCTCCCACGACAGACCGGGTATACCCATTTGGCCCTTGCTAGGGAAGTCTTGTGAGCCTGATGCGAACGAGAAGACACGGCCGGAAGACGTGAGCATGAGGGCGTGCTCTAGACCAGAGACAATATCTGTAACACGCTCATTCCACCCCAGATTCTCAGGCGTGCGCTTTCGGTACGAGATGTTGTTGGAACCGCCCCAGAAGGGGATCCAGGACCCAGATGGCGGCTTGGGACCTTCCTTCTGCTCCGCCTGCGAGACGGGTATAGAGTATACGGAGCCGCTCTTGGAAAGGCCAATAATTCGATCGCGTGAGATGGCCAGTGATGTAAGGTTGTGGCCAGTAAGAGTCTTGGTAGGCTCCTTGATATCGTTGGCGAAGGCGGTGCCCCACTGTAGGAGATCGCCCTTCTCGTCAATGGCAGCACCGAAATTTCTGTCCAGCTTGATATCTCTCAGCAGCTTTCCGTCAAAGAAAGCCAGCCGTCTTGGTGTCTTTATGTGTCTTTCGTCTGAGTCGGGTGCCACGACCTTGCCCGCATTTGAGCCCCATGTGTACACGCCAGGATTCTCCCAGCTCTTTATCACCTGAAGGTGCTGTGAGCTGATGATGTTCCTGTTGTCGTCGCTCGATGTGGCCTGCCGCCGGGGTGCTTCAAACTTTATTTCGGGCTCCTCTTGCTCTTCAGCGTGCGCATCTCGTATGATGGACTCGCCATTGCACCATTGCCATGCGGTGGCGGTGGCCCAGAGCGTGCCGACGGTAGCTATGGATCGGACGAAATGCTGTTGTCGTCGCTGTGCATACGGATGCGAGGCTGTGCGGACCTGGGATGGCGGGGGTCTGGTCGCTATGTGCCTAGATAGCCGCGGGGCATGAGGCGTTCGTAGGGATGCGCGTGCCACACATTTGGTGCTGAGCATGGTGTAGTATGTCGAGACTTGTGGGTTAGTGGTAGCAGTGTCGACCCAAAAGTGTCTGGTTGAATCAAGAGAACGACATTTGCAACAATGTCCAAAGGTCCGATTATAGTTGGAGCATTGGTAATTGGACAGCTACGATAGTTTCTCGAAATCGTAGCGGCGTGATCAATGACGCTCTAGACTTTCTCCACAGTTGACAGCGAGGCTAGCACCAATCCAGACTGGCGCCATCCGCTGCACCCCCACGAGCATCACCGAGCTCCGACATGTGGAAGCTGGCGTCGTCGTGTTTGCTGTCCACAGACAAGAACCCCGCCAGCATCCGAATTGCGCGAGAATGTATGAGGCAGACTCGTGGTACACGGCCTTTGTCCCGCGCACAGCCAAGCCCCAGGAAAAGGGCAAGCACCGCCGGAGAGAGAGCCTGCTCAAACAGGAGAACGTAAGCCCACCATCCGCTGCCGGGTACGTTTGAGCACTTCTGATGATTGTACTTTGCAGGAGAGTCAGGCTGACTTGGAGCGCGTAGAAGCCATCCCAGAGACGGCAGATGAGGACCGACCCGGAAAGCTCAATGGCCCTCCACCGGCCACCGTGGCCAGACGCGCCAAGTCGTACAGCGACTTCTACACGGTCGTGCGCGCACACCTGAGGAAGGAAAGGGCACTGGAGAAGAAGAAGTCGCGTGAGGACATCAGCACCGAGCTCGAGTTTGCCGATTGGTATGGCGGCCTCAGCGACGAGCTGCTGGAAGCCAGCCACGACGAGTACAGGCTCTACCAGCACCAGCTGCACATGACGCGAAACCACCTCGAGAACATCAGCTCTGACACTACTTCCACCCTCCATGTCCTCTCCTCCCTCTCCGAATCCTTCAAGGTCGTCGAAGCCCAGACAAACGCATTTCGCACACAATGTGAAGGCCTTATCGATGACCAGAAGCGCATTACCAAGCTCGCCGATGACATGGAACAGAACCTCCGATACTATCTGTATCTCGAACCTACTACAAAACGGCTCAATGCTCCAGGCGCGGGCAAGATAGTGCGGGGCAGCGAATTCGTCGAGATGCTGGCGAATTTGGACAGCTGTCTAGAATACATGCAGGCGCATTCCAAACACCGTGAGGCCGAAACGTACCGATCCAGATACCGACTACTCCTCACTCGCGCCCTTACGCTCATCCGTGTTCATTTCACCGAAGCACTTCGAGAGATTGCAGCCGATGTATCTAAGCGGATAGCGGATAGACAACTGAACGACACGACTATGTCTGCACTGCTATATGCCAAATTCCGCGTCGGAGCCCCAGAGTTGAAGAGTATAGGCATCGAGATACAGAAGCGGGCAGTGCTGCCAGCTGGAGCAGCGCCAGGCGGCGAAGCAGAGTACCAGAGTCTAATGAATGAGCTGTACCAGAGCTACTCGGCCACCCGTGGCCGCCTCATCCTTCCTATCGTTACAAAGAAAATTGGAGACATTGCACAAGCTCCAAGCACATCGACAGACCTTGTAGCTTTTGCGCGGAGTAGCATAAGCTACATACGAGGCATATGTTTCGACGAGTGCGACTTATGGCGGGAATGGTTCGACGGCGACGGCGGATTGTACGACTTCTTGGAAGCCGTGTGTGAACCTCTCTACGACTATCTCCGACCACGCACTATCCATGAGACGCAAATACTTAAGCTGTGCGAGTTATGTACCCTGATACAAACACGATACATGGAGGAGGAAGAGGAAGAATCGCCCGTTGACGCAAACAAGCTGGACTTCTCTGTCATTGTACATCCCGCACTGCAAGATGCACAAAACAGATTGGTCTTCCTATCGCTTGCAATTCTGCGGGATGATATTGAGAGATACAAGCCCAAACCAGAAGATCTCGACTACCCAGCAAAGAACAAGAAGCACGCCACCTCCGGAACGAAATCGAACCAACCCGTCTTGTCTGGCAAGAAGCAACCCAAGTCCGAAGTGCCGCCCACCCCATTGATGCCAAAGACGCCTACAATAGTCGAGGACGACGATCCAGATGCGCGGTGGAACTTCAACACTGAAGCGGCCTTCAAAGACTGGTACCCTACATTGCGTAAAGCGATCTGGTTGCTCAGCAAAATCTACAGGCTTGTCCATGTAGGTTCTTGAACGGTCGCATAACCTGTCCATGCTAATATGCTCCCAGTCCTCTGTGTTCGACGACTTGGCCCATCACATTGTTCACAGCACCACGCTTTCGCTTGCTCAAGCCAGCACATTGCTAGCCAAATCCGCCTCGCCGACCGACGCTGCTCTCTTCCTCGTATCGCACCTCCTACTCCTGAAGCAGCAGATTGTGGCTTTCGACATAGAGTTCGTTACACCAGAAACTGAAGTCCAATACAACTTCTCCAGTGTCACAAACACGTTCTGGGAGCTGCGTGCTCGTGGTGGTCTCTTCAACCCGCGCAACCTGGTCGGTCTGCTCATCCCCAAAGTTGTAGAGAACATGTTGGATGCCAAAGCTGAAGTAGACGCGCGCCTACGTCAAGCGATTAACGACTTCACCGGACAATTTGTCACTCGCATGACAGCTCCGATCGATACCAAGAACAACAAGAAGGTACCACCGAGCGAGGCCCCTGCGCGCACGAGCAAGATCCGACAGAACATCGAACAAGAGACACCGTTCTTACGATCGAAACTGGAAGAATACATTACCGACGCACGTACACGCGAGATGCTCGTGGCAGCTGTAATGGAATCTGTCACGCAGACGTATGAAGATTGGTACGACACGTCATACTCTCCATCCCTTGCCAACCAAAACGGGATCAGCAGAAGCACCAAGGGCAAAGGTAGGGAGGATGGCGTGTGGGATCCGGATGTATTCAGCGAGTGGTGCGGCAATACATTCAAAGTCGGCACGCTAGGCTTGGGCATCATGGACGATGAACAAGAAGATTATCAAGATCGAGATGATAGCGACGCGGATAGTATGGGTGCTGCCAGTGGGCGGTCAGGCACAGAACGGACAGGGAACACCGGCTTGAGGATCAAGATGTGAGACTCGTCGGTGAATCAGGCATAGTACGATAAACGACTATATATACTCGCATACAGGCCTACGGGAATGTGTTCAAGATGCCATCACCATGCTACAGGGAGAAAATCTACCATTACTTTCTTCCCACATTCTTGGCTCGCCAACATAGGTGTTCTCTTTGCTGACTCTTTTCGCCCTGCGAAATCCACTTCTATATGCGCTTCACTCTCCGAATCACGTTCTTCTCTTTTTCGTACATTGCGCCTTTGCTGCCTCGCTTTCCGTCGTCGCAGTGCATTCTTCTCGCGACGCTCCATTACATCGCTTTCTTCACCTTCCTACTGTATTTGATTAGCGTCATTGTCATTGTCATCCTCGCCTCGAAAAAAAGCGGAAAACAGAAACTTACCGAACTGGTCTCGGCTGAATCTGTTGATCTGTGAAGGGACTGGTAAGATGATGTTGTGGAGAGTACAGAGAGTGACTTGGTCGGTGGATACTTGGCTTCATCTTCCGTGTCGCTTGCTAACTCTGTTGCTGCATCGGAGGAGGTTGAAAAGCTGGAAGAGGGACGTATAATCTAGCAATTTTAGCATATAATGGGAAAGGTAGAGAAGATATGTCATGAGGAACTTACTGCGTCTCTATTATCCTTACCCATTTTTCCTTTTCTCCTCTTGTTCAGCTGGAGTCTCTTCCTCGTTTGTTCATTCAATTCTCGTTGTTTTCTCGGCAACACGTCTTCCTCCTCTTCCCCACCTGCTCCGTTCTCTCGATCCGTACAAACCTCACCATCCTCAGCGCTGCTACTTAGGCTGTTGCGCTTTTTCATCAGAGCTATGCTTCCCTGTTTCTCTAAGCTCTCTGCCACATCAAGCACTGATGCCATAGATACTTGGGCAGCCTTGTATGCTTTGCCCGAGAGTCCAGAAACTGAAAGCTGAAAGGCCATGTATGGGCGTAAGAGATCAAGAGATGAGTTGATGTGAGCAATCTCCGCATTCTTTCGAAAGCTACCAGTGTTCATGATTGTGCTGTTACATGCCCTGAAATCATGTTCTGACTCGCTATAAGTATCGGTGTCGGTGTCAGAATGAATGCTGTCCGGTTTGATTCTGGAAGTCAGAGTCTTCGAACGTGTAGTACGAGCAGTAGAAATAGCTGGAAATGGCTTATGTTTCTTCGTTGCTGAAGCTTTTGGCGCTGGGTCTTGAATGCGCCTTTTTACGCGTGCTGCGACCTTCATTCGATCTACCGTATCATCTTCTTCTTGCTTGATGTTTATCATATCCTCTTCTTCATCAATATCTCGCACAAAATCTGCAGTACCACGCGCTCGCCCTTCGTCGAGAACAAGAGGTGTCTTGTCTACCTTGTTGTTGTCTAGTTCTATGGATGTTATTGATTCACGGAGTGCTTCGACTGTAGATTCGAGTCTTGGTACAATCCTAGCAATGGTGTTGCGGGATGGCGGTCGAGGCCGCCCTTTGGTAGCCCGTGTACGAGCCATGGTGACCGTTCAGCTAAATCAGTCTGGAGCAGACATTCATATTAAGGTA
>Ga0058698_10001021_pt1 | contig 13463 bp, 11 predicted proteins | sample AgamicAsSfe_FD_67288 | JGI IMG/M metagenome (GOLD analysis project Ga0058698, IMG submission 67288) | Agave microbial communities from Guanajuato, Mexico - As.Sf.e | ecosystem: Host-associated > Plants > Phyllosphere > Phylloplane/Leaf | place: Guanajuato, Mexico | collected 2012-05-30
CGGGGATTCCGTTTATTAGATGAGAAGGAGGGATGGGGTTGAGGTGGTGGCTTGGTGTGATTGTGATGGAAGTGTGGTTGGTCAGAGGACAGGGCACAGACAAGGGAACAGACTGGGGACGACAAGCACTTTCCACACAGACGAGCACATCAACAAGCGCGAGCAGTGCAAAGAAGCTCTTCATCTTCTCCATAGCCTTCTCAACCACATTGAATTGTCAGCCATGATCCGTGTTGAAATGGATCTGGTTTTACATATAGTCTATCTTGCCCCGCTCGTGGCTCTCTCACTTCCAGGAGCCTCTGTCCTCGTCTCTCTTCTCTTTTCTCCTTCTCTCCATGCCTATGTGCAGGCTTTTCATAGCTCATAGCGACTGGGTATCATTGTTATCATGTTGAAAATAGCACTTTACCGCCCAAGACGCCCACATGCTTTTGTGCAACTCCTCGCTCTTTTCCCTTTTTGAACCTATTCGCCGAAAAAATCAAAACAGAAATCAAATATAGCAGGCTCCTAGTTGCAAGGCAAGGCCATACGGAAGATATCGCTATCTAGGTAGACTCGACCTTCTTGTCAGCTGGAAGCCAGGTCGTGCTCTCGGCTGCTGGCTTTGTGCCATCTTTGGAGGTGTCCTCGGCCTTGGACAAAGTGTGGCCGTTGACGTGACCATTGACTGCTGCACCATTGCCATTGACTGATGTACCGTTGGCGTGTTCGTTCGTGTGGCCATTCGTGGGGCTTACCCCGTTGGTCGCCAAGAACGGCTTCTCAGCATCTGGCACAGATAACCCCTCAAAGAGCGGGAAAATGCCATTGTTAACATGGAAATCGTTGTGCACGATGTTGACCAGATACCAAGTATCCATCATAGAACTGATCAAGTGCCTGCTGGGCGTAGAGTCGGCGTAGCAATTTGCCCAATCATCACCAAGACGGTAGAACTCGTCCTTCCACGCCAGGAAGGAGATCGTCTCGACAATCGTCGGCTGCACGATTTCTTTGCCGGGAAAGACACCCCAAGTCACCGCATTAGGCCCATCGCTGGGCGCGTTTGTCTTGAGATCACCGTTCTTGTTTACGGCAAAGTACGTGAAGTCCTCGTCGCGCTCGATGCGCGTGATGACTTCAGAGATGAGCTCGGGTGAGACGAGGACTTCGAGGTAGGCTTTCTGATAGACGAATCCGTTGCGGGGACCCCAGCCGTAGATTGCGTGGGAGGATTTGACGCCGTTGACAGGAGGCTGCGAATTGATCGTGAGAAGACCACGGGTGTTTAGATCGACAAGGCCTTCAGTGAGCACGTTTGCTTCGGAGGAGATGGGCGATTCGGACCAAGGCAGGCACTCGACTTTGCCGCGCATGTAGCCGACGAAGAGGTTCGCGACGTCCTTGATATTCTTTGGTTCACCCCATAGCTTTATGTTGCTCTCGTTGGTTCCCTTCAGACCAATACCATAGGCATCCAACTCTCCAAATGCAGGTGACCTACTATCACCCCAACGACCATTGGGGAACTCATCCCACTCGGAGGTTCGTTCAATGTACGAGCGGTTCCTGTTACGCCAGAAGATAGGACGTACATTCTCCTCGCGGCGGTTGTGGCCCAGCGATTGACGCCATGGCAATGGTTTCTCAACGTCGGTAGCCGCAGGCATCAAATCTAGTTCCTCCAGTATCATGCGGGACGATTGAGCGAGGTTCATTGTGTAGCTGTTTTAGAGTCAGTCATGTTCTTCTTCCTCAAGCAAAGACGCCAAGCACAACATACAAATGAAGATGGTTAATCCCGTTGTCCAACAGCTTACGGCACATATCTGCGACCAGCCTCGATCCAACCTCGCGTACCTCCATATCATCATTCTTGACAGGTTCAAGCGCTTCAGTCCAGTCGTCGGGGATGTGACACTTGGTCCAATTTGCCCGTCTCAGGAAAGCTTGATGAGTATGGATAGGCATGATACCGGGGATAAGCGGGACATCGATACCAAGCGCGCGGACCTTCTTCATCCATTCAATAAAAATCTCTGCATCGTAACACATCTGCGTGATTATGAAGCTTCCACCAGCGTCAATCTTTTGCTTCAGATGTTGGAGTAGCAAGTCGGGATCGACCTCTTCATCGCAGCCTTCTGGGTATCCTGCGACACCGATATCAAAATGGTCTCCGTATTGCTCTTTGATGTATTTCACCAGGTCGGTGGCATATTTGAATCCACCTTCTTTAGCCTGCCACTTTTCATTTGCTCGAGGAGGGTCACCACGCAGAGCCAGGATATTTGTGCAGCCGGTGTTGTATGCTTCTTTCAAGGCGTTGTCAATCTTGGAGCGTTCCATGTCTGTACAGGTAAGGTGCATGCAAGTCTCGAGGCCGTAGACGGATTGTGCCACCTTGACCATTTCGCAGGTGAGGCCAGAGAGCGAGCCTCCGGCGCCCCAGGTAACGTCTATGAAGGCAGGCCCGAAGGCGTGCATACGGTCCATGCGGTCATACAGGTTCTGAACACCTTGTGCTGTTTTTGGAGGGAAGAATTCGAAGGAGAATGAGGGCCGGCCAGCCTCTTCGGCCTGGCGGAGTTTCTTGGAAATGTGCATCTTGAGTAGTGAGGTCTAAACTGGGTATTGACGAGTGTTAGACAGTGCCAAGAGGAAGAGAGAGAGGCAGCCCATACAATGTAGGTATTCTTGAGGAGTGTCCCAGGAATAGGCAAGAGAGTTTCCGTTGGTGATAAAATTAATGGCACAGTCAGCACTTCAGCCAAAGTAACGCTTCCGAGCCCAGCGATCTGCCTGACACCGCTGCATGAACCACTGAGAGAGGAGTGAGGTATCGTAAAAGAGGAAGAAAGAGAAAGCGCTCCAGAAAGAAAGGCGGCGTAGGCAATTACTTGAACAAGACACCTCAACACTCCACTATGAAAAACGTTTGGTTCAGTCGAGGCCCGTCACCCGTGTCTGTGCAAGTGCGGGCAGCGCGGGGCAGATACTTCTGGCTAGAATGTCATCAATTTCTTGCTCTTCAGGTGTCAGGGAGTTTGGCACCTCGAAGTTCTGCGGCACTCTCCCTGGGCTTTCCTGGACACTCGTCCTGCGACTGAAATCTTCGAATCAACACTTGACTGTGACCTGGATGCTCAATATGTTTCAGTCGGCTATCCCATCAGAAGTCCAGCCAGGAGTCTTCCTATTACCCCGCATTTTTCGAAAAATGGTCATATAGGATCAATGTTCTAGCTATGGATCCAGATAGGTTTCGTTACCATCCGAAGCTATCTGAGATGTGTTTCACATTGCTCAATGGCCATGTAATGTACTAGACGATGAGGGTGCGACGATGTTCAGATCGCCACTCGAGCCGAGCATCCTCCGCAAATTTCCCCGCAATTCTCAGAACACCAGTCAAATCCGGCCAAAGTGAGGATAAAAAGTTAAAAAGTACAGTCAGCTACGCAGTGAAAGCCATCAATCACAACTCATCTCCTCAGCACCACCACCACCACAACAAACACAACAGAGCTAGCGACCCAGCAGATCAAAATGTCAGCCTCCATTCCCCAGTACAAGCGCGACTTCCTCGACGCCTGCACCACCTCCGGCTGCCTCAAATTCGGCAACTTCACCCTCAAGTCTGGCCGCCAATCACCCTACTTCTTCAATGCCGGCATGTTCCACCGAGGAGCACTGCTCCGATCTCTCTCCACTGCCTTCGCAAAGACAATCGCAGGCGAGGATATCGAGTTTGACATTCTCTTCGGTCCAGCATACAAAGGCATCCCGCTTGCAGTGGCCGGCCTCGACAAACTGAGCGAGCTGGACGAGAAGCGCTTCGGACATGTCAGTTACAGCTTTAACAGGAAGGAAGCGAAAGACCATGGCGATGGCGGCACGATTGTTGGTGCACCGTTGCAGGGGAAGAAGGTGCTCATCGTGGATGATGTGATGACTGCAGGCACGGCGGTGAGAGAAGCAGTCAACATCATCGAGTCACAGGGAGGTATCCTCGCTGGTGTGGTGGTTGCTCTGGACAGGATGGAGAAAGCACCGCCACAGGAAGGGGAGGCTGAGGATGCACCGAGAAAGAGCACGTTGGGAGAAGTCAGGAAACGGTATGGTGTGCCTGTTGTGGCAGTGTTGACGTTGGATGATATTGTCGAGGGATACAAGAAGATTGGAACTGAGCAGGATATCAAGAATCTTGAGGAGTACAGGGCCAAGTATCAGGCGAGCAACTAGGGTGGCTACCCAGCTTGACGTTGGATGATACTGAGGTCCACAATCTGATGACCAATGATGAGGAGCCGGAATCTAGGAGCACGACAGAGCTATGAAGCAGCCAACGACTACCACAATGCTTTCACAGAGCTCTTGAAGAAACGGCTTGGAGGAATTGAGGTCCAGTCCACATTCCGGCTGGCTGTAGCATTCAGAACGATCGAGCTTACTGGCCACACATGGCAGCGGGAAGGATATTGGTTCGTCGACAAAAGTCAAGTCACCACTTCGGTCACCGACCCCCACGACCAGACAACCTTGCACAGCGTTTGGTATTGAGGCTGATAGAAGTCGACGATCCTGTCCAGCTTGTTCCAGCTACAATCTCAGTCTGCATGTCATACTCATTGAAGCGAGGCAGGACAATAAGGGAGCAGTATACTTGGTAGCTCTGGTTAGTCTATTTTGATGAACAGCAAAGCGCCTTCAGTAGCACACCACCATTTCACTCCGCCTTTATATGGCCTTACTCTTCCGTGTGCAGTCATGATGTATCCGTCGCGCATCCCTTCGGTCCTTCAGGTCCATATCCGACGGCCTCAGCAGCTCCCTTCCCTCCACACACTCAAGCCATAATCATATCCCAGCCCATCTTCCCCGTGAGAAACCACAACCCCAACTGTCCCACATAACTCACACTCCCATACAACCTCCCCCTCCCATTCTTCAAATCCGGCCTCGTATACCCCACCGCATACACCACCCTGCCCACACTCCAAACCAGCCCCAACACACTCGCCACAACCGGCCACCTCAACCCCGCAATCAGCAACGCCGGCAAAAACAACGGGAAGTTTTCCAGAAACTGCCCGTGCCCGCGCTGCGCGCAGTTGAAGAGGTAGTTTTTCATGGCGGCATCGCGGGCGGGGCCGGAGGCCGCGGCGTCGATCTCGGCGGAGGTGGCGGAGGAGAAGGCGTAGGGTTGTGGGTAGGGGATGGAGGCGGCTTTGCGGAAGGAGCCGACGCGGGCGCCGTGCCAGAAGCCGAGGAGGAGGGTCGAGGTTGCGGTTAGGAGGACGTAGCTGGAGGGGAAGGAGTGTTAGTAAGCAGGACGGACGGGAGCTATGGCGTTATTTGGGCTGGAACGGCGAAGTGACGTACCCGTACTCCTTGGGCACGGTGATGGTGACGGAGGGAGTGAAGCTCATGGTTGAGGTTGTAAGTATGTATTTGCTATAAAATTTCTTGGTGATGTGATGTGATGTGATGCAGCTATGAGATTCTAAAAAAACAAAAGACGCGAATTGAAGACGTGTCGTTCTGCTGCCTCGGTCGCTGATGCCGAGACTGCACGACCACGACCACACGTGTCCCACGTTTCACTCAGTTCAGTCAACGGAACATACGTCTAGGAAAGTGTCAGAGAGAGTACCGCAAAGATCTCATTCGGAGTTATGTTCCAGTACTGTAGCAGAAGGCAAATAAGTATCGTGTGGAAGCCAACCGTTGCTTCGTGAGCTGCACGACCGATTCCCGATAGATCATAATCATAGAAGATGAGTCTGAAGGTACCGTATCACACAGCCCTCTCGACACTTGATATATGTTCTCCAGTATAAGCTTGGGCTCAACTCCAAGCGAAGTACTAAGATCTTGTCCAAAACATGAGCCGATCTCAGACTGGAAACTTGGACTCGATAAGGCCGCAGGCTTCTTCCAAGTTCTTCCACTGTGGTCTTGAGCATAACAGCACTAGCTCATTGGTGCAGCTCCGGCAGGCCTGCTGATAGAACCAGTTGCCTATGCTCCCTTGAGCATACTGAGTAGTCCGGTTGACCAATGCCGCCCCGACTGTTTCCGCTGCACGAGAATCCTCATAGTTGAAGCCGTTACAAATGAAGCAACGAAAGATCTTTGTCCCGCATATGCGCATTCGTGTTAGACACTGCTCCGATGGTAGGAGTGCGCAACGCAACGGATACAGCTGCGATCAAGGCGCGTTTTCTTGAAATGACAATCTGCAAAGCCTTCGATACCGTGAGTCTTGGAAAGCCCGCACTTAGAGCAGGTAAGTCGCACCAGTCATGCTTGAGGAATGTCGGCTTCGCATCGAACGCGCATCGCCAGATATTTGTTCAATATCTCCTGGTCCACGTCATAAGCAGCCATAACTTTCTCCTCGGCTTCGGCCTGCTCATCGAAGGCGGTGAGGAGCCTCCACTGTGTGGCGAAGAAGTCATTCCTCTTCTTTTCGCACTCTCGAGCGGACTTCATGATAGCCTCAAGGTTGACTACGTCACTTCCATCACTGTTCTTGGTCTTGTGCAAGATCGTACGCGAGGTCAATTTGAGAGCGAGCACCGAGGCTGGAGTGCCGCGTCCTAAGATGTCAACGAAAAGCTCTGTGGGCAGGAGCTCGATAGGTGAGAGCGTCTAAGACCTGTTAGTTGTAGACCTTGCTACGATGACCTCCGGGCTTACCTTTGGACGATTGGCGAACTGCGAATTACCGACTGATGTCTCCGACTTTCTCTTGGTCATCGTGGAGAGTAATGAGTGTTTGGTCAGAGTTGTGAGGTTTGATTGAGCCGTCAAATATGCGGTGGACGATGTAGGAGACAAAGCAACCTTGATGTTGTAGTTTGTGAAGGTGTGATGAAACAAAACGGAAGCGATGGGAGAGAGAGCAGGAAGGTGCTTCACAAGGCAGGGTGAATCGTGAAAGTACCTTTGCTCGGGGCCTGCCGATCTGAATTTCTTTCTGAAACGATTATGTGAAACACGTGGGTGAAACAAACATATTCTTCCAAGTCACGTTCTCGAAATCGTCAAGTGAGATTGGCATGCTTGACACTCTCGAGGAAGATGCGTGTAGGCATGATGCTGGCAGATGCGCTTTGCGACGACGAGTCATGGAGAGCAGAATACCGACAACACCTCATTCCCAAAAATTGGTATGATTGATGTAGTTCTCTGGCTACCTGTTCAGACTGCCAGACTCCACATCAGAGCTAGGCTTGGATCCAGCTGACCAAGTAAGCTGGGAAAAGCGCAGGAATTTGTGAGTGACATGATATTATGCTCTCGACAGCTCTATTGTGTTGCTCGAGATTCTCAAGATCCGTATTGTCTTCAGACTGTTCTCGAATACCTCGAATGATTGCTGGAAAGAGAAAAATGTGCTATCTAACTTGGACTTCGCTGAAAGAGAAAGCAGAAAGAGAAAGAACAACACCTCCGCCAGATAGGAAATCCAACGCCTGAGAAAATTTCGGGACTCGACCACTCCGCTCGTAGCCTCATGTCGTCTCGCTCGGTTCGCCTCGAACTCCAGCACGGTCACCAAGAGTGTAAGTCTCGTGGTAACACTTGTGGAGCCGTCTCTTCGTGAAAGCACCCCAGCGACCCATCTCTGCGAGCTTTGTGATCGCCTTATCGATTTCCCCACCATACCTGCCATGCCATTCATTGTTGTACTTTGGTTGCGTCAGACCGAGCATGAGCCTCATCGTTTCGTCATTCCGGTAGGTGCACTCGAGAACGGCAGAAATGGCCTCTTCAGCGGCGCATTCTACGCTTGTATGGATTTGATGTTATGCATGCGCGAGTTGGTATGCATGTGCGACATATGAGCGTGCATTCTGTCATTCTCTGCTTGGGAAGCTCGAAGTTGTTTTTGCTGATGATTGACTTTGCAGCCACGGAAGGCCACGGAAGAGTGTCGTAGAAGCTTCTCAGGTCCTCCTTCGTGGCTGCTTCGTCGATAGATTTGGTTTGGTTGCATAAATGGCACCAGTAGAGCTTGTTTCCCTTGCGAATAGTAAAGGAACCTTTTGCTTCGCCGGCCTTGATCCAGCACTTCATGCACTTTCTCGTGGTCAGGCTCTGCTCGAACTGCTCATCTGCGAACCCAGAGGCGCTATTGCCAAAGCTTTTGCAGCACACGGAGCACATGAGCTTGCCTGACAAGATGGGGCCATTATAATGAGATTCGAATTCAGCAAAGATGCGAGCTCGTGTAGGATATGTGATGGCAGTGACCCTACGATAGTCCGTGCCACGGAAATTCTTCGAGGCCATGTAGAGTCTGCTTGAGGCGAGCTTTGCGCAGAGGAAGTCCTTGACGTCAAGCTGACGAACGATCTGCTGCAAGAGCTCCATAGGTAAAGTGCCAAGACGTGGAGCATCATTGATTGCGATGACGTCCGACTGGTCGTCAGTCATCTTCCTCTTCTTGGATGGATGTGTGGTCTGAGCAGGAGTTAGACTGCTACTTCAGTAATCGCATCGTGACGCGTACCATAGTCTCGCTGTCTGTGGAGTCCTCATCCACGTCGCCACGCGAGACACCCATGATCGTCGCAAGAATCTTGTCGTAGGTCAAGTTGCAGCCTCCGGCGCCATCCTCCACAATGCCGTCAAAATCATTGCGGGTCTCTACCAGAACATCATCGTCGAATGTGGAGAGCCAGATGCTTTCCTCTTCCGAGTACTGGCATCGACAACCTGCATCTCGTCAGACATGTTGGTAGAATGGATCAGCAGTATCTCATGAGACAGTTGCACAAATGTTGAACTTGGAAGAAGAGTAGTCGAGGGTATGAAGAAATTGGAAATGTAGTGGGAAAGGTCAAGGTTATGTACAAGCACAGGCAACCCACTAGCGTGCTTTGCTGAAGGATGACAAGATATCGAGGTGGATGTGAAAGACGTCTGAGGTACCTGTAAGATCTGAAGTAAAGCTCATTCAATGAGGCTTCGGTAGTGAAGTGAGATCGAGCTTGTGTCTCTCAATGCCAATCGGCTCCATGGATGCTGTGAAGATAACGTGAAGATAGTAAGTCTTCACGATGCTTTCATTGGCATGGTCAGCTGCCGTAGGAGAATATGGCAATGAGCAGCATTGATACATTAAAAAGTCACACAGGTCTCCAGCAATCTGCGCATGATTGGGATGAATCCTTGTTCATGATCCAATAGTGGTGCTTGCCCCGTAAAGTCCTTCCAACCAGATAGCATGATTTACAACAACCAACTGGAGAGGCTCAACGGAAGATCACATCCGCCCCTCCACGCTGTGTGGACAACTTCAGGGATGGCAAGACTTTGAGAAGTTGTCTAGTTCGCAGCAGAACCACTACATAGCGAGAGAGAGCATGGCGGACTGTAACTAAAAGCCGTCATGGAACCGGCCAGGGGTACGATGCTCAAGGACATTCTGGCCCTTTGCACTGCGTGCGGGCGTCTTCTAGTGAACGCATGAAACTCGTGTGGCATGAATGCCAGATGAGCGCTGGTGATGAAGACGTAGAGAAAAAGCGCAACGAGAGACGGACGCGAGCTTGAGGTAATGGCTGCCTTCACGACAGCCAAAGAGCCGATGGTGGTAATAGAGCCAATGGTTTTACTGAGGCGCGGCCATTAGTCGATAGAGGATGTTGCCATATAGACGGATTTGCAGATAGGCTGAGGGGCCGTACAGCATGTAGATAGCTCGTTGAGGAGAGATTTGGCAAGGGCTGAGAAGTAGTGAGGTAGACAGCGGTTACCGTAGGATGCTCGTCAGAGGAGGATTGTCTTCAAGCAAGAAATGTTGGTAAAGAAAAATAGACAGTGGCCGGGAGTGTAGAGGACGGCTTGGAAGCGGCAAATGTGGGTTCCAGCTCTAATCCCACGCCCTGCCGCACGATTAACGCGGCAGTGTGCTGTTATGGCTTGTCACTATCCCATACAGTGTTAGCTTAGCACGGCACGATCTCGACTTTGTATCAAACTTGGAATTGTGTGTTTCTAAGCTCGACGACTGCCTCATCCATCATCAGGCACATCCACATCTCCAAACATCAACCCGGTCTCCTGCTCACTCTGCGCCGTCCTCTCCGCCCTGTATATTCCACTTCCCGTTCCCATCCTCCGTTCTCCCGCCCTATTCAGTATGAATATAATGTCCTTCTTCGTCAACAACCCCTTTAGCACGCCCTTCTCACAGAAAAGCAGATATCGTAGACCAAGCTTCAGAAACATGTCCGCCGCCAGCTGCAACGAGCTCTTGGCACTGAGTGTGATAGGTGTCTGATCCATCCAGGGACGAAGGTCAAGTGTCGTGTCAGTATCTGCAAGTGGCTGATGTGCGAAGAAGGCTTCAGCAGTGGGCGGCAGACTGCGAGGGGCACTGCGTGCAGATTCCAGCGCGAATGCTAGCTCCGTCCGGGAGATATAGCCGAGGAGAAAGCCTTCACGCGAATTCGTGATGACAGGAAAGCCACGAAGTGCGTATGTCTTAAGTAACCGATCAAGACTGCCAATGCTGTGACCTGTAGAATGTAAAACCACAAGATCCTCAATCCGAGTCATGACTTGCGCCGCTGCAATGTCAGGGACTTGCTTGTCGTCTCTGTTGTCAAGGAAAGGGTAGCCATGGAAATCGATCCAGGATTCGTAGATGCCCTGCTTTCCAAAGGCGTCGCCGACCCACTTGCTGATCATCACTGAGATCATGATAGGTAGCACATAGTTGAGAGCGCCCGTAAGCTCAAACATGATGACCACGATCGAGACAGTCATTCTCGTCGCTCCTGCTAGGGCTGAGGCCGCGCCAATGATGGCATATGTACCAGCCGTGACGCAACGTACATCCGGAGGGCAAGCGGAGAAGATGATGAGAGCTGGGAAGGTTTGCTGAAAATTGCGAACGAACATACCCATTGTTCGTCCGCACAAGGCTCCGATAGCCATTGATGGCAGGATGATACCTGCTGGGATGCGGAGACCGAACGTGACTGACGTCAAAATGAAGCCAAGTCCAGCAGCAGCCAGAAGGTTGAATCCTACCACGGCAGATGGTGCCGTGCCACAGAGACCTAATCGCTCATCCTTCAGCTCAGAACACTCTGCGAATAATGTTGCAACGAGCTCTGGGAACTGTGCTCGCATAAACTTGTTAGGGAAGTTTATCACAGCCGTGATGACAGCAATGATCGCGACCTCGACGATGGGATTCTGGAATATCCTCAGAGTCTTACGATACTTGGCCACGAGCATGTTGAGCTTGATGAAAAGACCTCCGTAGAGACCTCCGATGACGCCCAGCAGTGCGAACGGGACCAGCTCGAAGGCATGCCATTGACTCAGGTATCGGACTTCATACAAGACAAGTTTACCTGTACGGAATGGGTTGACTGCTTGCAACGTGACAGCAGCAACCATAGCACAGACGAAGCTCTGCCACATTGTCTTGTCCGGAAAGTAGAACGATAGTTGCTGCACAGAAAGTCAATCTCTTTCCATAGGAACGAGCTAAAAAGACTTACTTCAAGACTGAATAAGACACCACCCACGGGTGCCCCAAATGCCACAGAGATGCCTGCGGCAGCAGCAGCGGAGATGACTTCACGCTTCCGAGCTAGGACAGTCAGTAGAGAGCTCGAAAGCGCAAACGCTCGAACGTCATACCTTCGTTGTCGTTCAATATAGGTGTCAGCTGGAGCAATAGATTCGCTACACAGCAAGCCACATGGACAAGAGGACCCTCTTTGCCCAGCCATAACCCAGATGCTACTGTCAGGCACTACACCTATGTAAGTGAGGTACTCCACCTACGATACGAACGAACTTACCAATCCAACAGATTTGACGGTCAAGGTCCAGTTCGTCAAGAATCTCCTTATCACGAAACCACCTAGCATGGTCTTCACTTCTGGGATTCCACTTTGTCGAGCATACGGCGCATATTGTCGTACTAAGATAGCAGCACATGTAGCAAATAATACCTGCCATTGTCAGCCATAATTCATGACGTGAAGAGGAACATGTAGACTCACAGAGAACATGATGAAAAAGATATATTCCGCAATATAGCCTCCACCTACAGATTCTATCCCAAGAGCCTGACTCCAAAACATCCATCCTTGACACTGTGCCAGTTCTGATCAAGTAGTCAGCACATATAGTCTTGAGACGCGGAACCGCCGAGTATTACCATCAAGACCCCAGCAGCAGAATGTCTTGTTCAAGTAGAACTTCCCTCCTCCAACGCCAGCTTTACAGACTCCCTGCTTGACATCTCCCAGCCAATCGCTTATCACATCGATGCATGCCGCGATAGCTCCTGTCATGATACCAGTCAAGACCAGGATAACCCATATCTGGCTCGCATCCATCAAGCGCTTCAACTGTCCCACAGCTCCTGCCGCGCTGGACATGAGCAGCCGCAGCCTTTGCCGTTCTTTCGCGTACTCGAAGATCCAGTCTATAGCTGTGAGGTCCTCATATCCCACTCTTCGGCCTGGACCTTCTTGATACCAGTCCGCCGCAATCTGCGGCTCCTTCTCGCCGTGATCGTCACCATTGGCCGCATGCTGGCCATTGACCTCAGACGTGCCGTCGAAGTAATTGCTGCTTTCACCGTTGCCCGGTGTGGGTGTATGTCGTCTCCGTAGATTCGCGCCAGGCGATATAGGTGTTGCAGGGGTGGTAGGTGTTGGAGGACCATCGCCGATGTCCGAGGAAAAGAAGCGCGGCAAGGAGAGACCAAAGTTTACGCTTGGGCTGTCCCGAGCACCATCTAAGGGGTCTTCACGGAGCAAGTCATTTGCGCGGCCAGTAGGGTCGGCCGATTCGTCGAAACTACTGTCGTCGGACTCGAGACTGTCACCGTTAACGCGTGCGCCGGGAGACTGGACTGGATGCTGTGGGTGCCCAGTACGTGAGCTCTGCATCACCTATAGTAGCCGTGCGCGGTAGGTCGAGCGCAAGATCATTATTTGGCTACTGGAGGTTGCAGGCTGGACTCACAACAACGTTGGACAAGCTGTATAGCCGTTGAGCAGGGGCGCCACGTGAAGTCAGTTCGTGCGACCCGCGGCACATCGCCCGCATTGGCAGAACAATGGATTATATGATGACGGTGGTTCTGTTAGTCTGCTCGGCGAAGTCTATTGTGCACGCCTAGCATGAACGATGGAAGGCATGGGGCAAGGCAGCTGTATCAATCTGTTCACCACGCTCCAGTCAATCCTCCCAAGCTAAAACCATCGAACATAGTGTGATAAAGGACGAGGTGAGTGCAGTATGCTACCCAAATCATTCTATTGCTCTACAATGACCATCTATCCGCAAGAAAGAAGTCCCCCAAGTCATTCATATCTCGTCAGTTTCTTTGCGTCCCACGCTACACGATTATCCCAAGCTGGGAAAGTATACGGAAGGTTCTTGTCATTCGGCAGCTGATTTGGCCAGGTCTGCTCGATGATTCG
>Ga0058698_10001023_pt1 | contig 13449 bp, 13 predicted proteins | sample AgamicAsSfe_FD_67288 | JGI IMG/M metagenome (GOLD analysis project Ga0058698, IMG submission 67288) | Agave microbial communities from Guanajuato, Mexico - As.Sf.e | ecosystem: Host-associated > Plants > Phyllosphere > Phylloplane/Leaf | place: Guanajuato, Mexico | collected 2012-05-30
CCCAAACCCCCCTCCCCCCCATCGCCTTTGCCATAGTCCACACAAGATTCCACTCCTCCTTCGTCTTCTTCAACCGCTGTAGATCTTGAAAGGAGGAGGTGGTGGTGGTGGCCGTGGAGGAAGCAGAGGACGATGCGGGTTAGTAGGGTGAGGACGAGAGAGAGGGATAATAACGCTTAGTGGGGTGATGGTGGTGAGGTGGTAAGGTGCGTAAGGAGAGTGACGGTGAGGGTGATGCTGACAGGTAAGGAAAAGGGCGAAACGTCTAGTATCCTCGGTATAGTCACGAGCGTTGCTTGTCACATCACAACCTCACTGGATTTGCGAAAAGGACGATCGGAAAGAGAGGTGAAGGCGCAGAAGCTACGGTAGCGCAGACTCAGACACAAGGGCTTCGACAGTGTTCACGGTCAAGTAGTGGTTGCGCGATTTGATTGGAAAATCTCGTGTGTCTCGTTGAAAATTCTTTACCATGGAAAACGGGACGAAGGACAGCATGCATGCTGACCGGGACGACTTTTGCACGACTCTCACATAGGTAGTCTTCTTCAATACACGTCGCGATAGTGGGAGTGAGTACGACAGAGGTGGAAGAGATGGAAGGTAATCGAAGTGATGGGCTGGTCAGCAAGGAGTGCAGCGTATGGTGCAGAAGTACAGTATTGGATGTACAATTTCACGGCCGTGTTGCAAAAGTCCAAATTCAAATCACACAAAACAGAGTCAGGATGCATTCCTAAGCGGAGAACGGACAACGAAGCACGATGGTCATGAATGATACAAGTGATGTCTCAGAAGCAGCTTTGAATTCCAGCTACCAACGCAATAATGGCGCTACTCTATCTGTCCATTGCTCCCAGTGATATATCGCACATCTCAACTTGAACAATGCCAGCAAAAAGCTCGAATCCGAAAATGCATGGCAGGTAGCCGATCCCATTCACGTTTCCACCACCACGTTCATGTATACATCCGTGTATACATGGTCAATCCACCATCCTTCCACAACTCCTACCAGTATCTATCCTCACCACAAATGCACTCCCCGAAACATCTGATCAAATAATTACAAACGAGATCCCAGCCCCCTTCTCCCATGTTGCCACGAGAGGTGCCAGGACGTCTAGAAGCGAACCGCCCCAAGCGCACTCATCCAGAAAACTTTTTCGATAACACACGACGCGAAGCGCTACATGCCCATCCGTGACGCAACGCGCTTACAGGAGGTAAGCAGCGACACCACCGACAGCAAGGAGGAGCTGAGCGGCAACGGTAGGAGCAGCAGCGGCGCCCTTGTAGGGAGCGACAGTGGACGCAGCAGCGGTGGTAGCAGCGGTGGGAGCCTGGATCTGGCCGTCGGTGATCTGGGAAACGATGGCAGCGGCGGAGGTGGTGCTGGCCTTGGCAGCGGAGGTGGTGGCAGCGGCGGATGAAGACGCAGCTGAAACGGCGGAGGATTTGGCGGATGAGACTGCGGATGAGACAGCAGATGAAACAGCGGATGAGGAGGACTTTGCAGCGGTGGTGGCAGCAGTGGGAGCCTGGATCTGGCCGTCGGTGATCTGAGAGACGACAGCTGCCGGGGAGGTGGCGGAGGCAGAGCTGACGGAGGTGGTGAGGGTGGTGGCCTTTGTCACGACGGAGGTGATGGTGCTGGAGGAGATGGCGCTGGAGCTGGAGCTGGAGCTCTTGGCGGCGCTGGAGCTGGAAGAAGAGGCAGCAGCAGAAGAGCTTGAGGAAGAAACGGCAGCAGCGGAGCTGGAAGATGAGGAGACAGATGCGGTGGTGGCGGCAGTAGGAGCCTGGATCTGACCGTCGGTGATCTGGGAGACGACGGCAGCGGCGGAGGTGGTGGTGGCCTTAGGAGGGAGAGTAGCGACACCGGTAGGAGCCTGGATCTGACCGTCGGTGATCTTGAAAAAGACGCGTTAGTATGATGTTGAGGTTTCCGGCGCAGCGAGTCAAATTCACCTGAGAGACGACCTGAGCGGAGGCAGCGCCAACAATGGCGAGGAGAGCGACGGAGAACTGCATTTTGAGAGGGGTTGTTGTTTGAAAGAGGTTGATTGATGGAGAGATTTGTTTGAAACGAGTGTGTGTTTGCTGTAGAGGCGATTGAGCGAGTGTGAGTGAGAGTGGTTGTTGGATGTAGGAGGAGAAGAGAAGAAAAGAGAGTGAGACGAGAGCAGGCGATGGCTGTGAATTATACGGAAGGGCAGGCTGGGGCAGGGGCAGGTCAAAGTAGTGGTTGGCATGGCGGGAGGACCCACTTCACACTTTCGCTAGTACAGCATCGCTAGCCTTTCACCACCCTGTGCCTGCGGAAACGTCTGGCCTGCGCTGGTTGGGCAACCCGGGCGGCTGGCCCTGAATCGTCTGAATCGTCGCTGTACTGATACGGGCACAGTGGGGCCTGCTTGTTTCAGGACAAGAGTGATTCTGGTTTAGCGCCGTGACAAATGGCTTGGCCACAAAACTAGCAAAAGGCAGGCTAGCTCTAGCTCTCCTCCTCCGCGCATCGATATCTTTTCCGATACCCGATATTGAAGTCTATTCTTGTGCTGATGGCAACGGGCATGTTGTATCTTGCGTTGTCGTATTCCGCTCAGTGACTACTTGGAGAGTGCTATGTGTTTGATGATCGATATAGGAGCTTTACGAAAATCATCTCTCCTACCATGGGAACGGCAGAAGATCAAAATGCAGGCACGGCGTGCGTTGTCCCTGGGGCCGTTGGATGTCGATTGTGCGACATGATCTAACCCGCTTTAGGCAAGTTTGGCTGCTCAACACCTTTTTTTTCCTCCTCCTGCTCTCCTCATCTTCCAAGACGTCTAGTCTTCAGCCGCAATAATAATGGTCTAGGGACTTTCGCCATCGACCGCACAGTTCACACCATTCTGCTATCAATATCAATTACTATGTGTCACTACTTCCTGGAGATGGTGAAAGCGTCTCGCCCTTGCGTATGGGATGCCGAAGCGGACCGACAGAGTTTCGACACGCACTACTGCAGTCGGGTAGGCGTTCAGCGTTTCTCGGGGAACTAAGGCAGGAGAAGAGTGAAATCGTGCATGCATGCATACCCGACTCTGCAAGGGCGAAAGGACCATGTCGCGTGGCGTAGCGAGCCGCTCCCAAACTATTCTACGGCTTCACCTTCACCCCCACCAAATTCATGCTTTGTCTCTTCTCACTTCACTTCACTTCACTTCACTTCACTTCACTGCTCTGGTCTTCGGACATCGTGTGCCTGCCTCTCATCCATTCCATTGACCTGCGAGTTATCGAGACATGGGTGACAGTATCACGAGGTGTGTCGAGCGTGTCCTATTTTCAGCACTTGATCACGAGCCCGTGCATACTTCGTATAAATAGAGCAGTGAAAACGACCTTGCATACATCTCATAGAAGTACATTTCCTCCTGCAAATCTCTTCCAGTCACACCGTTGCTGCTGCTGCTACTATCTCCTATCTCCCATACTGGTTGCCGTGAAACTCGATTTCCAAATCACCTTACCGCTGAGACTTGGGTGGTGAAGGCAGAGCAGGGTCTTCATTTGTGAATTTTGTCGATAGACTTCACGGGCTCCATCTGTCGTTCGTGTAGAGAGGTAGAGAGGCTCTGCCTTGCCTAGTCCGAGACAGCCGGTCTCCTAGCTACACTGCACTACTGCACACACTGCGCATAGATCCAAGCGCACGATTTCTTTACGCCTGTTGCATTCCATGAGTCGGGGTTGTCCAGGGTGTATCCACGCTCGCAAGGCGTGAGGCTGGCCGGGGAGTATCGTGGCACGGCCGCACGGAAGAAAGAACATGGATGCGAACATTGGGAAGCAAGGCATATATCATTCAGATTCAGCTCATGCTACAAATGTACATACACCATCACGAAGTCCCAGTATCATCATCCTCGTCATCCTTTCGTGGCTCGAAGCTTAACTAGCAGGATTGTCAGTCATTGAGTAGACAGAGATCATGGTAAACTTCGACTCACCTGATTACCATTGTAGAACTGCCGGTCCTCCTTGTCCTCTCCACGGTCTGCAAGTGTCCTAATTCTGATCTTAGTCGTTGGCCGTATTGGCACTGTATCGGTCCCCGAAGAGGCCGCTCCTGTCGACTCCTCCTTGTTGCTCGTCGAACCAGTCGAACTTGCAGGCGTGGTTTGCTGCGTCCCAGCAAATGTCTGCAATGCCTGTAGAAGCCACACCAAGAATGCAGCGACCATATTATACACCCTTCCGACCAGACCAGCAACACCACTACTGCCAGGATATGCACTAGATATGGCACCCTTGACGGGCACCACGACCAAGGTAGCACTTGGCAGTAGACCCAGATCAAGTAAAGTCTTCATCTCTTCTGCATCGCTGATTGGATGCGATGGTTTCGGCGCTTGTATGATCTTAAATGTGTAAGCACTCTTGTTGTCTGGCTGCTCAGTAGCAATCCAAGGTCGTACGGTCGTCGACAGAATCGCTCCAGATTGGAAAGTTGAGCGTATCGTGCTGCCATCGAGCAATCGTATCTGCAAAGCACATGACGTGCCAATAGATTTCGAGCTTGACGTTGCACTCGCCCCAGAGGTTTCCTGCTTCTCGACCTCCTGCAACAGAGGTTCCTGCTCAGCGCGTGCAGCAGCCCGCCTCCTCTCCTCCTTCTCCTTTCGAGCAATTTTATCGTTCTCGATCTGCCGTAGAATGCGCTCCTTGTCCTGCTTGGCTTCTCGTTTGCGTTTTGCTTGCTCTGCTTCGTAACTGCGGTCCTTGCCATACGATACTGTGGTTGTACTTGCACTGCTTGCTGCAATCTCCGCCTCTTTCTGCTTCCGTGCCTTGATGCGCTCTGCTCGTGCAGCATTCTCCGCGGCTTCGCGAGCGATGCGTTCTGCTTCGAGTCGTTGGCCACGCTGTGCAAGGAGAATCTGTATATTGTCCGGAGGTTGGTAGGAATCCTGCTGAGGTTCGGCTGCTGTTGTGGTAGTGGTGACGGGAGATGTGCTTGAGACTAGCTGCTGAGGCGGTGAAGCCGACGTCTCGATAGAGGCGGTCGTGTCGTCCAGGTTCGATGGATTGCCAGGAGTGGTGATGTTATCACTAGAGGCCTGCACCGGCGCTAATTCAGCTGTTGGTGGAGATATTGGAAGGTCTTGCAGAACGACTTGTATCCTAGCTGAGAAGTCATCCTTTGTTACACCGCCATTGATTTGTTCTAGCAGTCGTCCTTGACTTGTCCTGTCAGCCAATTGTGGACTACACCCGGGAGGTATAGGACCTACTGGACAATGACCAAGGAAGGCATCACATCGAGCGGACAGAAAGCCGCAAGGAAGCCAGCCTCTTGAGATCCTTCTTGGAGACGCAGAGTTACGGTACGGTTTCTGACCAATTCTGCCACCTTTGAATTATCAGTCCAGCACACCTAGATTGCCTGATATGGAGAACGTACACGCCCTTCTCCTAGCCACTGAGCCCAGTTTGTGGCCTCCTCGCTGTCATCTGGGGTATGATTAGTCAGGAACTATACAAGCAGCACATTCGGATTTCGTACCGCTGATGAAGCAAAGTACTGACTTTCCTTCTTGCACTGCCTTTGCAATGCCGCTTTGGAGATCACCCTCGTAGAACATGGCTGCAACCTTGAGTGAAGTGGTAGAGCTACATCCCCGTCCGTTGTTTACGAGATGACGATGGGGAGGTGCTGATATCGGGCATGTGATCGTGACGATCAGCTGCTCTTACCAATTCTCATTCTCGGGCGAATTCGAAACATCTAACCACTCGATACAGAAGCACACAATGAGGGTCTCCCCGTCACTCCTGCGCTACCTGCGCTCCGCAAATAATCCCGCCATCCATCACGCTCAAAGTCTACACCATGCCGCACGACCGACTCCCACCACACGAATGCCCCTCCTCCGCCGCTTCCAATCCTCCTTCCCCCGCCAACCCGCCGACTCCCCAGGCTTCGTCTCCCTCGTCGACGCCCCCGTTCAACTCGTCCGCGCCAACAAGCGACACGGCCTCGGCCTGATCGTCCTAGCCATAATCCCGCTCACCGCATTCGCCCTCGGCTCCTGGCAAGTCCAGCGTCTCGGCTGGAAGACCGAGCTGATTGCCCGCTACGAAGACCGTCTTGTTCGAGACCCGCTGCCGTTACCGCCAACGATTGATCCGAGCGTTGTCAAGGACTTTGATTATAGGAGAGTCTGGGCGAAGGGTACGTTGCGGCATGATCAGGAGATTTTGGTGGGGCCGAGAGTGCACGATGGGGAGAATGGGTACAGCGTGATTACGCCGCTGGAGCGCAAGGACGGGAGTAAGATTCTAATATCGCGGGGTTGGATATCAAAGGAGAAGCTGCAGCAATCGTCGCGGCCGCTGGGCGTGCCACAGGGTGAAGTTGTGATCGAAGGGCTTCTGCGCGAGCCGTTTGAGAAGAACATGTTCACGCCTGATAACAAGCCTGAGGAGGGGTTGTGGTATTTTCCGGATGTGGCGCAGATGGCTGCGCAGTCGGGGAGTCAGGCGGTGTGGATTGAGGAGACGTTTGGGCAGGATATGATGGGCACGCTGGATCGGCAGGCCAAGGGCATTCCGATTGGGAGGCCGGCGGAGGTGAATCTGAGGAATAATCATACCCAGTATATTTTCACGTGGTATGCGTTGGCAGCGGCAACGAGTATCATGTTTTACATGGTTGTGAAGAAGCCGGCGAGTGGGTTGAAGAGTAGAGTCAGGGCATCGAAAGAATGGTAGATGATTGAGGTGCGAATGCATCTAGTCGATATACTGATACCAAAAGCATACCCAACATACTGATCATGTATATATAATGATGTTCATCGATGTGGCATGTTTCCAAAGCCTCAACATCCTGCTCACACGGCCTTGCGCCATGCCATGTTCAAAACATATCCTCGAGGATTTCCTAAAACGCCCAAAACACCATACCATGCCGCTAAATCGTAAAGCAATGAGCATAATTCTGTGGATTCCTGTACCCCTGCCTCTTACATCTGCCTAGCATCGAATAGATGCAAGCTCAAAGCCGCGTTATTGACGCCAGAATTCGGCGTCGAATGAGCCAACATTTCCCACGGCTGCGTCCTAAATGGGTGTAAACGTGACTGTGATTCGGAGGGAGTAGGTTCTCCATCCTGTAGTCTAAAGCTCGCCTCTGTGGTTGCGTACAACCACCCGTTTGGCCTGTCCCGGAAGCCGAAGAGGAATCGTATGCGAGGGTGATTTGATAGTGGCCCCAGATTTGCTCGGATGTAGTCTTTCATGGTAGCTGTCAAGTCTGTTGCTAGATAGGCAGCAGCATCGAAGACGAGCTCGAGTGTTGCTGTCGAAGGCGAGAGATGTTGTGAAGTCAATATTTGTGGCAGGATCAGTAGTAGCTCGACTCGTACGTTCTGCGCTTCGGTGCTCGTGAGTAAAATATGGCTATGCACGAGGGCTAGCTCGACCAGAGTGCAAACATGCTCCGCGTTCGCCGACTTTTCACTACCGATACTATGCTCGTGCACCACTGCAGCAAGCTGTTGCCTGATTGTCTTACAAATCTGCAGACGAGAGGCTTCGGAGAGGTGCTTTGCAGTGCTGCGAAGAACGTCAAGTTGGATGCTCCTGTCGTTCGTGTTGTCTTGTGACAGTAAGCTTTCCCCAGTCGCATGTGCTATCTCGCCAAGCATGTCGTCACTGAGCACAGGAAGAAGCTGAAGCCAGCATCTGCCAGGATGTTGCATCGCTAGCTTGAAAACACTTGCGATGCCTACTTGAAGTCTTTTTCCATCGTTCGTTGGTTCAAGGCTGTCGTCCAGAAGTACAAGTACTCTGAGAACCAGCCTGTAGATAGGCAGACACATCTCATCTACGGTCATCAGGAGTCTGTGCAGAAAGTCTTTAATCTGTAATGTTGTTGTCGGCGCAACATCGACCGATGACTCCTTCCGCGAGCCATTTGGCGTGGGGTACAGCAGAGCGGCTGCCAGCTTGCGCAGGGCGATGGGACCATCTTCAGTCTTAAGCAGATTGTCAATATCAAGTCCACTCTCCACGTTTGCCGCGTCTATTGACAGCATATCCGCGAGAGCTGAGGAGAATGATGGCGCTGACAAGATAGCTGGCGGTTCTGTCTGATTTATACCGTGCAATGCCGCAGAGCCAGCTAGCATTCGGTGCATATAGCGTCCGAACTCGATCGCTGGGAAGATTGGCTTCGTGAATTTTGACTTCGAAAGAGTCAGTAAGAGATCCGAGGCGACTGAAGCTGAACTTGCTTGTAGCAGCACATTGTCGGTCATGACATCAACCATTACACTCAACACTGTATTCGCTACTTGCACAGCACAAGCGGGGCTAGCATGTACAGCAGTCTCATATGATTGTGCCGCTGCAGCGGTGAAAATCTCTACGCTGATGCCACCGCATAATATCAATACTGAAACAGCTTCAACGCGGGATTGATGCTCTGGCTTGCTGATTCGATCAGCCAACCATGGGAGAACCAAATGGTCAGCATTGTGTATGTGCACTCGCTGGAAGAGCACACGAAGCGCAACTTTGTCAAGGCAGGTAAAATTCTTGAGCTCCAGCATGCGGAATGACAGCATTGCAAGTATTCTCTCAACAGTGTCTAGCTCCACGACTTGAGCTTGGGACACAACATTCTCGAGATCGTCCAGCAGAGTAGCACATGGTTGTGTTCTATCCGTCTGGAAATCTGACAGCGGCGAGCAAGCCATGACAGCGAAGGTCTGCTCCCAGAGCACAATCTCATGCTCCAGGTACTCCTGTATCCGGCCTTGTATTTGGAGATGTGTGAAGATATCTAAGAGCGGCTGCACTATGACACGCGACGGTGGTGACGTTGCCCTGCAGATACAATAAGTGTCCAAGAGGCGTAACGGTAGTGCTTTGCCGTCAGATAGAGCCAGTATTGTGGAAATCCTGAATGTGGCGATGCTGGCAACACAGGCAACGACATCCATGTCTTCCAGGGCAAGTACTCTGAGAGCAAATTGCAGAAGAGTATGATATTCGCCCAAGTCATCGAGCGTCCTCAGGAGGTAAATTGCCATCTGTGGGTTTATGCTCGTTAAAACTTCTTCTTTGTATGCAGTCATCGGTAGATTTTCATATCTTTGAGTAAGGTGAGCTGTCATTTCAAGCACGTCACCCCAGCTTGCTTGGTCGAGCAAGGATTTGACGTCAAAAGCTTGTTTGGGATTGCTGCCATTAACATCACTGGCATGAATTCTCTGAAGTCCGGATTCCCAGAGTAGCGATGAAAACTGAAGAGCATCAATGTCAGTGTCTAATGAAATGCCTGCACCTCGAACGAGCATGCTGCGAATGTTGTTCAAGGTTGGTGTCAACATATACTGGGGCATATCCAGTAAGACGCTTTGTGTGCAAGATATCTACTCACTCATTAGCCAAGGAAGAAGCAGAGTTTGGTACTATGACATGCCTGATCCGCACAAGGGCTTCTCCTGGTTGAGCCTGTGACAATAAAACGCCGGAGCGCCACTGACAAATCGAAGAAGCCTTGGCGCGACAGCTCTGCTACGATCTTTCCAACTAGCCTGGTCCTAAGATGCGGAACCTGGTCCAAGTGTGGTAGCCCGGACAGAATACAGGCGGTGATGTCGATGCCCTCATGAAACCATGCCGTGAAGATCTGGATAGCTACGTAAATACGTTCAGAACCAACCCTATAGATTGTGGAAGACCAGATCAATAGTTCGAGTACTGCTTGTTTAGTATTCTTGGCAAGCTGCAAGCAACGGGAGCCGAGCATCTTTAAGTCCTGTGAAACCGTGCTGTCGAGATATGCCATTATCGTTGGCGGAAGATGGCCTTCGGACGTCTTTGAATTGCCAGTAGCCACCGCGAGACGATTATTCCGGTCGATCAGTTGACGAATTCTCCTGCCAGCCTGATCTCCTGCTAAGCTACTAGATAGAGCTCCCATGACAAGTTCGTATAGACTGCGCTGCTCTGGAAGTATCACGCAGAATGGGCTCGAGAGACACAGATTACAGAGAAGGCCTTGTGCACGTCGCTGCATGGTCAATCCGACTGGTCTGCTTGGGATTCGGTCGATCTGCGATGATTTTAGCATGCATTGCTTCCCACTACGATATGACATGAACTAACCTCGGCAATGCGGTTTACAAGCGTACGGACAAGGTGTCGTCCTTGGCTGATGTTTTGTAGGATTGACTTGTGATAGGACGAAGCAAAGGTAAGCCATATCATGAAAACATGGAGGCTGCATTGTTCCAGCTGTTTCAAAAGCCATGACAAGAAATGGTCCTTGACTAGCAGATTACTGGTGAATAAGGACGCAGAGATCTCGAAACTATAACTGTAAGCAACTTATCGAGCACGTTGGAGTGTACCAACACTCACGCATATGTGATTCTTTCTCTCCGATCCTGTTCCTCGAAAGAGTTTATGCAGTCTAAGCTGAAAGCTTCGACAGCAAGAGTCCATTCTAAGCTCCAACTTCCCTCATTACCTGCTGTAGCACCGCCGGTGACGCCCTTGCGCCGAAACGCTCGAAGCTCATTTGCGCCGACACATTTGGCAAGCCATACGGCTCGATCAATCGGTACGGTCTTGGTCAAGCATTGCTCGAGCAGTACTCGTCCACGCAGGCCATGTGGGATAGTTCGACTGAGACGTTTCAGTGGCAACGATGAGTTCGCAAGGTCGCAAAGCCATGCTTCTCGTTTTGTGTCGGTCAAGGTCACACGTGGTGGAGGTTTGAAGGTAGATAGGCCATCAACCCGACCCAGTTGTTGCTTTCGGGACAGAACATCGCTATACAGGGCAGTCAGACAGGTGAGACCAACACCACTCTTGAGTGGAGCCCAGAAGGAAGGCCGTGCCGTATTGAGCTCATTTGGAACAGGAGACTTCTCGAAGTACCCCTCCTTGATCGCTTTCTCAATCATTCGATCCTCCGGACCTTTACCCTCCCATGGCAGACAATCCAGCATACGAGCATTTCTGCCCGTCTCTGGGCGGGTTGTCCTTGGAGCAGTCTTGACATGATCCTGCCAATCTCTCCTCCCGTTCGATGGCGTACTACTGGTCGATGTGCTGAAATGACATCGTGTCGGAAATGGGACTATAGTGCTTGGGTCGGTCTTACAGATCGGCTGGTCCGCTCGAACGTGGTCTTCGAGGGGTGCTGCCTGCTTGTCATTATCCGTCTCTTGCAGGCAGTCTTCCTGATTGATTTGTAGTGAAGGGCGTCCAATAGTAAAGCATGCTAGACTGCTATCGAGCTGACCATTATATTGTGTTTCATTCGTGTTGGACCGCCTATAGTAAGTCTCAAGTACTTCATCTCCATAAACGCCAATGCCATGTGGATTGCTAGGTGACTGACGGGCATCTCGAGATGTGGTAGGTGTGCCCGATGCGGAGCGTTGTGTAAAGAGGTGTGGTGCATTGCTGATCTGTGACAGTCGGCGTTTCAGTGTATTCGTGGAGGTCATGCTTTGCTAGTCGTCGTGGAAATGTAATGCGAACCGTCCAAGGAGGACCAGTCATATTGACGTCGTGCAGATGTATGGTTGTCTTTCTTGTTTGTGTGCCAGCCAGGCGATAGACCAAACCATATACCAGCTTCCCTATAGAGCAACATAATGCCGCACTTCTAGGCGATAATTTGTATAGGACATCGAGAAATAGCAGACACAGTTGAGTAATGGGCGTGGTAGTTAAGTAGCTAGATGCGTAGCAAGGTCGATGATTGTTCACGCAAAGAGCGAAGAAGGGAGTGTACCGTTAGGGGTCATTCGGGGGAGGGGGGTGAACAGAGCTTCTGTCGGCGATCAGCAAGTCCAAATCGACGGAAGTGATTGTCGGATATTTCGTGGCCGCAGCAGTGCCGCGCAGCAAGATTGCGAGGGGCTGTCCTCGTTCGTCGACTGCAGGCTAGTGTATGTCGTGATGCCGTGCTATGATGAGGAAGCACGACTGTAAGACGGACGACACATGCCGAAATGGCGTTTCATAATTCGGACCTTCCCCATACTTCGTACTCCACATCTACGATAAGCATGTTGCAGCTCCGAAAAGCCGAGGTTTATTCAGTACCGGTCAGTATACAGCCTATGCTACGCTGTACAAGTCTCGAATTCTCCAGTTCACGATATTTGAACACCCCCGTTGCCCCTCGAAGCCGTATGATCATGCTAGTCCTCTTGCTTCCGCGACCGAAGCAAGGTCTGCGCAGCTGCAGGACTAATTGTGCTTGTATCAATTGCGCCGTAGCCAACCTGATAGATATTCTGCTCCCTGCCAATCCCTTCATGCCCTCGTCGGAGGTGCTGGCTGGGCAGGACTTGGCATTTGCGCAGTCGACGGCAAAAACAGTGGAAGATAGCCCTTTGTACCATTGTGAGCAGTGAAAGGCGTCACAGTTCGACGAACTTACGACTATCAAGGCCAAGACTTGAATAGATATCAGCTGATTGTGTTGTGCAATGAGTGGAACGTGAGAACTCACATGAGAATCCAACATTAAAGTAACCTGGCGTAGACTGCGCCTTGCGCTGCGAAGGCGACTCAGCCATCCACGTTTGCAGAGAGAATACAACTGCGACCCTTGGGGAGGATTAGTATTGCTTGCATGGTTGTCGGCAGCTCGCAGCTATGTCTCTCATACCAGCCGATCATCCTGCAAGATAATCAGCTTCGTGGTCGCTTAACATGATCGTCCACTGTCGATGCCTTACTTGTTCCTGGTAAAGAGCTGTCAAGCTGAAGTCAGTATAGAGACTCTGCATGTAGCTCTCCTATGACTAGACTTACAGCTGCCATTGGCATTGTCTGCGAAAGCGTGCCTAATTTGTTAGCCCCCGCACTGCAAAGAATCTGTTGGATCGACAGAGAGAGTCGTACTGGACATGCTTGAATCATCCTTAGACGCATCAGGCTCCGCGAAGGGCACGACTGTAGTGAGGTTCAGTAAGACTCCCACACGTATCATGCAATATCACGGACTGAGGTCTTCCCTTCGCATATCCTTTTTCGAAGCCATACCGATGCGATCACAAAGGCTTATCTACACACGTTCACGAGAGCAAGCGCGAGCTGTAGAATTGTTGCGCCGCTATGTTGTTGACGTCTCTATTCGATCCATATTGGAGCCTTCCGTGATGTAGACCCTGGATCCTTTTTGTCACTCTCAAACTCAACGTTCGTCCACCACACATCCCTCTCTCTTTATCAACAACTCTCCACTCTCCTCGCATTCTTCTTTTTAAAGCCTTACAAACTCAACACAAGCGCAAGACACATCGAACTCGGTCACCACATACCTAGCCCACTCAGCCACACGAGTTTATGTCAACTCAAATCGAAAATCTCAAGGTTCACGGTGCGTCATACCCGCTCTTTCTGCCCCGCCTCATT
>Ga0058698_10001024_pt1 | contig 13449 bp, 8 predicted proteins | sample AgamicAsSfe_FD_67288 | JGI IMG/M metagenome (GOLD analysis project Ga0058698, IMG submission 67288) | Agave microbial communities from Guanajuato, Mexico - As.Sf.e | ecosystem: Host-associated > Plants > Phyllosphere > Phylloplane/Leaf | place: Guanajuato, Mexico | collected 2012-05-30
TGGTACCCTCATTGTACCGGAAGCACGGCTCAAGGAATTGGGCCGAGATACGAGACCAGTGCACCAGACATTGCAACGACATCGAATTTCTCACCGACGATTCAGCTACGGCAAGGAAAGTACTGCTTGCATCTTCTTCGCCTGCCTCGACCCAGCCTATATTCATCAAGAGCACACATACTGAATCGATGGTTGCTTTCGTGAAAACATCAATATCTCTCGATCGGCATGCGGCACACCCCCGTATCGGACGTTTTTCAAAAGCCGCCGGCACTGTGCATTGTGGACATCGAGTCAGTGAGCATAGCGGGATGTGGAGTTGCATGTCATTCCCCAGCATGCGCAATTTTTCACTTGCTCACATGACAACTAGACTACCAGCTCGAAAGGGTGTGTCGAACCGTTCGTTATATGTCATTAGTATCCGTAGCGTGGCCGTGCATCCAATCACCAATCTGCCGGACCAGCATTCGGCGGAAAATGGGGTGGTAGCTTCGGGGGCTTTACCCCGACCCACGTTTTCCCCACACTGCACTCCACACGCATCGTCTTGGCAATCGTCGGCTCCAACTTATGGCAATCTCGACTGTGCCAAGCCCAGTGGAAGGCTGGTAGTTAGCACATGTTCCAAGCCAACGGTCCATCCGAAGTTTCCCCAAGCAGACACAAGACTTCATTTTCCCTCGGATGTGGCGCACATGATGGCGGAGCATCGTAACGGGGTGTGTGAAGCCAGAGTACAAATACCTGGTACACATCCGTATACCGAGTGGCCAGTAGCATCCGAATCCATCTTCCACCTTTTGCCTAAACTCGCACATCCGGCAAGATGGTCGCTCGCAACCGCAGTCAGCGCAAGCTGAACACCTTCACAACGCTGTTCTTCGCTGCAACAGCAATGTCAACAGCCATCCGCACTCCGGTTTCAAGTCGTTCAACATACCCACGGATGACATCACGATCAACAGAAATGGACTCCGCACCATACCGGGATGCATCGCTGTCGGTGGATGAGCGTGTGGAGGACCTCATTCAGCGCATGAACATGGAAGAGAAGGCCGGACAACTCTTCCAGCAAATCACCTTCCCGGGTCCCAATGGAACTGTGACGAACTCTAGTTCATCATCAATCCAAGGGTTGCACATGACACATTTCAACCTTAACAGTGCGATCACCGATGTACGCCAAACTGCACAATATTACAACAGTCTCCAGCAGTTGGCTTTGGACTCCAGGCTCGGCATCCCAATCACACTCTCCTCAGATCCTCGACACACATTCGTTGATGCCACTGGTAGTCAGATTGCGGCGATCAAGTTCTCGCAGTGGCCAGGTAGCTTAGGCTTGGCAGCAATCCGTGATGCTGAGCTCGTACACACCTTTGCGGATATCGCACGACAAGAATACAAGGCTGTCGGTATCAGGTCTGCGCTGCATCCTCAAATCGATGTAGCAACCGAACCCAGGTGGGCTAGGATCACCACCACGATGGGCGAGAACGCCACATTGACCGCTGAGCTTGTCGTTTCCTACATCAAGGGCTTCCACGGCCCTGGTGAATTTGGAAAGGACTCCGTCACCACCGTCTCCAAGCATTTCCCCGGAAGTGGACCCGTCCAGGACGGAGAAGACAGCCATTTCACCTACGGCAAGAATGCCACATATCCCGGAAACAATTTCGAAATGCACCTTATTCCCTTCAAGGCGGCCATCGCAGCTGGCGCGAGGCAGATGATGCCGTACTACTCGAGGCCCATGGGCACCAAGTACGAAGAGGTCGCTGCTGGAATGAACAAGGGTATCGTCACCGATCTTCTCCGTGGCGAACTCGGTTTCGACGGCATCGTCGTCAGTGACTGGGGTCTCATCACCGATGGCATCATCGCCGGACAAGACATGCCCGCTCGTGCCTGGGGTGCCGAGAACCTGACCGAACTCGAGCGCGCAGAGAAGATTCTCAACGCCGGCACCGACCAGATGGGCGGCGAGCAGCGAACCGACCTGGTTCTCGAGCTGGTGGAGAAGGGCATCATAAGCGAAGAGCGAATCGACATGTCAGTCCGTCGCCTCCTCCGCGAGAAGTTCATCCTCGGCCTCTTCGACAACCCCTTCGTCGATGTCGACGAAGCCGTCGCCAACGTTGGAAAACCAGAATGGGTCGCCGCTGGTTTCGAAGCCCAAAAGAAATCCATCACCCTCCTCACCAACAAAGACCACACCCTTCCCCTCAAGGCCTCCGACTGCGAAAAGTCAAAGGCAAAGTTCTACGTCGAAGGTATCAACGCTACTTATCTTGAGAAGCGCGACTTGACCGTTGTCGCTACCCCCGAAGAAGCAGACTACGCCTTCCTCCGCCTGGCTGCGCCTTACGAGCCCCGCCCTGGGGGTTTCGAAAAGAACTACCACTCCGGCTCCCTGGAATACAACAGCACCGAGAAGGCGCGCCAAGCAGCCATCTACACCGCCGTGCCCACCATTGTCGACGTCTTCCTTGATCGCCCCGGTGCGTTCCCTGAGATTGCTGAGCAGGCGCAGGCACTCATGGTGAACTTTGGTACTAGTCCAGATGCGTTCCTTGATGTAGTCTTTGGCAAGGATGGCAGTGGTCCCGAGGGAATGTTGCCGTTTGATTTGCCGAGGAGTGACGAGGCTGTTGAGGCGTCCAAGGAGGATGTGCCGTTTGATACTGAGAACCCAGTGTTCAAGTTTGGTCACGGTCTTAGATATGAGTAAGAGAAGCGGTAGTCCAGACGATGCAACGACTTGATGAGGTTGTTGCAACAGTCATGATAGATTAATGTATTTTGATGATACCCAAAGCTTTTGTTTCTGATGTAGAGAGATGTGATGCGCTTCGTGATAAGCTTATACTGTGCCATCTCAGGCTGCGGGTAACACAGATGTGTAATAGCACAGCAGAGATAAGCATCTTTCTGTCGCAAACGTCGCCCAGGTTGTCTGGATCGAGTGGAGGAGGAGAACTTGTTGATGCGTAATAGGAAAGAGCTAGGCAGGCAGTGTGCTTGGCAAGCGAAACGCGTCTTCCCCGCCTGCCGCGTCGCGTTCCAGACAAGCTTCAGCACCACCCTCCAGCTTCAGCCAAGGACAGGAACCCCGCACATGCATAAAATAATAACAACTAGAGTTCGACACTTCTTTTATCGGCTGTGCTGCGATGCACTCTCTATTCAAACATAATTGAGAGTTGTTCGTATGCACAGCAAAGACACGCTACATGTCACAGCGAAGAAGCCAGATTTCACCACGATTATTTGCCCAAAGACATTGAAGACTTTATGTTTTATGGTACATCACGCCCCAAGGAGATCTATGAGCACTATACTTCAATCTTGTCCACGCGACAAAGCTCCTTCACTTATGTCAGTGTCTTGCGTGTCTTCATCGAGACTATTCGATCATTCTGACAGTTTTTGTTTACCATATACCTGAATCTCGGGGAGTCAATTTCTTCCATTCCTCATAGTCTAGGGTCTTTTTCCTGGTACTGATGACTTCGAAACGAGCGTCTTGATGACGAGGACAAGCTGTGACACGTTTGCGAAGTTCCTGAACCAGCAGCGCTTCACGAGCTCCGGAAAAGGTGAATTTGGCAAACATATCGTCGTGGTCAAAACAATGGAACTTCCCATTTCTGGAAAACATCATGTGTAGCTGCACAGAACGCAGTGTTGGCGTCTTACCCAGTACGTCCACAAGACTTTTCACACTGGGACTGTTAAGAGGCTGATCTCGTAGGAAGAAGCCCCTAATTGCGTTCCGGTCGGCACTGCCTAGCATCGAACCTATCGGCATATACAACGTCAGGTTTTTCAATTTCTTACATTCTCCTAGCAGCTTGATCATGGCTCGGTAATTCTGGTGTTGATCGTCGGTAGCTATTCGATCTACGTTCAAGCCAGCAAGAGAGCTCCTACCAAGGGGACCGATCTTCCTGAGGAACTTACAGATACCGAAAAAAAGAGGACCCGGCTGGCCAAACTGTAGCTGGACCCTGGTATGGGACCAGAAGAACCCCTGTACCTCTTGCCGGATTTGTTTGTTCAACGCGCCAACAACATGCAATACTGAAATGGTACGGTCAACTCGAAGCTCGGCGAGATGCATCAGCGTATAATCCCAAGAACGAACAGGGGAGAATCGACCAGCGTCGCCAGTGATCTTGCCAGTGATCTTCAAAACTCCAGCGCTATGATGATCGTCTCCGGCTCCCCGTCCAGTAACGCTATTTGGTGTTATGTAAGGAGGGTCGAAGAGGGCGAGTTCGTAGATCATGTCCCGGATCTCCGGAGGCAAGTCCATGAAGCACTTTCTGGAGGGCTCACTTTTGACCTTGCTGGTGAGCATGAGCTCCGGTCGCTCACGTATAAAACTCTGGGCTTGGTCCCAAAGCTGTTTTTGGTGTCGCCAGCGCATCTTTCTGGAATGATGCTCCAGCTTGTCGACCATGAATGCCTTGTTTCCATTTCCAACTAACTTCAGCACTTTCATCGCTTTTTGGAGGTCCACGTTTTTCATCGACCAGAAGTCTGGCATGTGGTTGACTTCCAGTGCAGCAAGTCTTTCGCGGGACTTGATGTAATCGACGTAATCCATTCCGAGTTCTGGCGGTGATCTTTCTCGCGAAAAAGCGGTTCCTGACAACATGTTGAGGCCGACCATACTAAGATTTCGGGTGAGCGAAGAAGCGTAAGGTGCCAGAAGCTTACGATATTTATAGTCCAGAAGAGGGGGTGACAATCGGAACGCGCAGAGTACACGCTGTGATTGTCCACAAAGCAGCACCAACACGTGCAGTGGATCATCACAAGATTCTCCAGGACTGACTGGGCCTTTCCCGAACTATCCGTGTTGATACATCAGCATGTTTTCCGTTATATGCGGAAACCTCGGCAGCGAGAGACACAATGGTTCTGGCACCGCCAGGAAGCAGATTCATCTCCACTTGGCCGCTAGAACGTATTCTGCTTCACGATACCACGTGATCATCATGTCATTTTTGTGACAAACCCAGGCAAGGATACAGTTCTGGCAATTGCTCTCAAGACGCTGAGCATGCGGAGTGTGCACGAGCACACTGGGGTACTTGCTGTATGTCACATCAGTTGGTCCATTGGTCACGCTTGAAACACACACATTCCCTAATGACATGAAACACGCTTGATATTCCAACGCTGCAGCTCTATAAGTACATCTTGCTCATTTCTTCTCGTTGATTATCCGGTATCGCAAGCTATGCGTTTCTCCCGACATCACCAATCGAGGCGACCGTCGTTTGCGATGGCCTTTCCCTCTCAATGTTCAAGGTGACTACCGCCCTCACCTTGCGGCCAGACTCTTCCGGAATCATCTGTCGCACTCTGCCTTTTACTTCTCGACGTGAAGGAGAATTGCGTGCTTTAGTGCTGGTCGGAGCGGCTTCCTGTCTGTATATAATTTCTTCTCCACCAACTCTCTTTCCTTTCTTTCCTATATCTTCAACGACAACACTATCACTTCCCCAGAGCTGCGTTTCTGACCAGCGTTCAACCGATACCGTAAGTTTGCGAAGTCATTCGTCGAAGACATCTTTGCTAACGCTCTTCATAGACTACAACTTTGACATCACGAACTGTATCGAAGCAAACAACTTCAGCGAGCAATCGATCAACGAAGACCGCAAGCCTCTACGATGTCTAACAACACTACATTCATCAACGCGATTCAGTACAAGCCAGGTCGCGATCGTCCGACTGGCTATGTAGTCAACGATTTCGAATCGTTTGCGGACACTAGCTTAGTGACCTATTGGCGTACCTACAAGGGAAAAGTCGCCAACTACAATCACGATACCGACGTTGCCACCGTTGTCAATGTCAGCAATGCAATTGTAAGCTCTCTTCACTTTTACTGTTAGTTTGATTCTTTTCAACACGACTTTGTCCCTCCTGCGTTTTCTCCTTCACTCAAGCAATTAGTTGGTTACCACCAACACCCTGTAGGACCTGATTGAGAACAACGAAAACGCCATGGATCAGATCATCTGGGGTATGACCCACCCAGAGGACATTCATCCCGGCGTTGCATCCATCGTCGGCAACACTGCCCTCGTCGACCTGCTCCTAGTTCGTCACTACAAGAAGTGGGGCGGCCTCATTCTTCCTCCCCTTCAAGCAGCGCGAGGACTACAAGATGCTCACGAAGTTGTCGCCAATCAAGAGAAGGATCAAGGACTCCAGTGGAATGGTGGCCGCTTCTTGATGAAGTACCCGAACTGGTAAGACATGAGATCAAAACTTACTGGTGCGATATGAGACTGACATTCACAGGCGTAACACTCGTAGAAAAGCTCCTCCTCCTGGCTTCCAGGCACCGAATGCAGCTCCTACGAATGCCCCTGGTCCTCGTGGCGATGCTGGTCGTGGACGAGGCGGAAATCGCGGTCGTGGCGGGCTCGGTGGTGGCTACTAGTCGCTTCAGGGTGGTAGAAGATCTTGAAAATTTTGTGATTTGAGATGCGGTCTTTGCTTATCAGTCGCCAGCAATCAATCCTAGAAGGGATGTTTTGGTGTAAGCTTACAGGTTCGTGGCTTCGCTTGCCAACCATAGACACTTCGGTTAGAATAGAGTGGTAACGATAGTAGAGATATGTCTAGATCTCTCAATGTTTTCTAGCATCTTACAGAGGTATTCTAGTGTACTCTCTTCCTCCTCGTAGATTGATGTATACATCAAACGTGCTCGACATGTACCTCTTAATAGATTGGAAACGTAAGATGAACGACAAAAACAACCTTGCTTTGCATGTCTCAATACTCTAAATCAACTCAAGCATTGCTCGCTGAGCTATCGATATATTCTTTCCAGAACGTTAGGTCGATGTAACTGGCATAGCCCCTTGCCTTCGGGTACACGGGTTTACCCCGCAACGCACGCGCCTGCAGGGCCAACAGCGATCCGACCGAACATCAACTTAGAGAACACGACGTCCCAACCACCTCCCTCTGATTCGTCGATCACCCACACTACCCCAGTTCTACGTGGTCCTGCTTCTTCCTAGGCGCCCCCAAAGCTGAGCTAGACCCAAACCTAAAATGCTGCGTGATCGACCCATTCGGACTGATTCCGCTACTCCAAGTGAAGACCTGCATACAGGTGGTGAGAATAGTACACAAGGATGACCATAGTGGCACGAATCACAAACTACAGCTGCTGGGTTGGTTCTTTTGTTGAGTCTCCAAGGAGCTGGCGTATTCGAGGGCGTTAGCTGACATGCAGTAGCCTTTCATGTTGGCCCATTCTGCGACGTGGCGGTACATCCGGTCCCGCTACCGTGCAGTGCGGCTCTGTTCCGTGGCCTTTATATCTAGGCTAACTGACCATTTGGCAAAGTTATATATGCTTTGGCCTCGTTCTGGAGACTAGGAACTGGACCGCCTCTCTGAACACTCACCATCACAGCCATGTCTCTTGAACGCGTCGACTCAGTTGACCCTACGGAGGTCTACGACTACATCATCTGCGGGTAATTCAACCTCACTGAGAGAGCGCTGCACATCGTTCTCAGCCGATTATCCTTTGAGCAAACAAATGCTAATCGAGATTCACTAGTGGCGGCACTTCAGGCTGCGTAATTGCAGGTCGTCTTGCCGAGGACCTCAATGCAAAGATTCTCGTCCTGGAAGCTGGACCCGACAATGCTGATCTTGAGAATGTGCATATGGCGGGAGGGTGGAGCAAGAACTTCGACAGCGAGACAGATTGGAATATCGTGACCGAGCCCATGCCCAAGGTAGATAACCGACAGGTCAAGGTCAGCAGAGGGCGCTTCCTTGGAGGTTCAAGTGGCGTCAATGGTACGCTTTGTATTCGAGGCACAAAGCAGGACTACGACGACTGGGAGATGGATGAATGGACTGGAGAGAAAATGTTCGAGTATATGAAGAAGGTTTGTTGTTGAAGGCTAGAACGGCTCTAGCATAAAAGCTGACTATGATGCAGGCCGAGACTTTCCACGAGAAGGGCTGGCATAAAGCTGATATGTCGGTTCATGGGACGTCAGGACCTCTTCATACCGAGCCTCACGATCTAGCGCCTATTTCTGAACGTGTCAGAGAGAGCCTTGTCGATCAAGGTCTTCCTTACCACGCCGACATGTTTTCAACAGGAGAGACACCTCATGGATGCGGAGACGTACCACGAACAGTGCATCAGGGTATCCGGAGTACCGCCGCAGACTTCATCACCAAGGGCTATCGACGGGAGAATATCACCATCAAGACCGAAGTGACTGTCAACAAACTGCTCTTCAACAAAGATTCCGAGGACCTCACAGCAACAGGTGTCGCAACGATATCCAAGAACGGCAAAAAGATCGATTACCAAGCGAGAAAAGAAGTCATTGTCGCAGCAGGCGCATATTGTAGTCCACCAATCTTAATGCGCTCCGGCCTTGGACCAAAAGAACAGCTAGAAAAACATGGAATCGAGTGTCTCGTTGATCTCCCCGGTGTTGGCGGAAACCTGATGGACCACGTTCTCTGCTTCATCTTCTACGAAGTCTCCGAACCAAACCTGACAAATGACCACCTCGCATACCACGATAACGCCATAGCCTCAACCTACGCCCTCTACCAAGAAAAGAAGACTGGAATCCTCTCTACTTTCCCTTTTGGCATATTCGGATACGCCCGCCTTGACGAACGCCTACAAGACTCGCCCTTGTGGACCAACGCGCCCCGACAGTCAGGCCGCGACCCTATGGGTCTCACGCCCTCGCAACCAAACATCGAGTTCTGGAACACGGAACTATATGGTGGGCCAAAGCAATATGAAGATTTTCCCATTGATCATAAACACGCATTCGCCATGTGTGCATTGTTGTTCAATCAGCACAGTAGGGGAAGTGTGACGCTCAAGTCTGCTGATCCGATGGAGAACCCGATTGTCGATCATGCCTACCTAGAAGACCCACTGGACATGCTGGTCATGAGCGAGGCATGCCGATTTGCGAACGAAATCATCATGAAAGGCAAGGGAACGAAGGATGTTATCAAGGGCAGTTGGCCGGAGGGTTTGGCTCATCATGGTTTCGAGACTAGGGAAGAGTGGGAGCCGCATGTTAGGGAACATGCTACGACTTGTGAGTTGTCATTACAGTCTTGATACGTGATTTGAGGACTGATACCCATCCCTAGGTTACCATGCTTCCGGCACCTGCGCAATGGGCAAATCGGATGACCCAAACGCCGTCCTCGATTCTCGCCTTCGCGTCCGCGGTGTTCGCAACCTGCGTGTCGCGGATGTGTCTTCTATCCCCAAGGTGAACAACGGACATACGCAGATGGTGGCGTATGGCATCGGAGAGGGAGCGGCAGAGATGATCAAAGAAGATGCTAGAAATGGCGAGAATCACTTCTTGAAGCTTACCGATGACATCAAGAGTATGGCGGTTTAATGGTCATTGTGTTGGGCGGCTACATGAGTGTATGTTTGATGAGTCCATGTCGATAGTGTATCGGCAGAAGTTGTACTCTAATCTATATCTTTCGTTCTTGAACTTCCATGACAGAAGACGTACGCCCGCGTGTAGTCTGTACAATCCTCGCCTCGTTCCTATCTCTAACGTCCTCCGATCTGCCTTCCTTCACATCCCTCTTCACCTCCGTCTTCTTCGCATCATCAGCCACTCGTTCGTATCCCCAAACCAAACCCCCAATAACCACACAAACCATCAGAATCAGGTCAACAATGTGTATCCCCCACCACCAATGTTGCACACCCACGCCACACGAGCTAAACTCAAAAACCCATTCCCCCTTCTCTCCCTTCTCTTCCTCGAACCACGCAGACAGGAAACCGGCATAGCCAGAGTACTCGCCCATCATACTACGGAGCGTAATCTCGCGGATATGGGGCGCGTCGTTAATAGACGTGCATTCGTCATCTGCATGGATATCGTAAGGGCGATTTGGGAAGCGCTGAGCGCGCCATTTGGGCGGTGGAGGTGGTTCGGAAGCCGGTTCCAGAGTAGGCTCTGGTGAAGATTCAGATGTTGATTCTTCCTGAGTGGAGTCGGTCTCGGTTTGGATAGCGGTATCGGTATCGGTATCGTTGGCAGCTACAAAGTTAATGTCGACCCCATCGATATCCATTGAAGTGGCAATCATGGTGTCGTTCGCGGTACTAGTTGGCCAATATGCTTCTTCCCTTTTGACGTTCGCCACCTGACATGTGTCCTGCACGCCGGGCTGCCTAATCCAGTGCATAACATCACAACCAGCGTGATCATGTCCATTAACGATAATACCCCTTCTGCCCTTGCCTCCACCCTCTGCATCTTTATTTGGACTCATGCCAAACATTCCTTCCAAAACGATTTTACTAGCGTGATCAGATAGCATATTCTGTTCCTTCAATCCTTGGCCTCCCTCGAAGAAATCGAAGTATGGAGAATCGACGCAGATACCAGCTTCCTTTTCGAGCGGGATGTGTGTGAGGAGGATGGTGGCGTGTGTTTTGTCGGTGACAGGCAGGGAGGAAGTAATGATGTGGTTCGTGAAGGAGTAGGTTTCTGTCTGGAGGTCCGAGGACCATGCGGGGGTGTCCAAGTTCATCGAGTTGAAGATTACGAGGCGGAGGGTTGGCGGTCTGGTGGCGTCTTTGGTAGATGGAGATGGGTCGGTACGTTGGTCTGGGTCGGTTGGATCGGTTGGGTCAGTTTTGTTTGAGCGCAGTTCGTCTGGCAGTGTGAACCAGATATCCCAGTTCGAGCTTCCAAACGCCTTCTCGAAGCGTTCGATACGCGATTCATCGATGTCACCAGCGTAGCCGACGTCATGATTTCCGACGATGTTTATGACGCGCTTCTGCCAGTCTTTATCTGCACCGAGTACTTCTGTTGTACCACCCCATAGCGGCCTCCTCTCTTTCTTATTCTCTTTCTCTTCTACCACGTCTTTTTCTTCGCCTTCTTGTTCTTGTGATGTTTCTGCTGGCGGCAGCTCCGTGTTTTCACTCCCTATCGCGCCAAAGATAACATCAGGTACCTTCTCCAATCCCCTCATGACAACATTCCAATACCGACCCGCTCTTTTCGTGAACTCGCCATCTGTGACCCACTGACTGCCTAGCAAATCACCCAGGACACTGATGTGCGTGGGTTCAGTCCACCATCTCAGGCTCCTGACTATATGCGCAAGATACCAGTCGTTTCCCCAAAGATCGATGGCTTTCCTCTTTCCCTCTAGCCACTTCCCTGCATCTTTTACAACACCTCGTGCTGCTTGGTCTAGAACATCTCGTTTCGCTGTGTAGTTGGCGGCATCGCGTAGATTCGGTACGAGGTTCTCGATCGACGGGAAGATGAGCGCATTCGGATCCGGAAGTGAGGAATCACCCTCAAGCTGGGGATCACCGAGAGAAAGTAGACGGAACGGTGCGACGGCTTGCGCGTGCGTAGACGGGGGTTTAGGAAAGGCGCAGCCGTGGAAAACAGGGTACAAGTATAGCCATGTTGTGCCGATCAAGGCTATCGGTAATAGCAGCAAGGCGACGCGGAAAAGAAAGCGAGAGAGCTGCATCTATGCCATCTATGCATGGCGGAAAGGAGACGATGATGTTTTCACATGCTGGCGCGTGGAGAGAGCGTGTCTTGGCCGCGGAGATGAATATGCAGGGGTTGTGGTGCAGCCAATAGGTTGGCGCATCTGCAGAGTGGGGGTAGGGATTTTGGTAACACATCTGCATGCTCCATGAGCAGCTTCAAACGTCGATATGTCTCTTTTCACTACCGGGATACCCTACTCTACAGCGTTATCTTGCACTTGTAGCATTTGTCACGCCCTTCATCAGACTGACCTTTTAAGCCCATCAGCCGAATGGCTTCGAAAGGATTGTACATATTCAACAAGAGCACAGCCAATGAGAGCTCCGCATTTGCGGAGAAACATCACAGCTCCCATTGCGTTCATCAGACATACCAGAAATTCGTATATCGTCTATTACGCTCTCTTCATTCTCACATCATACGCCACTTTTGTATTCATATTCCAAACCAAGTAAAAAAGCGCATGACACACTATCTGCCCCCCCCTTCTCCCCACCGACCTAACCAAGCAAATCCCCCAGCGCACCACCAGGCTTAGATCCCGACTGAGGTGCTTGTGCAGCAGGTGTACTGGGAGTAGAAGCCGGCGCCCCCCAGAGCCCTTGACTAGTCTTCTGCTTGGCCAAGTCACCCATAGTGACCTTTTGCGTTGGTGTACCCGCCTTCTTCGGCGCAACACCACCAAGCAAGCTCGCAAACGCATCACCACCAGCTTTCTTGGGTGCACCGCCGCCGATACCACCGCCGATGCGTCCGCCGGGCGACATTACAGAAGGCGTGGATGACGCTGATTGAGGCGCAGGCTGGGGCACGGAAGTGAAGTAATTCGGGCCCGAGGCTTGGTAGCCTGAGGGCTGGGGTGGTGGTTGCGAGAAAGAAGAGGTCATGGAGGGGGGTGCGCTCATTTTGTTTGCAGCAGGCGGTGGTGAAACTGTTGCGAGCAAGTTGCTGAAGTTGTTGTTCTGGGCTGAGGACTGGGCTGTCGGTGCGGCGAATTGGGTTGACGAGGTGATAGTAGATGTCGACGCAGGAGAGACGATATTGTAGGCTGGTGCGGCTGGCTTGGATGCAGGTGCTGCTGGAGCTGCAGACTGGAAGTCATCGAAATCATCGTCGTCGCCGAAGTCGTCGCTTGGAGCAGCAACGGGCTGCTTTCCTGCTGAAGTCGACATGGGCGCAGGTTCGTCGTCAAAAGCGAGCAAGTCGACAACGGGCTCTGGTGCTTTCGGCTTAGGCTCCTCCTTCTTGGGTTCTTTCCTCGCGTGCGTGGTTGTGGGTTCTCTCCGCCGTGCTGGTGCTGGGCTAGCACTTTCGCCCTCGTCGTACTCGTCGTACTCGTCGAACTTGTCGCGTCGCTGTTGTGTGTCTGCGAAGCCAGATTGGTTGCCTCCAAAGCCACCGCCGTCGCCGTAGACCTCTCCTCTGTAGCCACCATAGTCTGCCTGCTCACTGCCAAACCCTCCGTACCTGCTACCACCCCCGCTACCGCTTCCTGAGAAGCCACCCATGCCGATGCCGGCTCCGCCCTCGACACCACCAAACTTGTTGCGGTTCGCTCGCGCCTTCTTGCGCTCGGTGCGGATGCGGTCGACGTCGCTAAGAAGTTCGGCGAGCTCCTTGGCGCGGTTGCGTACGTTGATGCCCTGGTCTTTGCCGTTCTGGTCGATGAAGTGGAATTGCCGTAGCATCTTGAGGAGCGAGACGTGAGAGCGCGCATCGTCAATGACTCGTTCTGAACCGTTCTTGATCAGGTATTCGAGGAGTTGCAGGGCCTGGCTTGTTAGCGACGCCGGCGACAAGGAGAGCGCCCAAGTACCTTGTAGATCTGTCTCCATTCTTCCGA
>Ga0058698_10001025_pt1 | contig 13426 bp, 13 predicted proteins | sample AgamicAsSfe_FD_67288 | JGI IMG/M metagenome (GOLD analysis project Ga0058698, IMG submission 67288) | Agave microbial communities from Guanajuato, Mexico - As.Sf.e | ecosystem: Host-associated > Plants > Phyllosphere > Phylloplane/Leaf | place: Guanajuato, Mexico | collected 2012-05-30
CTGCAGGAAAGTCGCTCAATGCCGGCCTCAAGGGCTTCAACGCCAAAACACCCGGAAACAAAGCCCCCAAGACGCCATTCAAGATCCCTCTCAACGACGAAAATGCCGTCGGCAGAGCAGGAAACACCAAGGGCAAGGGCAATGACCTCTTTACCACCAAGACGGGCGGCAAGATAGACGCAAATGCCTTTGTTACGCCAGCCGGTACGACTAGAGACGACAGGCTGCGCAAACCGACAGCTGACGTGTTTAGGTCCACGAACTCGCGCGCCGCTGGGCATGAAGACGACCAACGCCAAGTCTAGGGCCTTCGCAACTCCAGCGCCTCTTTCTTCCGCTGGGAAGACACAGAAACTGAGCCCTCGCATGCGCCGACCCAAAGTCAAGATCCACCAGCCTGAAGTCGCCCAAGAGGACGAAGATGACGTGCCTGAGGTTGAATACATGCCCCCCAAGGAGATTCCGCTCCAAGATGACATGGACGAATTCCTTCCCAAGGACTGGACCATGCCCAAGATCACCAACCAGGACATGGTCCGCGGTATCTGGCAAGCCTACCACAACCCAATCGAGGACGACGGAAGGACCCGTGAGCAGCGCAAGTTTGAGGAGGAGATACAGCAGGGTCGAAAAAAGCGTGATGAGCAAATGGAGAAGGTGCTCGCTGCCCAGATGGCAAAGGACGATGCTGAGACAAAGGAATACTATGGTATCAAGGAGCCAAAGAAGGAGGCGCCCAAGGCACCCGCTGCGCTCAGGACGAGAACGACTGGACCATCGACTATGCGAGCCAGATCTGCAGCTGCCGCTCTCTCTCCGCCATCGAAGCCCAGCTATGCTGCTCCAACCGCAGCTGCAAAGTCGCGTGTGCCCACTGGACTAGTCGCAAGCCGGAAGGGAGCAAAGACTCCTACCCAGCTCACAGCATCTCGTCAAGCATCCGCTGCAGCAGCTTCCAAGAGCACCATCGGCTACGCTCAAGGCCGCGCCGGACGCGCTGCTCCAGCTGCTCGAAAGCCTCTCTCCAACGTTACCAAGCCAGCTCCTTTCTCCGCTGCTTCCCGACCTGCCTCCTCCACCCACATCCGCAGTGCGAGCACCAACACGGGTACCATGCGATCTCGTGGTCCCATGTCTCGTTGCAGCTCTACCGCCACCGACGCTACACTCGTCACACCTCCAGAGGAGGAGGAGGAGCCGCGCCGCACAGCCGAGGATGTTGAGCGTGAGCTGGAGCTATTGCTTCTCTCCCGCTCAGACGACGAGGACGATGATGCGTGGATGAATAGCTTCAACACCCAACTACATGGTGCGGATCCTCTCGAGGAAGATCATGAGAACTTCCAGCTCCAGCTCCCTGAAGGACTTTAGGTTCTGAACTGTGGATGAGCTCAAAAGTTCGGCATGAGCCCTTGAGTCATGTCCGTGGTTGTATTGTATTGGGTTTGGAGTACCGGTATTGGATACCTCTTGTTTATTCGTGAATGATTATCTGGGTCTGCGTGCTATCAGAATCGATTACCATGCGTAATACGTAGTATAACTGTACTTTGTACCGCTACACATATCACTGTCACTACTGCAAATCACTTCTCAAATCACTTCTCGAATCACGTACAACGACATGTCATCAAGGACAGTTGACTAACTGCTTGAAAAAGAGCATTTCATTAAGGCATACCCAACGACTACCAAGGAAGCGACCATGCGTTCAGTCCAACCAACGGTTTGCGCTTGCCTGTATCATGCATAGCATTGCTCTCCGCTCCATTCTTCGTTCATCCAGATCGTTCGTAGCGAAAAACTGCGGAAGACAAGAAAATGGAAAGCCCCTAATATCCACACAGCCCGGGCCGAAAATGCACGCTTCTGGAAATTCCCAGCAGAGAAACACCGTGAATGCGCCATGCTGCTAAAATCAAGAGACACTAATGTGATATGATGAAACGAATTTGAGCGTCGAGGACCGCCGCGTATACGAGTGTTCGTGATATAGTCGTGAAAGAGGACGCAATTTATGGATGCAGTGTGTGGTTGTGTAGATTAGATTTACTTTCTTCATCGCTGCGATGATGCGTGAAGTATTGTGTAGGGAAGTTGGGGTAAACCGCAGTACGCTGTGGACTAGGACTATGTGGAGATGACTTCGTCGACGGCGTACAGATTCTGGTTGAGAATCTTGTTCATGGTGAACATGTGAACGCGGTCCTGTTTGAAGACTGCGCGCATGGCGTCGTCGCATCGAATCTGGCGCTTGTCGGCCGGGTCTTGCAAGTCGCGCTCTTTGACGTACTCCCAAATCTTCTTGACGGTTTGTGGACGCGAGAGCTGTGTTTCGCCTAGGAGTTCAGAAAGGGCTGGGGAAAGAGCCATAGGTTTCTGGGCAGTGGTTAGCTCAATTCGAAATGGTGATATATAGTCACGGAGAATAACTTACGTGGAATCCACCTTTCCGGCTTGGGCTCTTCTTCTCGCCCCCACTCCCTGATGCGATGTCGCTGTCATCCTCGTCTTTGATGCGGGTAGAGCTCTTCTTCTTGGTTTTGGTCTTCTTTGGCGCAGGTGCCTTCCGCTTTGTATTCCCACCGCGTGTCGCCCTACCCATGCGCGCGTTCTCCTCAGCCTGTAATCTCGCCGCGAAAGCTGCATCGTCATCCTCGTCTTTGACTTTGGTTTTCTTAACCTTCTTCTTGGGAGGTGCAACATCTTCAACCTCAGAGAGCACTGACTCGTCATCGCGCGGCGATCGCTTGTTGTGGGAGACGTCGGAGGTGTCGTCGTTGGAGGCCTTTGCGCCGTTCTCGACAGTAGGTATGGGTTCAGAAACCTCGGAGCCGCCGTTCTGCTCGTTGTTGAACTTGTCGAAGCGCTGCATAATGAGCGTGGTGATTTGCTCCTAGTTGTTCATGTCAGGTCATGCCGTCGTATGTCATGTCTAGCTTCAAACCTTCTGCTGCGAAAGGTCATCCTCGACTCTTTCCTGAAGACCCTTCCGTATGCGCTTTGCAGAAATGGTGTTGATGTCGCTGGCGCGTAGGATCTCGTCGATGATGACCGAGTAGGAAGCTTGCACTGCGGCGGGGAGGGGCTCTGCCGCGACACGTTAGAATATAAAGATACGCGTAGGAGGCTTCAAGTGAGTACCTACCTGCCATGGCTGCGATGTTTCCTTACTCCACAGCAAGAGCTCCCACAACTAGCGATGGCACGCTAGGGTAATGATCGCTGCGAGGACCACTCTCGAATCCACCAAGTACCGCGGAGCTCAGATCCAGCTCCGACCTCCGTGGTGGCTATGTCGTGCAAACAAACACAAGCTGGTACCAACGGCTTGGAACCAAAAGTGGGATGTGTGATGCAGGCGTAGGTGATGTATATCAAGTGTCGCGTATGGCGAGCGAGTGGCCAGTCTCTCACTTGGCGACTAGCAATAGTGGTTGCGGTATAACCTTCAAGAGGTGAGAGACAGCCAGCGAAGGTGCAGCCGAGTTGGGTCGGGCGCCTCAAAACGGTAGTTCCGACGTAGCGGGGTCCAGTCAGCGAGAAGCGACGCTAAATTGTGTCGGAAGGGACTCAAAGGTAGAGAAAGATGGCAGGGCAAGTTGGGCGCTGTCGCGGAGATGAACGGGGCAAGAGAACAGGCACTAAGGTTCATGGATGGTTGCAGTATGCGCGACGAGATGTGAAGTTGAATGCACGGGCGCGGTCTAGCTCCAGGTACGGCGCCGACCATGGAGGCTGGGGAACCACGACCATCTCCGTAGTTCGACCCGACAAGAAAACCGAACAAGCCACTCTTGTCCGTCTTCTCCAAGTCATACAAGCACGCACAAATGTCAAAGCCATGTTTTCTGTTCGTGCATCGCATCGTCTGCACCACCGGCGGGCTGCATACTCGCCGAAAGCGGTAATCTACGTATGCCACTAGTTGGGGATCCAACAGCCTCGTTTTCCAATCGTTCCAGTCGACGTCATTTGGACGATCTTGAACCTCTTCACATGACCAGACACCCCACTCCGTACATCTGCTTCTCCACAGCACTCTTGATCTGGTACCAATCCGCTCTTCGTTCTGCAAACTCGTATACTTCCTCTGCTCGAAATATCCCATGATATCGATCCGTGTCTGCGATAATCGTAGCAATCTCCTTAGCTTCCTTTGCGTCGATGAGATATATCTGAGAGAGTTCGCGAAGCGCGGCGAAGTATTGCATGAGAGGCTTGTTGCGTAGTGAGACGATGTAAGCATTGTAAGCGTTCATGTCGCTGTCCAAGTCGATTAGTGCCTGTAGGTCTTATAGAGTATGTGTCGTACCTGATGAGTTTGATAGCGCCATCCACACTAACTCTCTGGCGTTTCAAGTGCTTGCAGAGAGCAGTGAACAAGCGCACACCCACTTCTTGATTGAAAACATCCAGGACATTCTTGTCCGTGCTACCGATGAGCATGTTTGTATGTGACGACACCACCTCCACAATCTTTGTAGCCGTCTGGCTAGGTCCGATATCAGACATCTGCACCTGGCCATTGGGTCCAACAGGGGGATTGAAGTCGGACGGGTGTTGAGTAGTACCACAGAGATACTCCACTTCGTCCATTAGCACATCAATACCCTTGTTGAGACCTGCAGCAACCCGTTCATCCAACATGGCTTCGAACCGCTTTTTCTCCTTGGCAGCAAGACTGAGGAAGTCGTCGCGGTCCGTGAGGTTAGCTGCGACAAGCTCCTGGAGGTAGAATACTTCTACCATCTGCTGGATCAAGTCGCCAACGTTGACAAGCTCCAAGAAGGCTACTAGCGGTGCAACACCCTCTTTACTATGATCCGCTACCTCTCGCGGCTTGTAGTCAGCTAAATGGCTGACAGCCTTATCAAAGCCCAATTTCATATGACGGTTGCCTAGGATCTGGACAAGGTTGATGAAGATCTGCTCAGATTGCTCCTTTGCCTCTTCACCAGACTGACCACCAAGTCTCACAAATCGTGCAGCTCGTTCTAATCCAGACTTAGCCATGTGTGTCAGATTCAGAGCCACCTCAATGCTAAAAAGCGATCGGATGCCTTCCAGCCGAGAATTCATGATTGCTGCTTTGGCGGCAAGCTCGGTCGTCGGAGCTTCGATTCGCGGTGTAGGCGACCGATCGCCCGGAGCTGGGGTACCAATCCTTGAGGTCGGCTCCAGAGTAGTACTGCCATTCACTCCAGACATGTTTTCGGAGGGCTTGCTAGCACTCGACCCGCCAATAGTGGGGAGTACATTGACAGGCATCATGACCACCTTCTTGAACGACGACAAAAAGTCCTGTTTGACAGCTTTCCGGTTGACGTTCGCCATATACAGAGTTTCCGTGCTTTGCTCTTCCTCCATCAGCCGCTTCTCCCAAAGGTCGACCTCTGCAGCCGATTTTCGTTTAAAATAATCTAGTTCCTCCTGTAGATAAAGGTCGATGTGCTGCTCGAAGCAACGAGACACAATGCGCATTGCCTCTTCCCCAAAATCTGGCTTGGATGCTTTGGTAGGATGCAAGGAAACTGCTAGTTGCAATGCTTGCTCATAAACCCCCGCAACCGCTTTGAGATACGCTTCAATGCTTATATCGTGAGCCTCGTCGAACAAAGTTGTGATGTATTCGGCAATGACATCGTCCGCAACACGCTCGAAAAAGGTTTGCAGTACGTCGACCGCAGGAGGGAAGACACGGTCGATGATGCCCGCTTCTTCGTTGAGTGCACTCGCCAATCCTCTGAAGAACTCATGAGATGGTTCCAGCGTCAGAACCTCGTTGCGGAGGCAATCTGCAGGGTCACCGAGCTTCTCCTTTTCCAACATCAATGGGTGGTTGTGAATAAAAGAGTCTAAACATGCCGCGCCTCCGTTCAGAGCCACCAACACTGTAGCAAATCTCTTCATACGTCCATCGAAGTCTTTCTCTGCATAGCCTTGCTCGAATTCTCTGAGCACAGCGTTTTCAAAAATGCCAGTCATGGTGTCTAGCTTCTCCTCCCGCTGACTCCAACCTTGTGCGTAATCGCTCTTTGCAAAAATCTTGAGCTGCGCCAGCATTTGAGCCTGTTGTTCGGGATCGCGATAAGCCCGAAAGAGTACAGGATCCGTGTGGCTTCTTGACCGCTCCAAGTCATAATAAAATGGGGCCAGTGCGCCGTAGACCTTCCCATACTCTTGTCGTGCCATGCCTCTAATAGAACGCACATTTGACAGAACTTTCACAGCCGCCTGCGGGTCCACAGTGTACGAGCTTGGGGCCAACGTTCCGGAAGATGACAGGGTCATGTCATTGAAGCCCTTGTCCAATGTAGTAGATCGTGGTCTATTTCTGTGTTCTTGCGACTTCCGCAGCATGTCCTCCTCTATTGTGGCATCAAAAAGCGTCATGCTTGTCTTTCCGGGTATACCGTCACCTGGGGGCATCCCGTTGGTGCTACCGTTGAGCGCAACGCCAGATCTACGGGCCTCCTCTGCTCTTTGTGCCTCTAGTTTCTTGCGCATCGATTCATCAAATCTACGCTTTGCTTCGGCCTCATTCCAGCAGCCCATGCTTCTAAGTCTTTGTATCCACCTGGTGTCATCGTACACCATCTCGCGCATGCGTCTCGAGGTGCGTGCGAAGCTGAACATATCGGCGACAGGTAGGTAATCGAGGATGGCATTGATGAGCTCTGTGCTATCCAGTCAGACACACGATACCACACAGCACTGAGTTCATACCGGCTGGTAGTACAGCTTTCGAATCGTCGTTGACCAACTGCGTGGTTCTTAAAGACGCGAGGACGGACTGCTGCGTCTGGGGCACAGCCCGCTTGAAGTTGGACTTGGTTGTCATGGTTTGGATATTACGGTAACGACTGTGTTGGTTGTGTACGAGTGAGTGTATTTCCCATCATCGGGGTTCAGTGATGCTTCGCGTTGTTGCTGCGGGGCGAGGGCTATTCGAAGGGTGGAGCAATGACCGCTGGCGTTTGGCGGCAGGGTCTCGTAGATCTAACATGTCGCAACGATTGATCGCCCGGCAGCTAGAATCTGTCTACAACAACATGACGTAAACAAGTCGAAAATGAATCTATTCACTGCAGAGCTCTCAACTCTGCATGTTGAGAAGACCTTGGTGAGAGGCATAGCTGCACTTCATGACCTGGAGCATGGGCGCGCACGCGATCTCGAACCGGAGCGCAAAACAACACGTTGAAGGCATGGAAGAGACTAGGAGTCGGCTGCAGCCACCACCGCAGTAAGACCTGAGGATGCATAATTCTATGGAGATGGTCTGATAGGCAAGTAAAGCCGTCGAGATGGAGCTTCTCCTGAGGCGAGGCTCAGTGCACATGTGCAGTCAGCGGTTGTGTCAACCTGAACTGTGTATGCTTTGAACAGCACTCTGTCTCGTCGTATGTATGGCGGCCGTGCGCGTATAGGATGAGTTGCGCGATTTACGAGATGGGTGTCTCCGCGAATAGACATCAAGCTCTCTAATGTTTAACACTCAACATGCCTGGCTACAAGCGCAACGCAAATCATGAGTTACAGCCAAGCTGGCTGCCTCCTGGTCTGGAATTACTCAAACAGACTCAAAGTCTCCCCAGCCAAGCCTTCCGTAGTTGAGATCGTCGCAGATCTTGTTGCTATTGTAGGACAAGGCGCGCGTGGTACCCGAAAGGTTATAGCCCCTAGGCTTGGAGGACTACCACCACTGCACCGTCCTTTGTGCTCGACTCAGACTTTGTGAGCTCTGGCAGTGCAGCCGAGATGCTGAGTGGCAATCTGGGAGGACCTCGGAGGCTCTGTCCGTAACTTGGTATTACTTGCACGCAGAGGCGAAGAGGTCCTTCAGCAGGCAAAAGACGTCCTGCTTTCAGGGGCACTGCAGGGCGACCTGTAGGGCTTTCCCAGACATATTGCAACAGCAACTGAGTGGTTGAAGACTGTGTGTGCTGATTATTGGTGAAGGGCATCGGGGCGCAGTCGGCCAGTGAGGCAGTCGGGCACACTGGGAGGGCGCGCGACGGTCGCGACCACGGGCGACGCGACGACGCGTAAAGTTCCCTGTCTTGGCCTCGACCACTTGTGCAGTCTGTCATCCGCAAAAGGGATGAAACGGAGACCCTGGCTGGCTGTCTCTCTGGCTGACGAAGGCTCTTGAGACGTCAGTGTGAGCACACTCCAGGTGTGTACCTGCGTCTCCGAACGCGGGCCGACCGATCCAGACCTAGCGCGGACTGGCGGCGTGGCTCGAATGAACGTGACAGCGTGTCTGGGAGCCGCATCCGAGAGCCTCGTGATCTTGTGTGGCCAGCGCATGTGGCTCTGGTGGCCCGGGCATGGGCTGAGACGCGGTGACGCGCTGTCCCTATGACGGCATAACGGCTGTTCGGCGAAGCATGCAGAAGGCGTCTAGAAACCGCTTATGAAAGGTTGTGAAGGGTTGGTGCTGGGTTTCGGGCCTCGACGCGCAGGGATGTGGAGAGTGAAGCAGCGAATGGGTTCGGCTTCCGCAGCTTCTAGTCTCCCAGGACCTTCCTCACACACGCGCGACAGCTTATGTTATCAGGCACGGATGCCAGGCTTGTCGACGACTCTTTGAGACACCGGGTCGACGAGGCGGCGGCACGATTGGCTGTTTCACGTGGAATTGTGGGGATGACAGCTCTGTCTTGTTCCATCCCCTTTCAGACGCCGTCCAAGAGTCATCCCAGAGAAGCAATGTGCAATTGCTTCACTTCCAGTTGGTTGTGCTTGCAATACGTACCGAAGGGCCACGTACGGGGACTGGGTGCCCTTCTGGCCCGTCCGTTGCCCCGTGGATCATGGAGGACACGGCCAAGGTAGACGTCAGTATCATGAGTTACTGGAGGACCATGACTTCAGAAGTTAAATATATATGTCCCAGCATTCGGTCCACTGTCACAAGTACTGACACTCCTGTTGCACCGCTACCATACAAAGCCGCGTTTGTGAATCTTAAAGTCTCACACATAGTCTCACTTCTACCCACTCATAAGCACACCTGCACCAATCCGAACACCGCCCCCTACCACAATCAACACTACCACATCAATCCAAATCCAAATCCAGCAACATGTTGTTCGCCATCTCCAGACCCAAGATTCCTGGTGAGACCCAGCCTCTTGATGGTGGTCGTAAGTCATTCCCAAAAGTATGGTTATTGAGTTCCTTTGCTAACTGCCACAACAGGCAAGCCGCTACCCCAGTCCGACAAATGAAAGAAAGGCTGCGCCTTCTCAACCAATCAGCCACCACCAACGCCAATCTCCTGCATTTTGGGCACACCATACGTTCTGTTTCGGAAACCGATTTCGCATTCGTCACCACGATCGAAAAAAGCACCTCAGCATGTTGCAGTGCAACAGCGTCGCTTTTGTTTCGCAACCCGGCAGTTGTTCCCCTGGCCCCCGTCTGCCCTGTTAGCCGGTCCGAGATGCACCATCGTCAAGATGCGAGTGCGAGGCGCAGCACCACAGCGTCGACCGATTGGGAGAATGCTGCCACGGGCTGTGTTTACTCCGGTCAATGATAATGGGCACAAGAGTCACCAAAAACACGACCTGGGGCCGTTACTTATCGATGGGCTCAAACTTGCAAAAAGATGCCTGGAGTGCCTTGAGTGCGCCGTGCCGCGGTGTGGCTCTTCGACTGCGGCTGTGCAAGCACCATGTGCTCGCGAACTTCACCAGCCCAACTAGGCACCAAACATTGGTTCACCATTTACGGACCCCAATGGCCGCTTTTCTGCCTGGAGATTCTGCCCTAGCCCGCAATTCGAGTCCCTCACCGTGGCTCTGCTGCTAATCGGCGGTGACTAAAGGAGTCACCCTCGGGGTGGACAGGGCTGTTAGCCTTCTAGAAGGACGCTAGAACGAATTGCAGCCTGGTTGTCGCCTTGATCGTCAGGACACACCCAATGAGCTATTCAATCTCCAGCTCTCGTGGCGCAGTCATGGTTCTTTTGACATGGAATTGAATCACCGGAGCAGATTAATCTCAACCGTTTCTGCGTCATAGCCTGAAAGAAGGCAGTCATTGCCTGTTCCTGGAAAGAGTTGAGGCTACGACAGGCCTCAGGATGTAGATAGTTATATACTAGAGCGCCTCTCTGAGGTGTGAAACATCATCAATCACAATTCAACCTTCAGATCTGCCTGCATACCACATATCATTCACAGCCCGCAACCTTCAGCAACGCCCATCTATCACATATCTCGACCAACCCACATATACATCTATCCCACAACCACCATGAGACTTGTACAGAACAACGATCTCGCCTACTTCGAACCCCAACCCCGTGACGGTGGAGCGCCAAACCCAAGCGCAAGACTATCTTCCCCAATGATGCTTTTCAAGGCACCAAAAGATGGCAGTCAGCCACGCGATGGCGGCTAAGAGACTTCGAGTTGACTTCAGTGTGTAACCCGTCTCTTGACTAATACCACACTCAGTCTAACATAACCCAGATAACGACTCCAATTCTCCATTCAACTAGACGACTCGGTTCCATCCCATCATCCTTCTCCAAATGGGATCAGATCGAGTTGACGGACGCCTACGCCAACAACTCCTCTCGGCTTTGGGCACAGCCGACTATCATTACCGCATATTTTCACCTCCGCCTCAATTACTACCTCGAGGCCGACCTGTTACAATATTTCGTACTTTCAGCTGCATTTCAAGCGTTTGAGGCTTTCCTTTTTGTGTACAACAACAGACTGTACAATGGGCATGATAGCGATATCTTTTCTGGGATTCTAGACGGCGTTTTTCTTGAATACGGAGCAATCCTATAGCATTGGCCATCGCTTTGGTACCGTTCGAGCCAGGCAGATAGGGATTGCGTTGCAGCATTACTGGACTTTGTTCCGTACAACATGTATCATAGAATAGATAATGGGTGGCATAGTAGCGTGGCCTTTACGAATACAAACCACGAAGTTTGAAGAAGCTGAACCATCCAATATGGCGTATCGCGGACGTGATCGGAGTTTTGGAGATGAGTTCAAGTCGATGGGATTGTCGAGGAAGAAGATAGATGGGGCGTTTGCATTCGCGTATCTGCAACTTACCCCACGCTGCCGCCTGCCCTAAGCCTTGGCAAAGATAATGGGATTACATGCGTGGATGCACCTGCATGCTTGCTTCTTCCCCCATGGGTGCGAGCAAGATATATACGAGCGAACGCGTCGCAGGCAAGCCTCCAGGCAACCTTCAAATCTTCCGATGCGACACCTGACCCCCTCTTCACAGACTTGCAGAATTCGTCGTTGGATTCGAAGATGACGTTCTCCCGCCCATAGTGCTTCGATTTGCGGACCCCGCAGCAGCAACTAGACGTTAGTCACAGAAACCCAAAAACAGAGTCACGCACGCGCACAGCATGGAGTTTTTCACGGCTCAGAAAGCAACGTGCCGCCTAGTCGACCAGAAAGAGCACCGTCGGCGCGTCGTGCCCAGGCGCGAGTAGACTACTGGTGCTTAACCGCGATGGTGTTCAAGGGAACACGATCTGCTGGCGCGCAAAAACGGAGCACAGTCCTTGAAAGTCTTGCCCTTGCGCCTGGCTTGCTGCTCGCGGAAGAGCCAAGAGCACGGTCAATATAAGAAGTGTTGTGACTGCCATCGCGTCATCACTTGGGCCTTTGTTCAATCTCCTCCGCCTTGGCCAAGTGAACACCGCGACTTCACCACTGTTTGCGCCGCCGAACACGCTCCTGCAAAAGTAGCCTGCTGTCCTTCGTATTCCCAGAAACCTACCTCAAAGAAACTCGAGCACCATGACTACTCGGCCAAACGAATACCAGCGCGTTGCGTCGCATGGGCGCGGAGGTGCTGGTGAGTCCCTGCTTTCCTTCACATCTTGAACCGCAAATCCACAATACCTGGGTCATCAGCTAGGCCTGCACATCTTTGTAGCGCAAATGCGCGTCCAAGAACTACCGCATGTGGTCAGGCAGTCAACACTCCTCATGAAGCGCTCTACAAATATTTGCCAATTTCTGCTTTTGATCGACTACTAATGTACCAAGGCAACATCGCAAAAGACGACCCTACCAATTACCCAAAGCCTGAGGACCTCGTCACCCCAACGCTCAAGTCGGACAAATACACCACCGGCCGAGGTGGCACTGGCAACATGGCGAAGAACGATCCCCAGCACCCTGAACTTGCACGCGCTGCTCAGGACGTCGAAAGTAAACCTCATCCAGAGCCCCAAGGTCCCAAACACTACGGTCGTGGAGGTGCCGCAAACATTATCGGCGACGCACAACCTGCGCAACGAAAGAGTGCCGAGGCTAAGCGCAAGAGCGAGGACTCTAAGCGCGAGGATAACGGAAAGGGCCTGCTCGGCAAGGGCAAAGACTTGTTGAACAAGCTGGGCAAGAAATAGGCCTGATCAGACTCATGGTCGGCGAATGATGCTACATTGTGGAACATGGTTCACACGAGCTGCCCTGGAGCCGCTGACGGGGCTTTCGGTTTCTTTATATGGTTCATGATATCCCAGGAGGTGTAAAGCTTTCTAGTAGGCAGAGGAGTTGGTGGTATATCTTATTATAACGCGGGAAAATGTCCGACTGGCACATGTTAGTCAATCGCTTCATTGTCTTCTTGATGGCTATGCCTGACAGGCCGTTTCTTCGATGTGTAAGGCTCCTGTACTGATCTTCTTAGAAAGGCGCTCTTACCCGTGATATCATAGGATGCCAGTTGGGCTTCCATTCAAGCTAAACATGCTGCTGGAACTTCGTGGGTGGCTTGAGTATGCCGCATCATCACATTTCCCGATTACATCACTCTTACAGCATTTCCACCGTCGGCACACCAGAGCTCGCACACTACTACTTGCTTTTCTCACGAAAGCTAGCAATCCCGACAGTTTGTCTTTTCTCAAAAGGGATAATGCTCTGATAGGACAGTGCCGCTTATTATCCACGGAAGGCCCATAAAGGGTCCTCGGCAACAAGCAAGCGTCATGCGGGGGGATTTGCGACATCCACCCACAGCGGGTCCTCGTCCTCCCGTGGTTACATCAAGACCTCGCAAACCCGCGTGTAGCACACGTACAATCTCCAAGTATTCTTCTCAATCATTGCCATGTAATCTCCAGCGAAAAACGTCTGAACCCAATTGCCGAGATCAGCATATGCACGTACGAGCCGTCTCTGCAAACGTGGAATAAGAATAACCCACTCCACTCGCGCTCAACTCCGGTTCCCGATGGCTCGGTAAGCTACCAACGCAGTCCGCCGCTCATACACCACCTGTTAGGGTCTTGCCGTTATGGAGGGTCGTCCGATCGCTATGCTGTGGCTGCAGCTAATGCCTCACAGCAGCTCACATGAGGTACGCGCTTTGGCGGGGTGTAAGAAAGTGACGTAGAGCGGCCAGCATACTC
>Ga0058698_10001026_pt1 | contig 13426 bp, 10 predicted proteins | sample AgamicAsSfe_FD_67288 | JGI IMG/M metagenome (GOLD analysis project Ga0058698, IMG submission 67288) | Agave microbial communities from Guanajuato, Mexico - As.Sf.e | ecosystem: Host-associated > Plants > Phyllosphere > Phylloplane/Leaf | place: Guanajuato, Mexico | collected 2012-05-30
GGGATGAGGGGGAGGGTGAAGAGGGTTCGGTAAGGGGAAGCAAAAGAGCTTGGAGGAGATGGTGGCAAGGAGGCGACAGGGAGGCAATAGGAGAGGTAAGAGGAGGAGGGAGAAACCAACCTCGTAATGCCTCCTCCACGTCGTCGAGAACGAGGTTCATCAGTTGGTCGTAGCCTTTTAGGATGCCGGTGACTGTGGGAGAGAGGTGTTAGCTGATTGTGTTGTGTAAAGGCTGCTGGTGTGGCTTGTGCTGCGTGCGCTGAGGCTGGTTGTCTGCAGTTGCGTCTCTTGCGTGTGAGGTGAAACTCGTGTCCGTCCTGCTCTTGATGCAATCTCTCGGCGCGTGCCCTGGTAATATCCACCTCGCCAAGCTCTCTTGTCTGGCGTCTGCCAACTCTTCACTCTGTCTCCTTCCTCAATCCAGCTCTCTCATCCTCCCCATCATGACCCCTTGGCCGCCTCCATCCTGCCAACCCATCCCATCCTCACCAACCCGCACCCATCCGCCTCATTCCCCATGCTCCTGCTCACTCCCCGCCCTCTTCCAACAACAACATTAAAGCACCAAATCACCAACAAGAAAGAAAAGCTCACACACCTTCCCTTCCCCCGTTAAACTTGACAATAATCCTCTTATCGCTATACTTCCCAAGGTCCAGGATATTCTCCTTCTTTGGCTTTTCCTGGTCCTTGCTTCCTCTGCTGTCTCCTCCTGCTCCAGATCTGTCTCCGCCGCCACGACCGCCGCGGTTGTTGCCGCGCCCGCCGCCGCGACCACCGCCTCTGAAGGCTGCGCGTTCGGACATTATGCTGTGGGATTTGAGGGTGCGAGTGTGGTGAGGCAAAGGATGTGGAGTTAGTGGTTGGTCGTGGGTGGATTCGAGGCTGTAAGGGCTGGTTGCAGGGAGGGCAATGAGCAGGCGGTTTGAAGGTTGACAATTAGGTTGTAGGCGATGAGGTGTAGTCTTGTCGCAAAGTCTGGAGTTTGGACTGCGGACACTGTGATCCTAATGTAGCGACGATGAGGATGCTTGAACTAAAGTGCGTTACGCGTGTGCCTGGGTGTTTGTTGACGAGGTTAATGGAGCATTCACCATACTCTATACTTTATATGATGTTAGGTTGTTTTAGATATTCAGGGTCCAGCAGCTGAAACACGCAGGGTAGTTGCATGATTAGCTCACACACATTCTACAAGTACACAGCAGGACGTTTCAATGACGAATACTCACGTTGAGAAGGGAATAATTTGATGCTGAATTGGGAACAAGATGAGCTCTATCGCTCCAGCCATGTCCAGAAATAGTCGTCTTAGCAGACGGAATACAATCTTGGCTGTTCCCTCCTCGCATGCATGTCCTCCAACCTCGTCGACAAGAGCATGAAGCGATTGGACCTTTTCCACCACTCCACTACATCTCGAGGCAGACTTGAGCTAGCAGCCGGCTGCTGTAGACGACGCTTTCTTCTTCTTTTGGTCTCGGTAGGCTTAATTGAAAGCCAGGAGTGGCTTGCAGAAGCGGATTGTCGAGGGCTCAAGGCTGCTAACGATGTCCCACCAGCCTCGTGCTGACTTTAGGCTGTCGGCCATTGCCGCCCCAGCTGCCTCCTTTTCTATCCATCGCATGCAGTCGGCCAGTGCGGCGAGCCAGTACGTTCGGCGCCGAGAGACTGCTTGTTTGAGACACAGTGAAGTAGAGCTCTGGAGTCGAGAGGAGGATAATGGCAGGAATCTCCAAAGCACAGTTTCATCACTCATCCTCCGCATCCTCCGCTTCAAACTCGCCATCTTCATCCTCCTCATCATATGACCCCTCATCACCCTCACCGTCCTCATCCTCATCATCATACTCATCCCCAAACCCACTCTCGTCCACACCCGCCGCCAACACCTCTCCCTTCGCCTTCGTCCCATCAGCAACCACAAATCCTTCCTGCACATAACAGTCTCTCAGTTCGCAATCCGCACCAATCTTACATCGTCGCCCTAACACGCACCCATCTAGCTTCGCCCCTGCCTCCACGACTGCACCGTCCATGAGTAGGCAGCGATTCAGACGCACGCCCGTCTTTTCGCCACCGAGGACGCAATTTGATGCGATGACGCACTCGTTGATAGTGGACTTGGAGAAAAGCGTCACGTTTGCGTCGACAAGGTTTGTGGTTGCGGGAAGTGTTAGCTGTGGTGGTAGGGAAGTGGTGGAATGGAGTTTGTCTTTGTGGGAGAAGGGCGATATCGCAGCAGATCCTGTGCCGCTGGTGCTGGAGGGATCGCTTGTGGAAGGAAGTTTGGCGAGGGCGAGGGAGACGTTGAGCAGGAGGGCGACGGTGTCGACGCGGCGGATTAGTGAAGCTGGTGGGTGTGCGGGGTGAAGGTAGCCCAGTATTGAAGGGACGTTGAGTGGTTTTTGTGGTGGCGGTGGGGGCTGGGAGTCTACCGCCTTTGGACTGAGTGGCAATCGCACGCGAGAAGCGAAAGGTGTGGAGATATTGCTTGGGTATTCGCTGTCATTCTGCGGTGATGGCGGCTTAGCATAACCCGTACTGCTCAAGCTCGCTAGGTCAATCGTATCCATGCTATCCAGATGTTTTGATTGCGACGGCGTCTTATTCTTGTTATTCCCGAATGTCTCGCCGAGCTGCAGCTTTTCTGCAAGACCATCCTGCCATGTTGACTTAGCCCACCAGCCTACAACGTCCTCACTCAGGTTGTCGAACTCCCCATTCCGCTTTATCATATCCTTAACCCAATACGGAAAGAAGTAGATATGCGCATCCCGATGCGAGGTCATCATCTTGATATTCCCGTGCTTCTTCAGCAACGCATGCCGTACTCTTAAACCCTGCTCCTCTTCCATCTTGTCCTGCAGCACGGCTGTCGGCATTGCCAGCTTCACGTCCCGTATATGTGACCTCAGCGACCCAACAGGCGCAGGAACTATCGGGGCAGGCACTTCAGTAGAAGCTATGAAATCTGTTTCCTCTTTCTTGACGCCAACTCCTCCCTCACTTGCATCTTTTGTCTGATACCATACACCAAGCCCACCTCTGCGTCCGCTGAGTTCAGCGCTCAGCATCTTGTCGACCCCATGTGTGTATGAGCCTAAGCTGCTAGCGCCGCCGAGTCCAGCTTGCATAGTCATCCATGTTTCCAGTAGGGAGGATCCATTCAGTTCGCAGACAATATCACAAGGGAGGACGATGAAGTCGCTCTTGATCGCCTTTTGTACTTCGTTGAAGCGGAACAGCTCAGCTGTACCAGTCGTAAGCTCGAGATCCTTGGGAGATATGATCTCTGGTCTTGGTAGTGACGGATTCGTGAGGTATGGATTCTGGGAAAGTGCGGCTTCGAGGGCTGGTCGTGTCTCTGGGCTTGTGATGAGGTAGATGTCTATATAGTGACGGTCAGCTTGGTGCACCTGGAGATCATTGACGAAATGTTCTACCTGTCACTCCCATGCGGTTACACCATTCCAGAGGGTACCATATCATGGGACGATTGGCAATTGGTATGAGAGCTTTTGGAAAGTCTATTGGATTAGAGTTGAATGGTGCTAGTGATTCGCCGGGGCCACATAGTATGAAGGCTTGGAAGCCCGTCGAGGGCAATGTCGCATGAGGCATGGGTGGTACACAGAAGGTTGGTGTCCAGTTCTGACTGTTTCAGGAATGTTAAAGTCGTGAAAGAATATCGGACCGACATATTTCGTGTAATGAAACCGAGGCATGAAACGCGCTTGTAGGAGCTGAGGACAATGACAGCGGGCTCAGCTCAGAGTGGCTTTCTCAGCCTGATCTGTCAATTCGCACAGCTATATACCTATATACCTATCTAATGTCTATCTACCGTTCCGGCCGCTGATCTCCCTCTGTTATCCAGCTCTTCCTCGTACATATGCTATACATGGCCCCAATGATCCTTGTGTCGCGCCTGCGCTATGCCATGCTTTGGTATATCAGTTCCTTTTCCTCGTTTCTTGCAGTCGTGATCGTGATCATTATTCCATGCTTTAGTCCAAAGGCTCTTCGTGTTCGTGTTCTCTTGAGTATTCTTTGGAAGGGCGCTGTGCCAAGATCAAACACCATAGGTTTGGCGGATGACATCTGCATGGCCCGGTGGCAACTGCGTGAGCATTTCACCGAAGTTCGGCACATGCTGCTTGTAGAGCGTGACAACCTAGAAGAAGTTAGCACTCCTCGCTCATGACCTCTATGCTGATTAGTGTCAGACTGACCTGCTTGAAAACGCCGTGCACCCCGGCATCACCTTCTTGTGCCAACCACGGCGGCGCACGGCTGACCTCCTCCAGAAACTGCAAGAGGCTCGTTTCCAACCCTCCGGGGTTCACCAGCACAACTCGTGCCATACCCTCCATACTGGCACCCTTCTCCTCAGTCCAGTCAATACGGCTCATTTCTCTCAAGAATGATGGCATGAAAGCTGCAAGATGTGGCGCCAATACATCAGGCGCCGCGCCACCTAATCTGCCAAGAGCAATCGCAGCGTTCTCGTGCAAGCTTGGAGGAAGCTTTGGGGTTTGCAAGATCGCCCAGAAAGCTTGAGCGAGCGGCTCGATGTATGCAGCCAAGTTTTCTCGTGATGCACGATTACAGATCTCGCCAGCAGACCAGCACGCATTGTTTGTGACTGCGTAATTGTTCGCCGCCTCGGCTTTCACGTAAGGCGATGATGGTGAGAAGTCAAGCTGCGCGATGAGGGTTGTGATGATCTTCTCGAGATGGCCTGAGCTAGCAAGAGTGGAAAACGCGTGTATAGCAGTGTCTCCGAGAAGAGCGTAAGCGGATTGGCGGATCTCTACTTGTGGCATTGTCATGGTGTGAACCAGGAGAGAGAAGAGGTTCGGGTCGTTCCCAGTGATGAGGCGAGTGCTGGTTTCCGGGCCTGCCGCTTGAATTATGGCGCTAAGTAGATCCAAAGATGTGACGAGAAAGTCAGGATTCGGCTCATCCAAGGCGGGATTTGCCTCGGCGGCAATTGTGGCCTTGATGTTCTCGACGATGATATAGTTGCAGCGATAAAATATCGGCTCGGCGTATGGCGCAAAGGTGTTGCCTAGAGCACCAGCCACATATGAAAGACATTCGTGTAGTGGGAAGATCTCGAGCGAGTCGTTGGAGACCTTTTCCCAGCGCTTTATCAACGACGGCATGAGTGTATGAACTAGCTCCGGCGACTGCAACGTAGACCCTACGTGCTCAGCAAGTGTCTGGACACAGTCATACAGTATGAACATGTTGCGATCCTTGTACTTCTCAAAGCACTCTGCGAACTGCCGTGCAATGACCTCACAATATCGCGGATTTTCTAGCTCAGTCCCAGAACGCTCCTCCAGATTCGCAAATGCTGATGCAGCAGCTTCCTGCACTCGCTTGTTGCCGTCCAGCATTCTCTGTAAGATACCGTCCATGATCGGGAGGAAGAATTTTTCTTTGCCAGCTTCGTCAAGGTGAGCTGCCCAACCAGAGTACCGTCCTAAAGACCAGCAAGTGATCTGACGGACGACTGGATTTGCATCCTGAAGTAATCCAACCAGAAATGGAATCAAATCTGGCAAGCTAGGACTAACCACATCCATGCATCCGTCAGCAATGGCACCAATTGCCAGGACGGCTGCTTCCCGATGCGGCCACTCGGCATGTTGAAGATTCTCCTTCAGATACGGTAGCGTGACCTGGAACACTGGCTCATGAAAGGCGTTTGCAAATACGTCCAGTGCTGCAGCAGAGCACTTCCTCAGATTCCACACATCCTCTGGATCATCCTCGTCATCGTCGTCGACAAAGTCCTCAATCTCACCATCTTCGAGATCTTCTTGTTCGAGAACCTGTCCAGATGCAGCGTTATTTCCAGATATGTTCTTGCCTGCTTTTGAACTTGCGAATTGCGGTTTTATGTCTTGCAGACGGTCCTCCTTGTCCGCATCCTCGGCTTCATCTTCAAGTCGTTGTACATCTTCCTCGCTGTATATCATGCTTTCAAGAAGGACAGGCACAATACTTGGCAGGTATGGCCCAAGCATACCTTGGAGATTCTTGTCCTCTCCTACGCATAGCCAAAATTCTGCAGCGTCCAGGGCCAGTTCCTCGTCGTCCTCGCTCTTCTGCTGGGCTAAGACAAAACCAACCAGACCATCCATGTGTGGTGCTACCTTTGCTGGTGCGACCTCCACGAGTTGTACAATAGCCCTGCAGATGTGCTTTCTGACATCGTCACTGGGGTCCGTGGCGAGAGCAAATAATCTCGTCATGAAATCATCCAGGTTCCGTAGCAAGTATTCTGATTTCTCGACAACGAATATGCACAAACTTGCGATTGCCTTCCATTTAACAACTGGCAATGGACTAGTCATGGCTTCAAAGAGTTTCAATATCACATAGTCGACTGCTCTTTGTCCACCAACGTTCTTGTTCAGTGCTTTTTTGTTGTCCTCGCAGACCTTCAACATTGCACCCATGGCTCCCTCTTGTGCTGAAACCGGAACTTGCCCGTCTTGATTTGTGACCATGCCCAATAGTTGTGGCAGCGCTTCCGGCCAATCTCGGAATCCTGTCTGACGTATAAGTTCTGTAACCACGTTTCCAGCATAGCTCCGGATGAGCCCATTTGAGTCTGAGAGGCCGCCGATGATTGTGGATTTAATGTAGGCCTGGGTATCTGGTGATAGTGTGGTGTAACGATCTCGAACGTCATTCTTGAGCATGATCGCACCAGCGAACCTAGCGGATTGTAGTGATTCTGGTTTAACCTCTGAAGAAACAGGATTTGTAGGATTCACGAGCAGGAAGCAGAGGTAATTGTCGAATTCAGCCGTCAACTTGGCTTGCTTGAGCATCTTTTATCATGTAGCTAATCAGCCTCTGCCGGATCTCTACGCTTCCAAGTCGGTCTACTCACCATTTCTGCATTGCGCTGTACATTTCGATCGAGACCACTAAGAGAGTCGACCAAGTATGAAATGAGTTGACGTAGAGGCGCCTCCTGTGGTCGCCATGCTGAAGTAGTAGACATCTTTTCTGCTCAGATCCAACCAGATCGAGAGAGCGCTTCTTAAGATATTGCAGATATGCAAGAGAGTGCGATATAGATTATGCTGTGCGGGCAGTATCTGCCTGACGAGGCTCGTGAAGATATGCAGGTAACGAACGCAAGGGAGGCTAAGTCGTCACAGACCGCCTCAATCGTCGAGATAGAACAAAATAAGTGCTGTTGATGTCGGCGACTGTCGCGCAAGCAATTGTATCAGATCGTGGTCGTGTAAGCGGTGATCTCCGCATTATTTACGTACATAACGTCACAATCGAACGAGAACGTCACCTCCTGTTCCTATTCCCACTCCTACCCTACTCCTTCAATTGATTGAACCAACCTTATTCCTGTTTGTACTCTGCTACCTTGCCTTACTCCTCCAATCGTCAGATATGCCTAGCCTTCTCCATGTCACACAGAGACACACTGCATGGCTAGCTGTGCACTGTAGACTGTCGTTGGGTCACTTGGAGAGGCATCGAAGTTGTAGTGACCACACATCAATCACGAACCCCTCCTTCTAAGACCCAAGTACAGAAAACCAGATTGACTCGGAAGGCTGGGACCGAGGTCGTGCAGAGGGGTAGACACCAATGTGAAATCATGCAGAAGTGTGTGTGTGATGCTTGGTGCTGCCAAGTGTCGAGGTCAGAGTGGCAGTGCTGATATCAGTATCATGGACGTACTTTATTGGCGACCAGAGATGAAGTGATTATTGTGAGACCACGAGGAACTCATCTATATCCTTCTTCCTTTGACCTTATTGTTACTGCGCCTTGATTGAGCAGGTGATCACTACTATTCAACTTATCAAACTATACAACGCTTCACCATCGTACTTGCCTTCCTGTCGCCTTTCTACTTGACATTCTATCGACCTCTGTACCCGTCAATCGTGCCGCTAGCATAATAAGGGTATTTACATCACCTATCTTCGCATCATTACAATGCTTGGTAGCATCAGACGCCGACTTTCGAGCATTGGAACTGCGCAAGGGAACAGCAACAATGGCAACTTAGGACAACCAAGCAATGTGTCTCGCTCATACCGTAACAATCTTGGTCCATCTGGCGCCCTCCTCGCCCAAATTGGTCACTAACATGTTGCACAGGCCACACTGTCATAGTGCCCAACACCTACGCACCCCCTCCCGGCCCAGCACCACCAAGCTACACCACCTCACGCGCTTCCCCAACCTCACCTACAGCCAAGCGCCCTTCCTCCGCCTCCACAGCCGACGACCCCTACACCTTCCTCAGCACCTTCGACACCATCTTCCTCATCGACGATTCCACCTCCATGTCCTGGAACAACTCCTGGACCGAGACCGCCACGGCCCTCGCCGCCATCACCCCCATCTGCACCACCCATGACACCGACGGCATCGACATTTTCTTCCTCAACGCGCCCACCCACACCTGCCACCGCAACATCACCACCTCCTCGCAAGTCCTCGAAATCTTCCAGACCGTGCAACCTAAAGGTTCCACGCCCACAGGCCAACGACTGCAGGCGATTCTGCGGCCGTATATCAAGGAGCTGGAGGCTGTGGCGAAGCGAGGGGGCGTGTTGGAGGAGGAAGTCAAGCCGATGAATTTGATTGTCATCACGGATGGCGCGCCGAGCGATGATGTGGAGAGCGTTATTGTATCCGTCGCCAAGAAGCTGGATGCGTTGGATGCGGTGGCTTGGCAGGTTGGGATTCAGTTCTTTCAGGTTGGGAGAGAGCCGGGCGCGGCGGAGCATTTGGCGAGTTTGGATGACGATCTGGAAAGGATTGGGGGCGGGTGTAGGGATATTGTGGATACGGTGCCCATGGCCGATGGGGCGGCGCTGAGTGGAGAGGGAATATTGAAGACGGTGCTGGGGGCGGTGAATAAGAGGTTGGATAGGGCGAGTCTGTGAACTGACAAATGGAGAATCGAGGATTGCTAGTGGTGTTTCGGAGGGCAGGAAGGGAGGAGGCAGTGGTTGGCAAGTAGTAGATTCGGTGTTGTAGAAGTCTTGTTTGGGCTACACGAATGGCAGGTTAGGGACATCCTACATGGCGTAGCGTTGGAATGCCTATACAATAATTAATTGTTACATCTATTGATTTTGGTGTTTTACCGACGCTCATGACGGCAGCTCCTCACTCCACTCCTCCATCTCCACATCCACCAGCTTTTCCACAATGAGACTCGCGCTCCGACCTATCCGGTCACCAATCTTGCCACCTGTCGCCAGATCATACACTTCTCGTGGCATGGGCGATACAAGCTGGAATGTGTACTCATGCTTGAACCCTTCTGGCTGTTCCTGCCTCTTTTCCTCCTCCTCCTTACCACTTTCCCTTTTCCTAACCATTTCAAAACACTCCACAAACGCATAAACCTCCTCAATCTCCACCTCCCTTCCAAATCTCCTAATCACTCTCTCTCCATCCTCCAGCCTCAGCTGTATACGCACGGCAGTCTTGTCCTCCTTATCCGGCTCCGGCAGCACGCGCTTTGCCCGCCACCGCCGCCATTGTTCAAGCAACTCCGCTGCTCTTGCCGCCTTTTCTTGCCGCTCTAACGCCTCCTTCTCCCGCCGTGCGGCCGCTGCTTCGGCCTCACGACGCTGCTGGGCGCGTGCCCGGTCGGCGGCGAGACTGCGCTCGTAGGCTGAATCTTGCTGTTCACGGATGGAGCGGGACGCATTTTGTTCTGCACGTGCGGCACGAACGGTGGAGAGGGAGGATTCGTGCTGAGACATCGCAGCGGCGAGCGTTGCGTTGAAGGACGTCGGGGTTGTGGTGCCGGTGATGCGGGCGATGACGGACATTGCGGTTGAGGAGACGGCTGGGGTGTGCGCGATGAGGCAGGCGGAAGGGAAGGTGGAGATACGGAGCTGGGAGGCGACTTCGTAAGTTTCGGAGTCGGCGAGGGTGCCGGCCCAGAGGAGGATATTGTTGGTGGGGTCTGAGAGGAAGGAGGTCACGGTTGGTGAAAGGAGGATGGTGTGGACGTAGGCGTCGGTTGCGTCGTGTTCCATGGAGAGGGGGATGACGAGGAGGAACTTGAGATCGCGCTTGGCTAGGTCGAATGCCCGTGCATAGCCGGTTTCGCTGAAGGGGAGTGTGGTAGCGCCATATTCTTGGGTGAACTCGCGAATAAAGCGGGCTGATGTATCTTGTGGGCCGAGTGGCCGTCTATTTGTACTCGTGAATGTGCGACGCCGCGTTTGTGGTCCGAATCTTGCGAAGACGTTGTTGAGCACTCGAGGGAGGAATGGGAATATTCGAGAGAAGAGGTTGAAGATCCTGGTGAACAATGCATAGACCAGGTTTACAGGTGTGAAGAGTAAAGAAAGGATCAAAGGTGTTTCGTGAGCGGCGTGATTCTCGAGCGTCGACACTACACGAGGAGCTGCCTCGAAGCGCGGTCTTGCTGTTCTTCGAATCTCGTCGAAGCCATTTGCAAGCGTTTCCTGCCGCCGTGATTGTTGAGGTGGTGGTATGTAGGGTTCTGCTTCTGTTGGCGCTGGATCTCCGTCGAAGAAGCGTGCAATGGCAATCTAAAATCATCTGTAAGCGCTTTGCCAAGTTGACTAGATAGCAGGGGCAGAGGAGGAGTAGTTACTGTACCTGAACGTTCCACTCGCACCTCTTCAGCAGGGGCAGGGCTTCGGCAAGACCCTGATCTGTAACCGCTACGTACTGCTGGAGTGCAGATTGCTGCTCGTCTGTCAGGCCTGAAAGATCTATCGAGTCCTCTGCCATGGCGGCGGTAGTGGTGTGAGAGTCCAGTAGTACCAATAAGAAAGGTAAGGTAGGGTAAGAAAGCTGGGGTGACGCATCTCGACACTCGACATGTGATAGTGATGACGACCGGGATACGACAACGACGAGACAGCCATTGGGAAGCCATCTTATCTCGATACCATTGGCGCTTCACTTGCCGTGTCTTCCTGTCGTGGGCGGCATTCACCGACTTGCTTAGAGCTTTAGTGTCGCCGCACTTATTGCTAGATATATCATTGTCTGTGGGCGACTTGTCGAGGCCGACAGCACACTCATTTGAATCGCTCAACACCTCGATAACGTGACATCGGAGTACGCGTGCGTGTCTGCCAGATTTGGAGACCACCTTTGCGATTTGCAGATGCAGGGGATCGCATCGTCGACGCGTATACGACTTGAAAGTGCGATGATGTGGTTGCAATCATAGATTGCCCTCACGTGAAACACCATTCTTACTGGAGAAGACCTCCTAGAGATTAGACGAACCACGACTACATGGCGACTGCTCATGATGGGCGTGTATGGCCAAGCTCACCGCGAGCAAAGGGCCGCGAGAACCTAAAAAGCACGCTGTGCCGAAATGTTGTCATATACGGATACTGTCGTCATGAGAAGGACGGCTGCATGTATAGCCATGATCCAGGCAGACCACATAACAACAATAACATCAACCTTGCTTCGCAACAGGACAAGAAGAAACTTAACGTTGAATCTCCTTCTTTCACCCCAGTTGTATTGGACAGCAGCACTTTGAGGGGCGGTTTCACCCCGAAGACGGCAAGCGCAATTCCCTTCACGCCAAGATCCGGTAACTCTGGCGTCTCTACTCCTGCTCTGGTTCGACATCGTTCATCAGAATGGTCGAGCAATGATATCCCCGAGTTCGTTCCGCAAGGTTTCAATGCTGGATCTGGACAAGAACAATCCCAGTCTTCAAGCTTAGGACTCGGAGATCCTTTCAATCCATATGCTGACAACAATACGTACTCCAACGTCGAGGCAACACCTCCTGTAAACCTCATCAACCCTTATTCCGGCGATGGAAACGTCAATGCAGGAGCAGCATACTATCAACCTCCTACAGGCTTTACTCAACCATTACAACATCACCTGTATGCGCCGCTTGGACCTCACCGGGAGAATCTACTAGGTTATCAGCGCAATGTACATGACTTCTTCATTTCCGAGGCACTCAGACAGGACATGCAGAAAAGGGCCGATGCTACTCTACAAGTTCTGCCAAACTCCACACTTCCGAGCAACATTGAGCACTTTCATTCGCTTGTACCTCTGGATACAAACAGCCAGAAAAGCGCCACTGTCTTTGGATACCCGACTTGGGTGTACAAGGCAACTTCGAGCAAAGACGGACTTACCTATGTCATAAGACGTCTCGAAGGCTTCCGACTCACCAACGAAAGAGCAATAAGAACAGTGCAGACTTGGAAAAGAGTCAGCAATGGCAATGTGGTGACAATACATGATTGTTTTACGACCCGCGCGTTTGGTGACAGCAGTCTGGTCTTCGTCACAGATTTCCATCCTTTAGCAAAAACGCTTGCAGAACAACACTCTGCGTACTCTTCAACATTCCAAAGAAGTCGCACAGCTACGGGCTCCATACTAGAGCCGCAACTCTGGAGCTACATCTGCCAGATAGCATCAGCACTCAAGGCTATCCACTCGAATGGCCTGGCAGCACGAACAATAACCCCAACTAAAGTACTACTGACGGATAGAAACCGCATACGGCTCAACGGATGTGCCATACTCGATGTTGTGGAGGCATCAGAACCTCAAGAGGCAGTCCTAATCCAGCAGCGACAGAATGACATGCAACAGCTCGGTCATCTTATCCTTTCCCTTGTAACAGGAGTGCCCAGTGTAGCCTCCAATACAGCCAAATCTCTCGAATCCATCTCTCGCTCATACAGCAGCCGCCTTCGCGAGACACTATCTACGCTCGTCTCCCCAACCCCACCAGACATCGATACCTTCCTCTCCACCATCGCCGATCAACTGGTCGTGCAATTCGATAATATCCTACACTTAGAAGACACGCTCTACAGCGAGCTCAGCCGCGAACTAGAGAATTCGCGCATTTCCCGCCTACTGATCAAATTGGGCTTCATCAACGAACGTCCCGAGATGGACGCCCCGCGCACAGACTTTCTCTCCACGAACGGATCCAGCCATCACCATACCCACGGCCATACCTCTGGCCCACCAGGCCTCCAACAACCAGGCCACAACACTATGTCCGCGGCCCACGCCTCCCATAGCCACCCACACGCCCAGCACCACCCGCCACATCATCCCGCGCTGCCCTCAGCCCCATCGCATCCGCAGCCGCCGCCAACAAGCTGGTCCGAAACAGGCGAGCGCTACCCCCTCAAGCTTCTCCGCGACTACATCTTCCACCAAGTCGATGCCTCTGGGCGGCCTGTAGTTGATCTGGGACATGTGATGAGTTGTTTGAATAAACTGGATGCGGGGAGTGAGGAGAAAGTGGCGCTGGTTAGTAGGGATGAGCAAAATGTGCTTGTGGTTAGCTGGAGGGAGGGGAAGAGGATGGTGGAGAGTGCTTGGCTGGAGTTGGTGCAAGGGGGCAAGG
>Ga0058698_10001028_pt1 | contig 13401 bp, 11 predicted proteins | sample AgamicAsSfe_FD_67288 | JGI IMG/M metagenome (GOLD analysis project Ga0058698, IMG submission 67288) | Agave microbial communities from Guanajuato, Mexico - As.Sf.e | ecosystem: Host-associated > Plants > Phyllosphere > Phylloplane/Leaf | place: Guanajuato, Mexico | collected 2012-05-30
TGACTACCTGGCTTCCCTGTCGTAAAACTCCTCGAAGATGGCCATAACTAGCATCGCCAGCTTGACTTTACATGTTATATAAAGAACATTGCTTGAATAGCGGGTCTCTGCGGACTGCTTACAATCAATGATTTATCTCCCGTTTATTCCTCTGCTCCATCACTGAGAAACAATTTATTTAGTCACTGAGTACGATATCATTGGAACCCTCACACCCTATACAATAAAAAACTCGGACGGGTATAGAGATAACAAGCCCTAGTTTACTGCCTACGTTAGCTTCTAAGAAGAAATCCTAGAAAAATTAATAGTATTATAGACTTCTAGATTCTCTATCTATGTCTAGAAAGGTTTTAACACGCTTTATTATAGTAGGTATAAGTACTTTGCTCTAGAGAGATGTTCAGTTTCTCCCATTAAGGTAGTGCTCAGGTGATTTAACCGCCCAGGTTGATTCTAGCTTCTTGCTTGGCAACAAAACATATGGAGTAACCTTTTACGTTCGCAACTCGCCTCGTTTCTGCTCATGTGACTCTTTGCTACTTTTCCGGGTATCTATAGCATGCTCACGCAGTAGCTGCGGCGAAGATATAGTAATGTCCGCTCCTATCTTTACATCTCTTTCTAACTCCAATCAGGCCCCCCGCCCTCGCTAAGCAAAGAACCAACCTCACCACTGATCCATCACGTTATATCAATCAACATGCCGCTTCGTGAGATCGACCCAAATTTCGAGAGTGAGCTCTTCGAACAGGCCAAGGCAGCATTAAACGAAAAGTTCGGGATTTTCCAATATTGGCTCCCGCTGCCGCTCCTCCTCATCGATGTTAGTGAACATGTGGAGAAGCAACTGCCGTGCCATGAACCTGTCGAGGAAACCACCGCCATCAGTGCCCACATGTCGGTGCGCATCCGTGCCTTGTATGAGCAGTTGATTGCCGCATACAAAGAGGTCGAGGATCCGCCAGCCCGCATCGACATGGAGCTCATAATCGAGCCGCAACGATTTGACCCAGAGGAGCCAGATTGCTACCATCGCAGATATCACTCGCGCCGCCTGCAGCTGCACGACCCAGAGACACTACCAGACCTGCCCTTTGTGAGTCAGCTGACCATCAGATCAAGGTGCGGCGGGGACGCCGACACCGCGGAAGACATACGCCCTCTGTCTACCCTCGTGCCACTGCAGTGCCTCGTCCACCTGCCGGCTGTACAAGAGTGGAATGCCAAGTGGTTGTGGGAGCGGCCCATGCCCGCCTCCACGACGAGTAGGGTGATGAACGAGCACTTGAGTCGGCCGTGGGAGGGCCCCCTACGAGACGCCCGTCACGAGTTCGGCGCCGCCATCATGAACCAGGAGAAACATCTCTGCGGGAAAAGGATCCCCTCCAGTCTGACCAGGGCCTCATTACACTTCTGGCCTTTCTTCTCACTCGCCCAGCATGACCAGTCCGTGGCCCGGCCAAATCTGATCTATCCTGCGGATAAAGACCCAGTGTCTGTCGGCCTGTGCAAGCTCGGTACGCAGCTAAGCTTGTTCGATGTACGTGCTATGGTCACTTCAGATCTATTCCCTTGTCCCGAGGTATCAACCGACCACCAGTGGTCACAGATGCGGCGGTTCCGGCTCGAGTTTCATTGCCTTCGTCCAGACGGGCGGTGGTACTTTATCGGCCCTGGTGGCGAGGATCCACACGACTCTGAACAAGGAGGGTACAAGATCTCAGACACAGAACACTTCCCCCGGGAAACCGACACGGACGAGGATATGGACCTCGACGGCGAGTACCACGACAGCCCGACCGGCGGGTCTGAGTACGATTACGAACTAGACATGTTTCGCATCGAGCCCTGTAGGGAGCGAATCGAGCCCCTGCTTGCGGCATTTGCGAAGTCTCTGACACGCGACAATATGCCGAGCCTCGAGGACGCTGAGATTTTCACGCACCTGTGGTGGCAACCTTCAGACGACAGAGAAGTGGAGGAAAGTCGACTGCCAATGGATAACGGCCACAGATGGGGTGTCAAGTTCATTGCTGGGCGTGGTGATAACAAGCAGAAGGACGGCGATGCTGTTGCTGCGGCACCCACTCCAATCGTGCAGTGGCAGGTTGGCGACTGGAGGCCCAGCGAGGAGGTCATGAGTTTATTCGAAAACCTAGGACGACAGGAGTGGCTCGATCTCGAGTGGAATAGGTATAGATGTACGGCAGGGTTCGACTTGCTAGGAAACTCTCAGTCTTCACCCATATAGTTGGGCAGACAACCAGAATCCTTTGTTGGAAATCTCGAGAACAAGTAGCCTGATATCTTTTTTTTAGAAATCCTTGTTGTTGTGATAGCACACTGTGACACACACTTCCACGGACTTTGGCCACTACCAGCTTATCATAGAGTACCCGTGGAGCCTCCGCTTGCTTTCTCGTAGGCCCTCCACCATAATCCCATATTCGCCGCGACTAACAGGTCCATCATCTTCAGGCCCTCATCTTCCAGGATGATCTTGCCCAACTTTGCTTGCTTGCCACCGAAACCACCACCCGCGAACTCCTGGCCTAGAGAAAGATCCAAACGGTCCAACGAGTTTCTAGCATCTTCGGTTTCTTCATCACGGCTGAGTGACAAAGACGAGTTATTGCGACTGTGACGCCCTCGACGAAAGAACGACGAGCGTTTTGAAGATTCCTCACCTCGAGGCGTAGTAGCTTTCGAACTACTCGGAAGGTTGAATCTTACTTCACTAACCGTCATGGCTGTGGGTGGAGCTCCTTGAAGTCCCGGGACGACATGTCGACACTGTTACAGCAGTCAGCATCATCTATGGCGCATCGCGTTGGTATAACTAGAATCACCTTTAACGATCCTCCACCTATCCCTGTGACAAACTCGCATCGGCCGTTCCACGGACTTGTAAAGACGTAACCACGGAAACTCGTTTGTCTGTCAGAGACTTGAATGCTACTGTACGTCTGGTCTTCCCGTGTCACGAATGGGGGAGTGGGAGCAGCCCGCACATCTGTCGATGCAGAGTTGGTCTGCGCATAATGATTACCTCTAGAATCAGGACGCCCGTTGTTGTAATCATGGGAGTTGAGTTTTCTGTGGCCAAAGCCACCTGTATGCTGTGACCCTTCCATCCAGATTCGTCGGCGGAACACGTTCTCATTCGCTGACGGGTGACTCCCTGCTTGGAATGATTGGATAGATGTGCCACTATCCCGACTTGTCAGGAGAGGCTTGCCAGTTGTGTCGGAATGAAGAAACTTGGAGTAACCTGGATTGAATACGTCGATGTACATTGGTGCTCCGATCTTTTTCTTGTTGCTAGGATCACTCGATGTCAGGGAAGAAACATCTAGAACAGGCGGATCTTCGATGCGAGCAACGTTCCATTGCGCACCAGACGCAGGATCACGCCGAATTAGGGTGAGAGACGCACTGGAACGCGATGGGTTCTCTGATCGTCTGCGCGGTGAAGGTATCGGCCTTCGATTTTCTTGGTTATGCTGGCTGGAATCGAATGACCGTCGGGGGCTGTCGCTGAATTCTGGAGCGAGCATCGCAGACCTTCGCGCATAATTTCCCGCATCGATGTTCTGGTTGTTTGAATACTTGTTTATGGATGCGAGAGTGCTAGGAACAGGTTTTCGGACAGGAGCTGTAGTTATGCCAGGCACCGCTTTCCTGGGCACGATAGGTGTAGAGACAGAGTTGAAAGAATCTTGACTCTGCTGTGTATACTCTGAATCCTGAGATTCAGGAGGGTTGACAAGATAGGCATCTTCTGGTTGCTCAACGTGGACGAAATAGAGTGAGCTCTGTATGTCTTCTGCGGTTACCACCTTTTCCCGTGGCTTCATCGGAGATAAGAAGACATCTGAAGCACGTTAGGCCTACATCAGAGGAAGACATTTTAACAGCCGTACCTCTGCTGCCAGGAACACGGGCGATATACAGTACTAGTGGCTCATGCCTCTCATGGGTAGGATTCCTTGGATAAGCTGGTGGGTTGGAAGCAAGAGCGGTAAGCGACGAGAGAGATCGGGCTTCAATAATCGGCGTAGCCATTAGAGCGAAAGACAATGGCAGTATTGTTAGCCAGACAGTGCCGAGGTGGATGTTTATTAGGAGATGACCAGTGGTCTACCGGGCGTTGCCTAGGATATATTAAAGGCAAGCAATGACGAGGTTGTGCCTGTGTTCGGGTGGCTGTGCGGACGCGTCTCCACCGACTATTGATGTACAGCAAACAGATGGTCTTGGCCTATCGTCGTTGAGCGCGAGAGACAGGCGGATCTGACAGGCGCGCATCATCAACGGACTCGCGGCGCTTTACGGGCAGACGAGGCTGATGCTGGTGAAGGAGCCTGGAGCACGCGAGCCTGCTTCGAGTCAAGGCTGAGCGGGCGGTGGCTGGGGCAGCGGTGATTGATTGGTGCAGCAACCAAGGGTCCTAGCGCTGAAAGTCTGCGAACATTTGAAATCTTGGCCTTTGACCTCGATTTTCGCGACCCGCACACGACACGCTCGCCCCGCCAACTCTACGCCCTGGACCTTTCGGAACAAGGACAGACTATACTACCAAGAGTACCCAGTGTCTGTTTTATGCGCAATGGGCGACAATCTCGAGGTATGCATCGCGGAACGACTGCTGCCGGTCGTTCTCGCCGCTAACTGAGAGCTGCAGGAGCGTTTGAAGAGCCATGCCCGGGCTTTCGAAGGCCTCATGTCTCTGATACCCGCCAAAGACTACTACGGGAAGGATGAGAGTATCACTAGCGTATGCACCTCTTCTCTTATGGGCCTCCGCTTTATGCTGACATAATGTCTGCAGACGCAATGGCAAAAGAAAGGGAAGAAGCAGACCCTCGAGGAACGACAAGCAGCCAAGCGAGCGAAGCTGGATCCTGCATCACACAAGAGCGCCAAAGACGTCATGGACGAGAACGCGCTGAAGCGGAAGCGCGAATTGGAGGGTGAGGAAATATCTGAGCCTGAGTCGTCGGACCTCGACATGGACATCACAAAGGAGAAGCCTCTTGAGGGAATCAAGAGCAAGGCAAAGAAGCAGAAGACGCAGCCCGCCGAGCCAGTAGTCGAGGAAAATGAAGAAGCTGCTGAGACACGGCCTTTATCAAAAGCCGAGGCTAAGGCTGCCGCGAAAGCAGAGAAGCGAAGAGAGAAGAGGAAGGAGAAGCAGGAGAAGAACAAGAAAAAGGAGGAGGCCAAGAAGTCGCAGCAGACGTCGTTCCAAGATCTCGCCGCCGCCAAGCAACCTGAAGAGGACGAAGTCGAAGACGACGACGAATCTGCAGACGAACACGAACACCCAGACGAACGCATAGAAGCTTTGGACGTGAGCGGTCTCGTCGAAGAGGGTCAGTCTACCGCTCCCTCCACTACTGCCAATTCCAACTCCTCTACAGCCTCGGTCGCGTCAGCCGCTTCATCAAACTCTTCGTTACCTCAGTCTGGCGAAGAAGCACCACAGAAGAAAGCTAAGAAGCCGTACACGATCGACCCGCAAAAGCATGAAGATTTCCGCGCTCGATTAAACGCAAAGCTAGAGGCCATGCGTGCGGCGCGAAAGGCCGACGGTCCGGATGGACGTCCTGCACGGAATCGAGCAGAGCTAATCGAGGCACGACGGAAAAAAGAGGCCGAGAAGAAAGCTGCCAAGAAAGCCCTTCGTCAGGATGCGAAGGAAGACGAGGCTCGTCAACAAGCAGAGGAGCAGCTCGCACGGATAAGAGGCGGTTCGGGCTCACCTTCCATATTCCCAGCGAGGTCGCCGGAGCACGAGCGCAATTTCAACTTTGGCAAGATTGCATGGGATGGCGCACAGCTTGAGGGAAATCTTTCCGGATTCCTCGAATCCAAGAAGAAGAAGGGCAAGTCAGACGCGAAGACTGCATTAGAGGCTGCGCAGAAGAAGCAGGCTCGTCTTAACGCCTTTGATGAGAACAAGCGCAAAGACATCCAAGAGAAGGATTTGTGGCTCGCCGCTAAGAAAAGGGCACAGGGTGAGAAGGTGTTCGACGACGTCAACCTTCTAAAGAAGAGTCTCAAGCGCCAGCAAAAACAGAAAGACAAGAGCAAGCAAGAGTGGAAGGAGAGGTTGACCAATGTCGACCAAGGAAAGGCAGCGAGGCAAAAGAAGCGAGAGGAGAACTTGAAGAAGCGCAAGGAGGACAAGGGTCAAAAGGGTAAAAAGAAGGTTAAGAAGCCCGGCAAGAAGGTCACGAAGCGACCGGGCTTTGAGGGTACTTTCAAGGGGAAATGATTATGAGGCTGGGTGGAATGACGGTACATAAAAGGAAAAGGAGGTAGCATGTGCACTATTGGAAGGCATTTGGCGTTTGATACCATATCATGGCAGGCATCGTATATGAGCGTTAGGAGTATCAGGGTCTTGAATATTGCGATGTCTTTTCCTCGATTGTATTAGTTCAAATGTCAGTGCTGTCTCGCAAAACAATAGGAATGCATCCAATCGGGCCCTTGATCGCAGCACACCCAATGTCCACATGTATGTTCTCAATAATTTGAGTATCGCCCACAGTTGTTGAAATGGTCCCTTCTTGTACTGATGCATTGACAAATGAAACCCGACTGGCTGTGTCAGGCGGAACCGCTCCTCCTATATATACAGTAAACTCGCACCACTCCTCTACATTATCTGTAAGGCGCATCCGCACGAGCAGCAGCGGCGATCTCAGGCTCCCACTTGTCTCCGTTTGCTAGCAGCTTCTCCTTGTTGTAAAGCAACTCCTCTCGTGTCTCGGTGGCATACTCAGCATTGGGTCCTATATCATGTTAACACATACTTTGGAGCTCACGGATGATGTGGACATACCCTCAACAATGGCGTCGACTGGGCAGCTCTCCTGGCAGAGACCACAGTAGATGCACTTGGTCATGTCAATGTCATAACGTGTGGTCCTCCTGCTACCGTCCATACGCTCCTCAGCCTCGATTGTGATGGCCTGCGCAGGGCAGATGGCTTCGCACAGCTTGCAAGCAATGCAACGCTCCTCACCCGTGGGGTACCGTCGCAGAGCGTGCTCGCCTCGGAAGCGGGGTGAGATGGGGCCCTTTTCGAATGGGTAGAAGATGGTGTATCTTCAGAAACGTCAGATCGGGTATTCTGGATGTCGAGCATGCTACCAGCCTGCGCATTGAGGTACTTACGGTGGTCGGAAAAACTGCTCCAGCGACACGTACATGCCACGGAACATCTCCATAAGCAAGAAGTACTTGCCGGCGCGGTCCAATGCACCTTCTCCTTCATCCCATCGCTTCGGCTTTGGTAACCGGAAGCCTGGCGGCGGGGGTCCTGCTGGAGTGGCGGCTCGGGATAGAGTGGTAGAGAAGAAGGCGACGGTGGCGGGCGAGGGGAGGCGTCCAGACGCGAACTGCGGTGACCGGAGCAGCGTGGCTGCTGGGCGGCTGCGCGCCAACATTGTCAATGGCTTTGCGCTGGCCATTGTGAGCGTGGTGGAGTCGCTGGCGGGTTGGGGGGTTGCTGGCGGATATGGAGGTTGTCGTCAAGCTCGAAACTTGAGGTTGTCGCTTGTAACGCGGAAGCTGCGATTGGCCGAGAAGTCCAATGACGGCAACAACAGTGGGAGGCAACTCCGGGGTCAGAGATTTGTACCTAGTGATCTTAGAGGGTCTGTGAATGATCTTCAAGTCTGACTTGGTCTTGTATACGAGTTGTTGTGATTATTAGAGGTGCGTCTGTCTGCTCGTACTGAAATGCTTCCTGACGGCTGACTAACGTAATGTAACTTTAGTCTGAAGTTCTAGTCGAGCATCAACATCACCACCACCACCACCGACCCTGCTACCTCGCACGACACCCTCGCAACCCGTCACAATGTTCCGAACAGCACTTCTCAGGTCCGCCCGGTCCGCTGTCCGCGCTGCCCCACGATGCCAGGCCGCAATGGCTCGCCCCGTTGCGCGAAGCTCTTTCGTTCAGCCAAAGCAAATGAACCCCTCCGTATACTTCCAGGCTGTACGATGCTACGCCGCGAGCGCTGGTCTGTCAAAAGATGAGGTCACCGGTAGGATAATGGACCTTTTGAAGAACTTCGACAAGGTAACGACTATGCGACTAGATTTTTAGGCAGTGGCTAACACAGAAGCAGGTCACCGATGCCTCCAAGGTAGCTACCATACGTGTGTGAGAGCTTGGAAACAAATACTTACAGTTTGCAGTTGAACGGCGAATCGCACTTCCACAACGACCTCGGTCTCGACAGTCTGGATACCGTAGAAGTAGTCATGGCGATTGAGGAGGTTAGTTGGCCTGCACGCGATGCACGAGAGGCACACATCTGACAATTTGGCAGGAGTTCAGCATTGAAATCCCCGACAAGGAGGCCGATGCTATCCACAGCGGTATGTTCTAAAGCGCAGCGTCAGATTTATACATACTGATGATATCACAGTCAAGCAAGCAGTGGATTACATCATGGCTCAGCCCGATGGTAAGTCTCAAGTTGCAAAACCCAAGGTTACTTGATACTAATCAAATCGCAGCTCACTAAATTATATTGGGATCCGCGCTGGGTGAGAGATGATGGATGTGGAATTGGTAGTCGGTCCTACCGGCATCGCTATATATATATGCCTCCTTGTAAAACAGTCGCCTGGGTCGGCACCGTGTACTTCTGATAGAATTGACGCTATCCACCTCCTATTGCTCTGGCTATTGTGTTGTTGGACGCCTGTTTACTTGATTGCTGAGGCGTGCGTAACTAATCTTGGCACATCCGAGACCGAGCCCTGTCCGCTGATAGATGTGGCACGAGAATCAACCCCCAACTCGAAACCTGCACACGCGCGTTACGATACCCCCTTTATCGCTACATTGCCGTGATCCGCCACGCTCTCTTACATCGCCTTCACCGAAAGTCCCACATAGTCCGACACGGCGTATGCGCAGCCCAAGCGCCCTCATCCCTGCGCCCGTTGAGGAGCATCACCCATAATTTCAACAAACACTCCCCACCCGTTCCACAACCACACCTGATGGCTTCTAGCTCTGGTCTGACGCGCCGGAGAGGAGGCGGCGGCGCTGCCGGCAACGGCGAGGACGAGGGCAGCCGGGTCAGCTCGCCAGCACCCAAGCGCAACGACGACCGCACCCCCGAAACCTCCTACGAAAGCTCCGAGAACGGCCACAAGATTGCATTCGATCCCCGCGATATCAGCGAAAATGCAGAGAGGAGCAAACAGCCAAAGCTGACGCTCATGGAGGAGATTATCCTTATGGGACTGAAAGACAAACAGGTGTGTACACCGCAGGCCGCGGGCGGGCTAGGGGCAGCAGGCTGATGAGTGAGAATAGGGATACCTGTCGTTCTGGAACGACAACATCTCCTATGCGCTACGAGGATGCATTGTCATAGAACTGGCCTTCAGAGGCCGTGTGAGCATGCAGAAGGACTCGAATCGACGCCGCTTCCCCCTCGCAGACAGGGTCATCGAAGTTATTGATGACACGTTGACTGGAGAGGTCCTACTGGACGAGGCCCTGAAGATGATGAAGTCGAGCGAGAAGATGAGCGTCAACTCTTGGATCGATCTCATGAGCGGTACGTCTATGGCGTGGCATACCAAGGCTGGTGCTCGACACTAACTATACAAACAGGAGAGACATGGAATCTCATGAAGATTGGCTACCAACTGAAACAAGTACGCGAACGACTATGCAAAGGCCTCGTCGACAAGGGCATCCTGCGCACCGAAAAGAAGAACTTCCTCCTGTTCGACATGGCTACACACCCCGTTGCAGACGGCGGCGCAAAGGAGGAGATTCGACGTAGAGTCCGGAACGTCCTCACCAACCGTACCGTGGTCCTTCCTGGTAGCCAGTTCCTCCCCGAAGAGTTGGAGTTCAGGGTGCTTCGAACCATCACCATGGTCTGCGCCGCCTATGCCGCCAACGTACTAGAGAACGCCTTGACAACGTTGGGTCACGAAGCGCGGGAACGGGCTTTCGCTCAAGTGGACGAATTGCTGGCAGAGTACTCACAATGGCCCTTTGCAAAGAGGCAGGGGGGTTCACAGGGTGTCGGCGCAAACTTGGGTCAGCTCATCACTGACGAAGTTAATGGTTCCAAGGATAAGGAGCTTCAACTTGAGGTAAGCCGATTGCATTTTGATTCCAAATATGACGATAGAGCGCTAATGATTGAACAACAGGTTGTTGCTGCGTGCTTGAGTGTCTTCACTCGACTGGACTCATTGCTTTGAGCGAACAAGACGCATCAAGAGCAGTGATATATTGGGCTGCAGGGAGAGGGGCGCATGCCCCAGCAACAGCGAACATGAACGTTTGGAGCATTTACAGCCAGTAGATCAGACGCATATAGCCGGCGACTTGTAAGCGGCGGTGTGTCCGGGTCGGGTATGGAAAATGTAGGGTATTGTCAGTTTCTAGCATTGATGCAACTACGACGGATCTGGATGCGAGGGCGTCGGAAAGCGATGACGAGGTGTATACCAGACGCTTCTTCTTCTTTTCTACTAGGCGGTTCTTTCCATAAAATACAACCTTTATTCAATAACGAACAAGGTGCATTACACGGTGGCTTTTACTCGAAGCTTGCCTAGCTAGGCATGCGCTAGCATTCGTCATGGCGTCGCACGTGATGAGTGCGTGGAGACGATGGAGTGTGAGTGTAGTTATGTGGAACAGCCGGTAAGAAGGATCATGGCCTCTGCTCTGGTGAAAGAAACCACGACTAACAGAGGCTGCGGCTGCGTTGGAGCGTGCCGGGCAGCTTCAGTGTTCGTTATGGGCTTTGGCTGGCTCGGCGCTTGCAAGCGGCAGAACTGGCTGCTTTGGCGCAAATCCATCAATGCCTCTGCCTGACACACAACACATCATTCCAAGTTCCGAGCTTATCCACGGCCGCGACCCCGCCCAAGGTACCGCAGCAGGTGTTTCGCCGATTTAGGTTCCTGCCAATACTCTCGCCTGTGAAAGGCTTACAGACGGGCTGCTGCGCGCTTGACTACCCGATCGGCACTTCTTTCCCTGGACAGCCAAACAGAGGCCCAGCCCAGCCCTGTGACCTGTGACGACGCGCAAATTGCATGTTCCCAAAGGTATGTGTTTTTTTCTGTATTGCTGCTATTAGTTCTCATGGTCGCGGCGCCATGGATGCGCTTTCTTGAGATGGCGGCGCTGTTGTTGCTGTCGCCATGGCATCGCGCACCCGCCCCCTTCTTCTGCCAGGCGCGACCGCATGGGACGCCCATTGACCCACTCGAGCCTCCATCACTCCTTCCAGCCTCCATGCCTCGGCTCTAACAAGGGCAGCAAACACGCAGGTCGCTCCTGCCGCGCGCATTATAATTCACCACGCGATGCCCTCTCCGCCGCTAGCCGACTCCCAAGGCCTCGATCCCGCCCACGGCGCGTCCACAAACGGCAACAGCAGTGAAGGTGCTGTCCAACCCGCAAACGCCCCAACCAGCATCAATGGACCCGACAGCGCGTCCAACGAGAACAACGCGATTCGAGACGGAAAGCAGAAGGCCAAGGCTGTCATGGCGGCTTCTGGCTTGAACCTCACCGGCGCGCAGGGCGACACGGCATCGCCAGCGCAGCCCGAAGCCATCAACGGCGCGTCGCCTAGTAGAAAGCGATCGCGTTCGGGAACCCGCAAGTCTTCACGCACGCCTTCTCACGACGATGGCGCGAAACCCACAACCTCGCAGGCCCATCTCCTCGACCGCCACATTGCGCGCGACCTCCTCGACAGCGTAAACAAGTACGAGCGCAACAAACATTCCGAGAAGGTCTATGGCGAGCTGAACGACCTGCGCCATTTCTACCGCGACGAGGTATACCCTGTCCGACGACAGAACCCCGGCGCCATCTTTGGATATGGCTATGCTGGCTACGGCAACGGCGTGACCGACATACCACCCGATCCCAGAGACCCGCGAGCCCTACCGCAAACGAAGCTGCTATATCCCGAACATGCCAAGCGCGCCGGCCGTCGACTCGCGCCGCAACTCAAGGTTTCGAAAGAGAAGGGTTTGCAGCAAGCAGACCAGATCGAAGAGCTTGTGCCTGTGCGTCTGGACATCGAATTAGACAGACTGAAACTACGCGACACTTTTACCTGGAACCTCCATGACCGTGTTACCAACCCTGTGCTCTTCGCCCAGACCCTCGTCGAGGACTTCCAGATACCACCCGAGCTGCGTCAGAACGTTATGCAACAAATCGATCGCGAGATCCACGAGCAGGTTCAAGACTACTACCCTCACGCTTTCTTCGATGATGAGCCTCTGGACCCCCATCAGCCATACTCGGCATACAAGAATGACGAGATGCGGATATTGATCAAATTGAACATTACCATTGGCCAACACACTCTTGTGGACCAGTTCGAGTGGGAAATCAACAATCCTCTGAATGCGCCCGAGGAATTTGCAAGGCAGATGGCTGCTGATTTGTCACTGTCCGGAGAGTTCACTACCGCCATTGCCCATTCCATAAGAGAGCAGTGTCAGATGTTCACAAAGAGCCTGTACATCACAGGCCATCCCTTCGATGGACGACCAGTTGAAGATACCGATATCCAGGACAACTTCTTGGCCTCACCACTCCCCTCTGTATTCCGCCCGATGCAGTCTACAAAGGATTACCAGCCGTACCTATACGAACTGAGTAACGCTGACCTAGAACGAGCCGAACTATCGATTATGCGCGAACAGCGGCGCCAGAAACGATCTGTCAACAGACGTGGCGGCCCTGCCCTGCCAGACCTTAAAGACCGCCAACGGACAGTACGCACCTTGGTTGTTTCTTCAGTCCTACCTGGTGCTGCAGAAACCATCGAGGACAGTCAGCTCTTCAAGGCTACACGCAAAATTAGAGAGGGCCGCCGTCGTGGTGCTGATGGAAGCTCAGACGAATCGGATAGTGACGAATCGGTAGTAGACTCTCCCGCACCTGCGCAACTGACCGGAGGTACTGCGCGGACCCGGGGTATGCGTGGAGCTGCCACTGCTGCTCAAGCTGCTATGCGGTCCGCTATTGGAAGATCAGCAACCCCCGAAGTGTCCAACATTCAACCTCATCACGAGCCACGGGCATCCAGATCACTACGATATGAGGCGCGGGAAGAGAGTGTATCTGAGCCTACAACACTCATAGTCAAACTCCGCATATCGCCCGTCAAACTTAGGGAATTGCAGAGAAACCCAAGGGCTTTCGCAAAGCCCGCCTCGACTCCCATGGTGGCCCCCTCGCAACCCCCAACACGAAGCACACCTACCGCAAACTCAATGCCACCTCCACCATCACCAGCCATACCTACTCGTTCAACCCCAACCGCATCAGCTTCGGTAGAAGCTTCGCCGAAACCT
>Ga0058698_10001029_pt1 | contig 13393 bp, 14 predicted proteins | sample AgamicAsSfe_FD_67288 | JGI IMG/M metagenome (GOLD analysis project Ga0058698, IMG submission 67288) | Agave microbial communities from Guanajuato, Mexico - As.Sf.e | ecosystem: Host-associated > Plants > Phyllosphere > Phylloplane/Leaf | place: Guanajuato, Mexico | collected 2012-05-30
TATATTTATATAATATATAAAGAAAGCAGCTATTTTCTATAGTTTTAATAACTAATATTATATAGACTAGAAATATTCTTTATAAAGCTAAAGCTCTCTAATACTAGAGTTTAGTAAAAATATCTAAAATTACTTTAAATAGATAAGATAAAACCCTTTTTTTTATATTAAGTTATCTTTTCTCTATATATATTGTAGATTAAGTTTTGTTTTTCTTGTCTTATACACTTGCATATGTAGTTCAGATATATTGCTTTTTACTTGCAAACGCGGCTTAGTACGCGGACTAGCTCGTGACGCGCACCCGCCCAGTAGTGCACGGGCACTGCCGCACTGCAGCCGCAGATCGGCGGCCCGTCTAGAATCGTTTTGCGCAGGGCGCATCAAAGTTCAGCTGAAAAGCAATGCATTAGCCTATCTCCACGAGTCTACTACCGCTGCCCATTGCCTTCGCTTGGCTGGCTGAACAGTTCAAATGGTCTGGCCTTCGATAGAGGTGTCGCTAATTGGCTAGCATTAAAGCGGTGAGAAGATGCTACTGTACTTCTTACGAGCGCCACAGATTCCCATTCCACATGAAGCGAGCGAAGGGCCTAGGTGAATGCAGCTCTCAGCAGTATAAGTAATAAGTCGGGGAAGAAATCCGTTGATTTTGACATCTCTCACTTAGAGCTTGTTTACAGAATGAATTTCGATCAAGATTTCAGGCCGAGCGGCTTCCAAGACACGACCTTGAAACCTGCTCCAAAACGCATCGTCATTTGCTGCGATGGCACATGGCAATCGTCCGTTACTAACGTTGACAATGTTCCGTCAAACATAACCCGGATCGCACGATACCTCCTTAAGGTTGGCAAGGATGCGAAGGGCGAGCAATGGCAGCAGCTTGTTTACTACGATGCCGGCATTGGTACGGGTGCTAGCTCCATTGAGGCCGCCCGAGAAGGCATGACCGGCTCTGGTTTCGTGGGCAATGTCATTGAGGCGTACAACTTCATTGTATTGAATTACAATCCCGGTGATCAGATTTTCTGCTTCGGATTCTCGCGTGGCGCCTATACGGCGCGTGCTGTTGCTGGGTTAGTCACAGACATTGGCATTGTCAAGCCGAGAGATATGCAGTACGTTCATTGCTCATTTAGCTTTTTACTCTGTCCCGTCATGATTGTTCCTAAAACAGAATAATCACCGACTTACTATTGGATGTAGGGACTTTCCGGAACTGTACCGTACCTATCAGCACTACAAGGACAGCAACATGTTCAGGAAGTCAAAAGCATGGCGCGAGTGGGTCAACGGCGTGCGCCTCTTCGATGCAGCTCAGAAAGACCTTCCTGAAGGATTTAGACAATCTCCATATCAATGGAAGAAACGACCTCATGGTGCAGCACCAGAGTCAACTCGGTGGGTTGAAGCCGTTGGTGTCTTCGATACCGTCGGATCCCTCGGTGTCCCGGATGTAGAAGGCTGGTTCAGGTACACCATCAACTTCCTGGCTCAAAAGATTCCTGCCGAGGAATTTGGCTTCCGAAATGTCGCGCTCAGCCCTTGTGAGTTCTATCTATACCTTGACTTGCGGAGATTTAGTGTGTTGATTCTGGTCTACAGACATCAAACACGCGTACCATGCAATGGCCCTGGATGAGCACAGGAAACCCTTCGATACCACCATGTGGCATCTCTATGCAAGTGACGGCACAGCAAAAGCTCATAAGCCAGTGTCTGAGCTGAAAGAGAAATTGACCCAGCTTCGCGACACGGACGATACTCCTGAAGCCGAGATTCAGAAAGCCTGGGAAAACCTTGTTGACGCTGAAATGCACGAAGAGCTCAAAGGCAGCAATTCAGAACTCAAGCAAGTCTGGTTCCCTGGCGTCCACATCAATATTGGTGGAGGAAGTGATGATGTCTTCAAAGACAAACTAGGCGACTTTGAGCGTGAGTCAAACTAAGTAGTTTCTATTGAATGAAGTGACTCACTAAGTGCCAAACAGAAATCTCTACTATCACGCTCGCTTGGATGTTAGAGCAACTCAAAGAGCATCTCGCTTTCGAACCGAACGCCGTAACCCTCTTGAACCAGGATCGCCTCTTCCTCTTGCAACCCATCATCGAGAGTCTCCTCGGCGATCACGCCAAGTACAAGAACAATTGGCTCGTCAAGAGAATCGACAACATGCTCGCAAAAGACAGAACTGACCCTTGGAACGACGGCAACAAGACGCGATCCAAGGTGCTCGCGGCAGACGCGTTGCAAGGCTGGGGAACGGGACCCATCGTCGACAGCTTCGAAGGTAATATGAAGAAAGCTGGCTCAAAGTACCGCACACCAGGCGAATACCGCGACGAGAACCCTCCTCAAGGCGCAACAGGAAAAACGGAAGAGGAGGTCCATCCCACTGTATGGTACAGAATGCAGCAGCTAGGCAACGAGTATCAGCCCGTACCACTCAAGGGCTTCAAGCGCGAACAGAACAAGAGCGCGGATGGCGTGAGCTACGAGTGGGTGAAAGGCAGCTTGCGGATCCCGGAGTCCAAGATTGGTGGTATGCAGAGTATTGAGAGGGCGTGCCTGGTAGGTGACGCGGCGAAGAAGTTCATGGGTGGCTTGGATAAGGAGTATGGTGTTGATTCGTGGGAGGTGAAGGCTCTGGACGGACCACTGGAGGCGCCGGAGTCGAGACAGAATCATGGATTCCAACCTAATCAGGGTTTATAATTCCGTTGAAGAAGATCGCGAGTAGACGGCCGCGTATGACTGGTTCATAGACAATATCTAGTCAATACCGAGCGCATGCTGTGTTTTAAGCATATTTCCATGATCTTTTGTATATGGTGCTGTACCACAAATCCTTCAACGAAATAAGCTGGTTCTGACAGTGAGGAAAATGCCTATTGCTTAGTGTGCTTTTCGCAAGGGTATATCATGCGTCACCTCTTGATGCCCAGCCCACTCTCTGAAGCGAGCTCACATTAGCGCACAGCTCATTGCCTTTCCGCTTTCTCGTCACTATTCAAGGTATCGATGTAATCGCAAGCATCACAACATCCGGAATAGTTAACCCGCAGCATACTCTTATCTGTGGATGTGCCCATATGCAAGAGACGATGAGGAGAGTAGCAAGTTCTTTTGCGCGAGCGGAAGCAACACCGCTTGCGAGGACCTTGCAGTGATATTAGGAAAGAGGCCTGTGATGACAGCAAAGCCTTGCGGACTGGTACCATAGACGATGAAGACAGTAGGTGTGGTATCAGAAGACATCTTGATGGTGTCTCAGGATTGTAATTCCTACAGAGTTTTAGAGCTAGTCCCAGTCACGTTTTAAACACCCAAATCATTGTTTATAGAAGCAAACTATATGTATATGACTTCAAGTGGCTTTCCAAACTTTGCTCAAATATTCCTCTGCCGAGATGAACTTGTAATCAGGCAGCAATCTATTCCATTCATCGCTGGTAGACCAACCACCAGCGGCCAGAGATTTGACATATTCCATCGTTACATTCTTCGAGAACAGCTCCCTGTACTCATCTGGAAGAGCTTTATGTTCAATAATGGGATACCATGACGCCTTCAGCTCCCCCTTATTCACGTCTTCTGGGACCAGTCGTTCGATCTGGAATGGACCTGAACTTCTTTTAGCATTACCAACAACAAACTTAGTAGCAATTTACCTCGAATCCCTTCGGCAAGGCTCAAAAATCCGGAGATAGTTGTTTGGGTTCCCCGGATACCTCCAGTTGTGGGCCACCTGCCGCTGTAATCCAGTGCAAGAGCCACGACCTTAGCCATATCTCCGACCGTCGTGAGTGTGAGTGGAGATCCCTCCGATCCCTCCATTATGATGGCGCGGCGATACTCAAAGTCGGCAAACATCTTGAAGCTCTGAAGGTGACTGGCCGTTGCATTCGGTACTGCGAAGTATTCGGTGAAGAAGCCGGGCTGAAAGAGGCAATATTCGATTTGCTATATCGTCAGCTTGACTTACGTCACAAATACCGGTTTTAGCTGCTTACATCTTTCTCTTTGTTTATTGCTTCGAGGTACTTGCGCGTTTCATCCTTGTATGCGTAGTGAGCAATGCCACTTTCCGAGCGCCTTCGCGATGTTATGTTAGTATTTCGATACTGTGGGATCTCGGCTTGACGTAAAGCAAAACTCACGACGACCATTCAGATGGGGCGAATCTTCGTACGCCCGCTTCGATAGCTGCGTGGATCAGCACTTTTTGCAGCTCGAAGGCCGCCTCCATGTCAGCGGTTGCTACAAAAGACAGCAAGGTATCGATTCCATCAAGGGATGTTACGAGTGAAGCATGGCTGTGATAGTTGACCTTTCTCCATTCAACGTGTGTCGTCTCACTGTTTACAGCATCCTATCATAATCAATACCCTGGCGGCCAGATAGAGGAGATTTACCAACTCTTCGACTCAGAACTACAACTTTGTAGCTACCCCGGGACAAAATTGCATCTATCACCTCTTGAGCCACATCTGTACCAATTAGCAAAGCATCTCTAAGCAAACATATATGTAGACTTACTGCCAGAACCACCAGCGATGGCAACTTGCTTTGACATGATGTTGTCTGACATTGAAATATGGATCCTCACTGTCCTACCTGCTGCAAGAGATTGTGGTGAGTTCCGACATTAGAAAGCTCACTACGCAGTCTTTATGCAGAAACGATCTTGGGTATCTCTAGTTCCGGCAACAATGTTGTGGTCGATCCCGGACGAAAAAAGTCGGACACTTTGGCGTCGACGTATCACGTGGAAGAATTCAGGCAGATTCGAAGTTTCGGAGACGGCTATATTTGTGTGACGGCGGATCAGACAGCTTCCGGACTTGTCTCCACTATAAACATATCGTCTCGATGGCGACTTGGCTGTACTTGGCGATCGAACTTTGCTTACATAGACTTGGTACCCCAGTTTATCTGTTAAGTTGAGGTAGTGATCCTTGAAGGTTTTTGCTACCGCGTCTCTGTGTATAGTTCGTTGTCTGGATGCGCTTACATGATCAAGGACATGTCCCTGGGCGATTGATCTCTCAACTTGAACTCTTTCTGTCTGGATGTAAACGTCACTTACATGCACATTTGTCAAGCCACGACTACTATCTACGTAGTTCTATCGGGCGCCTCTATAGTCTTTCCACTTCCGTTCGCACGATTGGAGAACCTCACCAGAGGGTCGATCTTGCCACATCCGCCACACATCTTGCGCGCTTACATTCGCCGACGCGTCAATCGCGAATACACCAGTGATAAAATCAAACTGAATGCGTTCTCCTTTTGCCCTCATCTCATGTTGCGCGACTGGTATTAGGGTGCGTTGCGCGATGAGATTCCTGTGCGGGTCTGGAGTCAGCTACCGCAGTACGACTTTATGCATCCGCTGCGCGGAGGCCTCCCTACGACCTGTGATCCAGCTGAAAGAGAAGCAAGACTTACGTGTTAGGGTCTGCACGAATAACAATCGCCCTGCTCGAAACGAGCACGTTCGCTGATGCGTCGCGCAAGCTAGGACCCGTCAAATTGATAACACCGCTTGCGCCAGACTCTGAGAGTATGAAAGCGCTATCTCGGTCACTCCACCACCCGAAGTTCTTTTCCTTGTGATCGGCTCCAGTAGGAAAGGACGCACATGGCTCTTCGAAGATAGAAACACTATCTGCCGCCTGCGCACTTGCTGCGAAGCCACCTTCCACGATCTGTAGCCTTTCTCTCGCCGAGAGAGGCGTCGTGCACTTCACGTGGTGCACCCTCACACTCCACCCAGGCCATCTTCGCATGGGCGGCACTAGAAGCGTTTCAATGACCACATTAAGCCTTTTCCATGGCTTCCAGCGACTCATCAAGATCGGTACCGTCTCGCCGCACTCCTTCATGTACACCTCTCCAGTTTCGACATCGTAAGGGCTCCACCTTACCTTCCAGTCGTCTTCCTCGAGCCCAAGTGAGACTAGTAACGTCGAATCTGGTGCTATCTGCTCTAGTGACGGACCGCATGGTACGCTAAAGCCAAAAGCAGAAGAGTAAGCAAGCTTACCATACTTGGCTTCGCGAGCCTTGAACCTTTTGGTGGTTGACTGCTCCGAAGAAAGCAAGAATGTGTGCTCTCGAGTGTTGCACAGTATTTGGCGTGGAGGCCAGAGAACTTTGATGTCTCCAACTTTATTGTCGAGTCGCATGATGTCTTTCCTAGTCCTTGGATGACCAAGTTCCTCTGCCTGCCAAAATGCATTCGTGTCATCCAGGCCGAGAACCAAGAAGCTTTTCAGGCACCAATACACTGATTGCGGCGAGTTGTAATCCTCAGCAAGGTACATGTTCGGGTACGCAAATCCAATATTAGGCGTCCCATCAGTGTTGAAAATGTGTGGCTGTTTCGCCCACCACCGTAAGTGCCTGAGCAACAGGCCCTTCACCGATCCCATCTCCTTAATTGGAGCTGGTAGCTCAACGCCAGCGAATGCGACAGCTGCCCAGAAGGCGGCGAACGCGAAGCGATACGTTAGACTTCGCCCGAACGGGATTGCTGCACCTTGGGGGTCGAAGTACCTCCAATACTCCTTCCCAAACTCACGCGCTTGCTCTATGTACTTGGAAGTACGAGCTAAATCGTATTTGGGGGCAAAACGAATGTAGAGAAGTTGCGCAAACTGTATCGCAAAGCTCCCACTGTAGTAATCGGCTTGTTTTCTTTGTTCGGACCAGAGACCATCCGAAGACCACCCCTCGCCGATATCGAATGTGTCTAGTTTCTCCAAGCTCTTGTCGATGTGCGCTTTCACCTCATCCAATGGTACATGAAGCGTCTTGACTAGCGCGATGTTGACCAATACGCGAAACCACAGCCAGTTTGTTTCAGGCATCTTATGCTCATTGATCTGCCGAAGCCATGCAATGAGATTGGCTTGGGTAGTTGGTTCACTGTCGAAAGAGAACACAGTGGGATTTGCAAGCAGGGCAAAAGCAATAGACTCCATCTCCACCATGCGCTGGTCAAAGTCGGACAGATCGCCCCAGTATTCTGGACTCTGCGGGTCGGTTCCAGCCCGGATGCCAACCACCCAGGGTTCTAATGCACCTTTCAATGGAGCGCTTGTGCTCTGGTTGCTTTGTTGCTTGAGCTGGAGTAAGATGGCAACAGCCCAAAGCGGTCGCGCGAAGCCCTCAAGCTGAGCTGCCGTCTCGCTGAATCCGGCACCTGTGCATGTCGCAACTCTTATTCGTGCGTGACCGGGTGATCTGTATTGGCCTAAAGGGCTGATGAGTGCTGAAGCTGCACGTATGAAGTCGTCTCTCGTGCGAAATTGATTATCAGAGAACCCAGGAAGGGGCGGCATATTGTCGCAATGACTGTGCAGGGTCAGGTTGAGGGGATGTAATGATCACAGGAACAAATATCTCATAATTTCCTTCTAAGAGGCGTCGAGGTGCTTTATCATCTAGCAGCTCCTCACTTCGGACAGACATATCGCGAAGATAGCCCGAGATCGCCAAGCCGTTGAAACTGTATCAACCGAGTTCTTAACCCCGAGACAAACATGATCATTCCGACGATTCAGATATTCATAATCTTGTGAATGCTGGTATTCTCCGGAACTCAAGGTCTACCTTCCTTCATAGTCTTGTCATCTGCAACCTCGATGTGCACTGCTTCTGGTTTGTTAAGAACATCTTCGTCCTCTTGCCTGTTGATGTCAAACTTCTTAGTCTTCTCCTCGCGGCGCCAGAGGTATTGTCCAACCATAAAGAGAATCCAGTAGCAAATGATGAAGACGATGTTGACAGTATAGCCCTTAGTCCACTGCGGCGCTTCCAGGATAGGAAATACTGTAATTGGATAGAAGGAGAAGAAGGCCCAACCGATGGTCATCATTGCACCAGTGGTGAAACTTCGTGCTTCGTTGTCATCCTTCATTATCATGTTTACCCACGGAAACAGGATGGGGGTGACGCAAGATGTCAGGCCAAGCAGGTAATAGCAAGTAACTGCAGGGATGTTAGCTGGGTCTTCGTACACCTTGGAAATGATGTTACTCACAATGAAGGCCAAGTGGGATGTACCACACTCGCAAGCACACATTTGCGAAAAGCAAGATTGCTGTAACGACTGAAAAAACGATCCACATCGGATATATCATCACCAAGCTAGTGATGGAAATGCCACAGACGATGGCCAGGCCCTGAACTCCGGTGGGGATGAGGTTGATCTCTTCGATGGTGTAGGTACCGTTGAGATCGGCTTCCTTCTTGAGCCAAGCTTGCATCTGACCACCAACGTAGCTCGTACATTGGAAGAAAACGTATGTCAAGACCGCGACGTAGAAGTGCCAGTGAGTGAATACGCGTTTAAGCATACGTTTGCCAATCTTGCCGCTCTGCTTCGTACCCTGGCTTTGCATGCGTGCAACGGCGAGCTTTCTCTCGTCTTCTGTCAGCCACCAAACCTTTGGACTAGTGGGAAGTCCAGGGTATAGGAAGAAGCCAGCGAGACCAATAGGCAAAGAGATGGATCCATCGATAATGAACAACCTGCAGTTGTGAACACACGAAGTCAGTGTATGTCTCACATGCATTTCGTACAGCCAATACTTACCAGCGCCATCCCGACATCCCATGGACTCCGTCGAGGTTCTTGTGGGCAGCGGCTTGTAGATAGCCGCTAAACATAGCGCCAGCATTGCTCGAAACATACCAGACACCGGCGCGCTTGAACACCTCATCAGCGCGGTACCAGGAAGTGAGAAGATAGATCGAGCCAGTCGAAGCAGGCGTTTCTAGGACACCGAGAAGGAAGCGAAGCCCGTAGATCTGCGGTACGCTGCTCAAGTGGGACTGCGTGAAAGTCAGGATAGACCAGGCGCATTCCATGGTCGGAACGTAATAGCGAGCCAGCTTTGGACGTGAGATGATCATCATGCTCGGTATTTCGAAGATCATGTAACCGATGTTGTAGCTGGATGATATGAGACATTGTTTCATGGCAAGGCTTTTTAGCCATACTTACAAAGTCCCGAAGAGCGAATATTCGTTGCCCTTTATCGCCAACTCTTCCCGCATGCCAGACCAATACGCGGTATTGAGTGCGTTCTGATCCAGCCACTTTATGTAGAAGCAAAGGCAACACAAAGTAAGCAAGACGCAGTCGAGCTTTCGTACTAATCGTTTTTCTTCGGGAGAGTAATGACTCGGATACCACTGTACACTATGAGCGAATGCCATAACCATGTGCGCCTGCAAAACTCACATCGAAGATGTACATCCAAGCAACCCAGAAAGAGCGGTTAGGCTTCTCGGTGGCGGAGCTTACGACAATCTCTTTGCCATTGACCATGACGACGTTGCGTTCGCCGTCGGGCGTCATGACCTTGATCTCATCTTGAGAAGGCGGCATTGTCGTGCGCGGTCGTCAAGAAAGAACTTTGGTGCGGTGGTATAATGCAGGCGCTGGAAGTGCTGCTTCGTTGGAGTTTCTTCACAACAAAGTATTCTCCACCCGAGTTTAAGTATCATGAGCTCTGCCATGAACACTGAGCGAAAACCAAGTCTTTGCCATTCTGGTTTCCTATCCTTTGCCAGTCGTGTCGGTCAGAGTTCCTTGCTGCTGCATACCCCGCGGGTTGTGGCGCTTTCCCATGGGGTAAGGGCTGCAGTACACAGTTGGTGGAAACCCAATCACGAGCGTGTGGGGCTGTTGCTGGCGTCGTTTCGGACCCTTGGCAGCGGGCTTCGGGCTATCGCGAACATTAGATTCGTCCCATCTCACACAAGACACACGTCTCGGAGCATTGGCAGTTCGCGTTTCCATACCCCGAAACCACATCACCTGAAATTCGCCATGGCTATGTACATAGTAGCCGCATCCCTTTCATGGGGTGATCGTTCTAGCTTCGATTCGATTCTCTCACGTTACAGACGACCGCGCGTAGCAAACGCCATCCCTATTGCGAGAATTCAGCATCCTCCCTGACTTTGGAGTGCCAGCAACGAAGATATCACGCTACGTTAAACCGATCACATGGATCCACTCGTGACGAACCTCGTCGAACCACAAGACGATTCATCGCAAGCGCCTTCCAAACTAGCGGAAGATGTGAAGCCAGAAGACGACCTCTTGATACTCAAGCCAGTACAAGAAAGAACTCAACACGATGTTTCCGACAATCTCGGCTTCGCTCTCACGGAGGAAGCTATCCCAGCAGCGAGCGTAGGGTCCTCAGGAAGCAGCGTTGAGGAAGACTCATCTGAGCATGACACGACGACACCAAGCAGCAGTGTACCGCCATCAGAAAGCGGGAACCTGGACTGCGCAACCCATCACTTCACCTCAAACACTGCGATAGCCGATCTCGTACCGGAGCTGTTCACTGAAAACATCATGGCCAAAGTCCTTCGAACCGCACAGGCTGCTATGTCCTCCCTTCCTACCGCATTTCCAGAGATTGTCCCACAGCAGGACAACCACGATGGTAGCTATAGCTTACGCGAAGCTGACTTTTGGACTTGCGGCTTCTTCCCCGGGACCATGTACAGCATGTTGGAGAGGCTCATTAAATACCCTCAGCGTATGCATCTCTCTAGTTCGGTTGATCTGAAACATCTTCGAAATCAACTCACTATCTTATGTCGCACCTGGGCCGAGCCGATTCGAGGTATGGACGAGCGAACCGATACCCATGATATCGGTTTCATTGTCATGCCAGCACTCCGCACTGACTGGGAACTGTTCGGAAATCAGCAGAGTCTGGATTCTATCGTCAAGGCTGCGCATAGTCTGGCGACGCGATATGTTCCTACAGCTGGTGCCATTAGAAGCTGGGACTTGCTGAAGAAGAAGAACATAGAGATCATCGACCAAGATGAGAATATGATCGTTATCATCGACAGCATGTGTAATCTCGATCTGCTGTATTATGCGGCACATCATGCGCAAGACTCCAAACTTGCGGAAATTGCCACTACACACGCTGCCACACTCTTGCACAGCCATCTGCGGCCCGAGCCAATGCTATCCGCATCAAAAGATGCCTACAGAGGTCAATGGTATTCGACTTGCCACGTCGCAAACATTGATCCAAGAACAGGCGAATTGAAGCAACGAATAACGGCACAAGGATACGAGCACGATTCGACGTGGAGTCGTGGCCAGGCATGGGGTATACTCGGATACGCGGAGACGTACATGTGGACAAGAGACCATAGGTTCCTGGAGGCAGCCTGTGGACTCGCAGAATATTTCTTGTATCGTCTAAAGACATCACCTGTCTGTGTGTCTTGTGCGCGCTACGTGCCTTTGTGGGACTTTGATGCACCAATCGAGAACGAGGATGAACCGTTGCGCGACTCTTCTGCAGGCACCATCGCCGCCAACGGAATGCTATTGCTATCGCAAGCATTAGCGGGTATCGGGCAGACTCAGTTGTCACTGAGATTTCGGAACACAGCGTTGCGCATAGTTCAAGACACACTCAGCTTTGCGCTAGCACCAGAGAAGGCTCGGCTTGTCAGTGGCTCATATCATCAGATTCGTGCGGAGGAGACATCGCCAGAACGTCGTTACGATGGGATGTTGAAGTTTGGAACTGCAAACAACAATGCGAATGCGCGTAAGCGTTACGCCAATCATGGCCTAGTTTATGGAGACTACTATCTGGTGGAATTTGGTAATAGGTTGTTACGAACGGGCCTAGTATAAGCCAGGTGAATCTTCGGCAAGCGCAAACAGGCAAATGTGCATTGTCATGTCTTGATCAAGACATCTCTGGTGTAGAAGACTAGGATCATTTCAACGAGTGGAGAACGTCTGATCGTTACTAGCTCGGTTAATCATTAGTGTCACTGTATATCTCGAGGCACTAGACTATATACTGATTGGGTCGCGCCAATGCGGAGAACCTGGCTGCCCTCTCGGTCGTTCGGGGCATCTCGACCGGTGTTCGGATGGATCATTTACATAAGGGTATAGTTAGTCCTAGCTCTCAGTAAACGCATGCCATGTCAGATGAAACTTTCAAGGACAGGTCAAATGAGCAGCCTGATTGTGAGCTGAAGCAAGCTTCTGGCACGCCGTATGGCCTCGCTTGCAATTCGTGCCGGAAAGCGAAACTGCGCTGTTCGAGAGACAGACCCAGTTGCCTACACTGTAGGAAGACAGGTAAAGTATCACATGGTTACGCAGTTCGGTTCCATCCGCTAATATCCAGCAGGAGAAGAATGCGAATACGAGTCGAAACGTATCAAGCCGGGCTTAAAGTCAGGAGCTATTGACAATCTGCATAGAAGGATTGACGAGTTAGAACAGCGCTTCAACGCGCAAGAATCTCGTCTTGAACAGTGCAACCACGGCTCACCACATGAAACTGGACATACACGTCAGAGTTCAAGCAAGTCGGCAGCTTACAGCATCTTGGCTCTGTTGGCCAAGGAACTGCCCAAGCTGACTGATGGCTTATCGAATGGAGGAGTTGCCACGCCGGCAACAAACGAGGAGAGCAATAAAAGGAGACGTCTAGCAGACAAAGACAATATTAATCTCCATACGTTGGACTCAGATGAAGTGCCTCCTCTACCCCAGGCTGAAATGCTGGAAGCTACCGTTGCAGCATACTTTTCCCATGTTCATCCTTGGATCCCGATGATTCATCAGGCTAGGTTTCTTCAACGCTTCAGCATAGAGCCGCAGCGTAGAAAGCTCTCAGTAGTCATCCAAGCTATGATCCTAGCCGCTTCCAAATTCGTACCTGGCTCACGAGGAGGTCACGTTGAACAAGCGCGCAGGTGGGTTGTCTGCACAGCTATGGAGACTCTATCACTTGAGAGCCTCCAAGCGCTGACTATACTGGCTTTCGATGATATTGGGAACGGACAAGCATCAAAAGCCTGGGCCATCATCGGATCAATGACGCGTACCGTTGAATACATGGGCTTGGCACAGGAGCAAGAGGATAGTGAGCTTCACCCTTTTTGCCAAGCATACGCATGCCTAGAGAATACCGACGATTGGACAGAAGAGGAAGAACGGCGGAGAGTCTTCTGGAATGTTTTCCTCCTTGATCGATTCTGCTCGGTAACTATGGGCTGGAGTACGAGTTTAACCTCTGATGATGTCTTTCGGAGACTGCCCTGTGACGGTCACCTGTGGCGCAAGCAGAATGCTGTCTTGACGCCTTACTTCGGCATTTGGGACAAGTCAAAAGGTCGCATCGGCAACCCGATCGGCTTCATCTCACAGCCTATATCTCTGATCGATGAGTCATCCGCCACTGAGACCGCAGCCCATGGCCAGATGAGAGGGACACCATCAATCGACATGGGTCAAAACGGAGCGGCAGATATGTCCACGGTCGGTGCTTTTGCGTACAACATCGAAGCAACCGAGTC
>Ga0058698_10001030_pt1 | contig 13383 bp, 13 predicted proteins | sample AgamicAsSfe_FD_67288 | JGI IMG/M metagenome (GOLD analysis project Ga0058698, IMG submission 67288) | Agave microbial communities from Guanajuato, Mexico - As.Sf.e | ecosystem: Host-associated > Plants > Phyllosphere > Phylloplane/Leaf | place: Guanajuato, Mexico | collected 2012-05-30
ACAACAGCTGAAATTCGCTGGTGGTCACCCACCCAACTACTACGCAGCCGGTAAGTTGCTTAAGTACGCCAGAGCGGACGGGATGGCCTGTTCTCAACTTCCTGTGGTCGTATGTGACAGTTGAATTGTTTTAATCATATACAAAGGTTAACAAAATGTGTCGTAGTGGTGTCGAGGTGCTTGCAAAGAAACCAAGTCGCAACTGGGGACGAAGAAGGCGCGATGTCGATAATTGACGATCACGACGGCGATTCGACATGATTTCAGCAGCACATATCCTTAGAAGATGAGCACAGAACATATATCGTGTAGTCATATTCTTGTCTATCTGCCAGCAGATCCTTTTTGTTCTCGCCACCACATTAACAGCCTTTCAGCTCAACCACTCAACTCATGAGCCTCAACATCTAAGCAACCTTGGGCCTGTATTCCCTGTCGCGACCAAAGCTCGCAGGCTGCGCCGGCTTGTTATCCAAGATCTTCTCAATCTCCTCCATAATCTCCGGCGTCAACTTGGCGATGATCGGAATGGCACCCATGTTATCCTCAATCTGCTCGACCTTAGTCGCACCGAGGATTACGGTGCTAACGTTGGGGTTCTTGGCGCACCACGCCAAGCTGAGCTGGGTGGTGTTGCAGCCGAGACGTTCCGCGATCTTGGTGAGGCCACGGACTTTTTCGATTTGAGCCTTACCCTCGGGAGTCTTGAGCTGCTCGATCTTGGAGTTGAAGAAGTCACCGTGGTTTGCGAAGCGGGAACCTTCGGGGATGCCGTCGTTGTACTTGCCGGTGAGCAGACCGGAGGCGAGAGGGGACCAGATGGTTGTGCTATATGTTGGTCAGTATGCAATCTTGCAGAACGCCAGTGATTGAGAAGGTGACATACCCGTATTGGTATTGGTCGAAGAGAGGCTTGTACTCCACCTCGAAGCGCTCGCGGTGGAAGGCGTTGTACTGAGGCTGTTCGGCGATCGGGGCGATGAGGTTGTACTTCTCGGCGATTTGAGTAGCCTGGATATCCAAACGTTGTCAGCTAGTATCCCTGGTGTCACAATCTGGAGAGTTTGCTACTGACCTCCATGATCTGGGTGGCGGACCATTCTGAGGTACCCCTGGGTATCGAAACGTCAGCTAACGTTCCTAGTGTCTCAATTCTTCATGGTCTGCTACTAACCAGTAGTATGCTAGGTTGAGGTTGCGGATGCATTGCGTGAATCCCTCGACAATCTCCTTCATAGGTGTAGCGTTGTCAGGGCGGTGAGCGAGGACAATGTCGACGTATGGTTGTTGAAGTCTCTCAAGGGAGCTCTTGAGTCCTTCACAGATGTGCTTCTTGGAGAGACCTCGGGTGTTGGGTTCCTTGTGGGTGACGTTAGCTTAGCCATGGGCACTAGGACTGACCATCCTGCACATACCTTGCGACCAGTACCGAAGAAGACCTTGGTAGTGAGGACTGCCGGGAATGATTAGCTCAGCTACGTGACAGCGGAATCGGTTTTCTTCCACATACCGTACTCATCCCTGGGCCAGCCAAGCTCCTTGAGGGCCTGTCCCATTTCTTGCTCACTCTCACCATTGGCGTAGACCTCAGCAGTGTCGAAGGTGTTGCACTAGAAAACTGTTAGGCTCCTGTACATCTTGAACTGACTTGAGAAGACCCACGCCGTAGTCCCATGCCTTCTGCAGGCAAGCCTTGACAATCTCACCCCTGCAAAGACGGGTCAGTCGGTCTCTACGCTAGACACTGCGATGGACGCACTTCTGAGTTCCTCCGTAGGTCAACCATCCACCGAGAGAGAAGACGGAGACCTTGAGACCGGAGGGTCCCAGATGCCTGAAGGGCATCTCCTTGGGCTCGAACATGGACTTGGGTGGCATCTTGAAGGTTGTTGTAGTGTAGTGTATAGTAAGTGTGAGAGTGATTGAAAGGTTCTTCGAGGTTGATTAAGAAAGATTGAATCGACCGGGAAAAAGTGGTCTTAAGCAGACAAGCTCGTCACCATTGGCGAGGGGCATTGATCGGCAGCGGCGTGAGCTCGAATAGGCAGCTCGGTACAATGAACTTAAGCGCGAGTCGCATGTGAATGTCGAGTGTCAACAGCACGATGGTTGAGATGAGTACCCTGAGGTCCTGGGACTAGTAAATGTACATGATGCTGAGGAAGCACTAAAGTCTCATGGAATCAAACGCTATGCTCGCTTGCAGATGACCCTCCCGTTCACCTCCTTATCCTCGACATTGCATAGTCCTTGCCCTTCTTGGCTCTCTTCCTACTTCGTTCTGATGGTGGCTTGATCACCACATCCTTCAGATCCCATTCCACGAATCGCAGCATGTACTCTTCATACGATCCTGGCTCTTCTTCCTCATCGCCAGCCTCGTCATTGCCTACCTGGCTCACATCCTGCATGTCGACATCTTGAGCTGCCGGTGAGTCAGAAGTTGTGCGGGTGTTTGAGACAGTCAGTGCTGCCGGCGTAGGAGGAGCGTCACTTTTTGGAGTATCAGCGGCTGGCTGTTCTGAAGCATCTCCTATGTCTTGAAAGTCCTCCGCATCCTCAGCATCAACATGAACGTGCTCTTTTTGCGCAATCTCAGCTGCAGCGCGATCCTCAGTATCCTCCACCTGCTCGAGCACTTGGTCTGCTTGCATTTCTCGGCCGCCAAAGATCTTATCTACAGCAGCATCGACTTCGTTGTCGTTCTCGAGCAGTTCGCGAGGATCGATGCGATTGAAGTATTCCGTGGTGAAGTCGCCTTCCTGGATGACAACATCATCGAGCATTCGCTTTTGATTTGACTTGCGTAGGATGTTGGCCTCGATGGTGCCCTCTGAAATGAACCGGTAGATATGTACGTCGCGCGTTTGACCGATCCGATGTGCACGATCTTGGCATTGCTTGTCCATGGCAGGGTTCCAATCGAGATCATAGAAGATGACAGTATCTGCACCGGTAAGATTGATGCCCAATCCTCCAGACCGCGAACTCAGGATGAAAGCAAGTATGCGTGGATCACTATTAAAGCGCTCGGTGAGATGCTGACGTGCCTCGATTCTGGTAGAACCATCAAGTCGCAGATAGCGATGACCGTGTAAGTTCAGAAATTGCTCGAGGATGTCCAGGACCTTTGTCATCTGTGTGAAGATAAGAGCGCGGGATCCTTTGGCCTGAAGATCACGCAGAAGACGTGCAAGAGCCTGAAGCTTGCCACAATCGTATTGGATTAAGCTCTTGTCCGGGAAAGCAATCGACAGCCTGGTGCGTGCTTCATGGAATGCATCACCAGGTAGAGAGGTTTGTGCATCCAGCACGGTTTTGACGCCACGTTCTGTCAGCGCGAGCTGTGCCATCTTCGGTGCTACCACAGCAGGGGTGACACATCCAAACTTCTGTACTGCCACGTCCATAGCTTCACTTCTGGCTGGCAATGTTGTGACCATTTCAGCTAGTGTATCAGAAGTTAGCATGGACGAGCCTGCCTGCAAACCGGACGAAACATCAACGATGAAGGCGCGCGAAGGCCGTGTCGGCTTCAAGTCAACATGCAGTCTTCGAAGCAAGCTTGCAGGATAGGCAGACACTTTGCGTGTTCGAGGATCGCTGCGACGACGCTGCTCGTGTATTTGGGAAAGTCGATCCCGTCCCTTCGTGAGCTTCAAGCCGGAGTACGCTGATGCTATTGTGTCACTTCCAGCTTGCAACATGCTGTCCAGTCGTTTATCTTGCCCCTGTGCCAACAGATCCAGTGGATCATTTGAAGCAAGAGTGTTCGACCTCCGAGCCACGGTGAACGGCATGTTCTCGCGCCAGAGATTGAGCAGGCCGGGCCCCGCTCGAGCATAGTCTTCATCTTGTGTAATCCGTCTCCGAACGAGGAGCTCTTTTATCTCGAATTCAGCAACAGCAGACTTCGGCATGGCGTACGATGTTACAATCTGACGCGTCTCGAACAGGTCAGGGTGGTTGCAGACTTTCCGAAGTTGCATCAAGCAGTTGATGATGGACATGTAATTGCCAGATTGAAAGCTCTCGCGAGTACCTGTGAGACCCATATAGCCGTCGTAGAGTTGGCGTTGTCTTTTTGAGAGCCGGCACTTTACAATATGCTCATACTTCTTCGGCATCTGCTTCTCCACATCCGCCTTCAATCGACGAAGCAGATGCGGCCTCAGAACTCTGTGCAGCTTGGTGACACTCTCTTTTGCTTCATCGTCAAGCGCCTCTCTTCCACTCTCCATGATCTGATCGACAGGTCGATGAAAGACCTTGTTGAACGTGGCAAGATCGGCGAACTTCACTCCACCTGTTTCAGACTCTCCGGGCCTTAGGAAGAACAGCAGGGACCACAGTTCTGTCAGATTGTTCTGCAATGGTGTTCCTGTCAAGAGGAGTCTAGCTTGACTGTTGAAAGTGAGCAAAGTTTGCCACCTCTTGGACTGGAAGTTCTTGATGTTGTGTGCCTCATCCAAGACCAGATAGTGCCAAGCCTTTCTCTTCAAAATTGCCGCATCTTGCAGTGCCAATTGGTAGGATGTGATGACAACGTTCCACATGTCGTTGTTGGTCCAACCCAATCGTTTCCTTTTCCGCTCTTCTTGTGTGCCATAATAAGTGAGTATCTTGAATGCCGGCAGGAACTTCTTGAATTCCACTTCCCAATTCAGCATCACACTTGTGGGCACGACGACAAGATGAGGTCCCCAAATATGTTCTTTGGTGGCCAAATGGGCTAGTAACGAAATAGTCTGTATTGTTTTCCCCAGCCCCATTTCGTCTGCAAGAATGCCATTCGTTTGAGATCGGTGCATGCCTGCCAGCCAGTCCAGACCATTGTGCTGATATTCTCGAAGTGTACCGCGTAAAAGAAAAGGCACCTCGATTCTGTTCGCGTCCGGATTCACTATGGCCGAGCTGGATTGAACAAGTACTTGCTGATCGGGCTCAATCGAGGATATGGGGTCAGCTTCCGAGTGCTTTGTGGTAGATATGTTAGCTGGTGAGGTTTCGCTGCTGTAATCTCCAACAGGGGTGTCGACTGCGGAACTCGCTTGGTCTGACTCGGTCTCGTGAGGCGTCGTCGTTGTACCAACTGCTGCCCCAGCATCCAAGGTCACAACATCAGAGTCAGCATTAGCAGGAGAGTCTTCGTCACCCACAGCCTTCGTGCCGATATGGTTGGCGCTCGTATCGTCACCGTTGGTCATTGCCTTGACTTGCTTCTTGGTCAGGAAGCCTAGTAGACCATTATCCTCTTCGTCCTCGCCATCATCATCTTCGTCCTCGTCCTCAGCACTGTTATCGTCCTCGTCCTCAGAGTCGCCGTCGTCGTCAGAATCGGATTCTTCGTCGTCATCATCTAATAGGATGTCATCCACTTCGTCCATCACTACCTTTGAAGGATCTATCCCCAGCTTCTCCTCGCCAGCGGTATCGTCAACGTGCTCAGGGGAGTTGACACCATCATTCCGTCCATTGTCCGGTATATGAGATACTTTAGCAGCAGACTGGACTTTCAGTCCGGAGGGTGCCTCGTCCTGCAGCAAGGCCCGTAAGTCTGCCTGACCTTGATCGGGTGCATCAGCCGCATCGTTGTCTCCCTCGAGATCAGAGATGTCGTTGTCCAGGACCGGTACAGGTGCGATTTGCGCAGCGACGGAAGAGTACTTCCTTCTGAGCTCTTCAGCTGTAAGTTCGTCGTCACTTCCGATTGACTCCTCCCTTGACGACTCAGCGTCGGAAGCCGATGAGTTAACAGACTCATCATCATCATCATTGCTGTCTGACTGATCTTCTGTGTTGTTATCGTCCGACCCTTGTTCCTCGTCCTCCACGTCGTCAGCCTGCATCCTCGATTGCCTTCTGCCGACTAGCATCTGGTCCGACTGATCGAGCATAGCATTGAGGGCCTTCTTGCCCAACTTTTGTTGCTCTTCTTCATACTGCAGAAGCTTACGCTGCTTAACGTGTATAATCACCTCCGTCCATTTGTTGTCCATTTCTTTCAAAGCTTTTTTATACAGTGCAACAAAGAGACGCATTTGTTCTTCCGATAGCTCCTCATCACTCTTGGGCTGTCGTCGTCTCCATTCTGCCAAGGCAAGATGCGCCAGTCTTTTGGCTGTAGCCAGGTGAAGTGCCCGCTCGCGTTCTAGTCGCGGCTGGAAGTCTATAATGTGCTTGAGCAGATAATCAGGATGCGTGTAATGTGTCTCTGGTTCGTCTTGCACTTCCATCGTTGCATCCAGCCAGGCCTCCCCATGTAGATAGCCTCCCGGTCGTGCAGCAGACTCGAGCTCTTCGATGACCTTTGCTTCCTGCTTGGCCACGGCTTCCGTGTATGCGACTTCCTCTTCTTCATCCTCAAGTGGATCATCTTGTGCCAGCAAATTTCGCACCGAAGCGAACTTACACGGTGCCGGTATGTTGCTAGGATTGAGTATAGGCAAAGGTGGAGGCCGAAAATTGATCTTAAGACTCTTGATTGGCTTCAGTGTGACAGGAAGAGTTTCCAGCTTGACTTTATCTTCCAGGTGATTTGTTGTCCCATTCGTTTTCCCTCCCATCCGCCGTCGCTTGTCCTCCGCAGGTTGTGGTAGGTCCACCTGTTTGTTGCGCCGTCCATAGCCACGAACTTGTCTTCCTGTCTTTCCAAGGATATCGTCTTCTGCGATCATTGCTATTTGTGACCCTTTCTGTTTAGACTGCGCGGCTTGTGGTTCCTTTGCCGATCTCGGTGCATTTCGTGGTCGAGGGTCTGGTTTCACAGAGGGTTCTTTAGGCAGTTTCGAGTTTCTGTTTGTACTGGCAGCAGTCCTTTCGGATGCACGCTTGACCTTATCCGGAGATATCTTCTGTAGAGCAGTGCGTGATTGTCTTTTAGCTTTGGTGGGCGGAAGTTCTTGGGGCAGGTTGTTCACTCTCCCAGACTTGCGCCGGCCATCTTCCATGAACGACGTGGGTCCTTCCGCCTCGATTTTCTTCCAAGGCGGCGAGAGCGCACGAGATCGTTGGAGCTGACTAACTTCTGCCAGTTTCCGTTTCTTACCACGAGGAGCTGATTCTGGTACATGGGAGGCGCCATTAGGAAGTGGGAGTGGTGTGGGAGCTTGGGGTGCATTCTGGAGCTGTTCGATGTTCGCAGATGATGCACCACTCAAAGGTGCTGCGTGTTCAGCTATTTCCGACGCTTTCGTGCCATTTTGAGTGGCATCTTCAAGATCTTGATCACCTTCTACCATAGGGGAAAGCCCTCTCTATGCTGGATGACCTGGCGTGGCACATGGGATGGTACTTGGAATTTATCGTTGCTTATAGCCACGGATAGCCAGGGAGCTGGAGATACAGGATCTGAAGTTAGAATATGATTATCGGCTTTTGTTGTTGACCAGTCGTCGAAAGTGCTGAAAAAGGTAGTAAATCGGGTCAGGTGAACAGATTGATTATCCCCGTCCGCCGAGAACACACGCCTACAGCTCGACTAAGGCTGTAACTCAAGTCCAGTCACGTGCTTTCTTTCGGTCAGGAAACGACCTCATACCATTGGAAGCAGCTAATCGAGAAACAGGTTTACGCAGCAAAGGTCTGAATTGCTTCGTGCACAACAAATATACCGCTATACGCCTGCTGACGACATGTCAGCAATGATACCACGAAGACTCGCCGCGGCTCGCCCGCTCGTCAATGTCGCATTCCGATGTCCAGCTCCGAAGGCAGCATCTACACTCTCAGGGATTACAAACAATATGAACGCACCATATGATGGGAGAAATCTAGACACAAGTACTGATCCGGGCATGGTACGTTACAGCATTCAACTCGGAGATAGCCTTGTTCCTGTCTGACAGATGAAACAGAATGGCGGCTTCATCAACCCTCCAGCAATCAAGAGATCACTGCGTGACCCCTACGGAGACTGGTGGGACAAGCAAGAACGACGGAACTTTGGCGAGCCAGTACATGAAGACAATGATGTCCTCGGAGTTTTCTCAACAGAACCTTACACACATGCACGACCTTTAAAGGCTTTCCTCTCCTTCGGCACATTCGTCCTGACGACGCTCGGGGTATGTGCTGTTGTATATCAGTACTATCCGGACAAACCATCAACTGCAAGGACGTTTCCGGATGGGTTAGCGGCTGAACTGGGTGGGCCAACTGCTCTTCCAGTGAGTTCTGACATATTCATGCAGCACATCCAGAGCTAATCAATCAGCAGGCGCGGAAGCATGGTGAGGCTGCGCAGTTCTACCCGGAGAGTACCGTCACAGGCGAGACACACGCCCTAAACAATGGTCAGGATTCCATCGTGCCGCTGGCAATTCAGAAGATTGTGCCCGAGGCTGTCGAGAGAATCTTGCCTAACTCTATCCACAACACATCTGACTCTGCGAAGACGACTGAGTTGGGCGAGACGCATGCTGCTGAGGATGGCCGGGACTCGGTTGTTCCTAAGGCTCTACAAAAGATTGTCCCGGAGAGTGTGGAGCGCGCGCTTCCGAACAAGATTCACAACACCAAGGATTGAACGTGACGGAGGCAGGGTCTCGGGTCTCCGTGGATGGGGTAGAAAGGACAGGAAGTGTGGCAGGGATTGGGAGCATGTGTTCACACGACATGCATCACTCGACGATCATCAGGAGGGGGGGCTCGTTCGTTTATACAGTGTTTATATCACCAAAGGAAGCCCGATCCCGACGCTTTTTCTGGAAAACTGCTGGCACTCTGTGACCGATAATAGGCTTGTCGTGTTCCCGCTCATTCGTGTTGCTCGGGTTTGACACTGTTACCTACCCTGCCGCATTCGTCCACAACCACAACAGTTCGTCTGGCAGTGCTTGCCAGTGATGAGCGACCACTTCTTTTCGTCAAGCCTCAGTGGAAAATATGGAAGACTACCATGCGCCTCCACCGCATCCACCGCCTCTGCTATCTTCAGATGAGGTCCAAAACCTTCTGAGTCAAGGCCATCTGCCACTCATTCTGCCCGTCAAGTTGCAAGAATGCATGGAGAGTCTACGTCTGTCCACTAGCAAGTTCTTTCAGCAGCCAGACGACGTGAAGATAGGTACCTATCCTTCCTCGTATCACACGGAATCAGGTTATTATGATGTCAATGGCGAGAAGGAGTATGTGACATTCCGGCGCATTCAGAATGCAGACAGTGTGACCGAGCTTGATAACGGTGTACGGCAGATGTGGCAGATGACCGGATCAATACTCGCTCGAGTGTTATATGACTTGTCTGCCGCACTGAATATCTCATACGATGCGTGGACACCATTGCTTGACGGGTGCCTGGACGTCCCCATCGGCGATGTGGATACGGCACTCCCGACGTTACTGCGGTGCTTCAAGTACATGCCAAACAAAGGCACGGCCGGAGTCCACACAGACAACGGCTTGTTGACACTTTGCGATGGTAGGGACAAAGGTCTACAGGTCTGGATTCGCGAAGTAGAAGACATGCCAGCGTACTGGAAAGACGCTGATGGACCGACAATACTGATTGGAGACACATTGCGCATTCTGAGCTGGGGTCGAGCCCAGGCAGGCAGACATCGAGTCGTCGCGAACGATCAAGGCCGTTCCAGCATAGTGTTTGCTTTGAGAGCTAGTCTGCGTGCACCCGAGATCGACCTTACGCCTTTCGGCGATGTCGGCAATCGTGTTTGCCCGGCTGATTTGTATCAACATATGAATTCACGCAAACACAACGTCAACCAAAGAAAGATCGTGAAGCCTGTTGATGAGAGCAGAGGTCAAGGTTGATAGGCTCGACTACGCCTCGAATATGTGCACCAAACAAGTGAAAAAGGTCAAAATATGATATCTGGGTCACAAGCAATATAGAGTTAGGCGCACTCGATCGTCGAGCACAGCTTTTTGCTCTTGATTGTGCACCTCTCTTCGTAGACATCCTGCGCAGATTCCTTTCATCTCAAAAGCCAATATACCAGGTCGTTGACATTACGGCGCGCCCCTCATCAGGCCAAGCTCAGACCGTGACACTGAATGTGAGCTTATCCTTTATCACTATCCAGCGCTGTTTTCTTCACGCTTCAAGCTGCACCACTAGGCTGTTGAGGTTACGCCACTCTTTTCGTGACTCTATCATAGACTACAACAACGAAAGTGATCATTCTCTTCAGCGCTAGCTTACGCAGCTTTGATCGGTTCTTAAGCGTTACTATCACGCTGTGGACGCTCGGGCACTCTCTTTGTAAGGTCTGGCCCTACATCATACCGCATGCAAACATGAGTACAGCAGAAATAGTACAACCCGCCCCCATCGCGGATGCTACTGCCTACCATGAGCGTCGTGATGTGGCACTCCCTTCTCGGAAACTGCTACGAAAACAACCACCAACACAATCACCATTACAAACAGCGACGCAGCCAATAACAGCGCAAGGGATGTCGTTACGCAAGCGCATTGTTCAACTGCTGAAGCGTGCCGTGCCACCTGAAAAGCAACGAGACTGCTTAGCTTGCACCGAAACCCTACCACTACGTGGCCTAGTCTCGCTCAAATGCGGTCACGAATACTGCAAACCATGCTTCGCATCACTCATCACCTCCAAACTCGGACCCTCAGAAACGACCGCAAAGTTCCCACCAACTTGCTGCAGCGACACTGCTATCATCCCAGGCCCCATCATCAAGAATAACTGCTCAAGCGCAGTCCTCAAGCAATACAAAGCAGCCAAAGCTATCCACGACATCCCTCACACAGAGAGGTGGTTCTGCCCATTCCCGGAATGTAGCAAGCTCACTGACAAGCGCTCGGCACGATACATGCATTTCGCGATTTACTGCAAGACCTGCGATCGCTTCGGTTGCACGCTTTGTAATGCTGGAAGGCCGAGGATTGGGCATACGTGTCCAGCACTGGGACAGAACGGTATCCAGAATGACTCGGCTGTTGCTGCTGTCTTGCGTCTCGGGAGTACGAGGGGGTGGCGTCAGTGTTGGAAGTGTAGCATGATGATTGAGATGAGTGTATGCCAATTCTGGACAGAGCTTAAAGTACTTCCGGCTGACCAGTTTCAGACGGGCTGCAGACTGATGACTTGCGTATGCCGAGCGAAGTTCTGGTGAGTCTGCCACAATCTTCCATCTGCAAGTCAAAGTGTAGTGGTTGCTAACCAAACACTAGCTATGCATGCGGCAAACCATGGCCCACCTGCCTCATCTCGCGCAACTGCGATGTCATCCACACGGAAGAAATGCATCTGCGGACGAACCTCAGAGTGGTACAGACGCCGGTGGAGCGCGAGAGGACTATCCAATATTCCGCACGACAAGCCCTGGCTCATGGTCGGGTATGAGCAGATGAATGACACGCCAGGAGTGTTAGAATGACGATACCGAGCACGAGGTGTCCACCCAGTCCTCGGAGCGAAGACTAAACAGCGAAGGTCTTCGAAATTGTGATTGGGCAATGTTGCAGGTTCTTTATATCACAATCTCGCCGCCACTAGACTGAGATATATGTTCCATATCAGGCCACAACCACTCAGGAACACAATGCGTCTTTCCACCGGAATGTATGTCGTGCTGATAAAGTTGGCAATCGGCCACACCTTGTAGCTATCCCATATGATTCCCAGCATTTCCGTGCGCAGGCTGAATAGGATAAGTGCTATACTCTTCCCTTTCAATATGCCCATTATCACAATGAAGCCCGTGGTGTTGAAGAGCGCGCCGAGTGTTATGCAATCGGTGAACCACTTGCGCGCGATATTGACCCAGTTCCGCTTCTTGATGACCTCTTCTTCTTCATCATCACCATCATTAAGTAGTCCCGCCGCACGTCCCCTCATCTCTCCCATCTCGACATCGCCCTCGTTCTTCCCGTCCACTCGATTCCCTCCCTGCCGACTTGTGCCTCCACCCACGACCGTCCAGCCCGGGAACGTCTTCTCTAACCAATTCTGCCAAAGAAAGTTTAGCGGCGCTAGAATCACCGTCATGAACGCGAACTGCAGAAATAGAACTCGATCGAAGACAAAGGGCTGAGGGGCAGGCTGTGTTGGGTGCCAGAGCTTGGAATTCGTTGGCGTGGTGGTGGACAGCTTCCAATGTCGGATGCGCTGAGCGATTATGTTGCTGCAGCAGTCGATGAGGAGAGCGAGGAGGGACGCGCTAAGGATTGGTGGGAGACGGTGGAAGGAGAGGTGAGATGGCATGTCGTGCGATGGGATAGAGTCGTGGGAAGCCTGCTCGACTGGATTGCTGAGATGATGCTGGTGCCTGCTTGAGAAGTGTTTGACGAATTCTCGAATGAAAGAGAGCTATCTCGGAATCTGAGTTGCTCAAGGAAAGAGACGTGCCTGCCTTCAACGTGGAGTGGACGGGATGAGCTCCGCCAGATCGTCATCAGACAACAATAACAACAACGTTCTTGCGAACTCACACCTGAACACCACACCACCTCTACATACCTTGCCTCTATTCAGTTATCGCATTATTGCTCTTCTGTCCTCCACGTCGGTGCCTTGTTCATCACGACCATCTGATCTCCTCGACTTGTGCATTGAAGAGCTATACATACCATTTTAACACGACTACACATTTTCGTCACGCGCTTAGACATGGCTAGCAGTGCACCTCGTGCATCTATCTATGACCTTCCCGAGGAAATCCTGGTCTCAATTGTCTCGTTTATAGCGATCGATCCTCCATCCATCGTCCATGCCTCCGAGGTGCCATCAGAACTTCTCTGGAAGACATTGGAATACCCAGATCTGAAGAACTTCTCGCTTGTCTGCAGGGATTGGAGAAGGATTGCCTTTCCTACTCTGTTCAGTTATCTCAAGATTGATCTCAACGAAGAGAGTTTCACGGTACTCAAGTTGGCTTTGAGCTGCAATCCCACGGGACCCAAAGGAGTCTCGACAGAATCTGCATTTAGCAAAGGACTCGCCAAGGTGACGGACAGTGTGCTATTATACGTCTCATCATCCATCAGCTTTATACGCCCAGGCCGTCTTATGCATCTACTGCGCCCTCTCTCGCCTTCTCGTTTGATGCTAGTCATGGAACCGCATTTGTGGCACCACCTGATGCTGGTCCAGGTGTACATGGATCATGGTTGGGCATTTGCGATTCCACACCAGTCTGTCGAGTTCCGTCGGCAAAAACCTAAATCTCTGAGTCGCTCTGACAGCACGGAGGAGCCCTATACTGCCATGGTATCAGCACCATGGAATCTGCTCGACTTTCAGGCATGGGGTGAGATGAGAGTGCATGGCGGTAACTGTTTAACTAACTTTGGTACTTGTATGTGTTCAATTTATTCTTGCGTCCTGCTGACGTTCCTTCGTGCAGTGCTGCATCGAAGCTTCATGGATCTGTGTGCGTACACGAAGCCGTTTACCA
>Ga0058698_10001031_pt1 | contig 13378 bp, 13 predicted proteins | sample AgamicAsSfe_FD_67288 | JGI IMG/M metagenome (GOLD analysis project Ga0058698, IMG submission 67288) | Agave microbial communities from Guanajuato, Mexico - As.Sf.e | ecosystem: Host-associated > Plants > Phyllosphere > Phylloplane/Leaf | place: Guanajuato, Mexico | collected 2012-05-30
CTGGCTCAGGCGATTATGCTCCATGCTTGTGCTTGTGGCTCGTCCTGCCGCCCGCTCCTAATGAGTCGTTGCTCATCGGCCGGTCGGTTGCTGCGCGGAGCGTGGCTCTCTTCTGGCCTCTGCGCTTCACTGCTCCCTCCCACCGCCTACGCCGAGCTGCCTGCTGCTGGTGCTGCTGGCTCAAGGCTGTTAGACGATAATCACCCTGCCGTTAACCTGACCTCGCCGAACCTTGACCACCTCACTGCGCTGCGCTGCTGCGAGCACACCTCGGCGCCAACTGAGATGAGTGTGCTGCCGGCCCCAATGACCCAGTCCTGATCCAATCTCAATAGCCCTCTGGCATTCACCTTCTCTCCTTCCTTCCCACCACACGTCCTTAGCCTTGCTCGAGCGGCCCTTGCTTCACGCAACCGTCGTCAACAACGCCTGCACACGCACAACCACGCACCGCACCTGCCTGGCCCGGCGGCCCTGACCTCACCTCACCTCACCTGCCTGTCTCGGGTCTTGCCATCGGCCTTTCTTCCTCTCTCTTGCCTTATCATCACTCTTCTCAAGCACACCCGCCAGCTGCTGCAAACTGACATCCACGCTACTGCCACGCCACTGCCACTACACTGCGGCCGCACATGACAGGCCGGCCAAGTGCCCTCTGCTCATCACCTCACGCCTATCCCTCATAACTAGCATACATCCGCCGCACCCAATGTATGCCAACGCCGCCATCCAGTTCAGGGACCCTTTCGCCGCGAGAGACAGCACCATCAACCGCCAACCTCACACGTACACTTCCTCACGAGCGAACTGGGCACCCTACTCCAACACCCAGGACCTCAACCGGTCCCTCACTCCGCCGCCTGACATGAATAACGTCAGCCACGCTACACAGCATGTTGCTCACCAGGAACACGGACAACGATACAACAACCACATCTCAACACATTCGACATATAGAGCTCCAGTGGCTCAGTATCCACCGTACGAGCCTTCTGGAGAGAACCGTGTGGTCGAAGCAAGAGATGCCAAAGTCAGCCCGACGACGCAAACACGAGCTTCTGCGCTTGACTCAGCAATCGAGACTCATTCAGGGGTGCACAAGCCAAATCACAATGCAATTGCTCCGTCATTTCAGATTCCTAAATCTGTGAATGACAGCGGCGGAAGCTTGTCAGAGCTTGCGGCAGAGGTGAGTCTGTAATAGTCCTTTGGCGGAAAGTATTGAATTACTGACAATGAATCAGATCACATGTCTCTTCTGGTTCGAATCATCAGATCTTCTACAGCAAATTGAGGATTCGCCCATTTCCCTACAACCGCCTAGGAAACTGGTCAAGGATGCGACTCCAACGACTGGCTTCCGTAAATGGGTCACCACAATTCTCTCCACCACGCTTGTGGCCCAAAACGTGGTTCTTCTGGCATTGCTCTTCGTCTACCGCTTGAAGAAACTCAATCCCGCTGTCAAGGGTAAGCCCGGAAGTGAATACAGGCTTCTCACTGTTGCTCTCATGTTAGGCAACAAATTCCTGGACGACAACACTTATACGAACAAAACCTGGGCTGAGGTATCTGGCATCAATGTTGCCGAAGTTCACATCATGGAGGTTGAATTTCTCAGCAACATGAAGTACAACCTTTTCACCGATGTTGACGACTGGTCCAAGTGGCAGTCATTGCTTGGCAAGTATGCATCTTTCCTTGACCGCGCCGCAAACCCACCTCCTGTCCAGGCTCGTCCTGTACCAATTCTTCCGCCTGCTTCATCTTTGCAACTGCCCATGGCGTTGCCATCTCCTCCGGCCTCGAACCAGGCTTCGCCACCATACGCCGCTGATTTGGCTCACAACGGGTTCGGTTACAATGCTACCAACTCCCACGGTCCTACTCCGGCACCGTCACCGCTGTCACTCATGCCTATCAGCAACACTGGCTATACGGAATCGAAGAAGAGGAGCCGTGACGATTATGCTACCGAGCCTCCTGCCAAGCGTCTGGCCAATGGCTTGCAGGATTACGCATCGCCACGTTATCCCACACAGGCTGGCCATAATTCAAGGCTTACATTGCCGAGTCTGCCCATTCCTACCCCTACGAGCTCGGCACAAAATGGAAACATCTCCATCTCGCAAACTCACCACCTACCACCTCTCAACGTACCCGCCAGGGCAATGGGTATGGTCTTCCCTTCCACCACTGGAGGTTCACACGTCCATGCTGGCGTGACGGCGGGACCGTCCTCACAGCCGACATCTCAGATGCATTCTCAGTACCAATCGAGGCAGCAAAGCCCGTTCCCAGGCTCTGCTGGTGCCTCTCCCACTAATGGACTCCAACCTTCGGCCACTGCTTTGCATCCACCGACCCAAGTTTCTCCCACATACTTGCTGCAACAGCGAAACTCTCCGTATCGACCAGTACACAACGTGTCAACTCTATTGTACCCTCCGCCATCTGGCGCATTGCAGCATCGTCCACAGAGTACTGAATTCCAGAGGATGCGCTACCAGCCACTTGGAAAATCTGTACAACAACCACAGACTGGCCACTTGCCTTACGTTGCTCAAAACGTGTGGCTCGACGGAAACCAGCAACATGCGATGACACCTGTACATCAGTGGCCCGGCTTTGCAAATCAGTAGGACTGGCTCCTCTGTAAATCATCTGCTTGACTCATCGGATTCCATGGTTAAGCAGCAAATATCGACTTACAGTGTACGACCTGTTCGTTTCGTGCCAGTGCCGGGCACTGAATGCATGCTTTTCGCGTGCATCTAATGGTACTTTATGCCGGCTTTACCTCGACTTTCACCCATCTCCTCATCTGCTGCGTTCGAGCGTTACAACATTATCAAGCATCATCGGCGTTCTCTCTCGGGTCTGAAACCCCAATGCTATGGGCACTGCCGGTCAGCCCATCACGGATTCACGACAAGCATAAGCATCTCTATCCGCGGCGTTCTCGGGCTTTCTAATTTGCTTTACTGGGAATCATCAAAAGCGGGCCGTGTCACCGGCCACGCGAAGACATGGATCACGGATTGACGGCTTTTTCACATCATCATCACACTTTTCCTCTTTCCATGTACAGAATTCAGCATGTTGCTTCTCTTTATGCCATTGCCGTCAATAGCGGCTGGCTGTGCTGACTATCAACCGGTGGTTCAGGTAGCTTAGTTGTAGCTTAGAGTTGCATATTCATGATTATCTTTGTCTCGCAGTTGCTTGCGCTTCCAAGCGTGGCGACTGATTTGAGATGCACCAACAGTCTTTCCAAGCGCTGTCCTCTTTAGATTGACAAGGCCATTGTCCATCTCAATTCTCGGACGATTTGCTTCAGTCATCAAGGTGTGTTTGCTGGATCTGCACTATGCTTCAACTTGCCTCATCTCCTTGTTTACAAATCAAAGTGCCCGACTTGTGCTTTTGAAAGCCGCCACTGTTTACTTTTCGAGACTATGCTCTCCTGTATACATCAGATACTGGAAAAACTGTGTTTGCCAACAGCTTACATGTATATCGTCTATACCTGGCCTTTGTTGTGGATTGAAATATCATAATCGCCTCCGTCATCCACAACTCATCAACGTTGTGCCAGCTACAATATCGAGTGCTTCCTCGTATCCACGGAGAACTTGGCTCTGTCTGCATAACTACAACTTTCGTCACAAAAGAGGCAGACCCTCACACTCCATGGAGACACCAACAGAGTTAGACACCAGAGCACTGCCTGAGCGCATCGCCAATAGACCTAACGACCCACACCATGCTGATACTGCACCTGTCGGGACCGGAACCGAACAACCACTTGTTCGCGTTGCTCGCGGCAGAGGCCTCGAACACTCTCCTCTTGCAAAATTACCACTAGAACTGCGTAACAGAATTTTCGAGATGGCGCTCATTCACCCTACTGGTATCAATCTTCGGGCCGGCGACGTATTCAACGCGCCCTGGGGAACAATGTTCTTCGAAGACACATGTCCGCCTGGGAAACGGATCAAAAGCATGTGCATTACAACGTCATGGGCTCTCCGCCTGATGGCTACGTGCCACCAGATTCGTTCAGAGATCAACAACGGGCTACTTTCGTTGAACGATATCAATGTGCATGGCGTCCAGCTCCATAAGGTGGAAGAATCCTACGCGGTTATACCACTACTGAGGAGAATATCATCGAGTCTGGGCCTGAGCTCTGGTCGGATTGTTCTATGGCAAAATTGGAATGGCTACGCCGTCCATGGCTACAGGCGCGTCGACACGGCAGTCGCACCTCATGCCGGACGAATTCCTGGGCTGAGGCACGCGCTGTCCACATACGCCCAAGCTATCCAGCCGTTCCAGCTCTTCCTCGGCCTAAGCATAAATTACTACTACCCGGGTACCGGCCATGGCCATCTTTGCAAGCGCGATGCTCCGGTCACTTCGATCGACTCCCAGCGTATCCAGTACATTGTCCCGCTAGGCGAACGCATGAAGGCAATGAAAGTGGTTGATGAAGCGATTGACTGCCGCATGGCCTTGCTGAAGCGCCATGTCAGACACCGTCTATGTCCCGTTCGCATAATATTGCAGAATCTCGAAAGCGGCTTGGAAATGCCGCGTCAGAATATGCGAGACGTAGTAGATCTTGTTTTTGAGGTTTGAGCTGAGGTGTCGAAGTAACATGGTATCTTGTGCAACAGGATGACACGTATATCGGAATTGTATCGTGGCTCAAAGCTGTCTTTGGTGCCAACGCCTTGTCACGCTTCGACGTGAACACTCACTTAAGCTGTCCAGCCAGCTTGGCCCCACTACTTGGACTTTACCATTTTACCTTCCCTTTGCACACCTCAGGGCTGACCACCTCAACTGCGTTCCACGCCTCGAACTACTCGGGACTGCCAGGGTGCAAGCCACGTGCTTGTGAAAGGTCCTGCCAGCTTTATGACGTGTCACAAGCCGATGAACCAAACAAACATCGTGACCACGCCAACACCGACCGAGTCACCAATCCTTCGCTCTGCTACGCACTCATCGCCCTTAGACTTCTCGCTCGGCCGCGACAACCATCCTCATACCACTGGCGACTATTGACAATATCACACAAGCGCCGCCATTCTTTTCACTTCGCCATCTAAATACAAGCGCAGCATCCGCCACTGGAAGAACAGGTTGACATACGCCATGGCCTCGGATGCTACTGCGTTGAGTGTGACTGATGCCCTCGAGACCAACACTGCGACCCACCCAACCACCACTCATGTCGAGCAGGCACCTGCGCAGTTCGAAGTGCTCGACAGTAGCGGGTTGAGGAACTCTCCGCTTGGTCGCTTGCCTGCAGAACTGCGCAACAAAATCTTCGAGATGGCATTTACCCACTCCACAGAACCTTACAAGCCTGACACCGACAGCATGTCTTACTTCTTCAGCCACTTGGGCACACGGCGGGCATCTGCCGCCTGTGGTCAGACCTCTTCGGCGCTTAACATCATGGCGACCTGCAAGCAAATTCGATTCGAGACCCAGAACTTGCTCCTTGCACTGAACGACATCAACGTCTACCGCGGGGAGCTTCGCTACACCATGGCGCAGCTCGGGCGCATCGTACCGCTGCTGAAGAGAATCCCGCGCGGTCTTGGTCCGGAATTGGGACGAGTTGTCCTGCCGGTCAACTGCAGTATGTTTCGCTTGTCCCGCGAAGATACAAAGATGGAAACTGAGTGGAATGCTGGAGGACTGAAACACTTGTTCCTTACATACCCACAAGTGATCCGTCACTTCCAGCTCTTTCTAGATCTGGATGTGGTTTATCACACTTGAGGTCAATTGTTAACAGGCGATAAGCTTGCTTGCAGCAAAGACTCTCCCATCACGTTACATGACTGCGGTCAGTTCCAACTTCTCGTTCTAGTCGGTCGCGACCGCAAGATAGCGCTGGCTCGGATCGATGAGGTTGTCGATGCCAAATTGGAAATACTCCGACGCCACCGCCTGCACAGGTTGTGTCATGTGCGCGCGATGATGCGCCAGTTTGAGAGCGGTCTGGAAGGTGCGCGTCAGTACATGCGACGCATACTGGAGTTTGTGTCCGACTTCCCGGATGCTCCGACCACAGAGCATGATGTTTAGTGTGAATGAATAATGGATCTCAAGTGACTGCTGGAATTGGTTGTGGAGAAGACGACAGTGATGCCTCGACAGCCTCGAGGATTGAAATGCTTCCCAGATATGGAAGGCGGGAGGTTGCAACAACTATTTCGTACGATGCAGCGATGTTTGCGCAGAATTGTTGGTTGTGCCGCTGGCCCTTCGGATGCATACCATAGGCAGGTAGCAAGTCTGTAAAACAGTAATTGCCCGATTGTTGGTTCGTGTAGTACAGCTACGCGATTGTTTCAATCACAATAACACCGACGTGCACTACGACGTGCTGACATGCGTTGATGGTGGAATGTTCTTCCAGGCACTGGATCGGTTCAAGGTATGTCGGAAGGATGACAAAGTACGCCACCCAATCATGCGAGTGTCTCCGGAAAGGTTGTCGAACCATCGCAAACTTGCTCATGCTGTTCTCTAAACTCTCTCAAATATGCTCGTTGCGCTGTATGTACAATGCATATAAGTCGACCCCAACTGTTGACACTTAGCAATTGAAGCGTCACCAATACATTATCAGATCGCACACTGCAGTCCGTTCAACAAAAGACATGTCCTTCACATCGAGTATCTTCCTCTGCGACCGTTCATCCAACACCGCACTGGTCCCTGCAATTCACTCGTCTTAGCTTTCGGCGCACTGGCAAAACCAACAGGTCCTTCTTCCTGGTACATGAAATCCACGCGCTATAAGGGTCTGTATTACGAAGCTAACGCTGCGCTGATGACATTGACGTTATCTTGTGACCAGAATCACTGCAAAGTGAGGTCGGTGTGGGCGTTGTCGACAGCTGTCTGTGGCGTCGCGCATGCACTTGTGGGGAGTGGAGAAGCAAGGATACCCTCGTCGGCCAGGCCCTAGAAATGCGGTACCTGTTTATCATTTGTTTATCACCTGCCCCTTTTAGCATCCCGTATGCACATCATCTCACCACCTTACCGAGGCTTTCCACTTACTTCGACTAAACACCATCTGCCCGACCGGCGTCTACTAGGACCTGCAACCTGAGATTGCAACATGCCCACGCTTGTCGTCTTGGCCAAGCTTCGCCACTGGATCCTGGCAAATGGGAGTCCCCGTATTACTTCCGTCTATGCATATATATTCGTCCAAGACTTTCCCAAGACATGCCCAGCGATACCGACACGCTGAACCCTCAGGAATGTAATGATAAGAATCTTGGCCACGTTCGGCCGTGCCTGGGATAGGAAGGTATTCGTATGACAATAATTGACAAGCACAGCATGAGGCCGTCGCGTGAGCGACATTCGTGCACGGCGCGGTACAATGCTCCACCTCATGGGAGGATATAAACCAGAGGTGCCTGCAGACGATTTTCTTGCAAGGGTCAATCACCAATTCCTACAACCACCAATTTTCTCGCAAAAATGAAGTGGTCCGCAATTTCAGCTGTTGCAGCAACACTTCTGCCGCTGGCGGCCGGTGCCGGCTTTTCAGAGGAGGAGTATGCCTCAGGTGAAGTCATGGACTTCATGATGATGGCAAAGGAGGATGCCTGGGCGAAGCAGAGGGCTATTGGCAACCACGACACCAAAAAGTGGAACGGCTTTGGCAAGAAACGCCACGACAAGAATGTCATCAAGTGCAAGAACGGCAAGGCCGAGGCCGTCAAGGGCGACAAGAACCAGACATACAGCTGCAAGGATATCGTAAGTCTATATCAAAAACGTGCCCTGGAGAAGGGAGGACTAACCATGTTCCAAGGACATGTACGACTTCAAGACCCACGCAGAGCTCGGTGATGCCGTTGGTGAAGGCTCTGGCAGCTGGGGCTGGACTCACAAGGGCACCGGCAGGGAGTTCATCGCCATTGGCCAGACCTACGGTGCCGCCTTTGCGGAAGTTACCAAGCAGGGTCAGCTCGAGTACCTTGGACGTCTGCCTGCCAGCAACGACAGTGTCATCTGGCGCGAGATCAAGAAGGTCGGAGACACTCTGATCGTCGGATCTGAGGGCGTTGGCCACGGCATCCAGTTCTTCGACATGAAGAAGCTGCTCAAGCTCAGCCCCAAGAACCCCAAGACCTTCGATGTCAAGAAGGACATTGGCTGGATGAACATCACCGACGGTATCCCTGGCCGCTCGCACAACGTTGTCGCCAACGAGGAGCTTGGCTACGCTGTTGCTGTCGGCTGTGGTGGTCGTCCTGGCCGCAACGCCACTTGCGCAGGTGGTCCAATTTTCATCAACTTGGACGATCCCTACAACCCGTACCAGACTGGCTGTGCGCCGCAGGATGGCTACACTCACGGTAAGGAACAAGACGTAACTTAACATGATGTCTGAGACACTGTGCTGACTTCTGTTTCTCCAGATGCTCAGTGCATTGTGTACCGTGGACCCGATACCAAGTACTTCGGCCGTGATATTTGCTACGGCTATAACGAGGACACCCTCACCATCTACGATGTGACCAACAAGAACGGTCCCAACGCCGGAAAGATCATCTCTCGTACTCCTTACGTCGGTGCATCTTACACTCACCAGGGCTGGGTTCTCGACCCCATGTGGCAGACACACCTCGTCATGGACGACGAGCTTGACGAGGGTGAGATCGACCCCAACCGCACTGCACCCGACTCTCCTGCCAAGGACGGCTTCCCTGTTACCTACATCTGGGACATCACCAGCCTTGAGCACCCCAAGAACTCTGGTTACTACAAGTCTTCCACCCGCTCCGTCGACCACAACCAGTTCGCCCACGAGGGTCTAGTCTATCAGTCCAACTACCAGGCCGGTCTCCGTATCCTCGATGTCAGCTCAATTCCCAAGAACCCCGATGGTTCCAAGGTGGAGGAGATCGCGTACTTCGATGTCTACCCTCAGGATGATGAGCTCCCTGGTGGCGGCTCTGCTGTTTGGGACTCTGGTACCTGGAGCCACTACACATTTGGATCGGGCTACACTGTTATCAACACCATTGATCGTGGTGCTTTCGTGGTCAAGCCCAAGTTCGGCAGGGGCAAGGGCAAGTACTGGCGCAAGCACTAGGTGCTCCGTAGCTTGAATCAAGCGTGGTGACCATGTATATAGTTACGAAAATAACGCATTCTTGTTTCTGATGTATGTTTTCCTTCCGTCGACCAGAATCGCACCAGCGCACTTTCAATACGGAGTGTGAAAGATGCTTGTTGTGCAACAGGCTGCTACCATGTACCCCAAGGATGATCCGCACACCCTGGTCAACGAGATTGAAGGCTCAGAGGGGAGCAAGGAACATGATAAGCATCTACCTCTGATCGGACTGCTGACCTAAACTCTTCACCAATCAAAAATGTATCCCGTGCCACTGCCCCAACCCGAACCCGAGCCAAGACAACTGTCCAGGTGCATCATTGATCTTGGCCACATACATGTGGAGCAGTCCGACAATACTGATCAGACCCGACTTCTGCTGATACTCATAATATTATGTCTTGATCGGAAGCTTCCTCCGAGAGTCTGTAGCTCCTCGACTCACAGTCCTCGCTGCTTCCAACGTATGGATCTGCGTCATCCTCACTTGAGCCTTTCGTATGCCTCCTTCACCATGTTGATCATCTCCACACGCGCAAGACCGTAGCCTTGTAAAAGCTTCTCGCTTTCGTGTTTTATTGGGTAAAGACGATGGGTCCTGTGTGTCTTCACCAGCGCAACTTTTGTGCGGTGCACATCTTCCACCGATACAAGAGCTGTCGTGCAACCGTCGAGAGGGAAGACCAGTATAAGGGAACCGCAGTCGTTCATCGATGCTGGAGTGTCGCGAATACAGATTGTTCTGTTGTGGGTGTAATTCCCAGATCCGGCGTCCCAATCCCCGCCCCATCGGTGAGCGCTCAACTTTACACTAAGAAAGATTCGAAAGTGCCGGAGGTTTCGTGCAAAATGCGAGACAAGCTCGTATGGGACGTTTCCGCAGTACGTGGCCCTCAAGACGACTCTGCTGGAGGGCGAGATCCAAGTCAAAGGGATCTTGTTCAATGAACGGACTGCTAGGTCAAACTGTGCTGTGGGCGACCGAGTGTCGTGTGGGATGATTGTGATGTCGTTTAAAGCGAAGCGCATCAACTTAGTCTCGGCGTGGATTTGTTTGCAAGTCACTGTGATGCTAAGAGCCTGAGAGATCGAGGTTCCGTCGTGCAAGGGCGTCCAAGAACGGTGTCCGTATTGGAAACCACGGGGTTGCTGGAGCGTCAAGGTGTAAATGGTATTCCTGATCTCTGCTGGAAGGCGACCAAGAGGAGAGTGGAGTAGAGCTCCACTAGCAGCGGCCGAGAGAGCGCTGTCATGCTTCATTGCGTCAATAGTCGAGGGTTCGGGCGTGACGTCGACAGCAGCCGTGTTGGCGTCGGCCATGTCGGTGTATTTGAGAGACACGGCGAAGCTATGGTTGTAGTGTCGCCACTAAGAGTGTACTGGCTCGGTGTTGGCCCAAAGACCTTCGCATGAGCGCGAGAGAAAAGGATTGCTCAGTGTGGCAGGTCGAAGCCAAGCTTACATGTGACAGAAACAATCATCATCGGGGAAGGAGCAACTCTCTACCATCACTCCATCTATCGATAACCCCATCAGGTTCCAAGAGTCTGACCCTGCTCGTCAAGCCAAACAGCACCTTCCTTGATTGTCGCAGGTCATCGCAACTACCATCTTGCCAATCTCGATCACATGTGTTGATATGTCCGTTCTACCAGATCGATCAACTCCCGGCGCACTTGTTCGTGGCTTTGCAAGATCCTCCCAAGCTCGACACGTACCGGGCAGATACGATGGCTCCGGTGTTTCCCGACCATGGTGATCTTCTCCTGGTACCGGTCTTCCACTAGTGCCATTGCTGCCGGAAGATCGTTCGTTGGGAAGACCAATTTGATACGAGCGCAGTCGTTCATGGAGACCGGGACATCTCTCGAGCAGATAGGCATGCTATGAAAGTTGTCTACCCAGTCATCACCGCCATTCCTGTCGGAACGGCCGCACCAGCCATGGTGGCCTAGTATGACCCCGAGAAAGAGAGGTAAATGCTGAATGTTCCGTGCAACCTGCACATGTAGCGCCAAAGTATTCATGTCGACTTCCGGTGGAATCCATGTGACGAGTCGACTACACGGCGAGAGCAACGCGGGCGGGATCGAGTTGAGCAGAGAGGCAGTTTTCACTGTCATTGGTGAGTGACGTGGCCGATTGAAGTAGCTGTCGAGTGGTTCCTCAGAGGATGTAATGTCGTTCAAGGCGAGGAACAAGAGTTTGGTCTCTTTCCGGACCTGTCTGCAGGTGGACGTGATACTCAAAGCTTGCAGGATCGACTGTCCATCGTGCATAGGTAGCCACGAGGATTTGTGGCATCTGATGCCTTGGTGATGTGTGAGTACAAGTGTATAGATCGCGTTCCTAATTTCTGGTGGAAGACGGCCAAGTGAGGAGTGCGAGAAGTCCATCCGCTCGGGGGTAGTCATGCTTGTGCCCGCATGCGGCGTTACATCGCGCGTGCGCGTAGAAGTCTGTATGGTCAAAGAGACCTTGGAACAATTCCGTCTCTTCGCTTGATCCACGTAGTTAAGGAGTTTGCTGTTGAGTAGTGATGCGCGAACGCCTGGGCATAAGTTATGGACATGTAAGTGTCGAACTTCGAGCTTCATGTTCCTGTGCCGGAGGATGTGCTTACGTCACGTGTGCAACCCAACGGAACAGATTAATAATTAGCAACGAGCTGATGGCATTTTGTGCAGACTAGCTGAAGTGCTTGAAGCTATTTGTTAGCCGACTCGATGTTCAACATTATGCAGACGCACTAAGCGGTCAACAGCCCACTTGTTAAAGTAGATGAACAGCCCAACAACACGGACTTAGTGGTATGGTTGTCAGTGGACTCGAAGATACAACATGAAGCGTTGTGATAGGCGTTTCAACCAATCAGCATGGGTCACTGATGACGGTGGACGACCTACTATAGTCCCGGCGCTATGTCATATTCTTACAAGCGTCGAACAAAGGCATTGTTGACCTCGTTCGACGCTAAAGAATCGAGCGACCTGTCCCCGAGTCGGTATGAGACACGACGAAAGTTAATGAAGGCTATGGTGAACGCAAAGGCGTTGACATGAAGGCAAGCTCTACGTTCACATAACACTTAGCCTGCTCACATAAATGCCTCACGTCCTCAGAGATCTCCTGCTTGTCGAAATGTATACCATATACACACTCCAATCCACCTCGCCATGTCCTTGCACAACTCCACCAACATGACAATACCGACCGGCACCATGGCGGAGAGCCTCATCGGCCGGCTTCCCGACGAATTGAGGAACAAAGTGTATGGCTATCTCATGGAGCCTAACACCATCCCCAGAGGGCACCCCAGTGGACTTGAAGTGTACAGAGTCACCACACAAGAAGAGAAGTCCCTAGCAATCCGCAAGAAGCTGGCACCCCTCCAGGTCTGTCGCCAGATGCGCGCCGAGGCCATGGGGTACTTTTTTGACGAGCCGATATGGCTTGTGCACCAGATTTAAAATTTGAGCGAAAGCTACCTAGCAATGGTGGTCCCAACAGAAGGCGAGTTGAAGTATCGGTCAGCCATGCTTGCGAAGATTCCAATGCATTTACGCTCGCCCTGGATGACTTTCGAATACCGCCACGAATACGCACTCATCAAGAACACAATGCCGACTAGCGAGCCGATTGGACGCGGTGCAGACTTCAAAGCAGGTATTGGAGCGCTCGTCAAGGCGGTACGACCCCACAAGGTCGTTGTGGTCATCAACCTCTTCTTCCACAGCATGGGTCGCGCGGTGGCTTCAAACATGCGACCTTCGGAGTCAGGCTGTGTGTGCGTCCGTGACCAGCCAATGACGGTGGCTGATTGCGAGAGCATCCTCGTCAGGATTCCGACCAGCGACGCAGTTGAGGCGTACAGTCTCGTCAAACACGCATTTGCAGAGAAGCGGAGAGAACTCGAGGCGCATCGCGCTCACAGAGTGTGCTTCATCCGACTCGGCCTCGACTTGACCCTCGCACGTTTGGAGATCGCCGAAAAGAGGATGCGTGTGGTGCTGGAGCACATGCCGGGCTTCCCTGGACCTTCAGAAGAATAGTGGCAATTGATGCTGGTCCATGACCACAAATCAATTCAGTGCCGGGGAGACAGCGACTGTGTCTCCAGGTTTGGCGGAGGCTTTCAGGAAATATCCATGATGAGACTGAGATGAGGCTCGGTACTTTCGACATGATCTATTCATGATCTTG
>Ga0058698_10001032_pt1 | contig 13343 bp, 16 predicted proteins | sample AgamicAsSfe_FD_67288 | JGI IMG/M metagenome (GOLD analysis project Ga0058698, IMG submission 67288) | Agave microbial communities from Guanajuato, Mexico - As.Sf.e | ecosystem: Host-associated > Plants > Phyllosphere > Phylloplane/Leaf | place: Guanajuato, Mexico | collected 2012-05-30
GCCGGCGTGAACTTGACCCAAGCATATGCCATCGCCAATGCCACCATTACCGACGTAGTGACAGACCCGAACAACATCAACTATGTCGGAAATGGCTGGCAACTTTCTGTTGTGCCATTCGAAGGCAACTTCGGCACGAACTACGCTCCTCGTACCTATATCGCACAGACTGGATACCAACAAGTAAGAAATCTCATTCCTTTCCAGATCGAGTCAACTGACCTCACTCTAGCTCGTCCCTTACATAACCCTCTACCCCGGCTGGAACGGCCCCTCCTTCCGCTCCTACACCCTCGCCCCCAATACCTCCTATCTCTTCACCTTCTCCGGCAAGCCTCCAGTTGGACCCATCGGCTTCTGGAGCTTGACCATCTACGGCGGCAACCAGTATCTCATCAATAATACGCAGAACCGCTATGAAGTTGGCGACCGCAGCTACCAGTTGACATACCCTGATGGCGGGTTGGTATATGGTCCCAATGCGACAAACTCGAGCTCGGAGGGACAATTCAAGGTGCTCATGCAGCCGGCAGATGTGCCACCACCGGCGAATTGGACTTCCAAGTATGTTGTTCAAATTATCGGCCTTCACTGTGGTAAGAGATTGCTAATGACTGCATCGCAGCTGGCTTCCAAGTCCTCCGGGCGGTGGAGATCTTTCATTTATCGGTAAGTTGCAGATACGAAAAGTAACATGGAGCGCAGAATCTGACAACGAATACAGTGAGATGGTACCAACCATCATTGGCCTTCACCAACCACACCTACGTCTACCCAACGGTTGACACGATCCCAGTCATCAGAGGTTGAGGCAATGCGAATTGAGAAGGCTACATCCACGAAGAGGAGCTAGAGAAAAGTATAATCACGTCCCGAAGAAGTCCTCAGGATTTGCCATGTTGTCGTAATGAAAATAGTGTCACTTTGCAGTATATTACAGTCATACCACTTTCCTCGCGGCACTCTGCTTGGTCGATCTGAGGAGACCTCAATTTGGTGACCATTCTAGTCAGAATAAGGCAGTGGTTAGTGGCATCGTCCAGATTATTGTGCTACCTTAATTCGATGACCTACGGCACGCTTTACGCCCCCGATAGCTAATTTTGGTGTTGAAATCCCAAAAGATCCTAGTCAGCCCTCGAGCCGAGAAAGTATACCAATACGCCACCCCTCTCTACACCATGGTATGGCAAATCTTGCTCTTCATTGCACATCTGAATCGCGCTACGTTGTGTGACTACCTCTCGCGAAGCAGAGGATATACATGCAACCACAAAAATGCCACTGCACAGGAAGAAAATGGGAGTGTTGGATTTAGACAATCCCGTGGCGTGCCGACTCGGGAGATATCAGAACGCTGAACCGCTTTCACGATTTCTCTCTTCGAGCCGGCCATGCGAATCTCTAGATCAAATACGTCGAGGCCGCCGACGCGCCATGCTAGCAGGACAAGGCAGACTTCGCGAAGTGGCTTCTGAGGACGTGAGGGCGCGTGGTGGGTGCCGAGGTCTGGATGTATGTTTGGCACAGGCTGTGGATGGATAGAGACGATTTTGCAGATGTCTCGCTTACAATACTGTGCACACCGTAGCAATATGCGAAGACATCTGGGAGGCTGGATCGAGTAGAATGTGAAGATGAGAACTATAGGCCAGAACGGCTACCATATATACTATTGTATGGTTGTCTTGGTGAACCATGCTGAGCTGGAGGACGGTGCCTCAAGGATTCCTGATGATCCACAAAACATCACCCTTGGGGGGTGCGACTTTACCAACGGCTATCCACGATCTTGACGTCATGAATCTTGCTTCTGTTTGTACTGCTACCTCTCCGGTTTCCAAACCACAACACACCGCAACAAACATGTCAAAGAAGCGCACCCTCCATAGCTTCTTCTCCGCAGGTGCTGACGTGGCCACCAAAAAGGCGCGCGTCGTCGACATATCAAACACAACAAAAGTATCACCTCCAACCAATACGGCACTCTCCTCGACAGCGCACGATACGCCCACCACCACGAACCAACCACCATCACCACCCTCGACCCACATCGACCACCCACCGCCCTCAACCCATCCAACCTACCCTTTCCCCATCAGCACTCTCCCTCCAGAACTCAGCGACCTTCTCTCATTCAGCCCTTATAACCCCGCCCGCCACATAACCGACGCGCCCGACCTCGATCTCCTCTACTTCCACCCCTATATCCCTCCCACGGCGGCCTCCTCCCTCTTCAAATTCCTCCGCTCCTCCCTCCCCTTCTACCGCGTCGTTTACACCATCAAACGCGGCGCCATCGAAACAGTCGTCAACACCCCGCGCTACACCACCGTCTTCGGCCTCGACGAGACCGCCATCTTCTCGCCCTCCGACGCCTCCGTCCTCCTCGACGCAAAGACAAGTAAGCCGTTACCCAGCAAGACATACACCTGCACCCCGCGCCCTCTACCCGCGTGTCTGGAGGAGTTGCGCAAACTCACGGAAGCCAGCACGGGCCACAAATACAACTTCTGCCTCGTCAACTACTACGCCGACGGCAAAGATAGCATATCCTACCACAGCGACGACGAGCGGTTCCTCGGCCCAGAACCCGCAATAGCCTCGTTCTCGCTCGGCGCGACACGGGACTTCATGCTACGGCATAAACCGCCCCCTCCTGCAGCCTCAACCGCGGACCCTGGGCCCGAGCACGCCGCCCTCGCAGCAGCGCACGCAAAGCCACGGAAATTCGAGCTGCAGAGCGGTGATGTGATATTGATGCAGGGCCGGACTCAGGGGTGTTGGCTACACAGTATTCCGAAGCGGAGCGGGAAGGATGCGCAGAGGGGAAGGATCAATATCACGTTTAGGAGGGCGATGGTGAGGGGTGGGACGGAGAATTATGCGAGGTATAATATTGGAGAGGGGCCGGTGTATGTATGGAGTGAGGAGGGGCAGGAGATGGTGAAATGGGATAGGGTGGGGAGGTAGACCGAAAGTTGGGTGGGCTTTGGTACTCTTCACGGCTTTTCAGGGTTGAGTTGAGGTTTGTGACTTTGAGCTTTCTTGCTTGCGCTGTTGTGGTGAATTCGGTGGTTGTGTGGTGCTCGCATCAGTCTTTGATCCTTCGGCACTCTTCACGGATGTTGTGTGGGTGTATTGGCCTCGTTCTCGAGATGCAGCAGAAGAGAAAGCATTCAATCGTTCATTACCCAATCTCAGCTCATTTCGATTATGACACCCACGATGGTGACCACGTCGCCGCAAGATGCTCCTCATTCAGCATCGAAAGGATTCCACGAAGCTGTCTCTTGCATCATTAGCCAATGTGGCTCTTCCCATCACTACCATTAAGCCCTGACAAACAGAACAACGCAACGTCACCCTCTCTTCCGCAACGTCCTTCCACTCCCAACCTCTACAGCCACGGGGATTATCTCACTCTTCATCACCGCAGCTGCTTTCTTGCCTCTCACAGTTCCCCCGGCAGCCTTCCCAGCAACTCCTGCCTTTTTCGTTACTACACTCGCCGCCATTCCCTGTACCCCTCTTCCTTTCGCACTCGTCGTCGTCATAATAGTCGTGCCCGCACTCGAGCTCGCTTCGGACCCAATGCTGTCTCTACCCTGCGCAATATCAGCATCCGGCGACGCAAGTGCACCACGCTTCGGCCGAGCCGCCGTCTGCCGACTTCCTGGTCTTGAGGCGGGCGCGATTTTTGGTTTCAGTGGTGCTGGCGCTTTCTCGGCTGCGCGTGCGCGTGAAGCGGCTGTTGTGTTGAGTGTGACTGAAGGTTTGGTGGGCGACATGGGACGTGCGCCTTGTGGTTTTAGTGGTGAGACGAGCATCTTGGATGGTGATGGAGGGAGCGCCCGCGGGTTGTTTGATCGAGGAGAGAGGATCTGCGACGGCGGAAGCAGAGTTCGAGTGGGTTGTGTGCTGGTCATAGCAGTGGTGTCGGAGACTGGAGGGGCAATGGTGCGTATGCGCTTCTTTGGGTTGAGGACGGTGGTGATAGTGTCGTTCTCATTACTGGGGTCCTCGTCGTAGTCAAATACCGCACTGAGGCACGCATTAGCTTTGCTTCTCAACTAGTCTTGTTTACCATGCCTTGTTCGTTTCGTGCCGTGTGTCGTCGGCTTCAATGTTGTCAAAGCTTTCACTGGACTTGACTTCACCTGAGGTACACGAGAGACAATCTTGTTTGGAGACACCATCTTCTGCTTTCCTTCGCGCTCCAGGTGCTGCTCAAGCAGCTCGCCAACAGTCATGTTCCTCATCGCGACCGGTATTCGCTTGATGCGCAGCTCCAGCTTTGCGCGCATATTCTTTGCGTGATTCGTGTATTCACTTCTTAGAGCCTCGATGCGAGTCGCAACTGTCGCGTGTGAGTCAGATGTACAGGTGCTTTGGCTGTCTTTCACATACTCTCTTGCTCCAGGTTCTCGACAAGTGCCTCCTTCCGTCGTGCAGCAATTGCCTGTTGCTTTGCTGGACTTCTTGCTGGGCTTCTTGTTGGCGTCGCGCCTGTCTTGGTTGGGAGGAGCTGCATGGGCGCGGCAATCCTTGACATCGTCGGAGAGGCGACAGATGCAGTCGGCTTCTGGATGCGAGTCTTCTGAGCTGGCATGTCGTGATAGTTGTGTTGACTAGCAAAGATGTTGACGTCGTCGTTGCACATTTCGAGATGTAAACAAACCAGAGGACTGGGGTCAGCCTTACATGCTTGGCATTGCTTGCGTAACTCGACATCATCATCGCGGTAATCATCCCGCTGCTCAGTAAGCAGCCCTAAAGCATACGAAGCGGACCATCGCTTTCTGCTCTGAAGTCGTGCTTTCTTCTTCTGTGACCTGCTCACTTATATGAAGCGCTTGAACCTCTTTTTCTCCTTGCTTATCGCTCTTTTCGCAACACTGGCTGCACTCTTCTCTACGCCACAATCACTACTTGCAATACTCTCAAGAGCCAGACAGTACTCGAAGATCGTTTCTCCTGCAGTCAGCTCCAATATCATGGCGGCGCCAAAGAGTACCCAGTTCGAGGGTATCCCTATGGTACCCCCTCAGGACCCGTCACTCAATGCCGCAGCCAATAACACAGTCGTCCGCAAGGTCAAGATGCAACTTGAAGCCATCGAGACTCCAGAAGGAGACGGTGCGATGGTTAGGCGGTCGATTGGCACTCCGAAGCTGAAGAACTTGTATGGACAAAAACCAACTTGCTTATGAAGTAGACATGCTAATAAATCACATCAGTTCACCATTCCTGTAAGTGCGGGAGACTGATGCTTCACTTCTAGCACTACAAGCATGAAGACAGGAGACCTGCACGGCACTCTCCAAGAGGCTTTCCAGACTCATGCTACTGTATAATTAGTCCCCATGCTAACAATTCCAGCATGTTGGACCACTTCAACTCAAACCAAGGAGGCTTTCCAGACCATCCTCATCGTGGTCAAGAGACAATCAGCTACCTCCTCCACGGCATCATCGACCACGAAGACTTCCTAGGCAATGAAGGCACTCTCGAAGCTGGCGACCTCCAGTTCATGACTGCTGGTCGTGGTATCATGCACTCAGAGATGCCTCGCTACGACAAAGGTGCAGTCGTCGGCATGCAGCTTTGGGTCGACCTCCCGACGAAGCTCAAAAGGTGTGAGCCTCGGTATCGTGATCTTCGAGCAAGTGAAATACCCGAGATCAAGCTTGATGATGGCAAAGTCACGGTCAAAGTCATCAGTGGGCAGAGTCATGGCGTCGACAGCGTACAAGAACTAGCTTATACTCCTGTCTGGCTACTTGACATCACACTGAGACCTGGTGGTCGTATTGTACAGAATCTTCCAACAGGCTGGAACGCTTTTGCATACTCCTGGGAGGGCAGCGTAACATTCGGAGAAGGACAACACGCGGCAGTCACCCCGAAATATCACAACACTGTCTTTGAGCAGGAAGGAGATGCTATCATCGCTGAGAATGATGCTGGAAATGATGAAGACGCTCGATTCAGTACGTCACCAATCATATCTGCAAAAGTGGATGTGCTGACAATCTCGAAGTTCTCGTGGCAGGTCTTCCTTTGAATCAGAAGGTAAGCATGCCCTGGGTACTCGCATGACCGGACTCTGACAGCCACTACAGACATTTCAATACGGTCCCTTCGTCATGAACTCGCGAGAAGAGCTTCTCCAGGCTGTAAGAGACTTTCAGAATGCCGAGAACGGCTTCGAAAGAAGTCTTGGGTGGAGGTCAAAGATCGGGCAAAGAGCTTAAAGAGTGATCTGGGGACACATTAGTTCAATAGTGGTTTCCTATGATAGGAAGCCATATCCTTAGCATCCCGCATGACTCTGCCATCATCTGACATGTCAGACCTGCTGTCATTTCCGAACGGGGTCTTCTCCACGTTGCATAGTCGTTGAAGACCAGAAGGCTGAAAGCTCCTCGAGGGCTCGATGCAAAGTGTCCCAGAGATCCTGCTCTGGCTCCTGCTTTACTAGTGACAGTCACCGTGTACTGCAACCTTGAAGAGGTGAAGACCACAGCAACTAAAAGAAGACGAAAAAAAGAGGCTATCAGAAATCCAGTCTTGTGGCAGAAGATGCAGCTGCAGATATCGCCGCTGAGATCACGAACCATGGCTGTGTATCTCGTGGCTTTGCAGTAGCAGACGCCTGTGTAGGTAGTAGTGGTGTGCGTGTACGAGGTTGGTGACATTGTGGCCGGACGCTTCGACGTAGTTCTAGGGCGGACAGGAAAAGCCCATCAGCGAGTCTGAGTAGAGTCTTCTGATTGAGCAGCCGCTTGTGAATGATGGTAAGAACGAAGCGAGCAGATGAGGAGTCGGTAGTACAGGTAACGATCGTGATTGAAACGGGACTTGTGAACCTAATAGGAAGGTGGAAATCTTGTCCAGAAGATGTAGTGGGGGTTATCGATGAGTGGCATGACGGGTGACGATGGAGGTGTAACGATGGCGTGGCCCTGACAATGGAACGATGAGGCGAGCCGATCATAGTAGTAAGAAGTGAAGTCAAGTTATGAACCTGGAGACGATGACTTCAAGCTGGGTTCATACTGGCGTCCTTGTCAACAAAAGGTACTCAAGCTTTCCTATTATACTTTCGTGCTCACCACCACTACGTTAAGTCAAGCAGACTCTTCCTTAGACCTCTTCCACAGGCCTGCAAGCCACTCTTGGTCCATCTTCTTACTAGCGTAATATGGACACGTCCTCTTCCTCCTGTCACCAACAGCCTCCTCTACAGCCTTGAATTCATCATCACTGAGGTTGACAATCTTCAAGTTCGCCTCAATCCTCTCCGGTGTGAAACTCTTCGGCAAGACCGCATATCCCCTCTTGAGACCGTACGCAATCAGAACTTGCACAATATTGTGCTTGTGCGCCTCAGCCGTCTTTTGCAACTTCTCATCGTTGAACAGCGGATTATCCTTTCCTTGGCCACCAAGCGGCGAGTATGCTGCGAGTTTGATGTCTTTTGTCTTGCAGAAATCGACGAGTTTCTGATTTGGCAGGAGAGGATGTATCTCGACTTGATTTACTGCTGGAGGGATGCGAGCGTATTTGAGCATTGTTTCGAGGCCGAAGATGGTCCAGTTGGAGACACCGATGGACTTTGCTTTGCCGGCGTCGTTAAGCTTTTCCATTGCTTCCCAGGTTGGGCGTGGGTCTTTCGTCAGTGGTTCGTGTACGACCGGCTGTGTGCAGCATCCGTTAGTGCTGTGCGTTTCTTTCCACTACAATGCATATCATACCTCGCCATTTGCATCCTTCTTGAAACCAGACTCCCTGCTCTCTTTCTCCAACGCAATAGGCCAATGACATAACAGCAAGTCAACATAGTCGAGCTGCATCTTCTTGAGGGAATCGGCACAGGAGTACTCGACATCATCAGGCTCGTGTAGGTGGTCGGCGACTTTGGTTGTGATGAAGAGGTCCTCGCGCTTGATTTTGCCCTCGCTTAGAAACTGCTTCACAGCCTTGCCAACCTCTTCCTGATATGGTGTGTCAGTGCTTGGACTGGCTCGGGCCTTGGATTCTGGCGCACCTCGTTGTCGTAACCTGCTAAGTGTGAGTGTCTGTGCGGGAGGGCGATCTGCGCTGTTACTTACCCCAGGCAGTGTCAATGTGTCTGAAGCCAGATCGCAAGGCATGAAGAGTGGCATCATATGCTTGTCCCTTGATGGCGCTGTAAGTCCCAAAACCCAGTGCTGGGAAGCTCTTGCCATTATTGAGCTTGAGAATGGGCGCAGTTGTAGTCATGATATGAGGTTTTTGGGGTGCAGGTTGGTGGGTTTGACGCTGTGTTGTTGTCGAAACAAAGAGAAGCTAACGAAGCCGATGCTGAAGCTGATGACGTCAAGTACCCTGCCCCGCAATCGCATAGCACAGGATTGTACCTGCCTAATCGAGCGCTTGCTTTCTTTCCATATTCGCCACCTCATCTTTGACATTCATCTTACCACAATCTTTTGGCAGACTCAAGTAAGTCTGGAAGTAGTGACAGCCGAGGCCGCTTTTCGAGTGAGTGTAGAGGAGTCGGTCGGGATGTGGCTGGTAGTGCTAGTATCAACATATACAAGATCTCTTCGAGCTGCAGCACCAACCAGACTTTATATGGTCAGATGAGGCTACATTTCGTACCCTGCCCCCTCCCTTCCATGCCCTGCCTCACCTTACTAGGCCTAACCAATCCACCTCGCCCACTGCACCCATTCTTCACCCTCTTCCATCTGTCTCAGATCCTCTCCCCTCATACACAACACCACCACAATCTCCCCATCCGGCCTCTTCGGGAGTAGATACACCAATCCCTCCTTCGCCAGCCTGAACAGCGGCCTCCGCACACTCTCCAGCTTCCCTAGCCCCAGACCAAAGTCAAATGACCAGATCTTGGCGTACTTGACCCACGAACTTAGCATGACGTCCTTGGTAGGGTCGGGACGAAGAAGATCCGCATTCGACACCTCTCCGCGTTTTCGGAGCGCTGCCAGCGTCTTGAAATCGTGGGCCAGTGCCGACGTGCTGACACCGGTGCGCAATGCAGTCGCAATGGTGCCCAAGGTTTTGTGCGAGGCTAATTTGTGTGCGTCTTCGGTGACTAAGGCCTTTGTTGCTGCGACACCTGCGTATGTTAGAGGTAGGCTAATATGTCTTCGCATGTCCACTATTCTGCCGAGTGTGGTTACCGCTTCAGTTCCAAGGCGCGGTAGCTTAGCAAGAGTCATGTGGCGCCAGATGAACGCGCTCAGCGCATCGTCTGTGGATACGTAAGTTCCACGAGGCACGTCTTCCATGGCTTCAGCTTCAGAGCGGCGAGCGAGGCGGCGGAGAAGGCGATGTTTGCCCAACTCAGCGTTGGGGGAAGTGGAGCAGCACCAATAGACAATACTGCTTCTGTCCCCGGTCGAGCTTTTGCATTGGACGATACTGGCGACTTTGATAGACTACCTTGTTCCTTCCGAACGACTTTCTCAATGCCCTCGAACAGTGGGAACACAGTCCTCCTATCCACATTTCCGATACGAAGCTCTTCCTCCGTAAGTTCCTCACCATGACAAGCCTTATCCAGCAGATGCATCACCTGCGCCAATGCTGTCATATCGCCCACTTGATGCTGAAGTGTAAAGGTAAGCAGCGAACACTCTTCTACAAACGTTGCTTGCACCACAAAGACCGGCCATACAGCTAAGCTGTCCGGCTACGTTCTCACCGGGCAAAGCAGTTCTTCGTCGAGGGAAGATATGGGATAGTCTGATTGTCGCATACTGCGCATGGCTGTAGTTGACAATAGATCTTTCACAACAACCCGAGGGCTTGTACTGCCACGGGCTGTGATCGTGAAGACACCTTGGTAGTTTTTGCTAACATTTCCGGTCGTCCAAGGAAATGCCATAGCGAGACGATGCAGACCATTATTGAGTGTGCTGACGATGTCTTCATGGGGAGTGGTGGCTGTGGCGGGAAAGCATAAGCATATCTGGGTGTATATCTGAGCAGTGTGTTGTCCGAAGACGTCGAGATAATACTCGTAGTCTAACATTGCGTAGTGGCATTCTGATATCAAGTATGATAGGTCGTATGGGAGTGGTGCTCATACTATGGTACTCGAGATGCTGCTGATGATGTTGTCCCATCTCCGATCCCCACAATCTGACGTCGACACCGCACCGCTTCGGACTTCGACGCGTTAGGAGGAGATCACTTCTTCTCCAATCATGGACCAACTCGGGAACCTGACCTCGCTCAGAGACATGTCAGCTTCCGTGTAGCAGCTTCAAGCCAGGCTTTTAGTGTGAGACGCTGTACGACAATAACCGTCGTACCATGCACTGTGACATGCCAGCCACCCCTTGACGCATGATCAAATCTTGTGTGATATTCTTGTGTGAAGAGTGTCAGCTTCAATCACTAGCGCTTAGGTCAGAATACCCGCTCCCAGGTGCTCAACAGGCACGTCCATCATGAGCAGTCTCGAAGAAGCACAGCAACGAGACTTACATAGCCACCGTCCGCGCGCACAACAGCTCCAATGTCAAAGAGTTGTTACACGCCTGACCTGGAAGGGCCGCAAGAGTGGATGGAAAGCGCACGAAGCTCTCAAGCAATCATTACCAGGTGGACTTGATCAGGGCACGATCACAATCATGTCACTAAATAGGTGGTTCGAGGGTGATCCGGCCACAGCACCGCAAGAGCGACTTAAAGCGCTGTTATCAGAACTTGCGGCATTATCTGCAGATGTCGTGAATTTGCAGGAAGTAACACAGAGTGCTATACGTACATTCCAGGACGATGACCAATTTCGGAAGAAGTGGATTGTGAGCTCATTCGATCCTGGTATATATGCGAAAGAAGGACACGGCCTGCTCACGTTGATAAACAAACACACCACAGACATCGTCAACTCCTCACGATATCCTCTCGATGAGTATCCTGACGAGTATCTACGGTCCAATCGGACACTACTTGTCTCCGAGGTCGTCAAGAACGGTGTGCATGTATGTATCATCAATGCACATCTCAATACCGCAAGACTTGAGTTCACTACTGCGTCAGCATACCAGGAAGCTCGAGCTCGACAGGTCGCCTGCCGGAATTATCAAATATCAGTCGCCTCCACGATAGCCCAGACATTCAAAGCCTCTGATGGCTCCAAAAGAGTTATTTTCGCAGGTGATATGAACCTAGCATACGCTGAAGAAGAGCTGGCGCTGCACTTCCGTGACTTCGAAGATGCTTGGGAGATGCTTTATGGTTCGGGAGGAATCTCGGGCTACACTTTTGGGATTACGCCCTGGTCATTTAAGACAAACGTGCCACGGGGCCGACCTGATCGTATAGCGTTCATGGGTAAGCTCAGACCAGTAAGGTCCGAGATACTCTTCACTGACCCACTTCCTTTGGCGCCGGATATGCGAGAGCTTTTGGGGCACGACGTATATTTATCTGATCACGCGGGTGTGCTTGCAGAGTTCGAATTGCACATACCGGGTACAAAAAATGGTCGGGTATAGGACCACGGAAACACCAATGAATCTACGAATTTGATCGAACTGTATTAAGTAACGCTTTCAATCTACTTGAAGCTACTAGCAGCGCCCATACTCCTCGACGGTCATATAATCTCATTCCTCTCGACCCACTGCCAGCACGGTACTAAGTCCCAACTGCGCGGCAGGAATCTGATTTCGACATTCTAGCCTCCTCGTTCAACCACAACTTCGAGCAGTTTCGAGTCGTCTAAGACACAACTCCCGACCCCTCTCTCGCTGATGATGTGATCCCCAATCGTCAACCTAGCCTCCTCGGCTCTTGATCCTCTTACTACCGCGGAAACCACATTCCTTTCCGTTATATAGCCTATAATGAACATGTGCCTGTCCTGCCGAGCCAGCTCTATAGGAAACCCCGGCCATAAACTGGGAAGTTGCACCATCTCACCGCGGAGCATGTTATCCAGATCGCGATCAGTGCCCAGTAAGCTTATAAGATACTTCCTATACTCTGTTTCATTATAACGTTGACCTCGTGTTCGCCGGAGATTTAAAGGTATTATAATATCGTCTAGGGACTGCTTCACCCCAGTTGTCTGTCTAATCTTGATGTCAATAAGTATGCTATACACAGTACTCCTATTATATAGTAGTAGCTAGATAATCTCGTCCTCAAATTCGTGCTCTACTATATCTATATTACTTATATTGATGACCGGACTCGTATAATAAGCCTATATATTAATGTTAAGGCGCTTGATCACGTTACTAGTACTAATAAGGCCGAATCTCTACGATAAGGTGATACCGTGAAGCTCCCCGACTCCCTTATTATACTAAGCCGTCTCGCGCCCGTTATTGCTACTCGGCCCATCCGCAGCACTTTTCAGTAAGGCCTAATTATATATTATCTCGTGCGAAATCACCCGCCTGAAGTATAATCTAACTCGTCGACCGCTCTAGATAGTATGAGCGTAGGAAAGCTTCTCTACTAAAAGATAACTCAGGATCGGCTTTACAAATGAAGATACAATAAGGGTTTATAGCTAATAGCGGATCTTAATATAGTACCGATAACTTCTAGAAATAATCCTTGCTTATAGCCTCTATATCGAGTAAGGCCGATAGAAGCTTACCAAACTAGTAAGTCCTATATACGTTACTTATACTATTGTTTGGGCCTTTAGGTGTTCTATATAGTAGGCTAATAGCAAGGTATATATAGAGTAGATTATTGATAATTGCTAGCCTAGATCTCGTAACATTTCTATTACTAGATGTCTATATTATATAGGCGCCTGCTAGCGCTTGCATAAGCTTCTGAGATAAGGATAACTTCTACTACTATTCTAGATACAATAGCATAGGACGTGGAAAGAAGTAATTGAGCGAGTCTATTATACTATTCTAGTTAAGGCGCAAGTCGCTTCGTGGACCTAGCTAAGTTGTTATAGTAATCTTATAAGGTAGCGCGAAGGATATCTATATAATCTATCCTTAGATGCACGTTTTGCTCTCTATATCTAAAGCGATATATCGAAGTCCTAGTACTTCTATAGTAGTAACTTAATACTTTTATCTAATATCTTAGAGAGATTAGTAATATGGTCGTAGATAGATAGTAAAAAATTGCTAACTCTCTCCTATATAGTTAAGAAAGGCTGATTTACCTATATAGAGTACTTGTCGTAGCGGATAGTCAAGGCTAGAGAGGTTACGGTCTAAGGGGTTATATCTTACTAACTATTATAGAGAGGTTCGAGGGTGATAGCTAATACTAGTATACCTTAGATCACTATTCTCGCTAAGACGTGCATAAGGGAGTTAAAGTCTACCTATATA
>Ga0058698_10001033_pt1 | contig 13343 bp, 10 predicted proteins | sample AgamicAsSfe_FD_67288 | JGI IMG/M metagenome (GOLD analysis project Ga0058698, IMG submission 67288) | Agave microbial communities from Guanajuato, Mexico - As.Sf.e | ecosystem: Host-associated > Plants > Phyllosphere > Phylloplane/Leaf | place: Guanajuato, Mexico | collected 2012-05-30
AGAAGCTGCGACTAGAAAACCAAGAACAGAGATGGGGGAATAGATCAGTTTAAAGACAAAGTCAGAGATAACAGAACGTATACCTAGGTAGAATGAGACCCAATACTATCATACGACTCGATCTGCCATTTTAATTTACGTGTCTTCAGTCAAGTGTCGATGCAGGAAAAATAGACGTAAGTGCAAGCCCTTGTCGGAGACGTGTTAGACGTTCTGTACCAGCATATCCGCCGCACACTTCACCTAGTTACTAAGAACGAACTTGAATACAAAGGTGACGCATAACGGCAGGACATGCTTGTCCATGCAGTCTTCAGAAACAGAGGTGTGAGCCGCGTGTGACGGAGAAGATGTCACCCTACGATAGGATGTACGAAAAGTTATTAATTCGATCAATTAAATGGATCCCGTTGCTCGGCCGCATTCGGTGATCGGAGATGACAGGGACTTTACACCTACTGCACAACGCGATAGAAAAGTACAGAGTTCTTTACAGGATCGCCTTCCCATACTCTAAGTGGTCGGGAATTCAAGTTGCAGCATTTCATGCTTTGATTGTAAAGAGGTACAGTTGAGAAAGTGTCTAGTTTTTTGTTTGGAATGACGTAATGGACCGGAGAGGCTTCACGCTATTATGCTAGCGGCCGTCGGAGGGCCCTGAGCACCGCATGTAAGAGGAGAACGAAATACGTACAGAGATAACAGGCGTGATCTTGCAGCTTACATCAACTTATAACAAGAAAGTCCACAAAGACTACACGCGTTGTAGCCTTCTAGGTTTTTAATATGCTTACGCACAACTTTTGATATACGTTATTTTAGTAGAGAGCGAAACAGGCACGAAAACGGCCCGATGCTAGGTTCACCTGTCCCACTTATGGATACTGCAGTCGCGTTGCCGGGTGCACCTTCTCGACCTCCCCGAAACCTACTAGGTTCATAGCGTGCGGAGGGGTTAGGATCTTTTCGACACGCTGGCATAACCATGCCCGCTCATCATCGAAATGTCTGAACGACGAAAACTAGCAATAGTACGTTCTCGTTCGCTTTCTGCTTGACGATGTTGTCCCGGAAGTGCTGGAGGCTTACGTTACTAACTTATTTCCTAGGTTGGGGGTTCTCTAACCGGGCTGACAGTGGCGAACCTTTGTCAGAACGAATGCGATGTCATCCTATTGGAGCAGAACGATGCGCTCTACTCAGGAAAGCACAACGGCGGATTTTCTCTTGGACGTTGGGGCCGAAAGATATTCGAAGAATACGTCCCTGCGCCTGATTTACTTGAACGCTCTATACGCAGTGAACAGCTCTTGATATTTTCCCCAGATAACGATGAGACGGTGCCTGTGCCAGAAGAGCATCGTGTTGTAATGACTACTTGGCTCGATGTGTACCAGGTACTACTGCGAGATATCGTTGTACAGTCCGAGAAAAACTGGAAAACAGCGAGCAAGGCACGCCCAACGCTCCGCATAGGCGCGAATGTGGAAAACGTACAGTATAAAGATGGCAAATGGACTATCACATACCACTCGACAGCCACCAATCGTGTCGAGATAGAGACAGCTGACATGCTCGTCGCCGCAGACGGTGCCCAGTCCACCATACGAAGGCTCACGTCACCAGGTGTAGTGCCCAGCTACGAGCAGGTCGTGGCATGGCGTGGCCGAGTACCAGCCGATGTTTCTGTCGACGAAGAAAAGGAGATTGATGAACGAATCAAGAAAGGCCTGCTTGTCTGGTACAAGATGCACGGGTCTCAATATATCATCCTGTCGGTTTTCTGCCTCAATCATTTCGATGCTTGTGTTCTAACTGCTCTCAGGTATGGTGTGCCAGGCTTTGGCAATGCCGATGACAACGATGATATGGTGATCGAATGGTGTTGGTATCATCCGTACGAGCAGGATACCGACCGAGACCTTGAAAATGTCATGACTACGTTCGTAGACCGAGGGCAGCATGTCAAAGGACGTGCAGAGAAATGGAAGGATTATCTTGACGCCGCCAAAAACAGCTTTCCAAAATCCATCTGGGAGATGCTCTCAAAGTGTGAGACCCCTTGGATTACCAAAGTGATTGCTGCCCCTCTGACTATGAGACCGATCTCCGTCGATGAGCTTGATGGAGACACCGACGGCGAAGAGACCGATGAAGAAAGTTGGGATCAGGGTGGTGACACGTCCGCTTCGTCACCACAATTAAAAAGGCTTTGGTTCGCCGGTGAAGCCTATGCTCCACTCCCGCCTTTCCTGGGTTCGACCTTTGAGCCTGGTGCCGAGCATGCTGTGGCCATTCTAAACCTCATCCAAGGTAAGAGCGATGAGAGAGAACTTCGGAGCTGGCAAAGTGGGGGTACAGCACAGAGGCTATGGTCGAGTAAAATGGCTGGCTGGGAAGGGATGGGCCTGCCAGACACCAGGACCTGACGTCAGGAATCTTGTGCGCAACCCCTGGAATGCGCAACCAATTTGAATACGTTCCTAGATATTGCAGAGGTTGCACCTCATGACCAGTTACAAATCCAGTTCATCTCATTGTCGCATATTTGGTTACCATTAGCCTTTTCCTCTTCTACGAGAGTAATGAGCTCGGGTATAGTATCCGCGTTCCACAAGTCGTCACTAATCGGGGCAGAAAACTGCAGATTATGCGACGAGAGCTGGTCCTGAGATTCGTCTTTATTCGACATCTGCGTTTCGCAATATATCGTCCACACATGATACAAAGTCAGCGCGAACCGTTTCAATTCCTCGATACCGATCCATATATGGGGAGCAGTGTGAGGAGTCAAAGCTGATTGCTGGTACTGCTCAAGCATACTTGGATAGCTGAACATGCCTCTCTTCAGACTGCTGTTCACAAGAGCGACCAAGATCTCATAATCGGGCGTAGGAAACTCCAATCCCGCGCTCGAGACTTGTTTCCGAGCTGTCAACGGAAGTATGGTGTTCAGGAGAATCGCTTGATAAGTGGCTATGGGCCAAGTCGTTGCCTCGTTGGTTGCATCGGAGTGAGAAACATCCCATGCGCACTAAAGGAACTCAGTAGCGATAACGGGCAAACAGGAAGGGCAATATACATACGCGTTGATGCTGAATAGATGTCATCAGCGTTTGGTGCATCTCGATCGCTGTCTCCTTTGCACCTTTTTCATTACTGAACCATAGGCCTGCCATTACCACCGAATGGACCAGTACTTGTGATTCCCTCTTCGGACGAAAACTAGACTTATGAAGGAACGACCATGTTGGGTGGAACTCAGTGAAGTAAAAGGCTATGTACTTGTCAAGCTCGGTCATTTCCTGGTCCAGGTTAAAGGATGCGATTTGGCTAGGGGTCGAGTGTGTCTGTAGCGTTCGCTGTGGTTGATCAGATGTAGCCGAGGTACCATAAGAACATGATAGCCCTCGTTGCAAGCATGAATGACACGGTGTACCCATGCTACATTGTATTTTTCGAGCCTTGCAGTGGTCGCAAGCCCGAAGCGCTCGGGATCGGAACGACTCCTTGCCCTCGTGGTATCGTGAAATATGACGAACTAAAGTGTCGCTGGAATCTCTAGGCGTTAATGCTACGCAAGAGAATAAGAAGCAAAAACACACACCTTCGACCGACCACAGTCGTGCAGTATGGGCATTTGAATTCCTTTGGTTTAAGATGCTTCTTCAAGTGGCGATTAAGATGTTCTCGTCGCTGGTAACTCGAAGTGCATTCAGGCCACGAACACTGGAACAGGGCAATATCAGGGTTTGAGGCCATCTCGTTGCTTTGGGTTGAATGTCTTGATGTTGAAAGATGCAGGGGAATGTGCAAGATGCAAAGACACATAGATCGAATGGCTGGATGACAAACACTCTTGTAGCTGTATCTAGCCTAGTGGCGGACCGGTCTCGGCTGCCGTATGCCCGAGATGTTCTCTCCGAGCACCGATTAAGGGGATCTGAGCCTTGCAAGAACCCTAAAAACAGCGGGAAGTCAGCCCTGATATCGATGATTTGATCCCACAAAACCAACAGCTCATGTTTCTAATTGACTAGTCACGATGCCAACACACGACTTAACGCAGAAAAAGCCATCAGACGACTGAGGGAGAACCCGCTGCACACGACAGCTACACTTGCTGCGGTTGACAGAACGATCGCGACACCTGAGCTCTGACGCCCAGCGTAGCTAAGTCTATGCTATCCGCAGGCGACAGGCGTGAACGCTTGATTTGAAGCCGCGCCGATCTGTATAGAGCGCGCCATCAGCACACGGATGCCAGCCCATTGAAAGATCTCGAGGATCTCATCATGCATGAAACACTAGATATCCCATGAGAAGAACAGCATACCCATGACCTCAGCTCCGTACGCAACTTTTGTCTTATCTTCCTAATTGAAGCATACAAGGATACTGGAACATATCACGCAGAAACCATATCCCCCAGCTGTGAAAGGACACAAGAGCAGATATAGTCTCACGGTTGAAGGCGTCATACTATGGGAATCAGGCTGTGCAACAGATTATCTGGATTGCGGCCAGGCTGAAAAGGTCTGGTAGAACGAAACTTCTGCACCGAGCAAAACGAAGAATCCAGTCGTGACAACTCTCTTGCTTCAATTGATCGGTGGCTATTGTCTTTGCCCCAACGCTTCGACAATGCGCCGAATGCATTCAGTTACTAGTTCTTCTCGTTGAGTGAAGACCATGCGGAACCAGCCTGGCTCTTCTGCACCTACGGCGTCCCCGGGAACCAGGTATACCCTTTTCGCCCGCAACCTATCTTGGATTATTTGTGTGCTTTCTGGCCCAGAGTATACCCGCATCTCTTTCTCTCCTAAGGATGTCTTCTCGCGCACAAACTTGCCCAGATTGATCCATAGAAAGAAAGCGGCATTGGCACCAGGCATATGCTCAATGCCATGCTCTCGAAGAGCACGAACAGTTTGTTCATATGCAGCCGAGAGACGCGCTTGGTTTGTCGCGATGTAGCTCTCGACAAATGACGAATCGGATAAAAGGTGCACAACAGCGTTTTCTGTGAGAGATGACGCCGAGGAGTATAGGCTGCATGTTCGCAATGCATTAAGAAAAGCTGGGTTCGACTGTGAGATGACGGCACCCAGCCTTATTCCATTTGCGCCAAAGTCTTTTGACATACCCCACAGAACATGAACCAGCGAAGGATCAATGATGTCCTTGCCACTTATTGACAAAACGGATTCAAAACCGGCGCGTTCGTGAGCTATGTCGTCAACGGTATTCTTCCATATGGAAAGTGCGTAGATCTCGTCGCTGATAAGGTGAATCTGGTACTTCTGACACAGTCTCATCAGCCCAATGAGTGTATCTTTTGAATAGCATCTTCCGAGAGGATTATGTGGATGACACAACATGAGTGCTCGAACCGGCACACCCTGTTTGTTCGATCTCAGCAGCGCTTCTTCGTACTTTTCCACGCAGTCTGAGTTGCAGGGATCAACGTCACCGAATGCTACCGGAACAATTTGGACTCCTGTCCTCATACCTATATCTGGTAGGAACGCGCGATAGTATGGGCGTCCAAGCAAGATGCCCTCCCCGGGATTAGCGAGAGTCCAGGCGCAATGCTCGATCGCTGATGAAACTCCGTTCGTGATAAAGATGTTCTCAGGCTTTAGCTCCTGTGTCGAGCGAAGATGGGTGCTCAAGAATGACGCGATTGCAGCTTTGACCCGCTTAGACCCTTGTGGGCCGTCTCCGTAGGTGAGTCCTTGGGCTGTGTCATCCACTAGTCGTTTTGAGTTGAGAAAGTCCGATAGTTCGTTGTGCATCAGGCTGTTCTCTGCAAGACCGAGAGACACATAGCCTTCAGGATTCGTCTTTGGGTCCCACATATTCGTGATTATGTCCCATATTTCCTGCACGGGTATTAAACAAAAGAACATGTTTCAGAAGATATGATACGCACGAAGTCTTTGGCTCCCGTTGTACTTGCATGGCTACCGCGTTCGGAGAGCTTCGAGGTCGACATAGCGCCTGGAAATCGTTTTGGAATGTTTGGTCTAATAAAGATGTGTGTCGAGAATGAAGTTCGAGTGATGACATTCCAGATGAATGAACAATGAAGTTGTTATAGTCAAGGTTCATAACTGGATCATATCCGAGGTCGGCAAGCCAGTGGTGTGATTGGTTACCTAGGCACTGCCGTGACATCAACCAAGCAAGTCACGCCCTTCCAAGTTTGTTGACATCCCTGGATCTACATCCGCCGTTTCTAAAAGTAGCTATATCATCAACCCAAATTGTGCCCAGGTTCGTGATGGCGCAGTGACCTTCGACATTCGTGCATCTTACTAGTGCTCGCGATGCCAAGCAGTCCTGACTGTGTAAGTAGCGTCGGCATCCCACCCCGCCTGATCGGTGGCTCCACTTTTGCTCTCTAGCTCCGGCATCCCACCCAACCTGTTTCGTCACCTCAACATCTCCTGGGTTCAGCTTCGGCATCCCACAAGGCGTGTTCCGTGACTCAGAATCCGACTAGTTTTTCCGGCTATGCGCACAACTTTTGCGAAGTGTTGTTGTTTGCAACTAATTGTGTTCTCGATCAGTGAGTGGCGCAGGGCAGGGACGAACGATGCTATTACAAAGGCTTCACGGCTCCAAAGACTTTGTGCCTTAGGAAGCGAGAGCTGGAAATTTGGACGGATTCTCGAATGATTGTATTCGGCCATATGGCAATACAGCACGACAAGTAAGTACACAAACGTCTTCCACTCTCATATGACGTCTGCGCCATGTATACCTTGTAAACGTCTAGTAGCTTGCCATCGGCCGCGGCGCTTCATCGCACAACACTGGAACCTCGCCTCTACTCTCGCTCTGCTCAGCCTTTTCAATCATCCTCCTGTAAGCCGGTCTGTGTGAGACATTTTCAAGCCATCTCTTAATACCGCTATAACCCAACAGAGGAAAAGGAATAAACAGCCGCATAGTCGTGACGATAAAGACAGCATACACGTCTGCAGCGGTGAACTCCTCGCCTGCAAGCCATTTGTACTGCATCAGGCGCTGGTCCATCATCTCAAGTGAATTCGTTATTTTCTGCTTGAGGACTTGCAGGACAGGGTGAGTCTCTTCGACGCCAGCTTTAACGACATAGATAAGAGTCATTGTCGTGCTCTGAAACGTTTCGATACCCCAGTGGTACCAAAAGGCGTAGTCTGAGAAGTTCGGTACATTGCTCGAAACCGAGAGCGCACCGTTGCCATACTGGCCCATAAGGTAGTCCATGATGGCACCAGACTCCGAGATGGTGACGTCGCCATCTTGGATCACGGGTGCTGTACCGGTAGGATGACTGAGGATTAAGTTAGCGTCTACAAGATTGCTGAGCTTCCAAAAGGCGAGGAAAGTGACGTGTTACATTGCTTTGAGATCCGAGGGCGCTCCTAAGCTAGCACGCTCCCGTTGATAGATCTTCAGCTCATAGTCGATGCCGAGTTCCTCGCAGAGCCAAACAATCCGTTCAGATTGTGAGCGTTGGAGGTGATGCACCGTCAGAACCATGTTGAGATGTCTGACGTGAATGGTGATGGAGTCAAAACATTGCTTAACAAGACAGCAAACAACGAAATCAAAACCTGCAAGGTTATATAAAGCTCTATACTGGTGGGATGCCGTCAGATTGGTGCCTACGCGTCTTGAGCCCGAGTTATATGCGTTCTCGGAGAGGTGACAGATGCCGGCAAGCCCAGATCAACGGATGGATAGGTTCCGAACGAATGCCAACTTGAATTAACGAGCAGCGGCATCCCACCAACCTCTCACCCCAAGAACTGGTTGTACACAAGTCTAGATAGCTCTGTGGAATTAGCACAAGATGAGCTACATATTTGAGTCTACATCACATTAGGTATTATTACAAGATGCGCGTTTGTCAAAAGCTGAATCCACGACCGAGAAAACTATGAGTGTAAGGGAGTATTGCGACTATAGAAGGTAGAGTCTTCATATCGACGCATCGAACGATGCGCATTTCCAAAACTTCTACATGATTTGGTCATCAGACAATCAGGTCTCACGCAGAATCTATTTGAAAAGCCAGCTGTAGACCACACGAGCTCGATTACGACAGTGCGATCCTGTCTTTTCGATTTTTTTCTGTCAACTCCACGCTACTTAGTGATACTCCCGCAAGACGTCTGCCGTTGCTGTTTCAAACGCTTTGCTTGGACAGGATTTTCCTGATGTAGTCTTCGAAGGATCTCGTCTTTATGTCTAGATAGAGATTATTCCCATCGACATAGCCCAAGTACTTGGCGTGATCATCAGTGTTCTCGCTGCGAATTTCCTACGAATACCAACACTGATGAACAACCTTCTGGAGAAGTTTGTTGTCGCTCAGGTCGCGAGAATCCCCAAACTTGTTGATGCTCTCAAGAAGTTCGTCTCCGGAGATCTTGACACAGATGTATTGGCAGGATTCTTGGTGGAAGAGGACGGGCAAAAAGGCACGGTGCTTATATAATGGCGCGAAATCTTCTCGTTGCTAATCTTCTCTAGAAGACCATAGATCTTTGTCACAGTGGTCATCTCAGAATACACGAAGACCTGCTGATTCAAAGTCCGAGGGTCAGCGATAACGCGAGCGACGAATTTTCCAATGTCGCGATTGTCAGTAAATGTTGATGGCACGTTGCCGTCTCCAGGAATGCTTATATCCAAGCAACTGTGAGCATAATCGATATGCACAGAGGGCAACTTTGGCAGACTGAACTGGAACCACCAGCCGACATCAACGATGGTGTAAGGCAGATTGCCTACTTTGCCCCTAAGATCCACTAGCCCCTTGGGTGTTGCTACGGGAGCAAAGAAGCAAGGCACGAAATGCTTGACTCCTGTTACTTTGACAGCATTCGTAAAAGAAATTCGCCTCATCGTGGCGGGAATGCTAATAGCGGCGATGACTACATCTTGGCCTTGTAGCTGCTGACCTAGTTTGCCTTCAGAGGCGTCCAAGTCGGCCGCTTAGATGGTGATGCCTTTCATCTTGAGATCGACCACATCGGGCTTCTCGAGTGAGGAAGGTCGTACTAGAGCCGTGATTTCCTAAGAGTTGCTAGATTAGGCCTGTGTGCCGTGGAATAAAGAGCGAGATTCTTCTGAGAAATCTAACATACAAACTTGATTTCTGTCAAGGACAGTAGGCCATCCACGATTGATCGGCCTGTAGTGCCGCTGGCACCAAGAACAGCGACCTTCATGTTTGAAAGTATATGAACACTTGACTGTAAGGATGGGTAATGTAGCCATTGCGTAGGCCATGAACATATTTATACCGGTAACAGGAGGAGATCCAGAAATTAACGCTGCTTTGACAATCAGTATATTGCGTATTACCAAGCTCGATGAGTGCAAGACGCAGATGTCTGACGAAGACGATGACTAACAGCTCCTGATGAGCACCGGTATTCCACCAATGCTAAACCTGTCAGATATGGCAGCGAAGGGTGCTAGCATCTCGTAAGGTATTATGTACTCCGTGTTAAAAAAAATATACCACGCAGATGTCGCTAGGAACTAAACTTCGTTTGTGGACCTTATGGTGCCTGGTGCTTCATCAAGCATATTGATTTGCATTACGATCCCTGATTTACTTATGCCTCCTTGATCAACTTTCGTGTCGCACTCTCCATCCAGAGCTTTGTATACAACCTATGTAGCCACTGGATGGCGCCAGGCTGCGGTTGGTTGTTCTTACCATCTGGAGTTGTGTCTACGAAAACAGACTTGAGGTGGAAGGTAGCGATCTGCGCTTCGTCGTCTTTCGAGACCTCCATCGAGAACAAACCGTCTGAAGGTCGGTGGTCGGTAACGAGTGGTGAGTCTCCGCATCGCACAATTACCTAGAAAACACGCCGAGTCAGTTGAATTCTCACATAGAAAAAGAATCGCGCAAACTCACCTTCTCATCTGTATGTTCGACAACCTCGAAATGATCAACAATGCCAGTGCCGACCTTGTAATCGTCCCTCTCCAGCTGCTTCACATCCCAAAGCTGCTTATCCCTGCCCTCCATCGCACGGTACTTCCTCTCCAAAAATCTTCTTTGCACCCTGAATGCAACACCGCTCCAGATGCCCCTACAGAAATCCGTCGCCAATGCCGGTTGATCGACAGATATCCTGCCCCCACTACCCTTTACCCAGTACTTCTCCGGCAGCTTGCCATACGGAACCTCTTTTATGGCATGATCTATGCACACCGGTGGGTTTCCGTGGGGATTGTGCGCGCGGAAGACGCTGGTGGTGAGGTCGGGCGATGAGGTGTCGTAAGGGACGAATTTGGTGTTGCGCGTGTAGAAGGAGGATACCGAGTAGGCGAGAAGGGCATTGGCACCTAGACCGCCGGTTATGCCCACGAGGATGCCGAAGAAGCGTTTTGGGCCTGATAGACGTTTTATTTGCGGAGGGGGCGAGATTGTGTTCATTGTAGCGGTAGGTAGAGCACCAGGCCGTAGGGGAGGAACTAGTGGTCAGGGCCCTGGGTAGGGTGAAGGAGACGAGGACAGCGCAGGCAACGAGGGGGTCGCGTGGGATGTGTCAAGGTCGGAGGATTTGGTGTTGCGGAGCTTGGACCTTCGGTTCGCGGCTTGCATGCATCTGGGATACCGAAAGGTTCGTCGGCAAATGCTCCATCGCTCAAACACCGACGTCAAAATTCCCCGAGGTCGTTACCCTAGAGCCATTACAATCATTCGTTCAACTTTGTATGCGATTATATTAATACCTAATAAAGCTCTACTAGTGCAAGTACGCGAGTGCGATGCCAGAATACGCGCTATCCGTCTCATACACCTTCTTCTTGTTACCTCCGTCCATATCGAATCTGTACACTGTACCACCCAGATCCGTCAAATAAACATGTCGGTTGACGGCGTCGATCTTCAGTCCAATTGGTTCGTGGAAATGTCTCGCTAGCGTTGTGACACCTCTTTCCTCCTTCATTCCAGCCTCTGCGCCTGCTTCGCTACCTACATACGCCTTGTTCAACGTGTTACCAAGCGGGTATTCGCCGCGATCTGTCCAGTACAGTGTTTGGCTTTCAAGCTCGAACTCCAGGTCAATAGGCTCAGGAAGGCTATCAAAAAGCAACTCTATATCCGAACGGGAGGATGCTGTCTCGCCATTTGGCATCTGCATGTTTGCGCGGAAGATGCGGCCTTTGCCACCCTTCGACGGACCCTTCTGCGACCAGTAGAACTTTCCTACCTGAGGGTCGATGGCGATACCAACACACCACTTTGTCTGGTCCTCGCCGGCCGCCGAGTTGGCATCGCCTGTTTGCACGATAATCTCGTGATTGCTGCCGTCAAAGTCACATCGGTGGACTCGGAGACCCTCACGGTCACAGATGTACAACTTCTTGTTGTCATGGTCGATCTTGAGCTGCTTGGGTGTGTGTATCTGACCTTCCGGAATGACAGGTCGAACATCAGAGCCGTCGAGGTTCGCGGACATGACACTGCCGTTGTTCTTGGATGGAGAGGCACCCATGTTCGTCCAGAAAATGCGGCCAGCAGAGATGGATACATCGATACCATCCGGCATAGCTTGACCGCCAACGATCTCGCGCACGTTACTTCCGTCTGCTGAAGCTGTCATGATCTTGCCAGATGTAACAACCTTTTGCAGATCAGTGACATTGCCTCCAATGCCGATGTCTAGGAAGTACAGTCTAGGTGCTGCAAGGTTGTCGTGATGGCCACTCTCATCCTTGGAGCTGCGAGTAGTCTCGCCTGCCGGGTACAAACCACCCTTTCCAGACTTTGCACCTAGCTTGCCCTTCTCGACAAAATTCTTTTGAACCCAGTCGCGCGCTGTTGGATCGCCTCCGCGCTCCTGAACATAGTTGTTTTCGATGAATGCAACTGTGTCCAACCCTACCGCGTCCATCATCCCGCAAGGTCCAACCGGGTTATTCTTGAACATGGTCAGGAACAGTCTGTCAATCTCTTCCGGCTCCGAAACGCCTTCTGCCATGATAAGCAAACTCTCCCTCTTGATGGCAGCCCACAGTCGGTTGAAGATGAAGCCAGTCGATTCCTTGCGCGCAATAGCCGGCTGCATACCCGCATCGTTGAGCTTGCTCTGCAAGAAAGGCAGAATATCCCCATGTGTCTCGCCGCAGGTCATGAGCTCGACAACGTTGTTACCTGGTGGCATATAGTAGTGCATATTACACACTCGATGCCGATTACCCGCATCCACCTTGTCAAGCATAAATCGTGACTTGTAAGATGACGAGTTGGAAGCGAGAATACAATCCTTCGGTGCTTGCTGCTGAAGCTGGCCCATGATGTCAATCTTTAACGGAAGCTTCTCTGGTAACGCTTCAACCACTAACCACGCATCCTTGACCGCCTCTTTGATGTCTTTGACGGTAGTAAAGTTGCTTCGTTTCCTGGAGTTCTCGGTAAGTTTCGAGAACTCGTTCATATGGTGTTCGAGGTAGTGTGTTGCAGCGTTTCTCTGCTCGTCGCTAAGATCGCATAAAACAACTTCGTAGCCAGCAGCAACCCACGAAGCAGCAATTCGTCGACCCAAGACTCCTCCACCCAACACAGCGATTGGTCTTGATGATGTGTCTGGTGCCGTCCATTGTGGTTGGGTATTGCTAGATACAGATCGTATTTGCGTGTTCGACATGGTAGAGTAAGGTAAAGGTGTTGAGCGGGTGTGAAAAGATGACTTGTTCATTGTCAAACTTGGTGTCCGAGTTGTTATACGCGTCCCCAAACACCGCGACGTCGCATAGCTCACAGGAGGCTCGGCCGAGATTCTCCGAACGCCCTTCGGTAGTCGTCGTACGCATAGAGACATCGTCGCTAAAGGCGTGTTTCTGGTTTAGGTAATGACTCTTGCTGTTGGGGTGTTGCTGGTTCTGTAACTACGAAGCGCATCTAGATGCATGATGTATATACTTGGTAGCCGCTAATGCTTCATGTAGGTGTTACGTCACTGCTCAACAACTGTAGACATCCGTGCAGTGCCGATCTAGCCTAGACGTCATTCTGACTGTGCTTTTTTGTCGTGCGAGATGTGCTCGGAAGTTGAAAGTACGCACAGCTTGTTGGGTAGAAAGGTGTCGGCCGAGGTATTGCTGGGTCTGGATAACTTTTGAAAAGAGCAAACTTCAAAAATACTGCGAGCATCGTGAACATCGGAGACTTTACAGACGCACGTGAGGGATGGAAACTGAATTCATCAGTTGATGGAATAGTCAACTTTGGCAGCTTCAATGCCTACGAAAGATTATGGAAAGATATCTAAAACAAGTCCTGAATAGTGCCCAGTCTACGACAACTCCACCAGTAA
>Ga0058698_10001034_pt1 | contig 13335 bp, 19 predicted proteins | sample AgamicAsSfe_FD_67288 | JGI IMG/M metagenome (GOLD analysis project Ga0058698, IMG submission 67288) | Agave microbial communities from Guanajuato, Mexico - As.Sf.e | ecosystem: Host-associated > Plants > Phyllosphere > Phylloplane/Leaf | place: Guanajuato, Mexico | collected 2012-05-30
GTGTGGAAGCTGAACCATGAACCATGGGCTTTTTAGCTATGACGATCTTCGTCTAATCGGCATTTGGAGGATCTAATCGTATCTTTCCTCTGATTCTGTGATTCGTCTTATTCTGTACACTCTCTGTGCTGTCCTCTCTCTTGATTCTGTGCTCCGTCTGCTGTTATCAGACGTGCGACTTCCACATCCTCAGACAGGCGTGCACCATCTCACCACGGCCTGCTGACCCCGCCAGATGCGATAGTCCGCCACCAAATGTCCTTCACTAGCTTCTCTCAGTCTGTTCTCGGCAGTCCTCTCGACAGTAGTCCTTACCTGTCTGCGACGATACGGAAACAAGAATCATTATGCTACAACAGTGAAGGCTGGGGCCCGATCAGCCCAAGTCGTTATGACTTCACACCCTGCTTCCTGGATGTATGGGTTCTCGCAGTATCGGTCTTTGGGATAGTGTTTGGGTCTGGTGCCTTGTGGTACCTCTTCAAGAAATGCACACCTCAGCCCGTGAACAAGAATTGGCACTTTTGGGCCAAGCTAGTGAGTTTGGTGTTCGGAGTGGAAATGGAATGTCAGTTTAACACAATTTCAGGCTGTTATTCTTCTCCTTGGTGCGGCAACAACTGTTCAAGGAGCCCTACAGATCGATTCGTATGGTAGCGTATGGTACAAGGATATTCGATTCTGGACTAGTGTGGTCTCTCTCGTCTCTTTGGCTGTTGTCTTCACCATACAATATTTCGAGCATTGGCGCTCACGGACGCCAAATGGCGTGGTCCTCTTCTACTGGCTCTTTCTTCTGATCGCTTATGCAGTCAAGCTGCATTCTCTGGTCGCGCAAGAGATTCACCTTAGTCACTTGGCATACTTCGTGACTTTCACTTTTGGCGTCGCCCTGGCTGCGCTAGAGTTCGTCCTAGAATGGCTTGTGCAAAAGAAGCTCAATGCGTATGAGGCGCTCGGTAGTCAAGATGAATGTCCATATGAGTATGCCACTGTCTTCTCCATTCTAGCTTTCAGCTGGATGACACCCACAATGCGCTATGGCTACAAGCACTTCCTGACCCAGGATGACCTGTGGAATCTGCGGAAACGAGATGCAACTGTCTCAACCTACGGCGCGTTTGACAAGGCCTGGCAGTCGCAGCTAGATAGTGGCAAGAAGAGACCAAACATGTGGATAGCATTGTTCAGAGGGTTCGGGGGGCCATACTTTCGTGCTGCATGCTTCAAGACAGGGAGTGATTGTCTCGCTTTCGTTCAGCCACAGCTCCTGCGCCTTCTGATTTCCTTTGTTGCCTCGTACCGGACACCTCATCCACAGCCTTTAGTTCGAGGTGCGGCGATTGCTCTCTCCATGTTTGCAGTCTCGATATCGCAGACGGTTTTCCTACATCAGTACTTCCAGCGCGCGTTCGAGACAGGTATGCGTGTGAAGTCTGCATTGACCGCCGCTATCTACACCAAGTCGATGAAGTTGTCCAACGAAGGCAGGGCGTCAAAGTCTACTGGTGATATTGTCAATCTCATGGCCGTTGACACTATGCGACTCCAAGATCTGACACAGTATGGCCAGCAGCTGTGGTCTGCGCCGCTGCAAATTTGTCTCTGTATGATCTCTCTCTACCAACTCGTTGGTCTCAGCATGTTGGCGGGTATCGGTATGATGATCATCATGGTACCTATAAATGGTTTGATGTAAGTTTTTGGGTCACCACCGAACGTCATACAATAAGTGTACTGACTTGATGCAGTGCGAAGGTGATGAAGACTCTGCAAAAGCGCCAAATGAAAACCAAGGACTCAAGGACTCGCTTGATGACAGAAATCCTGAATAACATGAAGTCCATCAAGCTATACGCCTGGACCCAGGCATTTACAGCAAAGCTGAACCAGGTCAGAAACAATGAGGAACTGGTTACACTGAGGAAAATTGGAGCTACACAGGCCTTCGCGAACTTTACATGGTCCACTACTCCGTTTCTGGTCTCCTGTTCGACATTTACAGTCTTCGTGTTGACGCAGAAAGCGCCACTCAGCACCGATATTGTGTTTCCCGCCCTGACATTGTTCAATCTCCTTACCTTCCCGCTCGCCATATTGCCTATGGTCATCACCTCAATCATTGAAGCCAGTGTGGCAGTACAAAGACTGACTGACTACTTCACCTCCGAAGAACTACAAGCAGATGCTGTGATCGCGAAACCTGCCGTCGAAAAGGATCATGAGGAATCCGTGCGCATTCGGGACGGCACCTTTACCTGGAATAAAGAAGAAGAGCACAACGCACTTGAAGATATCAACTTCACAGCACGGAAGGGAGAACTTACATGTGTTGTTGGTCGTGTGGGTGCTGGCAAGTCATCCTTACTGCAGTCAATGCTGGGAGATTTGTGGAAGACAAAAGGCGAGGTCGTCTTTCACGGAAGGCCAGCTTACGTTGCACAATCGCCCTGGGTCATGAACGCTTCGGTGAAAGAGAACATATGCTTTGGACATCGATGGGACCCGGAGTTCTATGAGAAGACGGTCAAGGCTTGTGCTCTGGCCGAGGACTTCTCATCCCTACCAGATGGGGATGAAACAGAGGTCGGCGAGCGAGGAATCTCTCTATCTGGTGGTCAGAAGGCCAGATTGACATTGGCGCGTGCTGTGTATGCACGATCTGATGTCTACCTCCTTGACGATTGTCTGTCAGCTGTCGATCAGCATGTCGGCCGTCATTTGATCAATGAAGTATTTGGTCCGAAAGGTCTGTTGAGTGGGAAGACTAGAGTGCTGGCGACAAACTCCATCCCCGTGCTCATCGAGGCGAACTACATCTACCTCATCCAGGAAGGGCACATAACCGAGCGGGGTACCTATGATGAACTCATCAGGAACACCGAAGGAGGTGTCGCGTCTTTAGTCCGGACGGGTCAGAATGAGACAAATGAGCAGCCAAGTGAAGACGACACGTCCGGAAGTGATAAGACCATCGCACCTGACACTGACGCTGCTGCAGAAGCAGAGGAAGTTGAATCTGAAGATGAGGAAATCGAAGACGCACAAGAAGGCGGCATGACAGAATTCTCTCCTATCAAGCCTTCTGGAACAACTGGACGTATGGAGCGACGCAACACACTGAGGCGAGCTTCTACAGTCAGCTTCCATGGCCCCCGTGGTAAAGTGCAAGATGACGAAGAAGCAGGCAACAAGACAAAGCAGACAAAAGAAACGATGGAGCAGGGCAAAGTGAAGTGGAACGTCTACGGCGAGTATGCAAGGACAAGCAACTTGTACGCTGTTGCTGTCTACTTGATCACACTCATCTGTGCACAGACTGCTCAGATTGGTGGAAGTGTCTGGCTAAAGAACTGGTCCGAGCACAATCAGGACACGAACTCCAACGATGATGTTGGAAAGTACATTGGTGTCTACTTTGCATTCGGTATCGGTTCTGCCGCTCTGGTTGTCGTGCAGACCTTGATCTTGTGGATCTTCTGTTCGATCGAGGCCTCACGCAAGCTACACGAGCGAATGGCAACAGCAATGTTCCGATCTCCCATGAGCTTCTTCGAGACAACTCCTGCTGGACGTATATTGAACAGATTCTCCAGCGACATCTATCGTGTAGATGAGGTACTGGCACGCACATTCAACATGCTCTTTGTCAACTCTGCAAGAGCACTGTTTACTCTTGTGGTTATCTCGGCATCGACTCCCATTTTCATCACTCTCATTCTCCCCTTGGCGGCGCTGTACCTATACATCCAGCGATACTACCTGAGGACCTCACGCGAGCTGAAGCGTCTGGACAGCGTCAGCCGAAGTCCGATTTTTGCGCACTTTCAGGAGTCTCTCAGTGGAATCAGCACCATCAAGGCGTACCGTCAGCAGAATCGCTTTATGCTCGAGAACGAGTGGCGTGTAGATGCTAATCAACGAGCCTACTTCCCAGCCGTAAGTGCTAATAGGTGGCTTGCAGTGCGACTGGAATTCCTCGGATCTGTCATTATCCTTGCTGCTGCGGGCTTTGCGATTGCCTCTGTCACCACCGGGAGCGGTCTCTCGGCTGGTTTGGTCGGTCTTGCAATGTCGTACGCTCTTCAAATCACACAATCCCTGAACTGGATTGTTCGACAGACAGTCGAGGTCGAGACGAACATTGTCTCTGTTGAGCGTGTGCTTGAATACGCAAGACTGCCAAGTGAAGCACCGGACGTCATTCAAAACCACCGACCGCCAAACAGCTGGCCACCGCAAGGTGCTGTGCACTTCAAGAACTTCAGCACCAGATATCGTGAAGGTCTTGACCTTGTGCTGAAGGATATCAACCTTGATATCAAACCTCGCGAGAAGATTGGTGTCGTAGGCCGTACCGGCGCTGGCAAGAGTTCGCTTACTCTAGCGTTGTTCCGAATCATTGAGGCAGCCGAGGGCAACATTGATATCGATGATCTAAATACTAGCACTATTGGCCTGAGGGATTTAAGGCAGAGATTAGCCATTATCCCGCAAGATGCAGCGCTCTTCGAAGGCACGATACGCGATAATTTGGATCCTGGTCATGTGCATGACGACTATGAGCTGTGGGACGTCTTGGGTATGTTTTATATTCCTATATGCTGCCTTCATACGCTAATAAATGCACTAGAACACGCCAGACTGAAAGACCACATCAAGCGCATGACTGGCCAGCTTGAAGCGCACGTCAATGAGGGTGGTTCCAACCTCTCACAAGGCCAACGCCAGCTCATCTCGATTGCTCGCGCTCTGCTCACTCCAAGCAACATCCTCGTGCTTGACGAAGCGACAGCAGCTGTCGACGTTGAAACAGATGCATTCTTGCAAACCCGCATGAAGAGTGTCTTCAAGGACAGGACGATCATTACCATCGCCCACAGAATAAATACAATCCTCGATAGGTAAGAAGGTTCTCTTCGAAATTAGCGATCTAGGTTATACTAATATCTTTACAGTGATCGCATCGTAGTACTAAGTTCAGGCCAGGTGGGAGAGTTCGGATCGCCCGCAGAACTGTGTGAGAGCGGAGGGCTGTTCTACAAGCTGGTCAAGGAGAGTGGACTGGAAAATAGTGTGCCAGGATGGAACAGTGCAGGTGAAGGCTCTGCTGGTGCTAAAGAGGGCAATGAAGGTGCGAACGGCAAGATTGAGGAAATCAAAGAGGAAAGAGAGAAAGAGCAGAAGGGCGACAAAGGTAGTACTTGAGCGTCGTCCTTGAATGCCGTCTGAGCTGTACATAAGTGACGGAGCTAGATTAATGCCTCTAGTCCGATACGAAACTTCAGTTTGATCAGCTCGTTTGTGCCCCTACATTCGTTCGATCCCAGACCTGCTCCCGTCTCACCACTCGCTGTTTGTAGTTCTGATTGCGTTTGTGCTGAAGTGAAAGCAATTCTCGCCGAGTTCTTACCCTGACACGGCAGAAGAGAGGCAAACCCCCTCAGATCATTATTGTACTCTCCTCGTGACCCTTGCAAGCCATGCTTGTTGGCACGAGACTTGATACAGGTGAGGCTTTGCGAGGTCGATGCTGAGATTCTTTCGAGTGAGGCTGTCAGTAGCGGGCCAAGGTGAGAGCCTGTCAGCACGACTCATGACTCAACATGATTCTCAGATCGTGGCGACATGCAACAAGATCGTACGGAGACTGCGCAGTAAGCTCAATGTGCTCGACCCCTCCGACGTGATACTCGACTGCGACACTACAGTGACATCGCAACTATCTGTTGACCCAGTTGCGATCACAGCTCTAGCTTATCAGAAATTGCATGTCTTCCCCTTCAGTGCTGTGCCAGACTGCTGGCGAAGAGCATATGAAGAAGGATGCATGTGGAGTGTTGTGAAAGTGCTTGAGAGTGTGCTTGGAGGTGAGAATTGCGATGGTAGTTTCAGAGGTGATACACAGGTTTATGGGAGACAGGACGACCGGTGGATCGAGGAAGTGGTCAGGCTGTGTGATCAAGCACTGATCATGACTGGCACACTTGGCAGAAAGGAGCTTGTACACTGGATGCTACGAGAGCTGGCGATCATGGCCAATGAGGTCGCTAGCAAGAATGAGCCGTCGATTTGCTCTGTGCACGATGATTATGAGCTCCACAGTGACAGGCCGAGGAAAAGGGCCAAGCTATCGCTACCACCACCCAAGCAGGATGCAGAGATACACGACAGTGTCAGACACAATACGAAGAGCCTTCCACCATTTGAAGAACGCGGTCAACCCCAACGACCAGATCCGCACGTTCAGTCAATTCTCAGCAACACTTCCACATGGAAAGCACCTCCTCTAGCCTTCCTCAAGACTTCTCATCCCATACCACAGATCAACCACCCTCTATTTCGCATCTCAGCTCCAAGTCTCGACACATTCCACGCCCACATGCACAACAGTCGGGTGCCGATCATACTCGAGGATAGCATCACATACTGGCCGGCACTTGAGCGGTGGAAGCAGCCAGATTACTGGATGCGAAGGAGTCTTGGTGGCAAAAGACTTGTGCCGGTGGAGACAGGCAGGAGCTACGTGGATAGTGGGTGGGGCCAGAAGATTGTGAAGTTTGGTGACTTTATGCGTGAGTATCTGCTTGATGAAAGTGGAGGTGTTCCGGGCATTGAGGTGGAGGAGAGCGAGGGTGAGGATGATGAGGGATCGAGCGGGATTGACGCAGAAGGTGATGATTGCGGAAGTTCGGAGGAGCCTGCTGAAGCCCATGGCGAGTTTGAGGGACCAAGCAAGACGCCCCCAACACATCCTCGCTCACGACGACAACAAGGCAAGCAAACAGGCTATCTAGCCCAACACGACCTCCTCGCACAAATCCCCGCCCTGCGCAACGACATTGCAATACCAGACTACTGCTACGTCACGCCACCACGAGACCACCCTCCCATTCCACCTCCACCAGATTCTCACGACGTACCAATCGACACCACTGACAACAGTGTCGACAACGAGGAAGCCTCCGATACACCAGATCCCACCCCTCTCCTCAATATCTGGCTGGGTCCGGCTTCCACCATCTCCCCGTGCCACACTGATCCTCACCACAACATCCTGGCGCAGGTCTTCGGCCGCAAGTACGTGCGATTGTACGCGCCTGCTGAGGAGACGGAGCATGGGAGGATGTATCCCATGAGTAGTGCTGCGCCTCGGCCGGACCAGGCGGGCGATGGAGATGCAGCTGCCAGCGAGCTAGACTTGGCCGCTCCGCTGCCGAAGCCTGCCACCGCGGACGACTCGGCGATCGATATGAGCAACACTTCCCTTGTCGACGTTTCCGCATTCTTGGACTACGCATCTCCCACCATGCAGGCGCGACAGGCACGACGCAGACAGGCGCAACAGGAGAGTTTTCCGCAGTTTGAGAAAGCACGCTATGTCGAGGGGATTTTGGGGCCCGGGGAGTGTCTGTATATACCCGGGGGCTGGTGGCACTACGTGATGAGTCTGGAGGCGAGCTGTAGTGTCAGCTTTTGGTGGGATTAGGTTGAATAAGGTGGCTGTGGTTGCAGTGCTTTTTTGTCGTATGGCGCCCGCCAGGACAGATGAGATGATGGGCGGGACATTGTTCTCCGCACTGCTGCCTCGCTGTGCGAAGGTGGAGGGAGAGAAGGTACGTTGTCCCCGGTTACGCAGTGTATTGAACACGGCACCACCCGCCGAGTGAACAGACACAAGCTGTCACATGGATAGGACGGAGATGTATCATCTGATGTAATCAAGTATGTTCCATCTATTATGTGGTTCTGTTTTTATTATGTACAGCGGACATCTTGTGTTTTCCCTCGCGGACGTCCTGCCTGTTTCATTGCAGTCCGTACTTTCTGCTGCAGTGCCTTCGCTCACGCTTTCGAGTGTGAGGGGTCACCAAGTGCGCACTGCCTTGGTCCGCGCCCTGCCTTCCTGCTTCTCTGCACGCTGTTGTCCATTCCCCAAATATACCGGACACCTAGCCTTGTGACCAGTCTGAAATCCCCCAAGAAGCGAATATTGCTGCACACATCCCCGCGTATCTTCTCTTTCCCCTCCAAACCAACGCTGCGGCACACTTCGGCCGTTGTTACGCCATGGCTCAACCCCGGTGGCGGCGGCTCTCATCTCAATGCGTGCTCGAATCCCACTACGCAAGGAAAACAGCAGCACCGATCGCCACCATGACAACTTCAAGGAGACCCTTTGGTGCAGCTGCTGAAGCAGCGCCGTGGTACGGTGCCACAGTTGCCGAGCTACCAGCGGCGCCCGAGCCGAGAGTGGGCGAGCCTGAGGTGGCGGGCTTGGTGGGGTCGGTTGTTGTGGACTAGGAAGTGTGTTAGCATGTTCGGTAGAAGTTGTGATGTGGTGGATGACGTACGGTGAGGAGACCAGTGGCAGTCGAGACCGTGACGGCTGGGTTTTGAGGAGCGACGGAGCCTGCGGCCACTGTGGCGGTGAGGACGACGGGCGAGCCGGATACAGCAGCCTCGGTCACTGTAGTGTAGACGCCGGGCTTTCCGGAAACGGGAAGGACGGTGGTATACGTAGAGGCAGCTCCTACGACTACTGTTGACGCGGTACCGACAACGACGACACCAGTTCCAGTGGTTGTCGAAAGTGTGGTAGCTGAGATGGCGACGATGGCAGATGCCGTGCTGACGCTGGTGGCTACTGATACCTGAGTTTGGACAACGGCGGTTGTGGTGCCTGAGGTTTGAGTGGTAGAGACGAAGTCGGTTGCAATGTCTGTGGCGAGGGAGAGCTCGGTATGTATGGGGTTTGTGGTGGTGAAGGTGCTGGATGTCTGAGTGGTCGCGACTGAGACGGTTGCTGTACTTGTGGCGAGAGAGAGTTCGGTATGAATGGGGTTTGTAGTTGTGAAAGTGTTGGAAGTTGTAGTGGTGGCCACTGAGACAGTTGCAGTACTTGTGGCAAGGGAGAGCTCGGTGTGGATCGGGTTTGTGGTTGTGAAAGTGTTGGAAGTGGTAGTAGTGGCAACGGATACGGTCGCAGTGCTGGTAGCAAGAGACAGCTCAGTATGAATCGGGTTGGTAGTTGTGAATGTGCTGGACGTAGTAGTTGTTGCCATTGAGATAGTTGCAGTACTTGTTGCGAGGGAAAGCTCAGTGTGGATAGGATTGGTCGTTGTAAATGTGTTTGAAGTGGTAGTAGTGTCTGTCGTCACTGTTGCAGTGCTTGTAGCAAGCGAGAGTTCTGTGTGGATCGGGTTTGTCGTTGTAAATGTGTTCGAGGTGGTGGTAGTGTCCGTAGTGATAGTCGCTGTGCTTGTAGCAAGCGAGAGTTCTGTGTGGATCGGGTTTGTCGTTGTAAATGTGTTCGAGGTGGTGGTAGTGTCCGTAGTGACAGTCGCTGTGCTTGTAGCAAGGGACAACTAAATTTGCGCAATATCAGCTTCATGTTCAGAAGTATAGATGATGTGCCCCAAGCTGAAAGCCACGCGGATATGCCCAAGCCCAGCGTGTGCTGCTGGCCATGGCATGATCGTAACAGCCCGCAGACTTCCTTTAGGCTAAGGAAGTCGCTTCTCAAGCTTGTTTGAGATGCTGAAACGCGGGAAAAGGTCACATACCTCAGTGTGGATTGGGTTTGTCGTTGTGAACGTGCTTGATGTGGTCGTGGTGTCCGTGGTGATAGTAGCAGTACTTGTGGCGAGAGACAACTAGATTGTACGTAATTAGTATGCCGACTCCTAATATAATACATATTCCGGATAAAGGACCCAAAATACCTCAGTGTGGATGGGGTTGGTCGTCGTGAAGGTGCTGGAGGTGGTTGTTGTGTCCGTCGTGATTGTGGCAGTGCTAGTCGCCAAAGACAGCTACATAATACAAGATTAGCCTCTATAGTTGAAATGTCACCTTCGGAGCTGTTTACCTCTGTGTGGATAGGGTTGGTGGTGGTGAAGGTGCTAGATGTGGTCGTGGTATCCGTAGTAATAGTAGCGGTGCTAGTGGCGAGAGACAACTATCAACAATCGGTATTAGCTTTAGCATTCTTCACAAGGCCTTTAAAGATTGGGCGAGTAAAAGATTTGACTTACCTCTGTGTGAATAGGGTTGGTTGTCGTGAAGGTGCTTGAAGTTGTAGTAGTGTCTGTTGTGATCGTGGCGGTGCTAGTAGCTAGGGATAGCTGCAAAACATGATTAGCCTCTGTGATTGAATAGCAGAAGTTGCCGGGAAAGAGGTAGTAAAGTGCTCAAACACAGACCGCTTACCTCTGTGTGGATGGGGTTGGTAGTAGTGAAAGTGCTAGAGGTCGTCGTAGTATCCGTCGTGACAGTAGCCGTGCTGGTGGCAAGAGATAGCTAGTGGTATAATGTCAGCTTTAAAAGTTGGTAGTAGGGCAGATAGGGAACTACGGATGAAAGATAGCATGGAAGAAACGTACCTCGGTATGGATGGGGTTGGTAGTAGTGAAAGTGCTGGAGGTCGTCGTAGTATCTGTGGTGATAGTTGCCGTGCTTGTGGCAAGGGAGAGCTAGATAGAACATATTAGCTCTGTGCTGAAGCAGAAATCTTCGGCGACGTCCGACCGGCGAGGTATGGTGGAACATTACACCCAGCTCGGATACATGATAGGGTACGTGAAGAGCTTGCCAGGCTCGAGGGAGGCGAAGATCTAAGTACGAATACCGAGGGCCGAAGTCACGTCACGAGACAGAAGAACTTACCTCGGTGTGAACGGGATTGGTGGTTGTGTAAGTGATGGATGTAGTCGTAGTATCCGTCGTCACAGTGGCCGTACTTGTTTCCAAGGATGTAGTGGTCGTGTCAGTAGTAGTGGTCGTGTCGGAGGTTGTGGTAGTTGCCAGCGAATCTGTGCTTGTGAAAGTCGCGAATGATGTCTCGGTGTAGACAGGCGAAGTTGTGACAATAACCGTTGACAAAGACACTGTGGTAAGGTCGACGGTAGACGTGGTGGTCGCGAATGATGTCTCCGTGAAGACGGGCGATGTGGTCGAGATCAAGGTGGTGTATGATGTCGTCGTGACAGGAACCACCGAAGTCGAAGAGACGGTGACATATTCGGTGACGGCAGTAGTCAGCAGTACTTCCGTGGTGATGACCGAGGTGTAGGTCAGGGTGGTTGTCGAACTTTCGGTCGCAATCTCCGTCACGTCTGTGACTGAGTTCTCATGTTCCGATCCGTTGTCATAGCCGGTGGTGGAGATTGGGTGGAAGGTGTCTGTTGTGTTCGCACAGTAGGCAAACGACACGGTCTGGGTGACAGTCGGGCCTGCGAGGTAGACGGTCGTGGTATTCTGCGTGTCCCAGGAATCACTCCATGAGGTGCCAGCAAGCACGCTGCTAGCGTATGAGGAGAGGGAGAGCAGGGAAGTGAGAGAACGCTTTGAGAAGAACATTGCTGGATGACGCTTGCTGAAAGCGCGGGATTCAGGTACAGCGACAGGAATAGCAGCAAGCAGGAAAAACAGGACGCAGCAGCAGAGAATGAACGATTATGCCTGCTCGAGGACGGGGGAAGCTAGAGAAGGAGGACGAAGAGATGTTAAGGGCAATCGACCTTGTCCTGCTGGTATCGGCGGTATCGATGGGAGACCCATCCTGAGCCATGACTGATCCTTTGATCATTTGGCTAAGGTAGCGATGCCAGAATTAGATCAAGCCCGCTGGTAGGTGCCGTCACTCGTCCAGGTCCCAATATTCATGGTACCAATGCCGGGTGTAGTCAACCTGCTAGTCACGACTAGTGGTCGTCGAACAGTCCGGCATGATGTATGTGGCTCGCCTTAGTGGTCGCACGCTGGCGGCACACACCGTTGGCGTCAAGGTGGGCACGCGCTAGGCGATAGACTTGATTGTTTCTATGAGGTAAATGTCCCCACCACACCAATGATCGTGCTTCAATCGGACCATCAAGCACATCGCCATGCGACCCTCGCTTATATGCGCCGGAGCGGGACACGCTAACGAGGGCTGTGTGCATGCGCGCCGACGCCGTCATCGTGGGAAAACTGTGATTCGTGGGCCGGCTTCCCCACCACTCTAATTCTGAAACACACGCCCTCATGCAGGGTTGCATCATTAGACTTCAAGGAGAAGCTTATAGCAGTGACACTACTAGTATCTGCAAACACCTTCGAAGCAGTTCTTTACCTTTGTTGATGCCCTGTATACCGGAGTCACCATGTCGGAGCAAATATACCTTGGACGATGGACAGACTGGTCCAATGGCCCCGTGGTCGGGGACAGTCTGACAATGTCAACACGGCACGCAACCTATCTGATTTCCTTCATCGCGACCTTTGACGTCTGGGTAGCTTCGGCAGCTTGGGACTTGATCGCTTTCATGCTTCACCAAGCCCTGACTATACGGGCGCCGAAAAATGCTGCTGCCCATCAGATACAGGTCATACTGCGAAACTGCTCAACACCAGTCGCCTTCATACGGAACGCCGTCTTCATTGGATGGGCGTGGCGGAAACGCTCGTGGCGGATTACCCTGAAGATATTCATCTTAGCTTTGCTCCCCATCATACTGGCTATTCTGTTCGTTGCTGCAGGTGTGGGCTCGTCACGTATCGCATCGACGGGGGATGTGCTGCTTCTGGGAAACGACTGCGGACTCGTGAACCCGAATGTCACCAATGCTGCGGACGAAATTCAAATCCAGCTCGGTCAGGGATATCAAAACGGTATGAGACTGTCCTTGTCGAATGGCTATGCTCAAGAATGCTACACGAATCCGTTCGACACACAGACAGCTCAGCTCGACGACTCTGATGTGTCTCGCATCAACTGTCAGGGATACACCAGAGGGGCATTGAACTACACCACAAGTACGGTAGACTGCCCACTCGGCAATACTTGCGCAGCGCCTGCTCTACAGCTTGATACTGGTTTATTGGATTCGCACTACGACTTTGGACTCAACCAACCTCAGAAGAACCGTGTGTTGTATCGGAAGGTCACAACATGTGCTCCGCTTGTGACAGATGGCTTCTCCAACAATGAATTCAGCAACGTCGGCTCGCAGGAGAATGTGGCAGTCTACTCGTATGGAAATAACTCTTACCAGCCAACACGCTTTGGCGCGACAGGCTTGATCCCTTCTCCCAACGCGACATTTGTGTATAGCAAGAACACTTATACTTCATCGCAAACAGCTTACTACATGATGTGCGTACAGTAGTGTTTTTCAGAACAAGTGCAGAGCTAACAGCTCCCAGGATTGCGTCGACTATGCAAGTCGGTACTCAGGGAGCATTATACGCGCCCGTCCCAGCATTAAGCACAGAAGCAGCGAATCCGATATCGTTGGTCTTCCTCGCCAATCGAGCATTCTACCAAGGCGAAGTCACCGATCCTTGGTTCAA
>Ga0058698_10001035_pt1 | contig 13331 bp, 14 predicted proteins | sample AgamicAsSfe_FD_67288 | JGI IMG/M metagenome (GOLD analysis project Ga0058698, IMG submission 67288) | Agave microbial communities from Guanajuato, Mexico - As.Sf.e | ecosystem: Host-associated > Plants > Phyllosphere > Phylloplane/Leaf | place: Guanajuato, Mexico | collected 2012-05-30
GTAAAAAAAACACCTAGTTTATTAAAAGTGTGTTTAATTTCAAATATGCTACAGTATCTTTCATATTCCTTGCCACCAAGTACAGCAGTTAATCTGTATCTTCTAGCGTTAGTATTTGATCAGGTCTTTTCACGATCACCAGTAAGACCATGAACGAAGACGACACTTCGAGAGCATTAGTGAGGCATATGGGAAAAAATCACTCGGTCATGCGAGAAGGCTCACTCACTCGATAAGGTGATCTGTCTTACTTTCCGCCAATGTCCGCATTTCGATATTACGCTTTGGTTCCGCGATGACCTGCTTGGACAGCCACCGAGGAAAAAGGCGCCCGAGTATCTTTAACCACTCGAACATGTTGATTGCTGCTTCTTCAGTGTGGAAGGTTCAACTCGAGTGTATATAGAGGGAGCAAAGCAAGGGCTGACGCTTTTGCATACGAGCTAGATCAAGGTAACACACAATGCAAGCTGCATCGTAAGCGAGCTGGCATTCAGACAGCACATGATCCAAGCTGACATCAGGGGGACTGCCACCGAAGCGCCTTGTAGGAATAGGCGTACGAGTGCCACTGGACAGACGTGGGTAAGCTGAATTGAACGTGCGCCAGCTATATACAGGAGTACATCTTACGTTCCACCTGGGCCAATCGGCCTGGTATCCCTTTACCAAGCGCCGCAACCTCTGCCTCTCCTAAACCTCGCCTGACCGTGCGGCGTCCACCCAACCAGCCGCGTTGCCTGGATGACTAAAGAGGACAAAGATAGCGCTGCTTGGATCCTGCATAACACTGTAGATATCAAGTGCTGCGTTTCCCGCTTCGCCCGCCGCCAGACTGATCATCATGCCAATTACAGCCAGGCCGATGGTGTCAACAGCTTCGCCTATCCGATGGCACTACCATGAGGAGAGCTGCAATGAACATGAGCATCATCTCCGTCATGCGTTGTTCTCCAACCTTTTCGGCCGTCTTCACAACCTGCTGCATGGAGTCCACCGCGCTCAAAAGCATAAACACATATATCGCCGCCCGCGTCAATCACCTCGCTTGTCGCGGCTTCGAAAGAGGTATATGGCAGCGTCTACAGCGGCGATAGATGACGGGGTCATTGAGCTGGCTGTAATACGATAGAGCAGCGGCAAAGTTGTCTTTTGGGTTCGGCAAGATGAAGCCGTGATCAATGCTTAGGAAGCCTGCCCAGTCATATCCTAGCCCCACGATGCTGGTCTCGCACCATCCACGATTTCTCGATGCCCGTCCCTCGCGGCAGCGGGTAGTCGGGGTGGATATGGGGAAATGATTCCGGTTGAGACAGCTACAGAACTCTTCTGTGGTCGGTAAGGTAAGGCTGTATGGCGAGGACGAAGACGTAAGCTTGAGAAGCTACGTTGCTGGCAGCGTCAACAGATGAGGTCAAAACCCTTTGGTTCGACCTTTTTATTCTAACTATCGTGGAATTTAGCAGGTGCGTACACAGTTACAGTTTTTTCCCAATACGGCCATCGTTGCAGGAGTTGACGCATCAGAGCGAAGCCAGCCGATGTACGCTTAAGGAACCCAATGTATCGAGATGAAGACTGCGTCGCCGCTGTCAAGACGCACGTATGCTAGTTGCGTAGATGTATACAATCATCCACCATTGCCGGCTCGTCCAAAAGACAGATACTGGTACATCTATATTTACATCTCAATCACTCTCCTGCATTCGCATTCTCCTTCCCAGGCGCAGTCCCATTACCCAGGCCATTCGCACTCCTGCCCGATTCTCCCACCAGCTTAACCAGCTCCTCCACCGTCTTCCTCAACCCCCTCATCTCCTCCGCCATCTTCTCCACCTTCCCATCCACACTCCCTGCCACATCCGGCACCGTCCCCTCCACCCTCTCAACCCAGCTCTCATCCTCGTCTCTCACCTCCCACCCAAGCACCTCCCACTCCTCCGTCGTATCCTCATCTTCCTGGCCCCGTCGTCGATTGAAGCGTACCCGGCGTGCGGCGCGGCATTCGAGGACGGAGATGACGGCGAGAAGGGGTGCGTACAGGATTCCCATTATGGTATCGGCGAGCCGTGAGTAGTGGGGTGCGGGGAGCCACCAGGAGAAGGGGAGGATGAGGAGGAAGAATTCGAGGAGGTTAAAGGGCGGGATGAATACTGTGGGAAAAGGGGCTTGGTTAGTGGATGCGTGAGAGGGAGAGCGGAGGAGCGATGGCTGGAAGGGTACGGGCTGGCGATAGTGAATCGCAAACTGTGAGAATCAACGATGCAACCGAGCCAAGAAGGACTTTGTGTGCTGTTCGGATGTTGTGCATGACACGTACCATTTTCATCCGGCGCCCGCACGAACTGGATCGCCTTTTGCGCAAACAGTGCCATGTATTCGTCTGTAGCGTCCTCGGTAACATCAGAGTACGCGCTGCTGTAGAGTGCGACCAGGATGTTCAGCAGCACGACCATGGTGATGAACCTATGTAGGGTCAGTTGACATTTGTTCTTGTCGAGGATGCAGCTTCTTGAACATACGTGTAGATGTAATACAGAATGAGACCGAAAGGGTGGCTGAACGTCTCGAAACCGTCAAAGTCGGGACTTGTCTTTGTAGCGAATCAGTATGACAGTTTTGAACATTGCTAAGGGCAAATCAAACCATGATAGCATTGACAAGAGCTTTAAAGACAAAAGACGTCGAGTCCTCTTCACTGTCTGCATCGTCCAGTCCAATGAAAGCTTGGAGGAAACCGAGCAGCAGCACGGATAGAAGAGCAAAGAAGATGATGGACTCGTTCATCATGACTTTAACTACGACTAGCATTGCCTGAGAATCTGTTAGCTGCTGACCGGAAACTAGAACCTAACGAGCATACCCCGAAAAAGCGATATGTGTCCAAGTAAAGCAACACACGAAGCCAGAAGAAGGGTGCGGAGAAGGCGAGGAAGTCGTAGCTAAGGACGTTGTAGTGACTTCTTTCTGGGGTCATATTGTGATGGCTCAGTGCAATCATTCGCAGGACAAATGAGGCAGTGAGCAAGATGTAAAGTGTGTTGTTGAAGACTGCCGACACTTAGCGATTGAGTTGCTACCATAAGAACATTGACTTACCATTCCAAAAGCCCAGATAGTTTCGGCCAGCTTTCCATAGTTTGACAGCCTCATCCTGACATTGAGTTAGCTTACTCTTTCTACTTGCTCAGTATTCATCGCCAGACTAACAGTGACGAAACCAAGAGTGAAAAGATACAAAAATGCCTCAATCACGTCGATGTCACCCTCCTGATTGATCGTGTTGATTGCAATCGTGTAGAGCACCAAAAAGAGAATCGACAGTGCCATTTGCAGCGCATTCTGGTAGCGTGGCACTCTCATGCGTGCAGGATCCCAGTGTGCCCAAAGATCTGTATTTGTCTCATTCTCGTACCGCACAAACCTGGAAGGCGTGCTGTCATCTTGACATAACCAGCCTAGCCACACATAATTTATGCATTTCTGGTAGCCAGAACTAGTGATGACAAGAAGACAATGAACATCGACGGCACGCTCAATCACGTTCGAGTTATGTGCTTGTTCGCCGTTGACGCATATGGCGAATCTTTGAAGCAGGACGTCTTGCATGAGATGGTCCTGGTCTTCTTCGCTCTCGATGCTGTCGTAAATGGTTTAGCGGAGTACCCAGCCATTACAATCGCGCAGAGTCTCACATTCGCTTGGCAATCACATCAGCCGCAGCAACGCGTGCATCGTACAGCTCCGCATCCCACGGCTCATTCTTCGATTGCTTCTTGAACCAGCCGCGGACAATCAGAAGGCAATAGACTATACAGTCCTTGTATTTCTTGCCACCAGCGTCCTTTGCAGTCTGGATCACCTTCTGTGTGATGATGGGTGAGTGAGGCTTTATGATGATGGCTTCCTCGAGCTCGCATGAGATGACTTGCTAGATGGGCACGTTAATGGAAAGGCAGATGATGCTGTTCGTGCTGGTTCCTACTTCGATTTGATATTTGAGTCTGATGGCTATCTTGGTGACTTCTTCTGGATCCATCAATGGGCGCATAGGTTGACGGTCAGCAGGCAGCAAGGCAGTCTGCTCTTCCGCTTGGCCTGCTGACCCGTCGAAGCCCAAGTACGATGACATATTTTGGGCGAATTGCCTTCTTGACTACGGCCACGGCCACGGACACAATCACTGTAGCACAGAATGAGGACACTTCCTCGGCACTTGCTGCAGAGTCGAGAGGACGGGATGTGGTTTCAGTTGATCTGATTGCGAAGTTTCATGGACGACCGTCATCAACTGCCAAGCATAGCGATTCTAAGTTTATGTTCAATTCCCCATGATATTGTATTCCATGGCGGAGGGACCTCCGATGGACTCAAGCTCGGCGTTTCAGGATCGTCTGACAACAGACACCAGATACCGACATTAGCCGTCCATTGCCGTCGCGCAGTTGCCTGATCGCCGACGATGCGATGAAGACTGTCACGTCTCTTTCCGAGTCCATACGATGCCCTTGACGCGCCCTCAGCCATCACAGAGTCATCCCGCGCCTTGGAAGTCAAGAGGTTCATAATCATACATACACTTTAGCACACGCAACAGCTCGTTTCATTCGTATACACATCATCGCGCATCATGAGCGAAGCCACTCTCGACAAGCTGGTCAAAGGTGCATCGGATGTACCAACATCCACCGTCCAAGCAGCGGCCATTTCTAACCCACCCTCTCTTGGTGCCGCTTCTTCTCTTCTATCGTCCTCTCGTCCCACTACCCGCACAAATTCATCATCATCAGGCCTCAACAGCACAGCATCCTCATCACCACTCAATTCAGCTCACCTGACCAGTCATCCACTCACACGAACAATATCCGCGTCAGCAACTACAGATCCCTTACTCTCGACGCTCCCCTCCTCACCACCGCAAATATACCTCAACATGCTCATCCTCGAGGCCTCACTCCGCTCGCAGTATCTCGCCCTCCGAGCTCGTCGCCGCATTCATACCTTTTTCCTTCTCGTCCTCGGCCTCACCGTCATTGCTACAACACATTTTCTATTCTTTCGCCCGCGAGAAGACGGCCGAGGTAGTGGAGGTTCGCCATATTGGGTCATTGACACCTCGATCAAGCTGCTCTGGCTCGGAAGTGCGTTGACCGCCCTGCTTACATGGGCGACTGGACTCTGGGAACGTGGAATGCGGTGGCCAAAGAGATGGGTTGGTGTGACGAATCGCGGACTGCGAGGCATGAACATGAAGGTGGTGGTGCTCAAAGGACCGTGGTGGAAGACGAGTATGCAGCAAGGGGCGTGGTTATTGGCTATATGGTACTTGTTGAGACCGGGAAGTGCAGGAGTTGGCATGTATAGATGGATGAGCGGACCGGAGCGGGCGAGTAAGATTGATGGAAAGTTTGCATATCGAGAAGGCAGCGTCAAAGGAAGCAACATGGGTTACGGCACGACCATGTCGTTTGCGGCTGCGGGACAAGGCATCAGTGGGGTGCTGAAAGAAGAAGACGTTGCGCCCGGCGGTGACATTCTGCGGCTAATGCTTCTCCCAAAGATGTTCTCAGCCGAGTTCAGAGAAGGCTGGGAAAAATACCGCGACGACTACTGGACGCGCGAGAACGAACGCCGGGCAGACCTACGACGAGTCGTGCAGCAGAAAGAGCGTGAAACCGCCCGAGCACAAGGCGGTCTTTTCTGGTGGACTGGCTGGCGAGGTTGGAAAGTACCGCCAGCTCCGATGCCGGCTGTCCCATCGTCGCCCATGCGCGAAAAACATACCTTAGGCAGCACGCGTCGCTCGTCAATCACAAGAGGCAGTAGCACAAGAGACGGCAGTACAGGTGGATTCAGGAAGTCTCGCACTGCAAGCATCATCCAAGAAGAGACAGTCGGTCGGTCCTCACGCTCATCGTCGCGCAGCAGCACAGCGACACCCGAGCTCGACGATTCGCGCTCTGGGAACCGGGTACAGCGATCCTCGGTATCCGGGCCGCGAACGTCAGCTCCATCATCACGCCCAGACTCGCAGAACGGGCGCACGTCCTCGTCCTCCAACTCCACCAGCAGCAATCCGATCCAAAGTCCATCATTGGAGGATGTACCAAAGCCCGCCGACGTAGCTGTCTCCGAAGACACCGTGCTCGAGAAGACGCCGGCAGCACGATTGCGCCACCGATCCAGCAATCTCAGCGACGCATCAACTGCAGATGACAGCGATTACAGCGCCGGAAGCACGGCGAGCTGGGGTGGCATCAGCGCGGGGTCTGGTGCTGGCAGTGTCAGAGTGAGGCAGAGGGATCTGACGAGGGCGATGGAGGGGGTTGAGGAGGATGGAGATTAGGCTATTGTATTGCTAAAACACGTTTATAGATACAGGCAGCATGTGGTATTATTCCAGTCGTCTACCGTCCACCGCCGAAACGACCATCGACTCGAGTGCCATCATTGCCTCACCGCCATCGTTGTCGCGGTGAACGTCCCGTCGTCCTCTCCCTGCATCTGGCTGCCGTATGTGCACAAGCGCGAGCGTGAGCGTCAGTGTGGGCTTGGAGCGGAGTGGTGTGTAGTAGAGGCGACCGCAGTGCTCCCCGGAGAGTCGTAAATGCACCCACCCTGTGATGGCTTCCTGAATCCTGATACCCTCCATACTATGACGTCAAGACGTGACAGTCGACCTCACCGCTGCCCTTTTCCATCCGAGGCTCGGATCCAGATTCGGTTTGATATCTTCCTCCGCATTACCCTCCCCTCCATCACACAACTTATCAGCAACCTTCCATATTGGTTCGGGAGACGTATCGCAATGGCCACTTCGTGCGACGATATAGCTAAGCAGCAGCAGTGGTGTGAAGAGGGAACAATTCGGCTTCGGATGAAGTAGAAGGTCGAAGACAAACAGAACAAGAAGATCAAGAAAGAAAATCCCCAAAAAGTTCACACACCAGCACAACATCCCAGATCCCAAGCTAAGCTCGGATTGCGCCAGCCATGCTATGAACACCGCCTATGCCAGCTGCCTCTCACACAGCCAGCCAACTCCGTAAAGCCCGGCGGTAATTGCTCCAACTCGAGAGCTGAACTGTGCACCTGCGTATAGATTTGGAAGCCTACCTCTCCGCAGGGATGGATGGAGCTGTTGGAAAGGGTTGTGCATCAATTGTCCCCCGTGTCACTACGTGACTCGAACAGCGACCCTCGACCACAGATCTGCGGATGCAGTATCCGATTGAGATGTGGTGGAAAGAGCCCCGATCACTCGACCACAATGGCCAGCGCTGCGCTATTAAAGGTGGCTATTTTGGGGATTGTTTCTTGGTTGCTTTATAAGGCTTGCGACGAAGATGTGACGAGTAGGTAATGCAAAGATGTTTGAGAAGAAGAAGAGGGGCAGAGAAGGAACATAGTAGTGGATTTGGATTTCGTGGATGTACGAGTATGAGAGAAAGAAGAAAGTGAAGCCATGGTGATTGACGTTGGAATTAGCGCAGAATGTCAAGTCCGGGTCGCCTCCACAAGATTTTCTGGGGCTGATCCCCAGCTCTGACATGATGCGAATCGTGATATGCGCATGACTTTCTAGCCTGCAATTCGCATTATTTTTGGACATTGGATCGAGGAATCTGATGCGAGGCCTTATTGCTGCATCCTTATATCGCGCGCATTGATGCATTCAGGAGGTTGTTGTGTGATCATGGTATGGTGTTTCAGTTGATGAGTCCGGTGCAAGCCGCAATTGTGCGGGGTTGCTGAGGTGGTGGAGCTGGATGAAGCAGGACAGGACAGGACAGGATCAGGATGGGCCAGGATGGTACATGACAGCCACGAAGATGTCAAGGAAAAGATCACGTCATATTGCCATCATCATGATCGATTCCGAGGACAACAGAAGACGTTCCTTGCCATCAGTTCCTGAGTGTAGTAAATCTTGATCTCCTGCACCTTCATTCTTGAATCGTGTCTGTGTTTTTCTCGACATCATTCCCAGATTCCCCCCCCCCTCAGTGCCCAAAATGCCTTGCCCTACCACTTCGCCTCCTTCGTCGCCAAGAACGTCTGCAAAATCTTCACCCTCTCCTCCAACGCCTCAAGCCAACTCTGCAACCCCTTCTGCACAGCCGCCTGATCATCTCCCAGCTTGGCGTAGAAGTCCTTGCGGTACGGGCATGCGCTCATGGCGGCGCTGAATATCGGCTTGATAAGGAAGGAGTGGTATTGCTTCAGCGTCTTGCCGTAGGCTTCACGGAAACTGGTGGAGAGTTCTTCGGTGGGATGTGTGAGGTTGTGGCGGAGGGCTTGGGCGGTGAAGTCGAGGCCACTGTGATGGTGCGGGATGTTAGTTGAGATGTGAAGGTGGAGCGTAGCGAGTGAGGACGGGAATGGAATGATTCAGATGGTGCCGTCTTGAATGAGGGCATAGCAGCAAAGGGAACATACCGAACTAGCCATACCAGGCCCTCTACTGCTGTGTGCTTCTTGCTTGCAATCTCAGACTTGACCAAATCTTGTAACGTTGCCGATGTGGCCGGTGCACCCAGTTGTCTGTCGTGGACTTTCTGCATGCAGGAATGGGATCAGCTATGATGTGCTGGCTTTGTCCTCTTTGTTGCCCGTTCTGACCTTGATGTTGCCAGTCATGTCACTCTTGACCGGTGTGAATGCTACGGAGCCAAGTACATCTGCGCAGCATCGATGTCAGCTCAGCTCAAGGTGCTGCGCAATACTGTTGATCTAGTCTTACCAAAGAGGCCTGTGAGTGACTCCGCGGCCTGCAGGAAGTCTGTGGTGTTGATGGCATTGCCATTGGCTGCGTCTACCGGGACATCTGTGAAGCTCTTCTTGATGGTGTCAAAGAAGCTTCCACCAGGAGGATATGTGAGTGTTGCTGACATTCTGGGAGTGTATTGTCTGAAAGTGTGTATGGACGAGACGAAAACAAGATGCCATTGGAATGAAACAGGGGCAACAGGGTCATACTGAGTGTGGGGAAGGGCGGAGAGTAATGCGATACTTACTCTTCGAATCTGAAGTTGCATATTGAAAGTCACTACGATACTCTCCACAGCTCGCTAATACACAGAGAAAGCATGAGAGCGGCCATCCCAACAGCCGCCTTATATTTGAATGCCCCGTTTCCTATTGCTCTGCTGATCCTGATCTATGGCTCTGCGGTGCTCTCCCCCGATCTCTACTCTGAAAATACAACGGCAAGATCAGATATTCCAGCTCTATTCCGCACTCGTATAGCTCTTTCCTTCTTCCCTCGCATTTCTGCAGACTGTCCTGCCTGTACAGACCTTTGTGCCGGTCCTCCATATGACTCCGGCGGCTTTGTCGCACTTGTCGGCCTCATGCCGCCACCTCTTCCCTGTCATGTCCTGTCCCATGTTCAGGCTATGAAGAGTGCCGTAAGGGTTTATTGTAATGGTATTTGGTTGCAGATGTAGATGAGAAAGACGTAGAAATGAGAGCTGTTGTGAAAGAAGAAGTTATGGAAGATCTCCTCGCGTTTCAGCTTTAACGTGAAACCTTTAGACAGCACAGAGACACGCTCTCTGCACAATGTCAACCTCGAGTCCTTTGCACAATGATGTGTTCACTGTTGCAGTCAGTTTCTTACCCTAAGTATTGGTACATTAGCTTCGTCATACCAATATCGCAGAGCCTTGGTAATCAAGGTAATTGAGATCTCTCATCAAATATATATATATATACAGGATACATCAATGTTATAAACAAACAGCCGATTATTTGCAAGACGCTACAAAGGCCGCCGGACGTCCGAACGATTCCTGTCCATTGAATCAGTGGAGGCAACATCAAGAAGACTTCCATGACACAGGTCTACTATTGTTTGGATGGTCACCTTACCATAGCCAGCCCCATGTCATTCAGCATCTGCCGTCAGTATGCTTCGAACAATGTTGGTTCAAAGCAATGGCAGACTTTGCAAGCTTCTCACCCAGCTGAAGTATCCAGTCGAAATGCAGATTTCGTACAGATAGAATCAACAGCATCTGGCCCTTCACAATCGCATAATGATATGCTGTGCAAATAGGACGGGGTGGTTTGTGCCACAAACATTGCGAATTATGCTAGGTTCGAGGCATAGGGCCTTGATAGCACACGCTGTGGGAACAAAAGCCATGGTGATGTGCATTGAGAACACTCAAGTGCTCATAATTTCCATCGTGCGGTTGTTCTGATGATGTTTGTTTCAGGTTTGCCCTCTGGAATTGTACGGGGTAATCCATTGGAACGTGATCGCATGACAAATAGAAGTCGGACCGATATGCAGCCAGAAATATGTTTCAGATTGTGATGACCGCGCCAATAATGCTTCGCCATTCCGTTCGCATCTTGCCTCGTCGACGCTATGCCTCGACCTTACCGAAGTCTGCGCCGGGCGCCCCACCACAAACACCACGCTCATCCTTCGCCGTCAACGCGGTCTTCTGGCGGGGCTTCTTCTTTGGCTTGGCTGGATTCTACATTCCTTTCTACTACATCAACAAGACAACATGCACACTGAATGGGATCGAGGGCGACTCTATGTACCCGCTACTGCGGCCGAGCATGACACAGGCTGAGGCATCGCTCAAGTCACGCGCCGCAACACATGGAAAGAAAAGAAAGTCCCGCAGCAACCAATCGCAAGACGAAGTACAAGGTCACAGAAGAGACAGGATCCTCGTCCTCCCACCCATAAATTCACTCCAGAATTGTCGACCATTTTTCTCCGCTCTCATCGTCCGCACGGCTCTGCTACTAGGTCTCATCTCCGGTGACTATCAAGACTACAACTTCCGCCTGGCAGATCAGCCTCTCTCTGAAGCAGGCGGTGACGGCACGAAGAGCAATCTGGAGCGCGGGATGGTCGTCGTGTTTCAGGTCCCCTATGATCCAGAGCGAGGGGTAGTCAAGAGAATAGTGGGACTCGAGGGCGATATTGTGGTTCCAGCACCAGAAGGAAGCGGCGCAAATTGGAGAGATAGGCGGAAGATGAGGAGCCGTTGGCAGGAGGGCAATGAGATGGACGATATATCGAGCGGCAGATGGATCGAGGGAGACGTGGAGGATAGTGCAGAGACGGTCGCCAAAGCTGGAGTCCTTGTCCCATACGGCCACGTTTGGGTGGAAGGAGTCAATCAAGCTGCTAGTGTCGACAGTAATGACTACGGTCCTATCTCAAAGAGCTTGATCACCGGCATCGCAACAAAGATTGTCTTTCCACGCGGCAGGACTATGCCATGGGAGCAGAGCTGGGAGGATGACTGTCTTGGAAGAGTCTTCAAGAAGGACTCGGATGGTGTTTTCAGGATAGTAACAAGACTGGATAAGAGTGATCTGTTCATCACCACATCACCATCTGGCGATCTTCTGAGAGTCGACGAAGCATATTCGATGTGACAGGCCTTGTACGTGGCGTACTTTCCCAGTCGAAGCTCACAACACTCTTGATAGCATCATCAAGTACTGCCCAACCTTGATTCCACATCTGCTCGGCCGATTGATGGTGATATCAGCAGTCTCATCAATGAGGCCATTGGCATCCATCGACGAACGTTGTTGTCCTCGAGCGGAAACCCCCAGGACGAAGACGTTGGCATTGAACATGCCATGCTAGATATGCGCATCACGATGCCATAGCATATACCCTCGAGTGCTATCATTTGACATCCTCGCACGACGAGTACGCCTTGGACCTCCCGGTCCCAGTCCTGGCTCGCAGCTCCGGGACACATGCTGCTCCGGCGGGGGTGAGTGTAGTCTTGAAATTGCTATCAGGTCTGGATTCGGTAGTGGTCGACGCGCTCAGTATGTCTGTGCCGTGTCACTTTGCCATAGTCATGGGGTTTGAGAAACGAGATGAACGACTAGAGGAAGTTTGCGAGAAGCTGAAGAACTAACGCGCTGGAAACAGACACAAGCGCAGAGTGTGCGAGGAATCGTGCATCAATGATAGAAGAGAGGGAGATGATGGCATGATGACCCACTGTCCTAATTGGCTTTCTTGCAGCAGCACTACACAGCGGAACCGACGGATTGGATATGCCTCGAGCCAGTCAGTCGAGAAGGCGAGGTTCGTTGATGTATTGCATTAATAATATATCCTTATAGGTCATAAACGTCGTCATCGTCATCTCGTGCTTTCCCAACCGTATGCCGTTCGTCACTCGTGTCACGTAAGCCAAAACCCATGCTCTCAAACAACCCTGACCTCCACCTGCGTCGACAACCGCTCAATTTCGGCCCCAATAGCCATAACCCACCGATCCCGCTCCGCCCGACTCCTGCACTTGAATACAGCACTCCGGCCCTCGACGCCCAACGCACTCACCTTCTTCAGTCTGGAGCGCCGCGATGCCTTCTCCCGCTGCTGCGGTTGCCCAAGCTCATTCACCTCAACTTCCTCTTCCTCTTCACTTCGAAACCAGCTAGTGCGTCTGCCATGCCATATCACAAACGTCGTCATGGCGTCCTCGTCCGTGCTGCTCCACCCATCGTCTGCATATCGCCGCGGCAATCCTCGTGAGACGCCAAGTGCGCCACCAGCATCTGGGTTGTACGCCAAGTCCGCATCGGTCACCAGGCCAGAGTAGACGTAACATTCCCGCAGTGGCAGCGCGGTGAGTTTCTCATGATGTACGTGCGGCTGCCGTCCGCCACTCAGACTTCGAATGCCGTCACGGAAGATGAGTAGCTGTCCGCCGGCGAGGACAACGAGCGAGCGCACGAACGCTGCATGTAGTCGTGCTTTGCGGAACAAGAAGCCTGAAATGCAGATGCTGCGGCATTGTGCCAGACCACACATATGATGGACCTCAGAGGATGCAAAGCTTTGCGACATTTCCCACTTGTGAGCATACTGCCCGATCAGCGCCTCACGATCCTCATCGATGTGAAGAAGTGACAGGTTCGCCGCTCGAACGCTTTTGTGAAGCGCTGCGTCAGCAGCGATACGGTGACGCCAATATACAACGAGGGCGGAGAGACGCTGCATCCACTCGACTTTAGTGGTTCGGTCATATGCTTGCAGACGAAGGATGAGACCGTTATTGAGTACAAGTTCAAATGAGCGACTGACGTCCATATCCGTGATCGTGCCATCGTCATGAGGTGAATTTTCGTCCTGGACTTGGTCGTCGAAATCTACATTTGAGCCGGGATCGAGTGTGGCATCAACTGGTGAAGCTCCTACGACCATCGATCGTACTCGGATGACGTTGCAAAGATTGACGAGTCCATCGGATTTGACAAGAAGAGCGTTGCGACGGGTGTCTTCATCAGCTGCATCGCGATCGTGAAGCTGAATATTAGACTCGTCA
>Ga0058698_10001036_pt1 | contig 13316 bp, 9 predicted proteins | sample AgamicAsSfe_FD_67288 | JGI IMG/M metagenome (GOLD analysis project Ga0058698, IMG submission 67288) | Agave microbial communities from Guanajuato, Mexico - As.Sf.e | ecosystem: Host-associated > Plants > Phyllosphere > Phylloplane/Leaf | place: Guanajuato, Mexico | collected 2012-05-30
GGGCCCAACTGGCTCCCCCAAGGTCGATGCCAAGCCAGAGGCAAAGAAGGAGGCCGCTAAGGGACCTCGCAACGTCAGCGGTGTCATCGTTGACGACAAGAAAGAGGGTAAGGGCAAGGCCGCCAAGAAGGGTGACCGTGTCGAGATGCGCTACATCGGCAAGCTCAAGAACGGAAAGGTGTTTGATTGTGAGTTTCCCCAACTAATCGTGTCTTGACTCAAACTAACAATCAAATAGCCAACAAGAAGGGCAAGCCATTCTCTTTCAAGCTCGGTGTCGGTCAAGTCATCAAGGGATGGGACGTCGGTGTCGCTGGCATGACTGCTGGCGGTGAGCGTCGTCTCACTATCCCCGCCGCGATGGCTTACGGCAAGAAGGGTGCTCCCCCGGACATTCCCCCCAACTCTGACTTGATCTTTGACATCAAGTGCATTTCCGTCGGTTAAATGTCGCTGTCAGTACTTTGCCTACGCGCAATAGGGTCCACTCAGCCCCCACCAGGATCCGACTCCACTCCTGTGCAGGACTCCACTGGCCTGCGTGCGTTCGCGCCTCTTCCCGTTTCCTTTTCCGTCTCTGTATCAACTGCATAGCGCGTCGTCTGAGATATCCGACTTGCATAATCTGGGCTGTTTCATTAGATGCGTGCAAGGAGGAAGGATCTCTCAGTCCTCTTCGCCAATGTCTTTTCCTATAGCGGGTCATCTGTAAATGATATAGCGAGGCGATGTTGCCAAAGAGCAAAATTTCGCTGAGGAAGCTACTTTGAAAAGTTCTACGGTGTTCCGGTTGACATCTCGAATATGTAGTAATACATAATCTGCAAGTAACATGTCTGGTGTCTAGATATGCTTCGTATGCCCCCAATTGAAGTGATCGGTCAAGCCGTTAAGAAAGGCTTTCAATTCACATACCTACAGAAACAGTGGCTATGACTTCACGCGCAGCCGAGGTGTCCGAAATTGCGAAGATTCTAGTGCTAGCGGCCCACCACTCACATCGCCATCTGCGTGCACGAGCCCAAAGACCCCACAACGCTTTAACCCAACTCCTCTTTCATCGTCGCCCAACTTCAACGTCAACCTGCACTCGAGCCCTCTGTTACACCAACGACAAACAACACCGTGATCACCTCAACCAACAACCTTGCTTACGCATCATCGTCCTTCGACTATCATCAAACCTACACCGACTACTAAATCAACCGTGGCAATACTGTAGCAATGGCGTCGAAACGAAGCAGTAGTAGTATGAGTAGTAATAGTAGCATTCATTCGTACTCGTCCGCGAGCAATGTCCGCGCTAGCTGCTACTCGGTGAACGCCGCTACCGCCAGCCTCCAGGGCTTCCATTACTCCACTACCCCGTCTTCCGGGGCTGGGTGGTGTTCCTGAGGTCAGCTCGGTATGTCCTCGCCTACTCTCCGAACAATACCGTCTTCTAACTTTCGCAGGGAATTCCATCACCCCCTTCAAGTCCCCCCCTCGCCGCCAAACACGCGTCCGCCACTCGAGGTGGAAAGGCGCGCAGAGGGGGGGCAGCATACACCATCACGGGAGAGTGTGAGAGACTCTTCTGCGAGACACTGCGATCTGTATTCCTGGGTGAGGGGAGCCAGCATCGCCAGAACTCGCTAGTGATGGGTATGCCATCTGACAACGCTACGACTGCAACCACCGCTATTACCAATGACTACGGTATCGATGCACGTCGCTACTCCGACTCTTCGACTGAATCTGATGTGCCTGAAATGGTGCGATTCGAGGAAGAGAAGGGTGCGATATCCGACTACATCGAGATGTGGGATTACGTTGGTGGGATTAGGTTCCGGGGGTTTGTTGCTGAGAAGGAGGACGAGAGGGCCATGTTCATCTTCTTCGATGAATCCGTCATCAATGGTGACCTCAAGGCTGGGTGCGTCATAATGCATATTGCTTTTTCCCGATATCGGTGTACTAACATTTTACAGTCTCATGGCCCTCCTCGAACTTTGCGAAGTCGATAACTTCTCCTGCAACCGTCTCGTCCTTTGCATCGACCGCCACGCCGATCAGGCCGCCCTTAACAATCTGACTAAGGATCTGGGTTGGATCGGCTTCGGTCTTACGACACTCGACGAGTTCAGCCAAGGCGAGGAGTTGACAAGCAAGAAGTGGCTGTTCATGGATATGGAGATATAGATGTTGGGCAGATCGAGGCATGATCAGGGTTCTTGGTGTCTGTCGTTACAAAACAGCATATGGTCCGAGTTTCTCTTTTCCTGGGGAGTTCTGCATAGCGGATGGGGGCGTTCATCCTTATTTCGAAGTAGCACGCAAGGAGTCCGGTCGCTGATCTATTGTGCGTAGTTTCCTAGTAAGGTGTTCACCGCTTATCGGTCAATAGTTGAATGCAATGTTTGTATTTTGATTCCATTTCTGTATGCTGTGAAGCTCCAGTGAACAGCCTGCGTCTAATACAGGTTGTAGGCAGGAGCAGATAGACGCATAATTTGTTATGAGTATGATAGTCAGGAACACGGCACAGCATGTGCTTTCGTTGTCTATTTTTTTCTACCGTATCCAGGATCGTACTATTTCACCTCCGACGCGTAACCAACTACCTGGGAATATCACTAATACCACCATGCATAAAGTCCATGTATTTTCTGGGTGGTGTCACAGCTCCGGAGTCCTATTCGTCGGCCAAATCAGCCATCTCAGCATCAACGTCAGCCGTGCCCCCGAACTCGTCCACTTCATCAACCTCCATACGCTCAACTTCGGCTCTTCCTTCCAGTGCACGCATAGCTGGGTTGTCTGTACCGCTGATACCATGAGCCTCCTTCTTACGCTGATGAGCTTCAAGATCCTCCAGCGACCACGACGAATGACCTTCTTGTTCTGCTCGGCTCCACGGCACACTCATATCCTTCAAGAAAGCCTTGGCTGCGCCGACAGCTTGGTCGATAGACAGCTTCGTGCTCTTGGCGTCGAGGCCTTGTTGGATCCATTTGGGGAGTTGGGTTTGTTTCTTGTTGAAGCGTTTGTCCGCTAACACCATGATTCCGTAGTCGTCTTTACCGCGAATGACACGACCAAGACATTGGGCTGCGTGGCGCATGGCGTCGAAGGAGAGAAAGTCTGCCTCCTTGATGCGGTAGGTTTCTCGAAGGAACTCTAGACGGGCTTTCAAGATCCTCGATTCAGTGTATTGGTAGGGTACGCCCATACACAACACAGTACGGCCGTAGTGGTGATCAAAATCGATTCCTTCACTGACCTTTCCTCGTGCGACACAGAGTAGGACAGCGCCGCGGCCGTTGTTGCAAGCTGTGCGGAAGGTCTCCAGGGCGAGAGCAGTTTCCTGTGCATCAGGAGTTTCGACAAGAATGAGTTTGTACTTCCAGACCGTGTCTAGGATCTCCATGCCTTGCCATGCTGAAATGATGCTCTCCATGTAAAGATATGACGGGAAGAAGACGACGACGCCATCTGGAGTCAGTTTGCAGAATTCGATGAGCAGGTTGCCGAAGTTTCGCTGTACTTGCAAGTCGTTGCGATGTTCGAATTGCGAGGTAACTTGGTTCTGGTCATTGCCTCGATCGACGATCATGGGCAAGAATGACTTGCGTGTCAGCGTCATGGTAAATGATTCTTGAACCACAGTGTTGAAGTTAAGCATGCGTGGGTACATATCGAGTGGAGACATAGTTCCGGAGGTGACGATGACGGAGTAGAAGCGTTCGAAGACGGGCTTGATGGCTATCGCAGCGTCCAGACAAGTCAGATGCAACACCGGGTTCGGGACAGTGGCTGTTGCTGACTCGAAAGGTTCGATGATCAGGAGGAACCCAGTCTCGTAGGTAGCTACTAGTGTAGCGAACGTCGCGACTTCTTGGAGGGGTTGGTAGTCTTCGATGTTTGTGAGTTCTAGAGTTCGGACAAGTGATGTCAGACGCTCAGCGCAAAATCGGAGGGGTTTCCTTTCGATAAAAGTAAGATCCTTCAAATGCTTTAGAAACTCTGGTGGTGTGTCTGCAACCACATTGAGAACCTTCATACGGGTCTTGAGATATTCGATGAAACGTTTCAGGAAGGCAACAAAGTGTTCAGCTCGCCGTATGTTACCGGGTACGGCCTCGGTGAGGAGATCGTCTGGTAACGCTGGGTTAGCCATAAAGGCCTCTTCGTTTCGTGCTTCGTCGGCAGCTCGGAGGCCTTCGACAAGTTTCGCGTATTCGTTTTGCAACTTCTCTGCGTCACTGCTCTTCATTTCTGTGATTTTGCGATCGAGGTTGTTGACACCCTTGGTAGCTTTCCGTAATACATCCTCTGTAAGGTCGATGCTGAGAGATTCGATGCATACGTTGTCGATGTTGTGAGCTTCGTCGAAGACGACGATGCAGTCTTTGGAAAGCTCTTTCGACACCCTGTCTGCGATCTTTGGATCTAGTAGGTAATGGTACGAGTAGATGATGACGTCGCAGTAAGGCATCATTCGCCGGGCTGTGAAGTAAGGACACTGCTTCTGCTGCTCACCATACTTCAGTATGCCATCGAAGGTCCATACACCGGGCGGTATGAGATTGTGGGGTTCTAGGAGATCCAAGTTCTCGTGATATACACAGAGCTCAACATCCTCGCCTCGCTCTTTCTTTTCCTTCACAAAGCCCGCTGTCAAGCTGCGGCATCTGGCATCTACTACGGTTCCACTCTTCTCTCGCTTGACGGACGGATGTAAGCAAAGATTTTTGCGACTCGTTAATCCAAGACCTCGAAACGGTTCCTCATAGCCCAGCTCAGTAGTACGGTACTTCATCAGCGCCTTTAATTCAGCCAGGGCCTTTTCAATTTCGGACATGGTACGCGAACAGTAAATCAGCTTCCGTTTTTCAGGGTAGTGCTGCTGGTAAGCGACGATGAGCGATAGCAGAGACACGGTTTTACCCGTGCCTGAAGGCATCTCGAGGACGCAGTGGCCGCCCTGGTCCAGAGTGCGCTTGAGATCGCACATGTAGGCATATTGCTCTGGATATACCCTCGGATACGGGAATAGCACTGGAAGGTTATCGATGAAGAACTTCATGTTGATGATCCACCGCCCGCGCGGTTTAGTTGTAGCGGAGGGGAGTTGGTGGTGACAAAGTTCAGACGAGCTTGGGCGTTGCCTTCCAGTCGACGTGCAATGTCGACGCGACGCGCTACTACGAGATAGCCCTAGCGTACTTGCAGGGATATGCCCCACCATCTACCGCCTACCCACAACTGGTGCCGTCATCAAGCAGAGCCGCATATTTCGCGTAATCCGCAAACCTCTGCTATGTTGAAGTGTATGCGACACTCTGTTTCTTTGGTGTGTTTACGCAGCTACAGCTAGCCTTGATTCGTCACCTTGCCACGAGCATCCTCCGCCCACACCCTATACCTAGCCGACAAGCACAGCGACATTGTGCAGCCCCTCAACCCCGCCATGTCAAAGCGTACAGCAAAGGCGCAGGCGAGCAGTGCGCGGGCAGCCACGACGTCTTCCTTCGGCGCTTTCGGCAGTGCGTCAGCGGCATTCAGCGCAAGCACATCACCCCTGTCCTACGTGACCGAACCTCCAGATCTATCCGCCATTTCAGACCCGAATGTCATCGTCTACTTCCGAAACCTCTCCAAGAAGGACAGCACCACCAAGGCGAAGGCGCTGGAAGACGTACAATCATATCTCTCGTCACTGCAAGAGCCAGTGGAAGAGGGCCTACTGGAGGCATGGATCAAGATATACCCACGAACCTCGATCGACAATGCAAAAGCCGTTCGCCAGAACGCCCACCTCGTCCACGGACAGTTCGCCGTATCCGCCGGCAAGCGCATAGCAAGACACATGCCCAAGAGCGTCGCAGCATGGCTATGCGGTCTCTACGATAGCGATAGGTCCGTAGTAGACGCGACGCAGACCTCCCTCAGACAGGTCTTCAACACACCTGAAAAGCTCCAGAGCATCCGGAAGGTGTACCAACAACCCATACTAGAGTATTGCCGGGATGCGATAGACAAGGAGAGCACAGCGACTCTGAGTGACGAGCGTGTAGTCAGCAAAGACGACGCCGAAGCAAAATACAGCCGCGTCATCTCTGCATGCATATCCTTGCTGGGTAGTTTGTTGAACAACCTACAGCCTGAGGAACTATCCAAGTACCAGACTGACTACAAGTCTCTCATTGGGGACAAGAAGCTCTGGCAGTTCGCCTCATACAACGACGCTGGCATACGGCGCTCAGTGCACCGTCTTCTGAGGACATGCCTCACCAAGGAGGACGTTGCTGTTCAAGAACATCTCGACACTCTCAGCAAGGCCTATCTAGCCGAGGCCTTGAACTCCGATCAGACCGGTTCCGTCAGCGATTATGTCGAGTCCCTCACACTACTCACATCCAAGCATCCCTCCGTGTGGACAGACAACTACAAGAGCAAGACTGGAGTCGATAGGCGCCTACGGCAGTTCTTGAAGAAAGGCTCTCAACTAGGACCTCGCGACACATGGGCACGAGTGCCTGAGCTCCTAAAGATAATTCCGAAAGAGATCCTGCCGCAATCTAGTGCCGATTCCGCAGAGCTACTCAACGCCCTGCATGGCGGCATTATTCGCAAGGACGAGCCCAAGTACAATCATGAAGCAGGATTCAAAGCCTACCTCGAAATAGCTGGTCAACTCACCCAGCGGTTGAGTGATGATGAAAGAACTAAGCTCCTCGAAGAGATGGTGTTGCCAATCATCACGCAGTATCTTCGCCCGTCGTTGGAGACATCAGACTGGGCTGTGCCATCCAACGCGTCAAGCCTAATATCTAAAGCACTAGAGATTGAAGGAATGAAACTTGTGCTCGAACAGCGATGGCCTTCCTTCTCACAGCAGTTGATCGATAACATCAAGACCTCAGCCCCAGAGCAGTCAAAGGACTATGAGAAGTCTCAGACGAACGTTATCCAGCACGCCACACGATATGCGACTATACAAGACCAAGCGCTTACCATCGAGACTTTGGGGTCGTTGCGATCAGTCCTTTCCCAGGCGTGCTCTTCAATAGTAGCAGAAGCTCTCGAAGTACTCAAAAACAGAAATGGGAAACCGTACGGCGCAGCAGGTACGATTGCGGCCGTACTAAAGCGCAATCCAAATTTGATATCGTCTACAAAGGCCGAGCAAGATCTAGAGCTGTTTATACAGCAAGATCTTCCAGAGCTGGTGTTGTCTCCCTCGTCCTCCTATCTGATCGACATACTATACACCAAGTCGGACCGCGCGTACTTCAAGGACGCATGGAGCGCGTCTCTCAAGACTGTTCTTAGAGATACAGACTCACCAGCAAAGACAAAAGCCCTCGAAGCAATCCTCACCTCATCAAGAATACCAACGTCATTTGACCTTGCCACATCGGATCCTGAATTACAGAAGTACATAACCACGAATATACGCGAGGCTGTTGAGGGCTCAGCCGAATGGGATTCGTTCAGTCGCATGCTCCAATCGCCAGCAAGGATACTTGCTCCCGAAACAACTGATGAGATCCTCGCTTACATGACGGAAACGCTATCAATATCTAACCAGGCTCCCTACTCATTGCAAGGCCTACGCCAAATCGTCAAATCGAATCCAACAATGCTACGAGAGTATGTCGCTAGTTCACAGGGCGCTGGTCTTCTTCAAGGCCTACTTCTCGCTTCAGAATCCCCAGATGATGAGGTCGCGCAGGGCGCTAAAACTGTTAATGCCTCGATCCAAACCATACTGTCATCTGGCTCTGACTCTAAACAATCGATATACAATCTCGTTCAACAAGGCCTGCGCGACGCTACCCCGACGTCTGTTTCAGTCGAAACTTTGGTCGACTTGGCGAAGCAGTCAGTCAAGGCCGGTAGTGATTGGGAAGGAATTTCCCTTGTGTTTCCCAGTATTGAAGACTGGGATGCAGCTCTTGATCCGTTTCTCAATGCTGCGCCAAAGTCGTCTTTGGCCATCACGAATCCTCTTGGAGGCGCCGTGTATCTCGTCAAAGATGGCCAATTGCCTTCTAAGATCAGAACTATGTCTCGCGATGCTGACGGCTACTCTGCTGCATACCGAATCACGCAGTATGTGACGAGGCTTTTCAAAAGTCCAGACCTTTTCTCTGTTGACAAGGTTCCTTCTGCGCTTCGAGCTGCCTATCTTCGTAACATTGCGGTTTCTGTGCAGCTTGCAGATGACAACCTTGGACTTGCCGGCGCGAATGGCTTCTGGGCACAATACAACTCGGACGTTGAAGCTGAGGCGATGACCTTCATGTCGGATGCGCAACCATTCATGACACAAGAGCTAAAGAATCTTGTTGAAACGCGGTCGAAGGACGACGACAACGCCCCGCTATTGTCTTGGGCAACCTCACTCTTATCGGAGATAGATGTCGGCGCAACTTCTCCAGCATACTATCACGCCCGAGCATATGCTGTCTTGATAGCCGACGCTGTTGAGATTACTGGCTGGAAAAACTCACAAACCGCCCAACTTCAGGAAACGCTCAAAACTATGCGAAGTTCGAAAAACGTCCTCCAACTCCTTGCGTTCTTGAACGCTTTCAGAGAGCCCTTGTCGTATGCAAAAGCTTGCGAGAGAATGTGCAATGAGATCGTCGCCGATCTGACAGGCCTTGATGTCCAGCATAAGTCGCAAGAGGCACTGCAACAACTTGTGCTGTTGAACAGTGTCATGGGTCAAGAAGGCATCTTGGAGAGCATCGCCGGTCCTCGCCTGATGCGCTTTATCCAGCATGTCATCCCGTGGCTGCAAGAAGACACAGTCAATCATTCTACCAAAGCAGAGTTGTGCCGCGCGTTGTCGGTACTGGTTCCCCTGATCGGCGAAATGTACGGTGAGCACTGGGTTGGTATCTTGAGTGCGCTTTCCACAATTTGGTCGGCCACAAAAGAGCTGGAAGCGAACGAGTCTGGCATGGACACTCCAATTCCTCTCGTACACGCATCGTTGAAGCTATATGCACAACTGCGGGCCTTGACCCAAGCCGAAGAACCAAACGACGATCTTCTCGATGCATGGAAAGAGAACGAGCAAGCTGTTGCTGATGGGCTCATCAACATCCTGAAGCATTCACAACATTTCCCAGACGAATTTCATCAGCCTCTGAAGATGGTCAACGATGTGTTAGCGCGTCAGATCTCCAAGGTGTCGCTCAAGCATCTGGAGTCTACCGAGGAACTTTTCCCTCTTCTCTACGTCGAGTCTCAACCGGTTCAACAGACTGCTTTCGACATCCTACACAAGCAGATCCCTGCATCCCAGGAGCAAGTGTCCATTGACGCAGCATTGGAGAAGACGACTGCCCGATTACCCGAGGAATTGCTGTCATTGATCATCGATGCGCCTACGGTCACGGCACTCGCCGATGCCAACTTTGAGCGTAGTGTGCCCTTGCCATTGCGAGGTTATCTATTGAGCTGGCTACTTGTCTTCGATCACCTAGAGCATGCTTCCTTCAAGGTCAAGAATGATTATGTTGAGCATATCCGAGAGGGTGAGTACCTCCCTGGCCTTCTCGACTTCATGTTCGACTTCCTTGGCCATGCCCACAACAAGCCAGTCGATGTCTCCAAGCTTGACATCACGACGTATGAAGCGGATCTTGAACCACCTAAGCGTGATTTACAATGGTTGTTAACACACCTTTACTTCTTGTGTCTGCGCGACGTCCCATCTTTGACAAAGACCTGGTTCAAGAGCTGCAAATCACGCGCCATAGTCGTCGCGCTCGAGCCATGGACAGAGAAATACGTTTCGCAGCCTGTGATTGTTGCCGCCCTCGAAGCAGTAAACACATGGTCGGAAGAGCAAGCCGCAGCTGAGCCCGACTCGGCCTTCGCGGTAAAAGTTGTCAACCGCGCGCGCGAGATTACTGCATCATATGTGGTCGATGAACAAACCATGGCGATGCGAATCTCTCTGCCACCCGCCTTTCCTCTCGCAAATGCTCACATAGAAGGCCTGAACCGCGTTGCTGTCAATGAACAAAAATGGCAATCTTGGTTGAGGACTTCGCTGGGAGCTATTACGATTTTCAACGGCAGCCTAATCGACGCGCTGACCACGTTCAAGAGGAACGTCGATGGAGCGCTCAAGGGCCAGAGCGAGTGTGCCATCTGCTACAGTATAGTTGGGTCGGATCGCAAGTTGCCTGACAAGAAGTGTCACACTTGCAAGAATCTCTTCCACGGAGTCTGTCTGTTCAAGTGGTTTAAGAGTAGCGATAGCTCGAGCTGTCCGCTCTGCAGAACCAGCTTCAATTATGCATAAATCAGAAGGATGGACTGGGCACGATAGACTTCAGTGGCTGTTATAGAAAATAGATACTGTAGACGATGAACTTGAATTGTTGACTTTCGTAGGTGCGAGTGTTCTTGTCAATCGGATGGACCTCGGCTGTACCTGCATTTACCCCACACCTACGCTAAAGTATACCGAGATGAATACTTGCTAGTCATTCACGCTTACACATAGCTTTCCTCCGTCGAACTACCTGTTCTGACTGTCACTTCTATAACTCATGATACGAACTCACCATCTTCTACTATTCAATTCTCACCAATCATGTCGTCAACCAATCCTCAGCGGATCCTGGAGTTCAATTACGACATATCCTGTCCCTTCGCCTACATAGCCTCAACACGCGTACAGTCACTAGCCCATCGCACTCACGCTATCCTGATCTACAAACCCGTTCTCCTAGGCGCAATTTACCGCGCAACAGCCGCACCTCAAGGCGCCGGCGGCTCAGCATCCGATGTCTTCAACTCAGCCAAGAAAGCGGTTACAGCGCAAGGCATGCAACGTACATTGCGCAGATACAACATTCGGTACAACCCGCCACCTCAGCATCCTCGTAAAACAGTGAATGCACTACGTTTATTGTACTGTGTCAAAGACCATGAGAAGAGGAGGATGTTGACAGACAAGTTGTTCCAAGCTTATTGGGCAGAAGGCAAGGACGTGAATTCCAATGCTACCATCCTGCAGATTGCGAGGGAATGCGGTATCGAAAATGTGGGGGAAGAATCTTTCGCTGATGCAGGTGCGAGGAAAGAGTTAGAAACTTCTACTGCCGAAGCAATCGAAAGAGGTGCTTTTGGTGTGCCTGGATTTTGGATCCCGGATGCTCTATGGACGAACGCGAATGGTGAAGAAAAGCGAGGGCGGTTTTTCTGGGGTCAGGATCGCATGCATTTCGTTGAGGCGACCTTACTCTCCCTTTCATCATCATCACGGTCGCCATCTGGAAAACCGTGGACACATGTACCGGCACTCAAGAGCTTGATGCCGCGGTGCGTACCCAGTAATGATCCTCATGGCCGGGTAAAAGTCGAATTCTGGTTCGACTTTAGCAGTCCGTGGGCGTTTTTGGGGTACACACAGTTGGAACGACTAAAGAAGACATTTGGCAAGGACTTGGAAATTGTCATGAAGCCATTTCTCCTGGGTATCTTGTTCCGAGAGATCGGTGCGCCAAATCTGCCAATGGCGGCGGTTAGTCCGGCGAAAGCGCTGTGGTCGAGACAAGACCACGCGGACTGGACCGAGTACTGGAACGCGATAAGTCGGCAAGATGGTGGAAGAGAAGTCAAGTTCTATTGGGCAGACATCTTTCCCATCCGGACACCGACTGTGCTGAGGGTTGCGCTTGTGGAGCCGGATACCACAAATCTGTTGTGTAAGTTGCACGCTCTGTTTCACTTCCCGAGCCGCAGCATAAATCACAGAATAGACTAACGAAGTATAGTCGAAGCATGTTGGTCTCACAACCAAGACATGTCCAACGACACCGTGCTCCGTACCGTTCTCGACCAAGGTGGTTTCAATGGCGCTGATCTTGTTGCTCGCGCGAACGAACCCGCAGTCAAAGCTAAGCTGCGGGCCGCTACCGCAGAGGCAAAAGAAATGGGTCTCTGTGGCGTACCCACGTATCGTGTGCTGAGGCAGGGGGATAAAGGGGAGTGGGAGGCGGTTGGTGGTCTGGTCTGGGGTCAAGACGAAATCAACGTTGTCGAAGACCTAATTGCTGGATGGAATCCTGAAAGTTCAGGACAAGCGGCTAGGGTGGTGAGGAAAGAGAATGGCGCGGGTTCGAAGTTGTGAGTACGGTTATTTCCAACCCACAACAAGACGCGATGCCTTGGTCGAATCTACAACTGTGTTCAAGTGGTGAAGATCAAATTATCGTACTATTGTATCATGATTCGTAAGTTAGATACATGGAGAATTCGTCGCACAAAAACAAGCCATTACGCCAAAACCATGCGCCTTCCCTGGGTATCAAAATATGAAAAGAGTGTTGGTCGTTCGTTGAGTAAATGTTCGTATCTCGTGTAGAGGTGTAGGGTATATGTCGTAAAAGTGCCTGGAAAGTATGCATGCCACGTGAACCTTGTAGAGAAGTGTCGATGATATCAAGCCGTCAGGTCGACATCACCATAGACACGGCGCTTCCTTCTCTTAGCTGCAAGCTGGGGTGTCCAGATGCCGCTGAAAAGATCCTCACATTCGTCCTCATCCTGAGAATCGAACTCAATGTCTTGGTCGTTCTTGTCTGGTACCATACCGTTGTCTTCTTCATTCATACTCTCATCCCACTCTGCACCCTTGACGATCCTCTTCGTCTCGAGTATGAACTTGCCGACCTTGTATTTCTGACTGTCCTCGGCTGCATCGACATACTTCCATCCCAACACACTACCACAGCTACGGCAGCTGATGTCAGATACAGTATGGGCGCCCGTCACGAGTTGACGAGCATGAGCCTTGTGTGTCAATGTGTTTGGCAAATCACCTTCCTTCCATCCTGTCGCCGACATATCCCCACCAGCCAAAAAGCTTGATGTTGATGGCGGCCCCACAAGGTATGCGCGGCCGTGACGTCCAGTGAACCCTTTGCTTATGATGGATGACGCAGGGATGAGGTCGGCAAGACACTTCTGGCAGCGTAGGTGCGAGGTTGGTCGCGCCGTGAGGAAGGAGGTTGGTTGTGGTGGAGATGAAGACGGAGACGTAGAGGCGGTCGAGGTGCTGATGGCCGAGCTTCGGCGTCGGCGGAAGGGCAGGCTAGGGAAGAGGTAGAGAGGAAAAGGTGTCGTTGGTGAATTCGGCATATTGTACTAGAAGGCCGGTTATCGGAAGAGCGAAAGTCAGTGAGGCTATGTCCAAATTATAGAGTAGTGTATCGTGATGTGTGTACGGCCTCACGCTGGCGGAGGTGGTGGTCCAGTATAAGTCCGGCAATACCAGACCAGGTCAAGCGCTATGGGGA
>Ga0058698_10001037_pt1 | contig 13309 bp, 13 predicted proteins | sample AgamicAsSfe_FD_67288 | JGI IMG/M metagenome (GOLD analysis project Ga0058698, IMG submission 67288) | Agave microbial communities from Guanajuato, Mexico - As.Sf.e | ecosystem: Host-associated > Plants > Phyllosphere > Phylloplane/Leaf | place: Guanajuato, Mexico | collected 2012-05-30
GTTATTAAAATATCTAGTAAGTAATTAAAAAGAAAATAGAAATAAGGATATACTAGTTACAACTACTTTAGTAATATCTTTGCATTATTTCTATACTTCTATAAACCTTTATATATAGATTTTAACTCTATACTGTTAGTCTATAAACTATACTATAAATTAACTTTTTATTTAACTTTATTAATTCTTACTATATATATTATAGTTTATATAATATTATATTAGACTCGAATCAAGCAAGGCTTAGTTAGGAAATTAAGTAGGTAAGTAGAACATTTAACCTAGTACTGTATAACCTTTTAGAGTCTACTATACAGCGCGATAAGTCTTTTTAAAACGTTGTTTCTTATTATTTAGTATGTATACCTATACTTGCATAACTATACTATGTTTGTTTGCCATGCGTCATCTACATACGGACTTTGCAGGTCTTTGACTTCGTGACCTTCTTATCGCTTTCACTTGTCGCAGTGAGAGTTACGGTGGCTTCCTTCGAGCAGCCGCTCTCGCAGCCAACAGCGACACTAACTGTCTTTTGCTTTCCTGCCTTTGCGTATGCGAGCGCATTAGGCACCGCGACCTTCCAGCCTTCGCCTTTCACGTCTGCGCTCAGACGGTAGATATCGGACCCAAGGTATTCTGAGAGATCTTGCGGATGGGGGTTCGTGGCCAGTACTGCAGCTTTTCCAGTGTTCTTCAGCTCGAACGTGCAGTAGCTGCCATCAGCAGGACTGGTCGAGTATCCGCTACTTGCGACCTTTCCAGAACCAAGCTCGATACCGTACTGAGCAGATGTCGTTACGTTAGTCGCGGTCGAAGCAACACCCACGTTGTAGTGTAGTACTCCAGCGTCGTCCATGAGCTTTTCGAGAATGTACATGTGCAACCCGTTTTCCTCATCGATGTACTCGTACTCCGAGCCGGAGTCGGTGCCAGCATGGAACAGCGCATCCACTAGCTGTCTGTAGTCTCCAATCGTCCAGTACCTCGCGGTTCCGTTGGGAAGATAAAAGTCAATTTGACGCGCATCCTGTGGGTTCGCATCAATCGTCCACTGGAACGGCTGCACGCGATCGCTGTTCTTGGTCTTGCTAATCATAACGCCTGAGTCGGGGCAGAAGGAATCAGCACCGAGGCGCTGAACGACTTCAAGGTTGTAGTTGTTGTAGCCACGACCGTCGCACAAAGCATCGAGAGTCACGTTGCATGGTGGTGCAAGGTCACCAGCAGCGCCAAAGGAGATGTTGAATCCCATCAGGCTACCAAATGGGTCGACAGAGCGAGCAGTGATCTGCGCGACGACGGGGCCTGATGCTGCGAGACCTGCGCGAGAGATCTGGAGAATTGGCGTGGTATCAATGAGACCAATTTGATGCTTGTCACGCATGGTGTGTAGAGACCCCATGGAGGCTCCTTGTACGGGTGGTATCTGCCAGCGTGTATGAGGACCTCCAGGTCCGTTAAAGCTACCTCGTGAAAGCATGCTCCAGGGACCGGTGTATGTGCGTCGAGGAGGGTCGCTGAAAGGATTGTTGTAATTGTCGCCAATACCGAGCAGATGCGACAGTTCGTGAGCGAACGTAGCCATGCCACTAGATTCACCTTGGGTTGACGAGCCACCGCCAGCATTTGGCCAGATCGTGGAGGCTGCAGCCCACGACGACCACTCAACATAGCGAGTGCTGGCCCAATTTGGAAGCGTAGAGTTGTCTGGTGGCCCAAATTCCTCTGGGACATCTTCCTTGGAAAGGAACTTCATCTCACCAAACTCTTGCCATGTTGAAGACTCATCTTGGCCAGCAGAAAGGATGAAAGCCAACTCATATGCGTCTGCTGTATCATTTCCAACATCTGCGCGCCATGCTCCGAGCGCATCGGTTCTGAGATCGACTGAGCATGGTGGGCCTTCAGGGCAAGCGCCTTCGTTGAACCCACCCTCTTCATCGTCAACTCCATACTGGTAGCTTCTTGAGGGCATGCGGTATGGGCCAAAAACAGTTAGATCAACACCATACTTTCCGAAAGAATCACCCATCCAGTACTCGTGAAGAGTGTGGCCTTCGTTGAGATCGCTGGGTACGTTGAGCAGATCGTGGTAGAACTTTGGTACGTCATCGCGGCTCAAGCCAGCCGCAAGAGGCTGAGGGTTACCGAAGATATCTGATAGAGCCGGTAGAGTGACGACGAATGGTGAGTCTGGATAGTCGACGGTCACCATGGCAATGTTGAAGTTTCGGTCTCTGCCCTTGCGTGCCGGATCGGCCCAATTGGTCGTTGGTGGTGCCTTGTAATCTGTTGGAACATCAGTATACATATAGCGTTGTACACGACACGCAGACGTACCATCCCACGTCATATTGTCTGGATTGACCCAGTTTTGAGGATCAATCGGCGTGAACGGATTCGACGGCTGACTCTGGCGGAGAACTACAGCAGAAGCTACGAAGTCAAGCATCATGCCAATGGCAACTGCCATGGAGGCCTGAGGTCGACTTGGAGCCACCATTGTTCTTCGCGGAATTCTATGAAGTCTGCTGGGCGAAGAGCAGACAGAGTGCGCGAAGATCAGGTTCCGAGAGAGTCGAGAGGATGTTATCATATATTCGGAAGCGCACCATCAATATTGGAGTATCTACCGTACCCATGGTGCCGGCTACGTAGGGCAAGACAGATACCCAAGTAGAATGCATATCCGGCTGCCTCTTACAGCTAGGTCGGTCTGTCCCGCTGGCTTGGCAACCAAACACCTGCTGTTTTCAGCATGAGGGGTTGATATTATTGATAACGGCTTTGCTTGGTCCTGCACATAGGTCGATCCTGGGCGTGTTTGTGTCCAAGGGGCAGATAGCTTGTGTCGTGCAAGGCTTGGTTGTACAAGGCTTACTTGTGCAGCGTCATCTTAGTAAACCCTGCGGAGCTTATCCGCATTTGTGGCGCAAAGCCTCAAAAGCACGTCAGCCTTGACTGGCGGGCACTAGGAACCATTGATGGATTGTGTGGATGATGGCAAATCGCAGCGCAAGAACGCTATATGGCACAATGACAGAGGCTGTAGCTGCGCCGACATGGGTTCGCAGTTCGCGTACATGCGCGACGCCATTGCGCGCATTTAGCCGAGGTAGCTCGCCAACGCGCTCTTCCTTCCTTTCCTCGACCCATCTGCGCGCGACTCCGATACTACCTAGGTAATGCAATCGCTATACATAGCTCTTCATCTGAGAATGCAGCGAGCCTTCACATCTTATTTTTGTCTCAATGCTTATCAGGTTTTCTGAACAAGAGTAGAGATTGAGGTAAGAGGCCGACGGACGATGCACAAGTCGGGCTTCAAAGCTTCTTGTCGCTGCCACTGCGCATCAACTTCACACGACCGTTTCGAAAGCTTCGCATGGCTCGCCGCCTCCTTTGTAGCCAAACGACTAGAACCTTCGACATAAAAGGGCGTAGAGGCTGTCTTGTCGCGTGGAACGGTATCGTTTACTCAATATTCTTGTTCTCACTTCCACGGGTCATGTAAGACAAGCACACTAACCTGTTCTAGCCAACAAGATGGCCAAGACTCCTCGAAAACTGGCAACATGCATTATAGCGTATACCCATCCGCTTGAGGTAGTATAAATGCAGGCGTCCAGCTCAGATGCAGTAAGACCTGCAGCGATACTTGTTCAGCACGCAATGCGTTCGAATCATCCCAATTGTTATTGCGGCTATGTCAGCCACCTAAGAATCTCACTGCTGGACTTGGTCAAGATCGAACATATCAAGGCGATTGCGAACTTATTGCCGCATGCGATACGTCTCCATAATCCAGTTCTTGCATTCTTTTTCCTATAAGACCGACCTCATAGCCATTCGTTTGATGTGCTCAAATCCCAGATGACATTCCGCTTGCTTCTAGCATCTTGATTTTCATTATAGTCTCCTCAAACCGTACCTCCCTAATCTCGTTATATCGTCACAATCATCGACAGCGCAAAAGACAACCATGAGATCGTACATTCACAACGTCAAAACAGTGATTGCGGTCGTTGGTCTGGCCCACGGTTTCTGTGTAGCTGCGGTGCCGAACGATAGCATGGTATACAGCTTCTCGGAAGTCAGTGACTCTCTTGTCTAGCTTCAGAATCATACACTGAATTCTTTGTGCAGTTGACTGCCAGTCCGGTGCTTGCCTGGACATCCTGTTACGAGAACTTGTGAGCGTCTCCAGCATTCTCAAGCTAAACAACACTAACCCCCTTAGCACTTGCGCTCTTCTGGAAGTTCCACTCGACTACGCGGTACCATCCCTCGGTACCCTCAACGTAGCTATCATCAAGAAGCCAGGCCCAACCCATGATGCACAAGAAGTCCTTGTCAACCCCGGAGGGCCTGGTGGCTCTTCCGTAGCTATGGTGCTTTCAGATCACGCCGCTATCGAGGCCAAAATCGGAACTAATTACTCCCTCGTGGGAATCGATCCTCGTGGTGTCAACAACAGCGAGCCCGCTAGCGACTGCTTCGTAGGGTACCCCTTCCAAACCCGTAATGCCTTCCTCTCGGATGCATTAGGTCTCGCGGACGTGACATCGGAGGCAGTCTTGAAGCGACAGCATCAGTCAGCGCTGGCATATGGAAAGTGGTGTACAGGAATGTATTCCGTCAATGGTACTGCAGGATATGCCAACACGGTGGCCACAGCTCAAGATATGCTTCGCTACATCGAGCTTCGAGCACAAGATCGTGGGCAGCCCTCACAAGATGCAAAACTGTGGTACTATGGCATTAGCTATGGATCTATTCTTGGTGCCACTTATGCCAGTCTCTATCCTGACCGTATTGGTCGTATGATCATCGATGGCGTGCTCGATCTGGAAGACTACTATGATGGCGGTTGGGAAGCAGCCATCGATGACACCGACAAAGCAGTCAGCTACTTCTTCAAGTACTGCTTCGAAGCTGGTCCAGCTTTGTGCTTGTTTCACCAGAACGCTACCTCCTGGCAGGAACTCGAAAAACGCTACCAAAGCCTCCTGAGCAATCTCATGTCGTCACCCATTGGTCTGGGCGACCCAACCTCGAACACTTCGATCCTCTTTGCACAAACACAGGGTGTGCTCCTCTCACCCTACGTGCTCACCTGGACTGATATTGTCAGCCAGATGTTCGCATCCGTGTACCTGATCAGTCCGATCTATGTTTACGTTATGGACCTCGTCCTCGTTGCGCTGCAAACGCAGGACGTGGAGTCGCTCGCTGCCATAACAGAGAAAAGTCAGATCAGTACCTTTCGCCCTCAATACGACGACCGCATGGCACGTACACTTGTCTCTTGCGTCGATACCGACGGTCGGTCTGACAAATACACTGATTTTGGAGAATACAAGAAGTTTGTCAACTACATGTATACCCGAAGCAACTCTGGTGGACTTAGTGTGGCTGCTATCAATGGGCCGATTTGTAGCAAGCTGGACGTGCGGCCGCCTGTCAGTCAAAAGTTTGACGGAATACCACGAGTGAATGGTACAAGCGCGCCGATACTATTCGTGAGCTCTATCGCCGATCCCATTACACCTCTTTCATCGGCGAAGAAGATGCATGGCCTATTCCCTGGCTCCGGGCTTCTCACTTTTAACAACAGCGGTGTAAGTGATTTGGTGACATGACCTTGATACCCCTTTCCTCTAGTTCTTACAACTTGGGCTACTCGATGCTGACCGGTAGTTGCAGCATACAGCGCACTTTCAGAATGTGACATGCGTTTCTGAGTACGAGATGCAGTATATGCTCGACGCGAGTCTACCTCATCCAAACACAGTGTGCGAAGTCAACGAACCAAACCCTTGGAAAAAACTGGGGGATATACTCAATGCCACGCAATCGTCGCTGGGGTTGAATGGCCTGTGAAGGCGTGGATGATCTTCGGCGGAATGGTGTTCATCCTCATGTGGTAGCGTATGTTGATTGTTTGCTTGTCCATGCATTTATTGGCTTAGTATTTCTATAAAATGAATGCGAGCCTGTGAGTGAATGAGATTAGCATTGTACTATGTATACAAGTGATGCGGGCTAGACGAAGGAGGCGCAGTAGTAAGCGGGGTAATCGCGGAAATGGGCGAGGCCCAAGCTCCAGCCCACGCGTGCCTGCTGTCTAGGTACTCACTCACATACAACCCTTCCTTGATGCTACTTGGACTCGCAATCCGAGCACTACGACCGCCCATGACGAGCGCATACTACCTTGCAAGACCGTTATCGTCTCGATCTCGCAGCGCCTCACCGAACATGGCCGAAACCCTTTCTCTCGACGAGATCCCCACCCTGACATTGCTATACAAGCTCAAGAAGATCGAACCCCGCGACGACCATGCTACGTCCAAACATGAAGCTTCCGATGCGCTGAACAACAAGATCAGCGTCATACGGCAAGACATCACAACCCTCGCCGTCGATGCCATCGTCAATGCTGCGAACACTTCACTGCTGGGCGGCGGAGGCGTTGATGGCGCCATCCATCGCGCAGCCGGGCGGGGCCTGCTGGACGAGTGCGAAACACTCGACGGGTGTGACACGGGCAGCGCCAAGATTACAGACGGCTACGAGTTGCCCAGCAAGAAAGTAATCCACGCTGTTGGTCCGATATACTGGAAAGAAGGGGCGACGCGCTCAGCAGAACTGTTATCAGGCTGCTACCGCACCAGCTTAGACTTGGCAGTTGCGAACGGGTGCAGGAGCATCGCCTTTGCGGCTTTGAGCACTGGTGTATATGGCTACCCGAGCGGTGAAGCCAGTCTCGTCGCACTCGAGACAGTCCGCAAGTTTCTTGACGACGAGGGCAAGGCAGACAAGCTTGACCGTGTCATCTTTTGTAACTTCCTCCAAAAGGACGAGGACGCCTACTTCAAGAACATCCCGTAAGTCCCACATGCTGCTTAATTTATTCCATCTACTGACATTGACCAAGTAATTTCTTCCCACCCATTGCCTCCGACTCCAAGACGCAAGAGGAACAGTCTACCGAGCCGTCCGAGCTCGCATCGCAGCTTCCCGACGCCCCAACGGCCGAACCACAAGATACCGACGATGTCCAGCAGCCATTCCCCAAGAAGCAGAAGACGTCCGATACCGACGATGACTTTGTCGTCGTAGAGAAGGAGGATATCAACGATGACAAGTCCAAGCCTGAGCTTTGAAGCTATCACTGGTGGATGATTTTATGGATTGGCACGGATAAATTTGAATATCACGTTTGACTTGCGTTGGTATGCATTGCAAAATGGGCATAAGAGGCGTTTGGTGGTCCGGCGCGGGAAGTTTATACCCTGGATACGACTGATGAATTACATCTAATGACTATAAGTGGAGATTAGCGCGTGGATTCCAGTCAATCGTTGTATGTTTGTACTGCGTCGTGCATGCGCCATCCAAGAGCCCGTCTCAGTAGTCTCTCGTCTTCTGCTCAGGCAATATGTCGCACCTTCCTCCCAACGAATCCGACCTCCCGCCTGGTCAGTATATCCACTTCCTGTCCAAGAACGACTTTTTGCCCAAGACCAACCTCTTGCCCAGGAGTTCTTGCCCAAATGTGCCTCCTCGAACAGGGTGGTTGTAAGTATGAGATGCTAATTCATAAGTATGCTGGGGAGCTCTCTACAATTTGGTCACGCATCGATAGTCCTTTAGGGCATTCAATTCACTACGGAAGAACTATTGACATACAACAACAGCTGCAACAACGTCCGCCTCTCTTTGACATCTGATCCACGATGTTTAATTGCGCGCGTCCATGTCCTGTATTACTCTTCCTCTTCTTACGGCCAATGCGTTTCTTGAGGAGGGATGTTGTTCTGATAGAGTGAACGTGAGCGTCGTGGGCCATGCGTCAAACCATTAAGCGGGCTAGCTACACGTGGCATGTCAGTGACATCTTCGCTTTGACGTGGCATAGAGCGCATGCCACCGCTGGATGCTGTACAAGAAGTTCCGACTGATCCAGGCGGAGTATCGAGAGCTGGGGCCTGCGAGTTGCGATGAAGACCAGCGTTCACTTCGACATCTGATGCATTCTTTGCACGTAGCGCAGGAATGCGCCTGTGAAGACGCCTCCGAACTAAGGCAACAAGAGACAAGACAAAAGCTAAGCCTACAATCCCGCCCAGGACACTGGCAAAAGTTATCAAACCGGTCTTGCTCTCGCTGGGATTTGGGCGATGTGTATCTACCCAGTCGGACGCTGGTGTGGGTGTAGGCGTGGATACCTGGCTATGGGCGAGAAACGTGGAAGGCGTCGAGATTGGCTCCGTTGGCACAGGTACAATAGCAGAGTCGGACCATGCGGGTTGTGTCCACGCTGACTCGCTCCACACCGGTTCGCTCCATTCCAACTGGCGAGCCTGGAGATTATCAACGATAGTAGACGACAGACTCTGAGCGGCAACACTTGACGTTATCATTACTGTGACTTTTGTTGGTTCTGAGGTGGATTGAAAAGCGCTCACCGGCGCTGCAGAGATGGCCGACGCACCCGAAAGAGCGATGATGAGAAGTCGTGGGAACATTGTTGAGTAGAATGCGCACGGCGGCGATATTTGCAGACAAACAACGAAATGTGATTGACAAGAACAGTTGGCTGCCGCAGATTGTGAATACGTTTGTCTTTTTCTTCGCTTTCCTCCGTGACCGATCCTGAATACTGCTTAACAATAGTCCAGGCGCTTTGAGTGATTGAGTGCTTGCTTTATATCTAGAATTTCAATGTTTGTTGACCTGTGGTGATCTTAATGTAGGTACATGCAGTGTATTGTGAAAACATAGTCAAAGTTCGTCAAACAACGACTATGAAGGTAATGATGACGAATATGCCGCACCATGTGAGCGCAATGTGTCTCGATCCGACAGAATACAGCATCATTCCAGCAATCCTAGATCACACGCTTCGAACGTACTTGACTGGTCCTGCATACACGTGTCGACCACGAAGAACATAGTAGAAGATTGCGAACAAGATGACTATACCATATCCCAAGACGGCCCAGTTCATGTCTGCTACCGTCGGTCGGGGTCCAACAGGGAAGAAGCAAAATACCCAAGCAAAGAAGAGAAAGAGTACAGCAATGATGTTGATCGGCAGACCTAGCCTTCCCAGATCGAACTTGGATGGCAAGAGCGGTTCGCCGCGTATACGTTTCAATGCGATACATGAGATCGAGATCATGTACGAGGTCAGCATTGAAGCGACACCGAGGGAGACGACCTGCATGAATGCGACAGTGGAGCCAAGGTTGATGAATGAGAGGATAACAACGAACACCAGCGTTATGTAGGCAGAATTGACTGGTACTTCCCGCTTAGGCGAGACCTGCAAAAAGTCAGTATGATATCCTCAACAATAAATGACGGACACTGGAAGCCACAAACCTTGCTGAAGACTTGTCCAAACGGAATACCGTCATCGCGGGCGAAAGCGAACACCTGACGCGAGCTTGCAGCCACAACTGCAGCGCACGCGAAGATAGCGATAACCAACATCAAAACTGTAAGTGCAGTTGCGCCCCCTACTGACTTCGTTGTGTCCACGAATACCTGAATGAAGGGCGTTCCAAGCGGCGTAGTAAGGACGGAGATAGTGTCGGTCACACAGAAGCAGAAGGTGATGGCCATGACCCATCCAAGAAGCCCATTTCCAAGCCAAGTCCACATCATAGCTCGAGGAATGACATGAGCAGCGTCACGTACTTCTTCTGCCATGTGAGCACCAGCTTCGACGCCGACGAATGTGCTAGTAGCACTTGTAAGGCCAAGAATGACTGCGAACGGGAGATTTCCCCACATCATGTTATCCTGGAAGACCGAAAAAACCTCGCTCGACGAGTGCGTCCGGTCGCTCATGACCCAAAGTGGTATGATGACAGCGAAGAACCCAACGACGTGTAGTATGACAACCCCACCCTCCACAAGTGGTAGATATCTAGAGAGAAACGTGTTGAAGATCAGGCATACAGCCAGAATAGCCCAGATGAGTAGTGTGCCATGCCAAGCTTTTGGGTTGTATGACGGATCATTCAAGATGATGAGGCCTTGAATTTGCTTGCCAGCCAGATACGAGACGGTTGCTGCTGCTGTCTGCCAGCCTAGGACACCTAGCCAGCCTACCAAATAGCTCAAAAATCTCTGGCAGCTGGGCGGCGCAAACTCGGATACCCAGTGGTATTGGCCGCCAGACGTGGGCGCCCTACAAAATGTGAGCGGGTATGCTTGCAAAGCCCTGATTATACTCACATAGATGCCATTTCAGCCAGAGAGGCGACTACAAAACCAAATCCAATCATGACGATGAGATACCCCCAAATCAGGCCGGCAGTTCCACCGTTAGATAGCGCAAAGACAGATGTAGCCAGGATGGCCTCCCATGTCGATAGGAGAACTATGCAGAATCCCAAGATGGTAAAGGAACGGAAGTTTCGCCGTGTCTCTTGCGTCTTCCCCATACGTTGCATGTCCTGCACATCCGCTGTCGTCGCGTTCTTTTCTACCAAGTTGTAGTCCTGGCTTTGGCCATGGTATCCACCTCGGTCCTCCCTGGAATGAACCTCTGCAGACTTGTGAGAAGCCATGATGCGGAAAGAGGGTCGACGCTACTCCGCAATGGAAACCTAGGATGGGAAGAAAGACAGAACGCCTCCATTGTCGGGGTAAGCCTCAACTTATGCTCAAAGGCTCATGCGCTTGCTATCTAGCCTATTACGCCCTGCATACGATATGGAATCTCAATGAACCCTAGACGACGTGCCATAAGGAAAATATGATTGTGCGCGTCGACGCTGCAATAGAGTCACTCAGGTTAGATTCAGTGCATGTAATTGGTGGATATTCGGGCGTACAGTAAGCAACAATACCTGCTGTCGCACAACGTAGATCGTACTGCCGAAGGCATGCAGACCAGGCAGGTCGTACCGGCAGAGAGGTGATACCGTGTCTGAGGATGCAAGCAATTTGCCATCGAAGATGTGACTGGCCACCCTTGCACGTACCATGCGATGTTCAGGCCACTTCTGCACGTCGTACATGTTTGCAGGTCTAGATGCTTATTTCGAAAAGTTATGAACCAAATATCTCGATAAGGCGCGATGTCCCGAAAGTGGACATGACCAGTAGCGAAGGCCGCTTGCGATACGTACAACAGCGTCGTTGAAGGTCCAGAGAGACAATGAAATGATTAGAAAGTACTGGAGGATAGAGCTCCTTGCTTGACCGAATCAGGCTAGTGCAAAACACCCCTGCTTGGCATCATCGGCGTCTTCGGGGTCTTCGGGGTCTTCCATCGCGTCGCGCTTTCACCGCAATGTGGAAACCTCCTCACTCTACAACAGACTTGCAACAGATTGGATGCCTTCTTCCGAATCAAGAAATCATGCTCGCCCCGCCCCACTCGCATGCCTAGAGTGTCGTCGTACACATCTGAAATGCGATGGAGGCACTCCCATTTGTGCGCGATGCCAAACCCGTGGTTTTGCGTGTACTTACAAGCGCTCTGGACGAGGTCGCCGACGTGGCATAACGCGTCCAGATACTGAGGACCAGCCGACGTTGCAGCAGACTCTGCCTGCTTCTCCAAATCCCATTGCGCAATCTGCCGTCAACCAAGCGCCAACCTGCACGCCTTCTGTATCGCAATGGTTCCCACTCGACAATGGAACCGCTTCACCCGATCCGGCCCTACTACAACGCGCACCATCAGACAGTCCACCACGTCAGCATATCTCATGGTCGGACGATGAGCAACTGGTGAATCTTTACTACCTCAACTTCCACCCAAGCCACCCAGTTCTGCTTCCCAGGGATATGTACTGGCAACAAGGATATCCTCGATACTTGAAAGCCATAGTCCAATTTATTGGTGGTCATTTCTCCCATGCGGCATCGCTAAATGATTTGCGCGAGAGTGTCACGCGGGAGTTCGACCAAAGTAACGAAGACACAGTCGAAATAGTCCAAGCAGGTCTTCTTTATGCCATCAACTTGTTCGCGGAGAATTCCTCTGAACAAGGGCAGAGACTGCTCGATACCACGATCGAACGGGCCTTGCGGCTTGGCATGCATCAAAGAGACTTTGCTACAACGCATGCTGGTGATCTTACAGTGCTTGAAGAAAGCATGCGAAGGAGCTGGTACGAATTGTATGTAATCGACGGCTGTATCGCCGCACTACAGCGAAAATCAACATTCAAAACCAACACGGTCAACGCTGACGTGCTACTGCCATGCGACGACTTCATCTACGAAGCCGGCATGTGCTTCATGCCAGCAACAATGGCAGACTTCCACGGCAATGTATTCGCAGAAGAAGAAAAGGTTTTCTCGTCCTTCTGCTATCGTATCGAAGCTGTGCGCCTTCTTGGGCGAGTTTTGACTATCACAGGAAAACACGGTGTGGATAGAGACCTCGTACAAGCTGTCGACAACGCACTTGCTGCTTTTCTCTACCACTTACCGCGATCCAAGAGCGAAGCGGAGATTTCGAACACGTTCGGTGATCTAGACGAGCTCATGCTCCAAGCGCACACTATCGTTCAATGGAGTACTATCTTGCTGCACTATCCTCGAGGAGACCTGATCTCTCCGGATCTATTGACGCACGACGTACTGGGTGCCAACTGTACAAAGCTTCTCTGCCCCTGCAATCGTCAGCATATACACTCCGTAAAGGCAATCGAAGCATCGAAGACCATATCCATGTTAGCCGCCCTACGCTCCACAACCCAGAAACATACTCCGTTATTCGTCTACCCCTTGGCCCTTGCTGCCGTGGTGCAGCTTTCTATTGGCGCCATGCACGACAAAAGCACTAGACAATGTCTGGATCAACACTCTGATAGAGTCAAACTACTTTTAGGCGTACTCAAGTCCATGAGTCGGCAATGGTCGGCTGCTGGGATTGTGCTACGTACGCTAAAAAGAGTTGCTTCGGCAGTGTTCCGTACTTCTTGTAGTGCATCCCCTAGCAGCACAGTAACACCTCCCGCCGCATCGATGGAGAACGTTACTTTCCCCGATTTCGATTTACAGGATTTGTATGGGCTTGTAGGTCTCGACAACTCTACACTGGGTATATGAAGAGGTCTTCACGCTTCTGCGCAGCTATACAAACAAGGCCATACTGCTATGAAGACAATTCCATTGCTTCATATGCGCAAATTCTGCCTAAAGACGAACTTGTATCCTTTTCTACCAAGGGTACCGCCCATCTCCGGCCGAGTTGGCCATCTTCGAGGTTCTTACGAGAGACTTTCTTCAGTCTACCACGTCGTGCCACTGATCCTGATTGGGAGAT